>FZPS01000213.1_pt153 | contig 10746 bp, 10 predicted proteins | sample 1817821 | NCBI WGS metagenome assembly FZPS01 (sample SAMEA104158645, study PRJEB21678) | metagenome | place: Germany | collected 2015-04-21 | reverse complement strand
TATGGTTTTGGTCACTGATCCACATTGATGATACAGTTCGAGTGCTGCCTTAATTTGATCTTCGCGATACATTTAACGGGTCTCCTTTCGGAGCCCTAAAGAGTCCAACTTTTTGTCCGCACCCCCTCTTTCTTGATATTGTTGACATGGCCGGACAAACCACAGCTTTGTTATAGTTTTACGGTAACGGCCACTCCTGCTACTTGGCTTAAGCAATCTGTATTTGGTGTCAGACACCAAATACAATACGACTTTCTAAAGTATTTCCAAAAAAATCCGATTTATAATATAACTGGTTTTCTTAGCTGAACAGGAAGCCCACAAATGATAGGACAGAAAGGAGGGCAATAAAATGGTAACCAGAATTGATCCTAACCAAAGGTCCGGATTCGCAAAGCCGTCTCCTTACCAAAAAGAGACCGCCGAAGAACCGAAAAAGCCAATTGACTCGAAACGCACCCGGGGCAAAACCGATACCGTAGTTATTCGCAACGCCCCCGAGGCGCCGGTCACTTATGCAGAAATCGCCAACAAAAAACAGCTATCCGCTTCCGATATAGCTGCCTTAAAAGCCTTAGCGGACCAAGCAAACGAAAACCTGCGCAGGCTTGTGGAAGAGCTCATACTAAAGCAGAACAAAAACTATCAACTGTCGCGGGCAGAATTTACGCCCCATGAAAAAGTAAGCATAGATGACATCGAACAAGCCAAGCTTGCCATCTCGGAAGACGGGGAGTTTGGCGTAAAAGCCGTAAGCGACAAGTTGGTTAATTTCGCCATCTCAATTTCCGGCGGAGATAAATCAAAGTATGAAGAGCTTAGAGCCGCCATCGAAGAAGGTTTTGCCGCGGCAAAAGAAGCCTTGGGCGGTTATTTACCCGACATATGCATCGAAACATACCATGAAACGATGCGGAAGCTGGAAGCTTGGGCAATGGGAGAGTAATCAGGGAAAAACCAATTTCACGCGTTCTTAATGCCTCAATTCGTCGCAATCATTTTCTTGGCAAAAGATTGCTTTGCTCTGCATTGCAACGCGGTTTTTCCCTTGCTCTTTCGCCATATAAAGCGCATTGTCGCTTAATTTATACATAAAATCAACGTCGGTGTCCCGCTCAGGGATAATCGTTGCAACCCCTACGCTTATGGTGTACTTGATTTGAGGATCCATATCAACGGCCGACTCTTCTATTACCTGCCTGATACGTTCGGCAACTGCCGCGGAATGTTCTTCATTTGTGCGCGGAAGCAAAATCGCAAACTCATCCCCTCCGTATCGCCCAAATAAATCATCGCTCCTCAAAGCCTTTTTCACCGTATTCGCAAAATGCACCAGCACTTCATCGCCCACGTGATGGCCATGTTCATCATTGATTTTCTTGAAATCATCAATGTCGATCATTAAACAAGAGACCTTCTCATTTTTCTTAGCACATGAGGCCATAATGTCCTGCGAGCGCTGAATAAACGTGCGACGGTTCAATATCTGCGTCAACCCATCATAGTAGGCAGCCTTCTTTATTTCCCGATCCATCTTTTCTTTATCCAAAAGAATAAAACCGGTGCCGCCGGCAAACATGACGAGATACAGCATCAAAAACAATCCCACGTTAAAAAACTCCGTGGACCACAGACGCAATTCCATATCATATTGCAAGGCATAATAAGCTCTCGCTATCAAAAAAACAAATGTAGCGCAATAAATAATCGAAATCAACTTTTGAAGCAAAGAAGAATGCTTTCCCCTGTAAAGAATATATGCAGGAAGGGCTAACAGCACTGCTCCTGCTACAGAGATCACCATAATTTTTACGCTTTCAGTCGTATCGAGCGCTGCCACCCAAACAAACACAACAGAACAAGCCGCTACAAGACCTATATAAATCTTCTTTTGAATATCCGAGAAACTGTCTTTCAAAATCATAAAAGAAACCAGTTCCAGCACCACGCCAACAAACAATACAGCGTTTGATAAAACCCGTATTGCGATGCCGGGCATGAAAACTCTGCACAAGTACATGGTCCACGCCGCCGATTGAAATAATTTCGAAAGCAAAAAAACGTTGATTTCCTTGCCTTTGTTTAAGCCACCGGCATAGGTGACAACAAGTACGCCTGTGGAAATATGACCTACGATAAGAACGATCAACAGAGTTCCGACATTTACTTCAAAAGGTTCCAATTCGCTCCCCCTGTAGTGCCCTTGCCCTCGACAAAGTTGCCAATATCCGTAATTTTTAGCCAATAACTTTCAAAAATTTATTGTATTCTTGATTATACAGTAGATTGTCCCAACAACGCAAGGGTGTAAACATTTGAAAAAATCAAAAGGGACTGTCCCTTTTGATTTTTTGCCCCTCTCTGAAATAAATTGTAAAAATAATCTGTACATTTTATAGAAGCCATGATACACTAAACAAAATGAAATGATAGGCAATAAGCTTATCAAATTTTTTGGCAGGCGAGTTGCAAAAAAATACAAATCGGGAGGCAGCGTGTAGAAAGGAGCCATTATGCAAACAGGAGCAGTTATTGTCGCAGCAGGTATGTCGTCCCGTATGGGCGATTTCAAACCGATGCTCAAAATCGGCGCCATGTCAATGGTTCAGCGGATCATTGCCAATTATCAACAAGCAGGCGTCTTCCCCATCGTTCTCGTGACCGGATACCGGGGAGATGAACTGGAAAAACATGTGGCCAAAACAGGTGTCATCTGTATCCGAAACGAAAATTATGCTACTACGCAGATGTTCGATTCTGCCAAAATCGGCTTTTCATATATCATGGACAAATGCGACCGGACTTTCTTTTCACCGGTTGACGTTCCCCTCTTTACAGTTTATACAATTAAGCGTCTCATGGAATCCAACGCCCATGTGGCAAAACCCATATGCGATGGAAAAGAAGGCCATCCTATACTCATTTCCTGCGTTATATTGCCTACCATCATGGAAACCGAAAGCGACAAAGGCTTAAAAGCCGCCATCGATCAATGCTGCGACCATGTTGAGATTGTACAGGTAGGTGACGAGGGAATTCTTCAGGATGCTGACACGCCGGAGGATTACCATCAGCTAATCGAAAGGCACAACCGACAACTCCTCCGCCCCATGATAGAAATATCTCTCATGCGCGAAAACAAGCTCTTCGACAAGGACAGCGCATTGCTGCTGCGGATGATTGATTTTACGGGCACCGTAAAAGAGGCTTGTGAAAAAATGCAGATTTCCTACAGCAAAGCGTGGAACATGCTATCTACTCTGGAGGAAAACCTGGGTTTTCACCTCATTGACAGGCGCCCGGGAGGAGAATTCGGCGGAAGCAGCCAACTCACGGCGGAAGGGAAAGACCTGCTGGATCGATACGAGAAGTTTTCGGAAATGGTCAGGCAATTTGCAGATGAAGCTTTTGCAGAATGCTGGCCACGCGATGATCAAGACAAACACAGTTAAAATTTCGTAAATTGCTGGCCACGCGACGGTGATAACCATGCAAACAGTCGATAAAAATATTGAAAGCTACATTTATTTAATCCGCCACGGGCAGCCGGAAATGCCGGGTGACAGCACATATTGCATCGGTCAGGGCAGCGACCCTCCCCTTTCTTCCGAAGGGCGAAGGCAGGCCCAGGCTTTAGCCCGGTGTTTTGAAGGGCTGCATTTCAACAAAATCTATTGCAGTACTTTAAGGCGCAGCCGTGAAACGGCGGAACTGTTGGCGGCCGGCAGATGGCCGATCTGCCAGCACGAAGGCCTCCGTGAAATTAATGTAGGCCTTTGGGAAGGACTCCCCTTCGATGAAATACGAGCCAAATACCCGGAGATCTACGCAGCCCGCGGGGAGGATTGGTCCGTTACCCCTCCGGGCGGTGAAAGCCTTACGGAAGTCGCCGACAGAATGGAAGCCGCAATAAAAGAAATTGCCGCACTGCCGGAAGCCACCAACCACATACTTGCAGTTACCCACGACGGCGCAATCCGCGGGTTGCTGTGGAAAATTATGAAGCCGGATACGAAAAAAGATGAGATGATTCGCCAACCTTACGGCAGTATTACCCTATTGAAATATTCAAATGGGAGGCTCTCCGTCGCCGCAGTGGGCAAGCTTCCCGAAGATTACCCGACAGACGAGGAGATAGAACAGCTCTGGGATAGCTGCCAAACTCCGGAAAATGTGCGCCATCACTGCCGCGCCGTATGCGATGAAGCCATGGAAATCTGTGCAAAGCTAAAAGAAGCGGGCGTGCCCCTGTCCCAGGGGCAGCTTCGAGCCGCGTCCCTACTACACGACATGTGCAGGACAGATGGTAAGGAACATCCCGAAAGTGCGGCTAAGTTGCTCCGAGAGCGCGGCTATTTGCGGGTTGCCAGGATAGTGGAGCTTCACCACGGCGACGAAAGGGGTTTGAACCTTAAGGATGGATTGATCGACGAAGCCCAGGTCCTTTATTTAGCGGACAAGCGAATCCAGGGAACAAAAAAGGTCACCATCGAGGAGCGTTTTCAATCCAGTTTAGAAAAATGCACCACCGAAGAGGCTAAGGGGCGACATAATGCCCGTTACCGGGAAGCAAAATACATCGAAGCCAAAATCAACAAGATACTAAACACTATACCAGAAAAAAATACTGAAATAGACAAACCGGAGGATACTAAATGAAGCTGATCAGAACGGAAGAAGCAGTCGGACAGGTGCTCTGCCATGACATTACCCAAATCATTAAAGACGAGAAGAAAGATGCGGTATTTCGCAAGGGACACGTCATCCGCCCGGAAGACGTCCCCGTGCTTTTAAGCGTGGGAAAGGATTACATATATATTTGGGAAAACGATGACACCATGCTTCATGAAAACGATGCCGCCATGATATTGCGCGATATCTGCATGGGTGAAAACATGCATGCCACGGAGCCGAAGGAAGGGAAAATCGAGCTCATCGCAGACAAGGACGGCCTGCTCATGGTCGATTTGGAACGGCTCAATGCCATAAATGCTCTCGGCGACATGATGATCGCCTCCCGCCACGGCGGATTTGCAGTAAAAAAAGGCTATAAAATCGCGGGCACCCGGGTGATCCCTCTCGTAATCAAGAAAGACAGAATGGCCACCGCCAAAAATGTTGCCGGCCATCAACCCATCTTTAATATAGTTCCTTTCAAAAAGAAAAAAGTGGGCCTTGTCACAACAGGTAACGAGGTCTTTCACGGGCGCATAAAAGACAACTTCACCCCTGTAATTATAGAAAAACTTACAGAGTATGACTCCGTCGTTGAAAGACACGTCATACTCAACGATGATCATGAAAAAATAACTGCCGCCATCCTGGAAATGCTTGACGCGGGCATGGACATGGTCGTTTGCACCGGCGGCATGAGCGTCGATCCCGACGACAAGACGCCCCTTGCCATCAAAAACACCGGCGCTGACATTATCAGCTACGGCGCGCCTGTTCTCCCCGGAGCCATGTTCCTGCTGGCATATGCTAAGGACGGCCGCCCGGTAATGGGACTCCCCGGCTGCGTCATGTACGCAAAGCGTACCATTTTTGACCTGGTGCTGCCATATATCATGGCCGATGTCCCCATTACAAAAGAACATCTGTCACGATACGGAGAAGGCGGGCTCTGCCTGGAATGCGACCTATGCTCCTTCCCCAACTGCAGTTTCGGGAAATAGCGCAATTTGACAATCACCTCAACTCCGAAAGAAAAATAGTTCTTGAATAAATGTTCGAAATAGGCTCCACCGGTAAACAGCTCAGATTTAGGAAGATTCAGCCGGCTTCACCGACTTTACCAGCTTTGTAAAACCACATTCTAAATGTAGTTTTCATGCCCACCGAGTTGTACAAAAAAGCGATTTGCTATTAAAAAACAAATCAAATATAAAAATAGGAAGGTGAAAAATTGAAAAAGCGTAATCTTAAACAAATGGTTTCATTGGTTTTATCTTTGATCCTTATTACGGGGCTTGCTGCCTGCGGACAGCCCTCCGCCGATGGCGAAGATTCTCCTTCTCACGAGTCGGAACCTGTGGAACTGGTAGTCTTCGCTGCGGCCAGCATGACAGAAACCTTGACAGAAATCGGCGAAATGTACAAGCAAGTGGAGCCCCACGTAACACTGACTTTCAATTTTGACTCCTCGGGCACGCTCAAGACACAGATTGAAGAAGGAGCCGCTTGCGACATCTTCATTTCTGCAGCCCAAAAGCAGATGAACGAACTGGACGGATCCAAAGGCAGTGATGTGAATCCGAAAGGTTTGGATTTTGTAGAGCAGGGAACCCGCATTGACCTGCTGCAGAACACCGTCGCCTTAGCTGTTCCCGAAGGCAACCCCAAAAATGTGATGGATTTTAATGACATGGCCGAGAAGCTGAAAAAAGGCCAAATCCTTCTGGCCATGGGCAACGAAGACGTGCCGGTGGGCCAGTACACGCAAAAGGTCTTGGCCTTTTACGGCCTTGATGAAGAAGCCCTCGCCAAAGCCGGCTGCATCACTTACGGAAGCAATGTGAAAGAAGTTACAACCCAAGTAGACCAGGCCAGCGTCGACTGCGGCGTCATCTATGGCACGGATGCTTACAGCGCCGGGCTGTCCACCGTAGACGTTGCAACGAAGGAAATGTGCGGCCAGATCATCTACCCCGCCGCAGTGTTGAACATAAGCAAACACAAAGAAGAAGCGACGGCGTTCCTGGAATATTTGCAAAGTGATGAATGCATGGCAGTGTTCACGAAAGTGGGTTTTGCGCCTGTGGAATAACCTTTCCAAACGAAGAACAACCGGAGATATGATTATGGACTGGTACCCTCTATGGAACAGCTTGAGAATCGCAGGCATATCCTGCGTAATCGTATTTTTTACCGGAATATTATTTGCCTATTACATTGCAAGGCTGCCCCCCATGCTCAAAGCGGTGTTAGACGTTATATTGACCCTTCCCCTGGTGCTGCCTCCCACGGTTTGTGGCTGGCTCCTGCTGTTGGTTTTCGGACTCAAGCATCCTGTGGGCCGCTTTCTCCAGGAATTCGGCATACAGTTTGTGATGACCTGGTACGGAGGCATTCTGGCCTCCGCCGTAGTGGCTTTTCCTCTCATGTATCGCACGGCCCGGGGCGCTTTCGAGAGCTTTGACGAGACCTTGGAATGGAGCGGCAAAACCCTGGGATTGTCCAATACTTTCATATTCTGGCGCATCAGGATGCCCGCCTGCCGCCAGGGAATTTTAGCCGGCACGGTATTAGCTTTTGCCCGCGCTCTCGGGGAATACGGGGCCACCAGCATGCTCATCGGTTACATCCCCGGAAAAACCGCCACCGTATCCACCACAGTTTACCAGCTGTGGCGCACCAATGACGAAGCGGGCGCCATGAAGTGGGTGCTGATCAACCTTGCCATCAGTGCAGTGATCCTGTCCATCATCAACTTTTCGGAAGGAAAAAACAGGCAAGTGAGGAGAGGGGTATGAGTCTTTATGTAAACGCAAAAAAGAGGTTGGGTGACTTTGTTCTCGATGTAGAGTTCTCTTCGGAAAAGGGGGTTTCCGGGCTGCTCGGCGCTTCCGGCTGCGGTAAAAGCGTCACCCTGCAGTGCATTGCGGGGATCATTAAACCCGACAAGGGAAAAATCGTGCTTAACGGAACTACACTTTACGACAGCCAGCGGGAGATCAACCTGCCGCCCCAGGCAAGGCGCGTCGGATATCTCTTTCAAAACTACGCCCTCTTTCCCAACATGACCGTGGAACAGAACATCGCCTGCGGCCTGCGTCACGAAAAGAACAGATCGCTGCGAAAAAAAGCCGTAGCCGAAATGATTAACCGGATGCGCCTTAACGGTTTGGAAAAACATCGTCCACAGCAGCTTTCCGGCGGGCAACAACAGCGGACGGCCCTTGCACGAATTTTGGTGGGACAACCGGAAATACTATTGTTGGATGAACCCTTCAGCGCGCTGGACAGCCATCTCAGAGACCAACTCCTGGTGGAACTGCGTGACATATTGAAAACTTTCGACAAAGATACTCTGATCGTAACCCATAGTCGTGACGAGGCTTACAAGCTCTGCAACACCCTTGCCGTCATGGACAGCGGGCGGATTCTGAGCATGGGAGACACCAAAAATATGTTTGCAGACCCGGGCACCCGTGTAGGCGCAACCATCACCGGCTGCAAGAATATAATTGAAGCGGAGAAAGCCGGCGACACATGTGTAAAAGTGCCTGCATGGGGTATTACATTTGATACGGGGAGGTCGGTTCGCGATGACCTTTGCGCCATCGGGATCCGCGCCCATTCCTTTTATGCAGATCATTGGGGAAACCATCGGGCCACGACAAACTCTTTTCCGATCCGCATCCTGGAAGAAATCGAGGATCCCTTTGAATGGACCATCAAGTTCATGTTCCGCGACCAGTCTCCGGGAAGTGACGCCGTATGGTGGCGCATGGCGAAAAACCGGCGGAAGACCATGGACTTACCGGATAGGCTTGCAGTGGATCCAAAAGATATTTTACTCCTTATCGATAAGGAGCAGCAGGAGCGGGTGACAGGATTGTTATAATGGCAAGAAACACTATAAGCAAGAGACACTAAAATCAGTTTTGCAAGGAGGAGTTTCTATGAGGAAGATGTTTGAGATTTTGACCGAAAGAAGCCAGAAGAATCAATCTACCATGCTGGTTACCGTGGTGGCTGATGTGGGCAGCGCTCCCCGCGGAGCAGGCGCAAGCATGATCGTCGGAGAGGAGGGCCGCATACTAGGCACCATCGGCGGAGGCATGTTGGAATACAGGTCGACGCAGGAAGCGCAGAAAGACCTGGCAGAAGGGAAAGGGCAGCTTAGACAGTACCGTCTGACAAAACAAGAGGTTGCCGGTCTCGGAATGGTTTGCGGCGGCAATGTAGACGTATTGTTCACATATATTGCGCCTACGGATGAAAACAAAGCTGTTTTGACGGCGGCCAGAGATCATCTTATCGATCACCGGACGGGCTGGCTCCTGCTTCCATTGGACGGTTCAGGCCTTGGCTTTTACAGCGATAAGAAGGGTCTTTTAGGGCTCGACGTTGAGACGGCGCCCGGAAGAACAGAACTCATCGATCATACGACCAGCATCATCGAAACCCCCTCCGGCAAGTACTACACACAGAAATTGATGAATACCAGCAGGGCATATATATTCGGAGGCGGCCACCTTGCCCAGGAACTGGTTCCCCTTCTTGATCATCTCGGGTTCCGCTGCGTGGTAACAGACGACAGGCCGGAGTTTTCCACCAAGGAGCTTTTTCCAAACGCTGAAGAAGTTCACACGTATAATTATTCCGAACTTGACGGCAAATTCGATGTGCAACCCCAGGATTATATCGTCATCGTCACCCGCGGCCACGTGGGCGATTACGAATGTGAGAAATTCGCGTTGAAAACCCCTGCTTATTATATCGGTGCCGTGGGCAGCAGGGCAAAGATCGCGGAGGTCAACAAAAAGCTCAGGGCGGATGGCTTCACAGATGAAGACATCGGGCGAATCACCACGCCCATCGGCATCGATATCAAAAGCGAAACTCCGGCCGAAATCGCCGTCAGCATAGCTGCTCAGCTCATCGAACGCCGCGCAATGCAGCACAAACAATAATTCAAAAATGATTCATCGCAGGGAATCCGTCTTGATCAGATAATCCAAATCCAACGGAATCTTGCTTTCGTCCCCTCTGCGTATATAATCAAAGCCGCACTCGAACAGCATCTTGCGACAGCGAGCCATGTCCATTCCACGGTTTTTAGACGTATCGCCCTGGTTGTCTCTGGGATTGGCGCCGCTCTCTGCAGTAATGAAATTGGCTCCTGCCAGATAACTCAACGTATTCGGCTCATGAACTCCCACGTACGCCATGGTGGGAACGGTTACGGAACAGAGCGCCACGGTGGCCACGATGTGGGCCAGCCTCAACTCACTGATCTGGCCGTATTTCGCCAAAGGAGAGCCCGGCACCGCCACCCTGCGCATGGCCGCATGTTGGGTGATGCCCATTTCAACGCCGATAAAGATATTTTCCACCAACTCATCCACCGTATGCTCCGGTCCGATGGGTTCGCAACAGGTATAGAGTTTAAGTCCTGCGTCGAGAGCATTTTTCATGGTCTGAATCCGGTCTTTCGGATCCAGCTTTGTATAAACCCCTTCGCCCAGACGACAAACGTGATAAATGCCGGTAATTCCGGCTTTTTTCATCTCTTTGAAAGCATCCAGGCTGCTGTCGCCCACATTGGCCCATATCTGAGTCGTTTTAGGCGCTAACTTTCTCGCTTTCTGAACGATATTTAAGAAATAATCCAGATCATACTCATGCATGGTCATGAAGTATAGCGCATACAGGTCTCCATCCTTGCAAAAGCTGTTGATTTTTTCTTCCAATTCTTCATCGCTGAGACGGCTTTCCTTAAAACCTGTATGATCTTCGCCGAAAGTGCAGAACTTGCATCCGCCCGGGCAGGACTTTACATCCACGCCAATCTGGCCCAATATGATGGCGGAGTTGTCGTTTTTGCTTCTAATAAAGCTTGCTGCGGCGGCTCTGAGAACGCCTGACTCGAAGCTCTTTTCATAGATGGACAAAAGATATTTGCAATCCTGTCGGTCAAGGGGTATGCCGCTCCAAGCCTTGTCCAGTATCTTGTCCAGTTCAGGTGCGATTTTCATCCTTCTTCTCCTTTTCCATTAGTTTTTATTTCAACGCTACATA
>FZPS01000081.1_pt297 | contig 10757 bp, 10 predicted proteins | sample 1817821 | NCBI WGS metagenome assembly FZPS01 (sample SAMEA104158645, study PRJEB21678) | metagenome | place: Germany | collected 2015-04-21 | reverse complement strand
CATGGAGCGCGCGCGCTACTACCCCGCGGCCCCGGAACCGGAAGACACTACCGAGCCCGCCCCGGAACCGGCGCCCGAACCGGTCCCCAATCCGCACCCCTTCCGGAAACGCCGCCCGAACCGGTTCCGGAAGCGGAGCCTGAAAGGAATCCCGATGCCGATTAAAGTATCGATCCAACGACTGGAAAGCTACGACCCGGGCGCGGTCGACGCGGCGCTGACGGCGCTGCTGGAACCGCTCGGGGGGATGGGGGTCTTCCTCGACGCCGGGGAACCGGTCCTCCTCAAGCCGAATTTTCTCGCCCCGCGGGCGGTCGACCGGGCGGTGGCCACCCACCCGGAGGTCATCCGGGCGTCGGCGCGGCAGGCGCGCGCCGCCGGAGCCGGGCGCGTGCTCGTGAGCGACAGCCCCGGGGTGGGGACGGCGACCCAGTGCGCCGCCCGGCTCGGGCTTGCAAGCGGCGACCTCCTCCAGGTCGTCGACGCGGGGGAGGGGGAGTGGATCCCCTCCTCCGAGAGCGGCGCCTGGCGGCTCCACCTCGCCATTCTCATGCGCCGCCACCCGCTCCTGAACCTGGCCAAGGTGAAGACCCACGGCCAGATGATCCTCAGCGCGGCGGTGAAAAACACCTTCGGCGCCGTGCCGGGGCTCGAGAAAGCGCAGTGGCACTACCGGATGGGGCGCGACCCGCACCGTTTCGCCCGGCTCCTGGTCCACATCCACGAAACGGTCCGTCCGCGCCTCAATATCATCGACGGCGTCATCGGGATGGAAGGGAACGGCCCGAATTCGGGCACGCCCAGGAAACTGGGGATCCTCATGGCGGGCGAAAACGCCCACGCCCTGGATTGGGTTCTGGCCCGCATCCTCAACCTGAACCCGGAGCGGATCTATACCCTCAAAGCGGCCGGGGAAATGGGAGTGCTGCCGGAAGAGAAAGCGATCGAGATCGTCGGCCCGCGGGTTGCGGAGCTTCACCCGCACCCGGATTGGAAGCTGGCGGCGGACGCTTCGGTGGCCCGGATCGCGGGCCCGGGGTGGCTCGCCCCGGTGATGGAAAAACTGCTGGCCGCCGCGCCGCAGGTCGATCCGAAGATCTGCACCCTCTGCCTCGAGTGCGTGCGCCATTGCGCGGCGGGGGCGATGAGCCCCGCGTCCGGCGCCATCGTGATCGACAAGAAAAAGTGCATCTCCTGCTTCTGCTGCCAGGAGATGTGCCCCGCCGGGGCCATCACCGTGCGCTCGGGGCCCCTGGCCCGCCTCCTGCGCCTCGGGCGCTAGGCCCGCAGGTTCAGGCTTTCCTCCGCGTAGCGGACCGCGAGCGGCTCGATGATCACCTCTTTCGGCCCCTCTTCGACCCGGCCCGCCTCGAGCGCCGGGATTCCCAGCCGCTCGGAAGTCGCGATCACCGCGGCCACCGCGCCTTCGGGGACGAACAGGGCGAAGCCGGCGCCCATGTTGAGACTGCCGTAAGCCTCGGCCGCGTCCATGCGCGCCTCAGCCTGCATGAAGGCGAGCACCGGGGGGACCGGGGGGAGCGCCGTCATCCGGTAGGTGAAAGGCGCCGGGTGCCGCATCAGCTTGCGCCAGCCGTGCCCGGTGATGTTCGAGATATAGTGCACCGGCACCTCCGCCTCGAGCAGCTCCTGGACCAGGGTGGAATAGAGAATCGTGGGGTCGAGCAGCGCCTCGCCGTAGAGGCGGCCGTCGGCAAGGCGCGTCGCGTACCCTTCCGGCAGGGTTTCGGCCAGCCGGCGGGCGAGCGAAATGCCGTTGGCGTGGATGCCGCTGCTGGCGACGATGACGATCCGGTCCCCCGCCGCGAGCTTCCTGCCGACGATGAGCCGCTCCTTGGGCCGGATGACGCCGACGCACGAGGCGGCCAGGTCGATGGCGCCGGGGGCCACTACGCCCGCGAGGCCGGGCGTTTCTCCGCCCCCCCAGGAGGCGCCGACGGCGTCGCACGCGCGCGCCCACCCTTCGACCAGGTCGCGCATCCGCTCCCGGTCGGAAAACCAGTCGGAGCCCCCGGTGGCCCAGTAGGCGTGGATATTGACGGGGCGCGCCCCGACGGTGACGATGTCGTTGACGGCCATGGCGATCGTGTCCTGGGCGATCAGGTCGTACCCGGTCCTGCCGGTGAGCGGCCGCACCGCGTCCGCCACCAGCGACTTCGTCCCCAGGCACTCGAGAATCGACGCCACGTAGAAATCGCCCATGTCGACGACGTAGGCCGACTCCCCCCGGCTCTCCGCCACCTCGGCAAACCCCGCCGCGGCCAGGTTCCCCGCCGTTTGCGCCGCCGCCCGCTGCGCCAGGATCTTGAGCGGATCGATCCGGTCGTAATCCACCCCCGCGTCCTTGTACGTGATCTTCCCGTCGCCCGTCATCCCACCCCCCTCCGAAGCCTCGATTATGGCCTCCGCGAAGGTGAAGTGCAAGCCCCACCCCATGCCGCTTGCGGCGGCGGATCAAAAAGCTTATAAAGGTGCGTACCGGGCCGATACAGTATTTGATGACAAGTTTGCGGCTGCCGGAAACCCGCATCGGTTTCCGCCGCAGGAAATCCCGCGCCGGAACAGAAAATATTTTTGCGCGTTGACCCCGGATGTCACTCCCGGGAGGCAGAATGGCACCAGGTACGTGCGGAGGTCCTGTCCTGGGACTGAAGCGGCCGAAGGCTGGATGCTTGCTGAAACATGATTTGAGATGAGGCAATATCCATGTTTCTCTTCGGGAAATCAATAAACCCCAAGAGTTAACAGAAATCGAAATAGGTACGGAAATGGTTATGACAAAAGAGGACAAACCACATAAGAAGTCACCATGCTACGCGCATAGCATACCGGGTCGCCAGCCTTGCGAATGGCAAACGCTGGAGGATCATCTCAAGAATGTTGCCGAGACTGCTGCCCGTTTTGCCGAATCCTTTCAGTCCTCTAACTGGGCCTGGAACGCCGGCTGGATACACGACATCGGTAAGGCGGATGAACGCTTTCAGGCATATTTGTTGCGCGAAAATGGTTTGGACGATTCCGAATATGATGAGTCTGGTTGGAGACGGGTTAACCATTCCAGTGCTGGTGCCGCTCTGGCTGAGGAGAGTTTCAAGGAGCCGAATTGTCCAATTGGCCGTACCCTTGCGTATTTGGGGGCAGGTCATCATGCAGGGTTGGCTGATTGGTACGAAGCCGATACAGGGGGAGCAGCGCTCCGTATTCGGCTCCAAGAGGGTCACTTGAACCTGAACCGCATTCGCGCATGCAGTGAGCAACTGGCTCATTCTCTCCGCCCCATTACCAGGCCCGCATTTGTAACGAGAGAGAGCTATCATTTGTGGGTGAGGATGCTCTATTCGTGTTTGGTGGATTCCGATTATCTTGACACTGAGGCTTTTCTGCAACCGGGGCTACATGCCTGCCGGTCGAAATTTTCAACCCTTGGTGAATTAAAAAGTGCATTTGATGCTTACATGGCTCAAATGACGTCAGACAGTCCCAAAACACCTGTAAACGCCATACGCCAAGAGATACTTGCCGCCTGCCGGGCCAAGGCATCTCAAACGCCCGGGCTCTTTTCGTTGAATGTTCCTACGGGGGGTGGAAAGACACTCTCCGCAACAGCTTTTGCCCTCGAGCATGCTGTAAGACACCGAAAAAAACGTATCATCTATGTCATTCCTTATACGAGTATCATTGAGCAGACCGCGGCTACGCTGGCATCGATTTTTGGTGCCCACAATGTAGTTGAACACCATAGCAACCTGGAACCCAATCAAGAGACTCAACGTTCCCGACTTGCCGCAGAGAACTGGGATGCTCCGGTTATAGTAACAACAAATGTTCAGTTCTTTGAATCCCTGTTTTCCCACAAATCGAGCCGCTGCAGGAAGTTACACAACATCGTCAACAGCGTGGTTATTTTAGACGAAGCGCAGCTGTTACCCCCGGAGCTGATCAGCCCCTGTGTTCATGTCATGAACAGGCTGGTTGAGGATTACGGTGTGACAATGGTTATTTCTACTGCTACGCAACCCGCTTTACCCGGCCTCAACCAACCGAGCAAGATCATATCCGATCCTGGATCGCTACATGAGCGTTTGAAGCGAACCAAAATCAGTTTTCCCGCATCCCTGCATCAACCAATGCAATGGATGGAATTGGCCGAAGAACTGCGGCAGCATGACCAGGTGCTCTGTATCGTAAATACAAGAAAACATTGCCATGACTTATTCAAACTGATGCCTAAAGGGACCATACATCTATCGGCTCTGATGTGTGGTCAGCATCGATCCAAAGTTATCCAGACGATCAAGGAGCAACTCGCTGCGGGTCAGACAACACGGGTTGTCAGTACACAGCTTGTGGAAGCCGGTGTTGATATGGATTTTTCCGTAGTATATCGCGCTTTGGCTGGCCTTGATTCCATTGCCCAGTCAGCAGGGAGATGCAACCGAGAAGGACATCTGAACCAGCAAGGCCTGCTTGGAGAGGTTCACGTATTTGTCCCCCCCCAGCAGTCACCGCAGGGAGTATTGCTAAAAGGAGAAAACATAACCCGAGAGATGCATCAGATGCCTGGATTCAATCCACATGATCTACGAATCTATGAACGATACTTCGAACTCTTTTACTCCGCACTCAACGATACCGGGGAAACGGTGCTTAAGAATTTGACGCCCTCCGCAAGCGTCTTGGACGTAGCGTTTCGCACAGTAGGAGAAAACTTTAGGCTAATTGAGGACAACCAACGGACGCTTTTCGTTCATTATGATGAAACATCCGAAAGCCTCATCAGGCAACTACATTTTGGCGGGCCCACCGGAGATCTCCTGCGCAGATTGCAGCGCTATACGGTTAATTTGCCGGAGTGGCTATTTCAACGTCTACAGCGTGACATCGTTGAAGAATGGACCGGGTATTGGGTGTGGAATGGTCGCTATGATGAAGACTACGGGGTTGATGTCTTCGGCGACGGACTCAGTCCGGAAGCCACGATTATCTGATCAGCAATAAAGGAGACATTTCCATGCGAGGATTCTGTCTAGAGGTAACCGGACCATACGCGTGTTTCACGCGGCCGGAAATGAAGGTCGAGCGAGTCAGCTACGACGTTATAACTCCGTCCGCTGCACGTGCGATATTCGACGCCATTCTTTGGAAACCGGCAATATTTTGGCAAGTCAAAAAGGTGGAGGTGCTTGCCCCTATCAAGTGGATCTCTGTTCGTCGTAACGAGGTAGGCAAGGTAGCATCATCCCGGACTGCATGCATCATTAGTGATGATCAGGATACGCGCCACCAGCGGGCGGGGTTGTTCTTGCGAGATGTGAAATACCGCCTGCATGCCGAATTTGTCTTCATACCGCCTGATCGACGTGGTTTGACAATCAACCCTGTTCCGGAGTGGCTCAACGACCCTGGCGAGGCCATGCAATTGTATCAGCCAGATCGGGCGGATGAGACGGAAGCCAAATATGCTGCCATGTTTGAAAGGAGGGCACGTAAGGGCCAATGCTTTCACCAGCCATATTTGGGTTGCCGCGAGTTCTCGGCAGCATTTCGGCTCATAGAGAACAATATAGAATGCGCCCCCCCGATCAGCGAAACCCGTGATCTTGGATGGATGCTCTACGATATGGACTTTGCAAATCCGGCCGACCCGACGCCGCTGTTTTTTAAAGCCAAACTGGAGAACGGCGTGATTAACGTGCCTGATCGAGATAATCGAGAGGAGGTGCGGGGATGATCCTGCAAGCCCTGAAAGAATACTATGACCGGAAGAAACGGGATTTGCCGCGTTATGGATTTGAAAACGTTGCAATAGACTATGTTTTGGTATTGAAGGAAGACGGCACTCCAAGTCAACTCGTTTCAACCTACGAGGGAGAGCATCGTAACCGGCAGGCGCATACCTACCTTGTACCTGCTTCAGTAAAGAGGTCCAGTAATATCAAGGCCAACCTTCTTTGGGACAACCCGGAGTATGCGTTGGGCTATGGATTAACAGTAAACCAAACAGCGCGGCAGATTGATCGGCTTGCGAAAAAGCATGCGGCATTTATTGAGCGGATAGATGAAATAGCGGATTGTAACGATGCTGGTCTAGAAGCCGTCAGATTATTTCTAAACAAAAGCAATGAAGAAAAGCGGACTCTTCTTGAAGGGTTGGATGCCAATTTGGGCGACTTGTTGGAAGATGGGACCAAGCTAAGCTTCAAACTACTTGGTGATTCGGGCTTGGTTTTGGAGAGACCGAGTGTAAAAACAGCTATCCAATCGTTGATTGATTCTCAATCGGAAACAGATGGATCGTGTCTTATTACGGGGCAAAGGGCCGCCATTGCAACGCTACACCCATCAATCAAAGGTGTGCGAGGTGCCCAACCCACAGGCGCCAATATCGTTTCATTCAATCAAGACTCATTCAGATCTTATGGAAAGCAGCAGGGCAAAAACGCCCCCATAGGAAAAAGTGCCGCTTTTTCATACACCACCGCACTCAACCACCTGCTTTCCAAAGATTCCCGGCAAAAAATGCAGGTAGGAGATGCCTCAACAGTTTTTTGGTCTGCCGCAACAACAGACACCGGCTTTGAGGACTTTTTCGGAGATTTATGGAGTGATGATCCTGACCGGAATACTGAGGCGGTAAGGAGCCTGTTCTACTCCCCGCGGGCCGGAGTGTTCGAGACTGACAATGATGATACGAGATTCTATGTTCTGGGACTCTCGCCAAATGCCGCTCGAATAGCCGTCCGTTTCTGGATAGTCAGCACGGTTAATGAAATGGCTAAAAACATTCGACAGCATTTTGATGACACCCAGATTGTTCATGGTCCGAAAACCCCTAATACACTTTCCCTTTCCCGCCTGCTGCGATCAACTGCCGCCCAAGGAGAGTTGAAAAACATACCTGCCAATATTGCGGGCGATGCCATGCGTGCCGTTCTGCAGGGACTTCCTTACCCGCAGACGCTTCTTCGAGCCGCCATTCGAAGAGCTAGGGCGGAGCAGTCTCGGAAGGACAGGAACGGCAAGTCCATGCAGAATGTGACTTATGAGCGAGCCGCATTGATTAAGGCATGCCTCAATAGGGAAGCGCGGTATTACAAACGCAAAAATGAGGAGGAACTGCAGATGTGTCTCGACGAAAACAACAAAAACATCGGCTACAGGCTCGGCCGCCTTTTCGCCGCCCTTGAGCGAACCCAGATCCGGGCTTTTACCAGTGGCGGAGGGAAGGAGCCCAATACAACTATCCGGGACCGCTACTATGGTGCTGCTTCCGGCACGCCCATTACGGTATTTGCCACGCTGATTCGCTTGAGCAAGCACCATCTCGCAAAAATCGAAAACGTCGGTGAAAGGATTAATATGGAGAAACTGTTTTCAGAAATAATGGAGGGAATTACGGATTTCCCTAGCAATCTATCCCTAGCCGATCAAGGACGTTTCGCCATAGGTTACTATCACCAAATGCAGAGCTTTTTTGTGTCCAAAAACAAGTAATCAACAAAAGAAAGGCGTGTAGAATATGAGTACTCCACTCAAAAACCGATATGACTTCGTTTTGATTTTTGATGTAAAGGATGGCAACCCCAATGGGGATCCAGACGCAGGCAACCTTCCTCGTGTCGATCCGGAAACCGGATGTGGACTGGTAACCGATGTTTGCCTGAAACGAAAAATCAGGAACTATGTTCAATTGACCCAAAACGAGGGCGATGCACAAAAGAGCTTTGATATTTATGTAAAGGAAAAGGCTGTGCTTGGACGCTCGCACGTGGAGGCCTTTCGAGCGCTGGGCATTGAGCTTGGAGAGGCTGGTACAGAAGCCGTGCCTACAGCGGAGGAAACGGAAAGAGGACGGGAATGGATGTGCAAAAAATTTTACGATATCCGCACCTTCGGGGCAGTCATGTCTTTAAGATCGGCACCCAACTGCGGTCAGGTAAGGGGCCCGGTGCAAATGACATTCAGTCGATCTGTTGATCCTATCGTTACGCTGGAGCATTCCATTACACGGATGGCGGTTGCAACGGAAGCTGAGGCTGAAAAGCAGGGTGGTGATAACCGGACGATGGGACGGAAGAGCACTGTCCCATACGGTTTGTACGTGGGATATGGATTTGTATCGGCTCACCTTGCCGCACAGACTGGGTTCGATGAAAAGGATCTCAGCATTCTGTGGGAAGCGTTGAAAAGTATGTTTGAGCATGACCGGTCAGCGGCGCGCGGCATGATGGCTACGCGAAAGCTTGTTGTCTTCAAACATGCCAGTGCTTTAGGAAACGCTCCAGCTCATGAGCTTTTTGATCTGGTCAAGATATCGCGGAATGAGATGGAAAAACCTGCACGGGCGTTTTCGGATTATTCGGTTGTAATTGATGACGCCAACCTGCCACAAGGGGTGGAGCTGATTGAACTCGTGTGAGAACGCTCGATGTTTGATGAAAATGATTTGTTGCCCATTTCCGCGCTACAACATCTTGTGTTCTGCGAACGTCAGTGTGCTCTGATCCATCTTGAAATGCAGTGGGCTGATAATGCTCTGACCATACAGGGCAAGCAAATGCATGAAAGAGTCCATGAGTCCGGGGACCGGACGGAATCTCGCGGAGACATTAGGATAGCCCGCGGGCTTGCTGTCCGGTCGCTGAGGCTAGGCCTGTCCGGAATTGCCGATGTTGTGGAGTTTTGCAGGGTGTCTGATGAGGGAATTCGTCTTTCGGATATTTCTGGTTTCTGGAAACCGATTCCTGTGGAATACAAGCGGGGAAAGCCCAAAAGGGATCGGTGTGATGAGGTTCAGGTATGTGCTCAGGCTATGTGCTTGGAAGAAATGCTGGGAGTGGATATCAGTGAAGGATATTTATTCTATGGAGCAAACCGGCGTCGATGTAATGTAATTTTTGATCGTACATTGCGAAGCGAGACGGTGGATGCGGCAACACGTTTGCATGCACTGATTCGAGATCAGGTCACGCCGCCAGCTGTTTACGAACCAAAATGTGAACGATGCTCCCTGCTGGAAATCTGCATGCCGGCGATATCGCAAAAGGGCAGGACGGCAAAATCATATCTGGATTGCGCTATACGAAATGCGCTTGCTGATAACCAAAAAGGCCACGGGGGCGCATGAGGAAACATCTAAATACGCTGTTTATAACAACGCAGGGGGCTTATGTTCATTGTGAGGGTGAGGCGGCACTGGTCCGGGTTGAGAAAGAGACACGGTTGCGGATCCCAATGCACATGATCGGGGGTGTGGTTTGTTTTGGGCAGGTCTCATGCAGCCCGGTGTTTATGGGTAGATGTGGTGAGCGTGGAGTAACTATCACCCACCTCACGGAATATGGGCGATTTCTGGCCCGGATTGAGGGACCGCTATCCGGTAATGTGTTGCTGAGAAAGAAGCAATATAGGTCTTCAGATGAACCGAAAACGGCTGCCGAATTGGCGCAGACAATTGTTCGCGCAAAGATTGCAAACTGTCGTACAGTATTGTTGCGATCCTTACGCGATCATCCTGAAATCCCTGAAGCCTATTCTGTTGTGGCAGCAATTGATCGGCTTTCAAATGCGCTGGAACGACTCGATAGACCACAAACTTTGGATTCTATTCGAGGCATAGAAGGAGAGGCAGCGCGACAGTATTTTGAAGTGTTCAACCATTTGATCCTGGCTCAAAAAGAGGATTTCTTTTTCCGAACTCGAAACCGTCGTCCACCTCTTGACAATATCAATTCACTTCTTTCTTTTGTATATACGCTGATAACGCATGATGCGAGGTCCGCACTCGAATCTGTGGGCTTGGATCCTGCCGTGGGGTTCCTGCATCGGGATCGGCCGGGCCGGCCTGGGCTCGCACTTGATCTAATTGAAGAATTCAGACCGGTACTCGCCGATCGGTTTGTCCTAACCCTGGTCAATAGGCGGCAAATCCGTCCCAACGGATTCAGAACAAGTGAATCGGGGGCCGTACTAATGAGTGATGATACACGAAAAAGTATTTTGACCGCGTATCAGGAAAGAAAGCAAGAAACAATAACGCATCCGTTTTTGGGAGAACAGGCTACGATAGGTTTGTTGCTACATATTCAGGCCAGACTATTGGCATCCTTCCTAAGAGGGGATCTCGATGGATATCCTCCCTTCATATGGCGATAGGGTTCGATGTGTGCTGCTGAAATAGCAGGAGAAAGCAGGCGTCATGCTTGTTCTGGTCAGCTATGATGTGACAACGGTCACCCCAGAGGGTCGCAGGCGGCTCAGGAGAGTCGCAAAAACATGTCTGGGATTTGGACAGAGAGTCCAGAATTCTGTCTTTGAATGTATTGTTGATCCAGAGCAATGGGAGCGGTTGAAGAATCGGTTGCTTGATGAATATGATGCTACTGAAGATAGTCTCCGTTTTTATTATCTTGGAAGCAATTGGAAACATCGAGTCGAACATCATGGCGCAAAGCCATCACGAGATCTTGAAGGTCCATTGATTATATGAGCGTGATTAGGAGGGCATCGCGAACTCCTAGCGAACGGAACGTTCCTAGGAGTTTCGCGATGGAAATAAATATAATAGGGACCATGTTTTACGGCAACGACGCTATGCAAAAGAATCACTTCAGATCCAAGTTTTTCATGGTTCGCGAAAACATGCCGGCAAGCTATAGAATGCAATATGTTTAGGTGTTACACGGTCGCCCCCCGCGCGGGGGCGTGGATTGAAACGCGATTGTCGTCCAGGTTGTGCC
>FZPS01000198.1_pt17 | contig 10760 bp, 9 predicted proteins | sample 1817821 | NCBI WGS metagenome assembly FZPS01 (sample SAMEA104158645, study PRJEB21678) | metagenome | place: Germany | collected 2015-04-21 | reverse complement strand
TATGGACTGATAATCGGCCATTTGATCCTAACTATAAGTGGACAGCCGGTTCTACTAATTAGTGTGGAATTACTATGTGGTTGTCAAAGTGCACAATAACTATTGACTATTCATAGCACGTCTTAGCTTTGGCTATCAATTCTCTTATCAAGGATCACCCCCGCGTGTGCGGGAAAGACCTCATCACTTTTTCGTGGCTGCCGATATGATAATCATAACCGGCAGCGCTACTAACACTAGCAATATCCAGATGATAATCACTCCCCTAACTCCTCTAAAATTTTACTGGGATCACCCCGCGTATGCGGGAAAGACTTAAAAGAGCCCTTATTCATCGGGATTTGCGATCCAGTAAGCTTCGAAATCCATTCACTTTTGTTGACAAAATATATGTCAGACGGGCATCCTGAAGGGCTCTATGTTTGACTTCCTCCACTATGCCATATACAGGGAGTACATCTGCTAATTTGTAGGATTTAAGAAACATTTTTTCTTTCTTTACCAGACCCAGTAGATCTATCTTCCTATTGTTTATCGCGTTTTTGTTAATACGATGAAGTTCTTGGTTAATAAAATCGATATCGAAGTGAACATTGTAACCCACGAGCGGAAGATCCTGGATAAACTGCATAAAATCACTTAAGACCTCCGCAATATCCCGCCCTTCGCTCGCTAAAATCTGATCGGTTATCCCGGTCAATTTTACAATTTCGTCTGGTAATTCATGTTCATTCCTAATTAAGCAGTGAAACTCTTCTGTATCGCTTGAGTCAACCCTCAGCGCAGCAATTTCGATAATATTGTTTTTCGAAGGGTCTATACCATCAGTCTCAATATCCAGCACTATATAGGGTGTGTTTGGGGTTTGTCTTTTAATGGGCGTTGGTTCTCGTCTTCTTCTAACTGCATACTTTCTAGCACGCCGAAATTTAGACTGATTGCTAAATCCCGACTTTAAATTATCTGCCAAATGACTTTCTTCCCTTGGTATCATAACTAAAGGAATGCCATCGAAAGAAACATTGGTCTGTTTGGTTCGGTGCGTAGCGAACTGGTAGCCAAGTTCGTTATTTGTGGCATAACTAATAGTTGCTTGTCCCCTGCCTACACTCTGAATGACTCTTTCCCACAATTCTTCACGAACTCGAGAGCTTAAATTTCCTATATAAACTCCTGTAGCTATTTCCTGCATCCACTTGGTCAGATCTCCCCTTAACGACATCGGCGCATTTGTTATGGTTATAACTGTCATAGCCATTTTTATCCAGCCCTACTAAAAATAACTGTAGTTAACTCCGTACCTAACCAAGTGACCACTTTCATCCCATAAATGAATGACTTGTGCTCCAGGTATTTGTTCTAAATCTTCTTCTACCTCCAGTAAGCTCCTAATATCGCGAACTATTGCATTGATTATTTTGCCATCCACAAAAGTATCCCGCATTCGTAACCGTGTTTTTTGACCAATGTCATCTCCAGGTTTTAGTTGGGACACTACTTCAAATGCTGTTAAGATACTTGTATCGGCTTTATATAGATCTGCTATATCGTAGACAAATGAAAGTTGATGGCCAGTATGAATAAAACCCAGTCCAGGAGATAGACCTAAAGCCACAATAACACTGTATACTAATCCATAGAGTGCTACATTGGCTGCCGAAAGCGCTTGATTAATCGGAGTCCCGCTTTCAAAATCAGCGGGATCATATTTTCTACCAGTCCATTCCACACCAAACTTTTTGGAATATTCACGATAGACTTGGCGGACGCGAGCTCCCTCCCGCCCGCGCAGTTGCTGCATAGTGAGGTTAGATACATCCTCACCGGGAAACCTTAACTGATACATCTTTCTTGCAACCGCTAATCTGCTTCTCCGATTTGAGACAAGCTCAGCTTGCCTCTCAATAAGGCGGCTAGACCCGGTCAAGGCGCGGCCGTGTGCATACAAACGAACTCCTCGTTCCCCCACCCATACAATACTGGTGCCAGTGTCACCAATCAATTCCATCGCTCTATGTGTTATTTCGGTGCCCGGTCCGAGCATTAGTACACTAATCATAGCCGCAGGTATTCTCGCTATGCCGCGTCTGTCTGTCACGGTAATAGCGCTATCCTGGCGATTTATCTTTGAATGCTCAACATACAGAAAAGTAATTCTGTCACTTACCCGCGGCAGCTCGAGGAGTTCCGTTTTTTTCGCCCCAACGTGTTTTTTCATTGTTTTTTCACCGGAATGACTGTTAATAAACCGCACCCATAAGCCTTCTTCTTGCCTATTCCGTTGACCAATGCTGATCTGAAGCGTTCCAAGTCTTCAATTGTCAACAGCCCTCCGTAAGCTGCTATGCAAACTTTTACTGATTGTTTATTCTTTCGCCTTAAAATCTCAAATCTTCTACCAGTAATCATTACTTCATCGGATTTAACCGAAAATCCATGGTCGAAAGATCTGTCCATCAGATACTGTAGCTGCTGGTCAGCTGTCACGAGAGGGATTATGCGGCCGCGTTTTCCAGATTCTTTACCACTACTGATAGACTTTACAGGGTTAAGAACCAACCTAAAACTAAGCTTATCTCCTTCACGCAATCGGTCTAGCAGTGGTCTATAGTCTTTGGTTTGAGCACTTCCTTTTACACCATACTTTTCCAGCCTCTGCAGATCAGGTTTTTCCCTGCTCAATACTAATAAATAGCTGTCACTTCCTATCTGATCTACTCTCCATAGTTTACGAGTACGAAAACCGGATTCTATTTCATCAACAAAACTGTCTTCAACCCATTTGTGATAGGCTCCTAAATGGTTCAAATCTCTAATTTTTCGCCTATTTTTTATATCTATCTTTACGCGTGATAGGTACATAGCACCCTCCTAAAATGCGCTAAAAACATCGTGACCAGATGAATCGGTATGCGGCATCAATTCAATATCCTTTCTCCCTACAGCCCTATAACCATGCATACGTTCTCTTTGTGAAAATGTAATCACTCGATCTCGCGCCATTAGCCGCGGTGAGTTTGGGAGCAGGTGAGCATCAGCATATATTGAAAGTTTTACCTTCCCATTTTTTTTACGCTTGTACCAATCCGATGCCTGCCACGGAAGTTCTTCAAGACTACTAATAACATCCGTGTCAGATGTTCCTAGAAAGAAATCTGCGTTTACTGGATTTGAACGCCGGCCCAAATAGGGCTGGAAGTAAGGGTATTTTAGTGCATATTCTATTTCTGTGATCCAGTTTACATCATTGCTGCCCAACGCTACCACAAAAATTGCATCCTGGAGATAGTATCGGTTAGTAACATAGGTCTGAGCTATCTCTCCGTTGGACTTAAATCTCCGGGCTATATGATAATCATGGAGCAGTTCACCCGGCTGATCGATTCTGATGGCAAAATCCAAATCGTTGAGTCGCTCTATCCGAGAGTCATCTCTGGAATACCCAAAACAGGCAGCCAAGATTCCAACTACTGCACTCTTTGATGGATACCGATCTGTATAGCGATTCTCGAAACGAGAGCTCGTTCCCCACGACTGCATCGGTCCAGCCAGTTTTAACATTATAGTTTTCATCACACTTCACCAACTTACAGCACAATTAACTCATTCAATTTCTCATTCAGCTGTTCCAGCAATTCATTGAAACCGCCTTGGTTTCCAGCAAAATTCTCTATGCCTAAGCTAAATGCGCAAATAGGTTCTTCTACCCACTGCTTCACATTCTCGTATTCATCTACCAATCGTTTAATTGATTGCTCTACATATCCATCGCTTGAGCGAATCGGCCTTTCGAAGGCACTGACCAAACTAACCGGACGATCTTGGCGAAGACATACTAAAACAGCTTGTGGCAGCGTTTGATTGGCAAAGGTATTTGCTTTGCCAGTAGGCATAGACTTAGCAAAAGCTTCAATAAAAAGCTTTAATGCGTTCACTACCATACCTGTATCGCCAATCTGTCTACAAAAGTCATGTACAGCAACGTTGGCATAGCGATAAAGAGTTGCAGAATTGAACTCTATTGTTCCCAGCATCCCCGCTCCGGCATCATTAGATGAAGAAAAATCATCTGTAGCCGTGAAGAAATCGAACTCTGTCTGCACCGCATGGGTCGAAATAGCATGAGCTACTTGACAAGAAGCATCTTCATTTAGTTTTGGATCTTCTGCCACCATACGACCGAATAGCGCAATATCGATGGCCGGGTCATTAGCAAGCATTTCCTGCAGCTCTTTCTTATCGCTATTTCCGTCAATTGCTGCACGAGCCAGGTTTTCAGCCTGCCTAGAACTTATAAAGAACAACGCTTTGGTCTTGCCGTCCTTTGTTGTTGAAACACCTGCACTGTTTAGTACTTTTTGGGCCATTTTCAGAGCCTCGTCATAATCAATCGAATCATCGATACTATTTATTTTATCAGCTATGTAACGGACAATCTCTAGACTCCGTACTCCCACATTTTTCAACTCACCATATTCCAGAAAGTACTGACGAATCGCTTTCTTCCAAGATTGAGAACTAACTCTTGCCCGCGTCACACCACCATACTGAGCTGTCTTTGGACTGCCGGTATCGTCCCGATTGATATTCGATGGGGGGACAGTTTGAATAGCATGAACATCTAAGAATAAACGTCTATTATCTTTCATCGCTACCTTCCTCTCCCTTTTTTTGATTGAAATGTCTGTAATAATCCCGCGACCATTTAAGACGGATATTATTTTGATATCCGATTTGAAACAAAAACAAATCCTGTGCCAACTGCGCATAGTCCACCTTGGTATCCGTTCTGGCGAGTAGCTTAATAAGATGTCGTAAATGATTAGCCAGTTCTTCAAAGTTTGCTGCAGTAATCATTGCATTGAACCTGCGATCAATCGCTTCGCTTTCATCTTTAACCCGCAAAGAGCTTAAGGACAAGCCGAGATTACTCCACTGTTTCTCATCATCTGACCTGCGGCTTGCGTGAACAAGCTGCTCCTTCCCCTGTTGGTGCAGCGCAAATAGCTGAAGTGCTAAAATGATCGCCCGCTCACCATAAGTAAGTTCACACGATTCTCCCAAATATTCCTCAGGAATGTTGGCAAAAACAATTGGGAAGACCCCGATAGCCCTGTGAACATCGCGATTGATTGACTGCCGCAGATTGGCCAAATTGGCTTTGGTATTGCTGGAACTGAGCTCACCTACAATCCGGTTCAGTATGTTTTCAGTTACGAGGTAAATATCTTGAGTAATCGATTGGGTAGCCATTCAATCCTCCTTTCTAAATTCTTAGAAAAAACCTAGGGTTTTGTTTAGCGAGTAGTCAAATTGATTGTACGCAAGGGCAATGTTGCTGAAAAGCTTGTCCTTGTCATAGATTCCTTTGTAATCGCGATTCCCTGCAGATTGAACCAGAAAATCAGCCTGTTTTCGTACGATATCTCTGAGTTCAAGGCGCCACTGTTTAATGCGCTCATCCTTATCCTGATTTACTTTCAATGAATTGAGCCAATGTCTAAAAGGCTGGTCAATAGAGTAATACGCTTTCTGGATTAACTTATTAACATAATCATTGTTGTCAATATTGCGAATGCGCTTTACTTCATTAACGAACCGACGCAGGACGTTTTCAATCACTTCTTTCGCCGTTTCGACCTCTCTATCGATCCTTGCTACCCATCCATCCTCCTGCACATCAGCAAGAACAAACTCGTTGATATCAAGAAAGTCAAAATACTCGTCTACGGGCAGCCACGACGTTGCATTACCATCGGATTCCATCCCGTAGCTTTCAAAAACAGCTTCGGTCTCGCCGGCGATTTTGGCAATCTTATAAAACCAATCAACAATCCCAGGTCTTTTGTTGTTGGACTCCTTGGTAAGGAAAACTGTTCCGAACGAACGCCAGAACGAAGCATTCATTGTATGCTTTCGAGGAGTAAAATGATCTTTATTTGGACCTTGAGTATTGTACCTCCACAAAGTCATCGGTTCTAAAAACTGATCCTGGTGATTAATTTCCGGCAGTTTTACTGTGCTGATATAAAAATTTTCATCTAGTTCAGCCTCCGGTTCAATATAAATAGCTCTGCTCCAATTTGTATAAAGTTCAGCCAAATTATCTACAACATAGCCCTTTAAAAGATTATCTATTATCTCTTCACCGGTATATTCCCAACAGGGCTTTTGGATACTGGTTCGGTAGTTTTCTTCGGGATGTACTAATACCAGATTTAACAGTAGAGTCTCGTAGAGATTTTTTCCGCGCAATGCAATCCCACCGATATCATAAATCCAGCCCTTCGAATTGGTTCCTTTGAATTCTTCATAGACCGCTTTATCACCAGTGCCAACTACACCCTGGTATAGCACAAGCCACCGGGCTAATTCACGTTCAATAATTATATCCTTATTTCCATCGGATTCGTACCGAGGCGAAAACAGAGCTATTTTGTTGCCGCTTTCAGAAATGGTCCGGTTGAATGTTCTCGGCCAAATCTGTGTAGGGTTGCTTCCACGGCCTGCTTTAATTCGCCGTTTGAGCAATTCCTCCTTAGTCACCTGATAAAAAGGATGCCTATCGTCAAAAAGGTAAAAATGTTCTTTCCACTTATGCAAATACTCGACAACAATCTCCGGAAAAGATCTTCGATTCCAGAGAGCCTCCCAGGTTGCCATTAGATTTTCCTCATGCTCTTCTAAGTCATCTTCATCCACCTCCTGCAGCTGTCGAAATTTCTCATCCAAAGCTAAATAGGGATAAGGTTCTCCCCGCGCATCGAATCTTGAGAAAACTGTGTGCAGAACAGCCAAAAGCAGACGTAGAATAGCGAAATTTTGCATCTGCATTTCGCCAGCTAGCTGCTTGTATTTGTGTGCATTCAGAAACAGCTCTATTAAAGACACTTCTTCTGTTGAGCCCATGTCATCTGCCATAACCGGAATCCAAGGTTCCTCCAGCAAGTTAAAACGACTCAATCACTTCCCTCCTCACCATCTGTTAATTTCTCACAAGTCAATCCCAACCTCTGACAATACTTCAAACGGTGTCCATTGAGAATAAACTCGTTGTTTTCATCAAAGATAATTCCCAGTAAACCCCTAAGCCAAACTGAATGCTGCCAAGAAGGCAAATATTTTCTATTGAAATCTTCAAGTGCCTCAATCGTCTGATCAATGCAGTAGTGGGCACTAAGTATCAGCGGAAGCCGAAGAGTCTGACGGGCGATCAATTTTTGCACACCTGGATCATCTATTTGAACTGATAAATCAGCCGTTTCGCCAAAGATTGTGTAGCCATCACCTTGTTTTTTCAAGGCAATCACCTCAATGGTTTCGTGGGTATCGCGGACCTGAGCAACAGCCCACTCTTCAGATTCGTAAGGAGTGCTGCAGTCAAGCCAACCAATCAAATCTTTATTCGGCGAGAAACTAGGGGTACCCAATCTGAACACTACAGCTTTACTCTGCTTTCGGGAAATCGATGATTCATGCTCATTTTTAGATGAAACATATTTCTCCCTAAGGATATCCGCTACCGCAAAATCGTCATTACTGTAAACAGCTTGCACTAGCGGAGAAATATCGCCAGGGAGACTAATGAATTCCGGCAAAATAAGTTGAGTTCTAATTAACAAATAATCGCCGTAAACAGCAGTAGAACCTTGGTCGAACTCAAAAGTTTCGCTTGTGCCAAGAATAAACACCGTTGGTTCCTTCAACATTTCAGGGCGTCTAACCGATGAATGTCTATGCAAGCGGCCTATCCTCTGGATCAGTAGGTCCATAGGAGCCAAATCAGTGACAAGCAGATCGAAGTCAATGTCCAGAGACTGCTCCATAACCTGTGTTCCTACAATAATTTTCTTATATGGTCGAACCGAATCTTTTCCAATTGTTTGGAGCAGCTTCAGCTCCTTCTTTACTCGATCAGCAGCAATAAAGTTAGAGTGCAATAACTCAACTATGTCTTCTCCGAAATGCTGACTGCACAATTCTGCAATCTCCTGAGCTCTTCTTACTGTGTTAACTATCACACCTGCAATTCCGCCGTCCTGCAAGTACTCTGAAAGTGTGCTGATTAAATCGTTGTCGTCTATGCGAACAATGGCTACCCTGGCATAATTTTCAGAGTTAAAACCACTAAACTGTTTGACAGTTGATCCATCTGTGTAAGTAACTAAAGGATAAGCGGTGGTTGTATCCCAGCCTTCAGGCTGTTTCACGTCCCTCCACTTAATTCCGCGACCGCGCATGTAGTGCTTAATCAGTTCAATGCGTGTGCTGGCAGGAAGCGTGGCAGACAGAATGATCACCGGAACCTTGTACGCTCCCATCCACTGTAGTGCTCGATATAAATATTGGCTCATATATGCATCATAGGCATGTACTTCATCGATAACAACAACTTTTCTGCTGAATCCTAGATGTCTTAATGCTAAATGCTTTTGCTTGAGGGCAGTCATTAGAAACTGATCCACTGTACCAACAACAAAATCATCAAGAACAGCTGTTTTTCTTCCAACAAACCATTCGTTTACAATCACACTGCCATCGGCTTCATCATTGATTTGTGAGCGAGGTAAAGATGAGAAGCTTTCATTTAAAGCTGCCTTTCCATGAACCAACTGAAGGGATTTTTTCTCATCATCTAAACTGTCCAGCCATGCACTGATCCTGTCAAACATTCCATCAGATGTTGCTTGAGTAGGAAGTCCGTAGAACATGCCACTCGCTTTGGTTTTCGCTGAGAGCTGTTCTACAGCCATTAAAGCGGCTTCAGTCTTTCCAACTCCCATCGGTGCTTCAATGATGAAAACTCCGGGATCATTCGTTTGCTGCACAACTTCATAGAACTTAACTTGTAAATCCCGGGGTTCAAAATTAAATCGTTCTTTATAGCCTGAGATGCTGTCTCTATGGTCGTCCTCGATTCTGGGAACAGTCCTATACCATTTCAGCCAACCCGAGACTATTCTTTGTTCCATATCGTCAACCATCGTTGTATCAAGATCAATTAAAGGAAAATAACTCTCATTGCTTGCAATCCAATCTGCCATAATCAATAAGCCGCTCAATAAAACTTGACCCGGCTGTTTTATCCTTGGAAGCTCATCTACTGATGCAAAACCGTTCGTAGTGAGTGCCAAATTAAAAATCATTTGTTGCGTCTCTACCCATCTGCGATGAACTGGGTTGTCTTTGTTTTGCTCTTGGAAGTAATTGTTTGTATAGGAAGATAGCTGTGAGTCAAGGTCCGATCTATTATCGGGAGGTTTTCCATGATGCGCACCCACTATAGAGCTAATGTCCGACAAAACTCCGTAGCTTTCCAGCAAGATTTGACCGGCAATGGCATGGGGCGTTGCAGAAGGATCCATTATGCGGCTGTAGTATTCCGTTATATCTGTAAAACCGCTGCTTTCAAGCTTTTCTAATAGCTCGTTGTCCAAATCCCGTGATGAAGTAAAACTTGGCTTGCTTTGAAAAATAGGGGTGGCCTTACCCAGATCATGTATAGCGCCCAAGAAACCTACTAGATTCTTGGCCAATTCTTCGCTGGGTTGACTTAAAGAATTAATAATTTCTCGCTTTTGTCGTAAGCTCAACCAATGTTCCCACAGAAGCTGCATTACCATGCTGGTGTCAAAAAGGTGCTGCTTCAAGGGAAGCCATTGGAAGACACCCTGCCTGTCACTCTTTTTAGCCCACAATACGTCTCCAAATAGTGGCGAATGATATCCGCCGATCATACTCACCCCCATTCGTGCCAAATACTGAATCGTCAGCTTTTCTTAGATTATCTATTAAGTTGCTATGAACAGTAATAGTGGATGGTTTGTATGTTTTATTACAAGTCCTAATTTTGCAACTTTATTATATATGTTCGTTTTTCAAAGTAAAAATCCTTCCTGTGGATTACCTTTCAATAGACTCCTAATAAATGAAAGCACCCGTATCCAAAACTCCTCCAATGCTGTGTTGAGGCTTTCAATATAGTATTGCAAGCAGATGACCTTCTATAGATGATAAGCTCGAACTAGAACTACGGTAGAAGATATCGAATTATTTCCTGTTAACGAGATAAGCGAGGTACATTAACACCGAACGAGGTTCATTCCCCCGTAAACAGAAAAGACCTCGCAGTACCGGATTAAGTGTGATGCTCTGGATTATCCTCGCATACGTGGAAACCCGCATATGCACGAAAGCTCATATAGACACTCCCTCTACTTTAGAAATCCGGGATCACCCCGCGTATGCGGGAAAGACTACATTCTTGCAAGAGCCAACAGTACTCGCGTAGGATCACCCCCGCGTGTGCGGGAAAGACTCAACCACTTTCCCTGGACCGACATTTGCAACGGGATCACCCCCGCGTGTGCGGGAAAGACTTAAAAAACCTCCTTGTTATTTGTTTGGTTCTAGGATCACCCCCGCGTGTGCGGGAAAGACTCTTTTTTCAGCTGGTACAATGGCGCTAATTGAGGATCACCCCCGCGTGTGCGGGAAAGACCAAAAATATTACTTTAGTAAAACATTGGGTAGAGGATCACCCCCGCGTGTGCGGGAAAGACTCAGCTGATGCCAGGGTTCAGCTGATGCCAGGGGGATCACCCCCGCGTGTGCGGGAAAGACCCGTATAGTCAAGGTCGCAGCCATAGCATGTAAGGATCACCCCCGCGTGTGCGGGAAAGACACAACGAATTGCTGCCGGTTGTGATAGCCGGCAGGATCACCCCCGCGTGTGCGGGAAAGACCCGACAGCCTGCTCC
>FZPS01000058.1_pt75 | contig 10760 bp, 10 predicted proteins | sample 1817821 | NCBI WGS metagenome assembly FZPS01 (sample SAMEA104158645, study PRJEB21678) | metagenome | place: Germany | collected 2015-04-21 | reverse complement strand
CATAGTAAAGGAAAACCCTAAAATATTTATTGGCTTCAGCGATATTACATCGCTTCACCTTGCAATTCAAAAAATGACAGGGCTAGTCACATTTCACGGACCCGGGATGGGCAGGTTTAACCCGGAAGAGCTAACTGACTACACAAAAGAATACATGTTTAAGGCTATAGCTTCTTCAGAACCTGTTGGTGAAATAAAACTTGCGGACGAAAAGAAATGGATAAATATAATAAATGAAGGTGAAGCTGAAGGCGAAATAGTTGGCGGCAACCTAACACTTATCTGTTCTTCTTTGGGAACACCCTATGAAATAGACACTGAGGGTAAAATCCTGTTCTTCGAAGATCTTGAAACAGAACCATGGATAATAGACCATATGATGACACACCTTTTTAATGCAGGGAAGCTACAGAAAGCGGCTGGTATTGTAGTAGGGGAGTGTGTAGATTGTGAACCTTTTAAACATTATCCCGGCTTTCCTGTAACCTTTAGTTTAGAAGACATATTAGAAGAATTTCTAAAGCCTTTAAAAATCCCGGCAATTTACGGGCTCCCAATAGGACACACAAAAGACCTTGCTACCCTGCCCTTGGGTGTACAAGGGTATCTAGATGCTACGAATGGGAAGTTTTATGTTAAAGAATGCGGAACAATTTAAAAATTAAAATAACCAACGATGCCAAAACAATATGAAAGGGGAAATTAATTATGAGTTTTTCAAAAAAAAGCAAGACCGTCTGCTTATTGACAGCAGTATTTGTTTTTCTAACAATCTTTTCTACCGGTTTTATCCAAACGGCAAAGACGGAGGCACCTGTTGCTCTGAGAATCGGCTGGAGTGTAGAACCTGATAGTTTAAGTCCTTTTATATCTTACACCCAAACCGGGGCAGAAATATTTTATTTAATTTATGATTCATTGGTTAAATTTGACGAGAATCTTAATCCGGTAGGTGACCTTGCAGAAACATGGGATTTAAGCGAGGATCAGCTTACCTGGACTTTTAAATTAAGGGAAGGGGTAAAATGGCATGATGGTGAGCCGTTTACATCAGAGGATGTAAAACTAACATATGAATATATGCTGGAAAGCGGTTTAGGGATGTATTGCGATTTTGTAACAGGTATAGAATCTATTGAATGCCCTGACGAACTTACAGTTGTAATAAAAACAGAAAAGCCAAAGGCAAATATGCTTATGAATCCGGCACCAATAATTCCTATGCATATCTGGAAAGATGTATCTGTTGATGAATTAGAAACTTGGCCCAATGACAACCCGATAGGGACAGGTCCTTTTAAATTTGTGGAATTCAAACAAGGCGAATATATAAAACTTGCTGCTAATGATGATTACTTCCTGGGCAGACCGAAAATCGACGAAGTAATATTTATTTTATACGCAAACAAAGATACCATGGTTCAATCTCTAAAAGTCGGTGAACTTGATGTAGCCTTAAACATTAACCCTAACCAGGTAGAACCTTTGAAAGAAGAAGACAATATAAGCGTAATTTCTGCAGATGCTTTAGGTTTTACCGAACTCGCTTTTAATTGCTGGACAGACCCTGCATCGAAAGGCAATAAACTGCTTTTGGATAAAAGGGTGCGTCAATCATTTGAATGGGCTATAGATAAACAGCAGCTTTTAGAAGTTGCCTATGCAGGTCAGGGTTCTCCCGGAACTACATTGGTGCCACCTGATGGCTTCTGGCACTATGAACCGACTGCCGATGAGCTTAGAGATTACAATGTAGATAAAGCAAAAGAACTGTTAGAATCTGCAGGATACACAGATAAAGATGGGGATGGGATCAGGGAAGATTCTGAAGGCAACAAACTAAGCTTTGTGCTACTTTTAAGAGCTGACAACGCCGAGGAAGTAAAACTGGGTCAGATGATAGCAGGCATGGTAAAAGAGGCAGGGATTGAATTAAAAACAGAAACGGTAGATGATGGTATATTAATGGATAAAATTGCTGATGGCGACTTTGATATGTTCATATGGGGTTGGGGTGCAGATATAGACCCTTCTACTATACTGGGAATTATGGCATCAGATCAGATCGGTAATCTAAATGATTGCTGTTATTCAAACCCGGAATATGATCAACTCCTTGAAGAACAGGCTACAATAATGGATGAAAACGAAAGACAGAAAGTAGTATGGGAAATGCAGAAAATTATTTATGAAGATGCTCCATATGTAATTCTATTTTATGATAATTCATTACAGGCAGTAAGAACAGACAAATGGACGGGATGGAAGCAAATACCTGAAAACGGCCCTTATTTCTTTAACCTGACAAATTACAACTATCTGAACTTAGAACCAGTCGAACCAGTTGCTGCACAGCAAACAGCTGCAGAAAAAGGTGGTGCAATCTCGCCAATAATAATTATTATCATTATTATAGTGGTTATTGCAATTATCGTAAGTCAAATTAAGAAAAAGAAAAAGGGCTAATTGTTAATTTCCATATGGGGTAAAGACATTGTGCTTTACCCCATAATCAAAATAGTATTTATTTTTTGGGGAGGATACAATGAACAAAAACCATATTTTAAAAAAGATAATCCAATCTGTGATAACTATAATATTAGTCTTAATACTTAACTACTTTTTATTTCGTATAATGCCCGGTAATCCACTGCAGATGATTATGAGAAACCCAAAAGCTACACCAGAAGCAATTGCAAAAACAAAAGCCTTGTTCGGTCTGGATAAACCCTGGTATGTACAGTTTGGTATATATATTAAACACTTGCTTCAAGGCGATTTAGGAACTTCCTTTTTATACAAAAAACCTGTTGGCGCGGTTATTGCATCAAGGGTTATTCCAACTGTTTTGCTTGTGGGGGTAGGAGAAATTATAGCAGTTATAATAGGGACCCTTATTGGGATCGTAGCAGCATGGAAAAGAGGTCAGAAAATAGATGTAACTTTATTGAGCTTCTCATTGATAACCTATTCCATGCCTACATTTTGGCTAGGCATAGTATTTGTAGCATTCTTTAGTGTACATCTGAAACTATTCCCTACAACCGGCATGGTAACACCGGGGCTTACCTATACAAGCACCTTAGCAAAAATATCCGATATTGCAAGACATATGTTCTTACCTGTATTAACACTGAGTCTGGTAATGATTGGTGAATACGCACTTATCATGCGTAATTCATTATTAGATGTATTTACCGAGGATTATATTACTACAGCTTATGCAAAAGGCTTTCCCGAAAAGTATGTAGTACGTAAACACGCAGTCCCAAATGCACTGCTGCCAATGGTTACAATAGTTGCAATAAACCTTGGTCTGGTTATAGCCGGTGCCATACAAGTAGAAACTATATTCTCATGGCCGGGACTCGGAAGATTAATGTATGATGCTTTAAAGAATAGAGATTACCCCCTGCTGCAGGGTATATTTTTAATCGTTACTATATGTGTAATCATAGCAAACCTGTGTGCAGATATGCTTTACAGCTATCTGGATCCGCGGGTCAAGAATTGAAAAGGGGGGGGTTATTACTATGGAAAATGCGAAAAAAGCAGCAAGGAAGCGGAAGATAAGGAAATTTATCGAAAGTTTCAAAACAAACAAGATGGGCATGATAGGGGCAATCATACTGGGCATTTTTATATTTTTAGCCATATTCGGTCCTATTATATACCCTTATGACCCTATGCAATTTGGAACAGCTAAGGATGTAATGGCACCGCCCGGACCGGGACGCATTTTAGGTAGCGACGATATGGGTAGGGATGTGCTGGGCGGACTTATTTCAGGGACAAGAATCTCACTTGCTGTTGGGATATTGGCAACTATAATCTCCATGGTTGTGGGTACGATCATAGGTGTGGCTTCCGGCTATTACGGAGGCAGGACAGATGCTATTCTGATGCGCTTTACAGATATGTTCTTAGTCATACCGTGGCTCCCTTTAATGTTGGTATTGGCAGCAATTTTGGGATCAAGTATATGGAATATAATACTGGTAATCGGTCTTACCAGTTGGGCAGGAACTGCCAGGGTAGTAAGGGCACAAGCACTTTCTATAAAAGAAAGACAATTTGTTGAGCGCGCAAAATCTATAGGTGCAGACGACAGACACATAATGGTAAAACATATTCTGCCTAATGTCTTCCCACTTGTATTTGCAAATACCATACTTGTATCAGCTGTGGCTATCTTATCCGAAACCACACTAAGCTTCTTAGGCATGGGCGATCCTACACATCCAAGTTGGGGTATGATGCTTCATTTTGCTTTTGAATCTGGTGCCGCCAGTGTCGGAGCTTTTTGGTTCTTGCTACCGCCTGGGCTTTGTGTAGTAGCCGTTGTCCTTGCATTTACATTCCTGGGCTATGCCTTTGATGAAATATTAAACCCGAAACTGGAAAGGAGATAGCATTATGGACATTTTAAAAGTAAGGGACCTGAAAACATACTTCAAGATCAAAGCAGGGACGGTTAAAGCCGTAGACGGTGTAAGTTTCACCTTAAAGGAAGGAGAATCTCTCGGGCTCGTAGGTGAATCCGGCTGCGGTAAAACAACTATCGCCCTGTCCATAACACAACTCCTGCCACCTGAAGGCTTAATAGCCGGCGGTGAGATTTATTTTGAAGGCACCAATCTCCTTAAATTAAACGAAGAAGAAATAAGAGCAAAACGCTGGAAAGACATTTCTATTATATTTCAAGGTGCAATGAATGCCTTAAACCCCGTTATGAGGGTAGGGGACCAGATATCAGAGGCATGTGTTTACCATGAAGGGATGAGCTATGACTCTGCAAGAAAACGCGTAAAGGAACTGTTTTCACTGGTGGAAATCGACGAAAGCCGTATAGATGATTATCCTCACGAATTCAGCGGCGGGATGAAACAGAGAGCCGTTATAGCTATGGCGCTGGCTTGCGGACCTAAGATAGTTATAGGGGATGAACCTACAACAGCTCTTGACGTAATGATCCAAGCTCAGATCCTCCAGCTTTTAAACCGATTAAGAAAAGAAATGGATATGAGCATGATTATAATTACCCACGACTTGTCTATATTAGGAGAGACTTGTGACAAGGTCGCTGTAGTATATGCAGGTAAAATTGTAGAAATAGGCGAGGTAGAAACGATCTATGAAGAGCATACACACCCCTACACGGAAAAACTCGTAAAAGCATTCCCGAACATATTTGGAAAAAGAGAGATGACTGCCTCCATTCCCGGTATGCCGCCTAATCTCATTAATCCGCCTGCAGGATGTCGTTTCCATCCGCGATGTGAACACGCTACTGAAAAATGCAGGCTGGTAGAACCCAAACTAAAACTTATCGGTGGGGAACACTATGTTGCCTGCCATTTGAGGGGTGATAACGATGAATAACATCGCAAATGACATAATAGAAGTCAAAGATTTAAAAGTATATTTTGATATGTCCCGGGGTTTCTTAGAAGAAATACTTGCAAAAGAAAAGAGACAGGTGAAAGCCGTAGACGGGATAGATCTTAATATAAAAAAAGGAGAAATTGTTTCACTTGTAGGTGAAAGTGGAAGCGGAAAAACTACCATAGGTAAGGCTATCCTTCATCTGGTTGAGAAAACCGGGGGCAATATATTTTTTAAAGGTGAAGAAATAGATCCGAAAAACAATAAAGAAATGCGGCTATTTCGCCAAAAAGCCCAAATGATATTTCAGGATCCGTATCAGTCGCTAAACCCGCGGGATATTATCATAGATATAATCAGTGAACCCCTTGAAGTAAACAAGCTGGTCAAAACCGAAGCTGAGAAACGAGAAAGGGTTGTACGTGCACTGGAATGGGCAGGGCTAAAGCCGGCAGAAGATTATCTGTATCGCTACCCCCATGAACTTTCCGGCGGGCAAAGGCAAAGAGTTGCCATCGCAGGTGCTCTTGTATTAGAACCTGAATTTATTGTAGCAGATGAACCCGTATCAATGCTTGATGTATCTATCAGAGCCGATATACTGCGATTAATGTTGAACCAGTGCAGACAAAAAGGAACATCATATCTATTTATCACCCATGATCTTTCATTGGCATGGCTGATTTCAGATCGAATTGCGACTGTATACCTTGGGAAAATAGTAGAGATAGGGGATGCTCGTTTAATGGTAGGCAAAAGTGTGCACCCTTATACTAAAGCACTAGTAAGCGTAATGCCCGTCCCCAAAGTTAGAAAAGACCGCAAGATGACTATTCTTGAGGGGGAAACACCTAATCCAATCAACATACCCAGCGGCTGCCGATTCCATCCGAGATGTCCCAACGTTATGGGAAAATGCAGGGAATCTGAACCTGAACTTATAGAAATTGAGCCGGGGCATTTTGCAGCATGTCATCTCTGCAGTCCTCATAATATTAATAAAAAGGGTCCGAGGTCATAATCCCCTCGGGCCCTGTCCAATTTTACCCTATCTTATTTTCCGTAAAGTCTAAAATATTCATCCCGCAGCATCGATTTCAAGTATAAATCATAAAATTTACCCTGCTTTTTAGTAGAATGTCTCATAACCCCTTCTTCTACAAACCCTAGGCTCCTAAAAAGTCGAGCACCTTTTTCATGCCCTTCAAAAGTATCCAAACTAGCCCTTTCAATTTTTAAATCTTCGAAAATAAATTTCAATACAAGCAGCATGCTTTCCTTCCCATAGCCCTTACCCAAATATTCTTCTTCACCTATATATATTCTTGTAATATCCAAAGACTCAAGTTTCTCGTCATATCGTGTAAGATAAACCCTTCCGATAGGCTTCATATTCTCTTTAAAAACGATAGTCATCTGTATTTTTGTCTCGTCTATCTCATTTAAAATAAATTCTCTGACAATTTCTTCATAATCTCTTGTATCCTCCATCGTGAAAAATCTCTTAACATAATCCTTTCTTTCCCATTCATCAAAATACTTACAATCATCAAAAGTAGAGCTTCTGATAATCAAATTTTCTGACTCAAGACGAATATCACTAATCATAAATATTTGCCCCCTTAAATTATTATTTTCGGGAAAACTTAGACTGTCCATAAAAGTTTCTATTAATAATAATATATCATTTAATTTGTTTTCTTTCATTAATAATTAAAAAAAATATAGTAAAGGCCCTTCTCTTCTCATCCCAAAAAAATTATAAAAAATATATTGACAAAAACCCGTATTTTTTGATATTATTAAACAAATAAGCAACTCCTTTAAACTGGTCCTGTGAGGCTGGTAAGGAACGGAAACAATGTACGAAAACTGTGCATAAACCTTCCTGCTGTAAGTCTGACAGTAGGGAGGTTTTTTTACGTACAAGCACTTCCTCCCAAACCTTATTATAACTTCGCAGGGCCTCTGTAAAGAGGTTTTTATTACGAAACAAACGGGAATACTTGAATTAGGTTAATAAAAATAAACAATATAAGGGGGAGATATATATGCCACTGAAGTGCAGAGACATCTTAGGGTTGGAACATATGGAAACAGACGACATAAAAATAATCCTAAAGACAGCCGAATCATTCAAACAAATCCTTGAGAGAGACATTAAAAAAGTCCCTACCTTAAGAGGTAAATCTATGGTAACTCTTTTTTATGAGCCCAGTACAAGGACAAGAAGCTCCTTTGAACTAGCAGGTAAATATATGAGTGCCGATGTAATTAATTTCTCCAAAGCAACAAGCAGTGTTAACAAAGGCGAAACACTAAAAGATACAGCAAAGACTATAGAGATGATGGGAGTAGAAACGGTAGTAATCCGCCACCCTGCAGCCGGTGCACCCCACATGCTTGCCCGCCACTTGGATGCAGCAGTTGTAAACGCCGGAGACGGTGCCCACGAACACCCTACACAAGCACTCCTGGACCTATTCACAATAAAACAGAAAAAAGGGAAAATTGAAGGATTAAAAGTTGCAATAATAGGAGATATACTCCACAGCCGTGTAGCCCGGTCAAATATCTGGGGTCTTAAAAAAATGGGGGCAGAAGTCGTTACAGCCGGTCCCAAAACGCTTTTACCGCCATTTTTAGACGAACTAGGGGTAAAAGTATATACAAAGGTGGAAGATGCCATTGACAATGCAGATGTAGTAAATATTTTAAGGATACAACTGGAAAGACAGAAAAAGGGATTATTTCCATCACTGAGGGAGTATTCGATAATTTTCGGTATAGACTCCGACAAGCTTAAATATGCAAAAGAAGATGTCCTTATTATGCACCCCGGGCCGTTAAACAGGGGTATAGAAATAAGTTCGGAAGTCGCTGACAGTGATAGATCATCAATTAACGAACAAGTTACAAACGGAGTAGCTGTCAGAATGGCTATATTATATCTGCTAATGGGAGGAGGAAAACCAGGTGAACAGGCTAATTATTAAAGGAGGAAGAGTAATAGACCCGTCTCAAGGCATCGACAAAATTTCAGACATTTTCATAGAAAAAGGAAAAATAAAAGCAGTAGAAGAAAATATTTCTATAGAAAATGCAGAGATAATAGATGCTTCTGGGAAAATTGTGACCCCGGGGCTTATCGATATCCATGTCCATCTTCGAGAACCCGGCTTTGAAGCAAAAGAAGACATCGAATCAGGCTCCATGAGCGCCGCGGCAGGCGGTTTTACCTCTGTAGCATGTATGCCTAATACTAACCCCCCTGCTGACAACAAATCAGTAGTAGAATTCATAACAGAAAAAGCAAAAAGGGTCGGGCTGGTAAATGTCTATCCTATAGGTGCAATTTCAAAAGGTTTAAAAGGTGAAGAGCTTTCCGAAATAGGGGATATGAAACATTCGGGCATAGTCGGTATATCAGATGACGGAGAACCGGTAATGAACTCGAATCTAATGAGAAGAGCATTAGAATATTCAAGCATGTTTGAGCTGCCCGTAATATCACACTGTGAAGACCTTAATATGTCTGGAGAAGGTGTGATTAATGAAGGTTTAACCTCTACTATCCTTGGAATGACAGGTATCCCTGCTACAGCAGAAGAGATAATGGCAGCACGAGATATACGAATTGCCGAATTTACGGGGGGGAAACTTCACATCGCACATGTTAGCACAAAAGGATGTGTAGAACTGATAAGACAGGCAAAAGCAAAAGGCATCAATGTAACAGCCGAAGCAACACCCCACCATTTCACCCTTACTGACGAATCGGTTAAAACCTTTGATACCAACACAAAGGTAAACCCACCACTTCGCACGGCTGAAGATGTAGAAGCCGTCAGACAAGGCTTAAAAGACGGCACAATAGATGCAATAGTAACCGATCATGCACCTCACACAATAGAAGACAAAGAAGTAGAATACGATTATGCATCTTTCGGTATTTCAGGGCTAGAGACATCACTTCCCCTCGTAATAACTTATCTGGTAAACACTGGCATTCTAACCCTTTCACAGGCAATAGAAAAAATGACAATAAACCCTGCAAATATCATAAATGTTCCCAAAGGGACCTTAAAACCCGGAAGTGACGCCGACATAACCATAATAGACATCGAAAAATCCATAACCGTAGACACTAAAAAATTCAAATCAAAAGGCAAAAACTCACCCTTTAACGGTTGGGAACTAAAAGGCTCTGTCGCAATGACTATAAAGAGCGGAAACATAGTTTATAAAAATAACGGCGATTGAGATGAAAGGACGGTTAAAAGATGCACATCGACACAAGTGCCACGGTAATATCAAATAAAAAGATAATACCTGAGCACTATAAAATGGAGATATATTCTCCCCAAACAGCATCATCAGCCAAACCCGGCCAATTTATCCATATAAAAACAAGCAGAACAACATCACCTCTTTTAAGGCGCCCCATCAGCATCTATATGAGGGATAAAAAGAGAGGCATTATATCCATCCTTTATAAAACGGTAGGCACAGGCACATCCCTGCTTACAGAGTACAAGCCCGAAGACACAATAGATATTATGGGTCCATTAGGGAACGGTTTTCCGCTGGGAGACGAGCAAAATCGTATAGCTTTAGCAGGAGGTGGAGTAGGCATTGCACCCCTTGTATTCCTTGCGTTAGAAGCCAGCCAATTAAAAAAACAAGTGATATTTATACAAGGTGCCCAATGTAAAACAACATTAATAGAGACACGAGAATTAAAAGATGCAGGCTGTATTGTAGAAACAGCAACAGATGACGGCAGTGCCGGTTTCCACGGTTTTCCGACAGAGCTGTTAAAAAAATATCTCGAAAAAGAACGTATTGATACCGTATATTCTTGCGGACCTACACCCATGCTGAAAACGATCAAAAAAATCAGCCTGGAGAACAAAATCCAAACCTATATCTCTCTTGAGCAGAAGATGGGCTGCGGCATAGGGGCATGCCTTGGATGTGCATGTAGGGTACTAGTGAACGAAAGCCAAGGAAGCACATATAAAAGAGTATGTGCAGATGGCCCCATATTCCCTGCAGAGGTGGTGGTATTTGATGAATGAACTATCAATGGAAGTAAGGATACAAGGGCAAAACCGCAGAGCACTTATCATGAAGAACCCTGTAATGACCGCATCAGGGACCTTTGGCTTCGGAAAAGAATATGCAGCATTTTATGATCTTAATAAATTAGGAGCGATAGCAGTAAAGGGGATAACCCTTGAGCCAAGAGAAGGGAACCCCCCGCCGAGAATAATAGAAACCCCCTCCGGGATTCTAAACTCAATAGGCTTGCAGAACCCGGGTATTGAGGGCTTTGTTAGGAACGAGCTGCCATTTTTACGCACCTTTAACAC
>FZPS01000006.1_pt88 | contig 10760 bp, 8 predicted proteins | sample 1817821 | NCBI WGS metagenome assembly FZPS01 (sample SAMEA104158645, study PRJEB21678) | metagenome | place: Germany | collected 2015-04-21 | reverse complement strand
ATGATATTATTGTAAAGTTCCGGGGGCGGGACTAAAGCAGCATTTGGTATTGACGTGACAAGGCACCTGCAAGCATTAAGTTCATCATGACATGCAGGGCATGAAGCGATATGCTCCTCAAGTTCAACCCATTTTTCTTTATATTGATCAGTTCCGCGCAACTCATCGTCGCCTATATAATCAAATAGTTGTTCGCGGTATTTATCGCAGCCATTACTGCGGAGTTTTTCTTCCATGATACCAGCCGCCTTTGGTAATAATTCAAATAGTTGCGATTCGGTGTCACTCATAACAGCTTATGTTCCCACATGCGCCGAACGCGAGCTATTCCGACATATTGTTTGACGTAATATAATTACGGAAAGTTCCGTCCTCTAATAATTTTTTTAAATTTTGCCTTGCTCTTGAAAGCCGGCTTTTTACGGTTCCTTCGTTAATTCCGAGAACATCAGCTATCTCGGCATATGTAAGCTGGTTGAGATCTCGAAGGATTATTACCTCTCTGTGATCATCTGGCAGACGCATGATAGCTGCACGCACAGCATGAGCAAGCTCACGCCGTTCCACCTCACATTCCGGAAGTGATGTTATATCATCCTCCGGAATTTCCGTTTCACGATCGTCGTCATCGTCTTGCCGCTGTGTGAGGGAAATTGTTGTCTTGCCATGACGTTTTCGTGCGAAGTCGGCGCAGTTGTTGCGTGTTATGCGGAAAATCCATGACGAAACAGAGCAATCACCTCTATAAGCTGAAGCGAAACGCCAGAGCTTTATAAATGTCTCCTGTGAAACATCAAGAGCGTCTTGTTTGTCGCGCAAGCTCATATAAGCTATATTGTAAACATATTTCTCATAACGGCGGACAAGAGTGCTGAATGCGTCTGCATCACCCTTCGCGGCAGCACGTAGGAGGTAAACATCACCTTCATTTGTGTTTACAGCACAATCAGCGTTTGATTTTTCTGCTATATTATTATCAATATCATGCTCTCGTCCAATTTTATGGCCGTGCTCCTGCAAATCATTTAATTTCATAATGTTGGAGATGGCTTTCCCCTTTCCGAAAGTGTTAAATTAAAAGATGGGTTTTGGACGAGAGGTCAGCGGTTTTTCGCAAACTCAAGTATAAGAGCGCGCATTTCATCGAAATCGCTTGATTTCATTATAGCGGCGCGCAATGCTGCCGAACCGTGTCCACCACGAATATAATAACATAAATGACGACGCGCCTCAAGCATCGCTGTACGGGAACCCTTTAATTTAATCATTAAATCCAAGTGACGTAATGCCACTTCAGCACGCTGCATAGCGGTTGGCTGCTCATATGGCACGCCAGACATCGCAGCACGTATTTCCTCAAAAATCCACGGATTTCCGAGCGCTCCTCGTCCGATAGCAACGCCGTCACAGCCTGTATATACGATCATGCGGAGCGCGTCATCGGCCGACCTAATATCACCATTTCCGATTACAGGAATACTGACTGACTCTTTTACAGTTTTTATAATGTCAAGGTCAACTGGCGGGGCGTACATAGCTTCACGCGTCCTGCCGTGAACACATATCATGGCAGCGCCGGCAGCTTCGGCTATTTTTGCAATCTCATCTGCGTTGCGGTTATTATTCCATCCTGCCCTGATTTTTACGGTAAGCGGGACGTTCGTTCCGGACGAGTCCAGAGCGCGGACACAAGCTGATATAATATTGTAAACAAGCAACGGTTCGCGCATAAGAGCGCTGCCTTCGCCGTTTTTTACTATTTTAGGGACAGGGCAGCCCATATTTATATCTATTGCAGCAGGTTTTATTTGTGTTTTACATCCGTTGTAATCGCAAGTGGCTATTCTAAGTGCAGCTTCAGCCATATCAGCGGGATCACGACCGAATATTTGGACTGCAATTGGCGAGTCGCCCTCGTGTATAGCAGCAATTTCTGCTGTTTTTTTATCATGCCGTACAAGAGCTTTCGCGGATACCATCTCTGTGACAGCGTACGGTGCGCCGTGACTACGGCATACAAGGCGCATCGAACAGTCAGTGGCACCTGCCATCGGAGCAAGCATAAGACCGCTTCGCATGACAGTTTCACCTAATACTATATCATTCAACGGTGCTCCTCCGTGGATATTATTTCGTGAATATTATTTATTAGTAAAACAATATAATATAACAAAAATATTTCGCATATGTGAACAGGACACCGCAATATATAGTAAAAAAATACCGAAGAGCGTTTGCTCCCCGGTATTTATTTTGATAGTTTATGCGGTGCTTTTTTATATGATTGGAATTCTGAAGATGTTGACAGAGTGTGCAGGGAACTCATACACAAAAGGAATTCCGTCAATGTTAAAACTTGAATATTTTGTTGCAACGCGCTCTGGCTCTTCAAATGTGTTTGTATCGTCAAGGCTTGATGCAGTCAGTGTTTCAAGCTTTACAGTTCTGGGGCCGACTCCTGCCCCCTCGACGACTATATCCATGGTGACCGGTGTTTCGCGTACATTTACAGCTTTGATGATGACTTCGTTATTCTTTTCATCAAGTGTAGAGGAGACGTAAATGCGCCTCGGAGGTTGTGGCTTATACTCAATTTCATGGATGACAGTGCCGTCAATAGAGCAGGTTATACTTGCGCCGTTCTTTTCAATCTTAACAGAGTACTCATGATCGTACTGTAATTCAAACGGTGCTGTTGCAAGACGGCTACTGTATGTATTTTCCACAACATCAACCATCGATTCATTGTTGCGACTTCCGCCAATGCGCCATATAAACTTATCTTTACCACTATCACAGAAGGTAATAATCATGCCACGGCGGAATCTTGGCCTGCGTTCGCCGGCAGGTGGCGGCTCGGGGAGTTTTTCTGACAATTTTGCAGTGAATTCAAGTGTAAAGTCCTCGCAAGTGCAGCGAAGCATTACATCAGCCTCAACACGGCGCCGCCTTGGCGGGAATGTAGGGGTTGTCTGAGCTTCATCGTGAGGTATGCGACAAAGGTTTCCATCCTCAAACTTCCAGTCGCCATCAATAACCTCAACAACTGATGCGTCAACCTGCGTGCCATCAATTTTTATTTTGCCAAATATGGCTTCACCGGCCGCACCAAAGCCAAAGTCGCCTTTTATACGCTTAGGCTCAACGTATGCGTCAGCACGGGTAATATCTGCCGATACTTCAAGTGTGACATCACCCTGATTGACGGAGTACATTTTTTGAACATAATAGCTTGGTTTTCCATAGACACGGTGATTGTCAAACCAGATAAGGTTAGGCTGCCAGTTTACATAATCAGCATTGCAGAGCAGGGGAGCATAACATGTCAGGGCTACGACATCAGCATTTAGCTCAAAGCTTGTCATGTAGGCAGCTTCGCAGAGAGCGTTATAAAATGTGCTGTTGCGCGATGCGTATTCACCAAGAAAAACTTTAGTAGAACCTTTTCTATAAAAATCGCTTGCGTAACGGTCATAATTCTTAATAAGCCAATCGGGAGAGACATAATAGTGCTCGTCGGCAGCGTATGAGTTCCATTTACGGGAGCTTTCCCAGCCGCGATCGAAACCTATGCCTTCTGCCCATGGGCCTGCTGTGTTGATAATTTTTACATTAGGGTATTTTTCAGCTATCGCTTTATGGAAGAGAGGATAACGGTCAAAGAATTCTACGTCAACTTCTTCGTTACCTATTGCAATGTATTCGACGTTAAACGGCTCCGGATGGCCGAGCGATGCGCGGTATGCGCCCCATTTCGTATCTGTGCTGCCATTTGCAAACTCAAGCAGATCAAGAGCATCGTCGACCCAAGCTTGCATTTCGTCCATTGGTACGGCGAGCTGACGGTGCGGGTTAAAAGCGCCCGGAAGCACAGGCAGTGGTTTTGCGTCTATATCTTCACAGAAAAGGAAGAATTCATAATACCCAAAACCGTATGTCTGGTTATACTGCCAGTTATTACGCTTTGTCGGGCGTGACTCAAGCGGGCCGATAGTGTTTTTCCAGCGATACATCGAGTCACGGGCGTGCATGTCAAGCGTGCCGTCATGTGTTAGGCAGCCGCCGGGGAAGCGAACAAACGTCGGCTTCATATCGGCAAGAAACTTCGCTATATCGGGGCGAAGACCGTTTTCCCGGCCCATGAACGTATCTTTGGGGAATAGAGATACCATATCAAGATAAAGCGTACCAGCACCGCGCAAAAGAATCACAAGCCTGCCTGAAAAATCCTCAGCTGATGAGGTAAGTGTAGCCTCATACTTTTTCCATTCTGGGCTGTCGACTACGATCTCATCCCCTCCAAGACGCTTGCCATCGATACTCTCAAGAATAATCTCAACGGGGGATTTTAAGTTGATGTCGCGACGCGCAAACATGGAAAATTTATATGTAGCGCCTGCGCGAAGCGGAAGCCCCGTGTTGTAGCCTTCGTTCATGACACCGACGGCGCCGACGGCTCCCTCGGAGATATTTCTTATACGAAAATAATGCGTGTTATTGACGTTGAGCGGGTATTCGCTCTCGATGTACCCCTCAGCGCGGCCGCCGTCGCGTTCGACTATCTGCCATGCCGTCATATTATTATACGAGCGGTTGTCGATTGGCGAAAACTCAAAGGAGCGGTTCTGGATCATCTCCGCGTAAAGACCGCCATCTGCTGCATGGTTGATATCTTCGAAAAAAATGCCGTAAAGGTCACCGGTAGGAAACTTACGCTTATTAGCGTCCACTATGATGCGCGATCTGTCTGCCATTTTTTTATTCCTTTCTGTTTAAATTTATGCAGTGTGTATAAAAATCGCATAATAGTTCGCAGCAACATTATACCAATATGCAGAAACCTTTGTCAACATAATGGGAGGAGTATAAAACGATTATGAAGAAGTTGTAGCACGCCACTTACCCCTTGCTTGATTTAGCTTTTTCTATATGATATACTACTTTTGTTTATTAAAATAGCTTAACCGATGTGTCCAGGGCTACATCTACGTGAAAGATATATCAAAAATAAATAATTAAATAAAATTTAATTTAGTTCAGGAGACGTTGTTTTGCATAACGGAAATATTAATTATTTGCGCGATAGCTCGCGGAAAAGTAAAAAAAATACACGCAGAAAAAATAAAGACACTGTGGGCGGTCTTCTGTACAGGCGCAGGCGCGGTTTTTTGAGCAGGTCCGGAATCTCTGCAGGTGCGGCGGCGCTTTTTGTGTTTATTATTACGCTTATTATTTTGACTGTGTATTTTTTTATAAACTCAGAGCCTCGCTCTCCCATTGATACAAGTGATACAGAAAACGTCAGCACAAGCGGTGTGGGCGATAGCGAGGGTGATGGCAGCGGCACTGGTGATGAGACTCAAGCGGATGAAGATAAATATGAGTTAATCTCTGTCGATAACAGCATTGTAAATAAAGGATATTTGATTTTAGTTAATCCTTGGTGCGAATATGTTTTTGACGATGATGAAAACATAGTTCTGCTTTATAAAAATAAGGATAAATCCCCGCATTACGGGCTTGCAACAGCATCTATTTCATGTGATGCGTATATTTTTGGCCGCTTAAACGAGTTTGTCAATGCGTATTACGAAGCTACCGGGGACGACGGTACAATAATCAACAGCGGTCATAGAACTTATGAAGAGCAAGAAGCCCTCCTTACTTCACGCATTGAAAGCGTTGGTGAGGAGGAGGCGTATAAATACGTTGCAATACCCGGTTATAGCGAGCATCATACCGGATATGCACTTGACATTGTTTCATACGAAAACAGTGAAGCGGCTGGATGGTATGTGGATAACTGCTGGCTTTACGGTTTTATACATCGTTATCCTGAGGACAAGCAGGACATAACGGGCATACATTATGAATATTGGCATTTCCGTTATGTCGGAGAGCCTCACGCGGAGATAATAATGTTAAATGATATTGTTTTGGAAGAGTATATAGAAATGCTTTATTTATACAGTTATGATTCACCGCTGATATTTGAGGCACATGACGGTGTAACATATCAAATTTATTATGCTGCATGTGACGGTGAGCCAACAGATGGCGGCAAAACGGATATATACGTTCCCATCGGTGTCGAGCATGACATTTCGGGCAACAATGTAGATGGTTTCGTTATAACAACAGTTATGGATAGTGCTAACACAGCACAGTGACATAAATATAGGTGTTTCATTCTTTATTAATTCTAAAATCGTTCTGTCGTGCGGAGATATTATGAGCATGAGGATAAGACGGGATAAAAACGATACCATATGTATGGCAACGGAAACGACAATAAACAAAAAGACAAATGTAAAAATAGAAGCGAATATGAAGCGTAAAAATATGTTGCGCCCCAAAATGAGCGCACGTTTTACAGCTGTTATTTCGCTTTTAATTTTTATATGCGTGTTTCTGACACTCCCTGGCTGCTCTTTTATCATATTAAATGAAGATAAAATACCATATCTCAAGGATAAAATAAGCGACACATCGGCTGATACTGAAACTGACGACACCGGTGACACTGACAGTACGACTACCACGGAGAATGGAAACGATAAAACGGATGATAAGGAGAAAAACATTATAAAATACGAATATGATGGGGAGGCAATAGCTGATAAATACCTTGAAACAGCTGTTAAATATAATTTCGGCGGCAATACGGTCATTGTTGCGGTGACAGCAGCGTCACGTATGAATATTGAATCCGGCGGGGAAGAAGACACGGCGTCGTATTCTTATGCCCTATATAAGCGAAATTTAAAGGTCGAAGAGAAGCTGAACTGCAAGCTTCGTTATTTTGAGTCTGATGAAGAAACGCTTTATAATGAACTCAGCGACGCGGTAAAAAGCGGGCTTTATTACGCAGACCTTCTTGCCACGCCGCAACACATAACGGCGCGGCTTGCTGTCGACGGGTACCTATTCAACCTAAGATCGCTTCCGTTTATCGACCTGACAAAAGAATACTTTGATGCAGCGGCGATATCACAGTTAACTGGAGGTCACTATATTTATGCACTTGCGGGTGATGCTGTCCGTTCACCCGAAGATTTTGCATGCGTTTATTTCAACTCTAATATTGTCAAGGCATCAAACTACAGCGGCAATTTATACGCGCTTGCCAAATCAGGAGGATGGGACTGGGATACTCTTCTCAAGATAGCGCTTGCGTCGGAGCGCTTGGTATCCCTTGATGAAAGATATGCCGGTACAATAGATGACGAGGCACGGTATGAATTTGCATACCTTCTTTCTGGCTCGTCAGGCAATCATTTTGTTGTTAATACTGTTGATACAGTGCCACAGGCTTCGCTGCCGCAGTCAGCATCTGGGTTAGCGGAGCTTTGTTATAGTATTTTTTATGAATCAAACTTTAATTTCGCGTATGGATCCACCGATACGGAAGAAAAAGCGGATGAAAACATTAGCTTACGCAATCTAACTGACTTCATATCGGGCAAATCCGTCTTTCACATCGGGACGCTTGCTGATCTTGAGTCGCTTTCAGAATGCAACGTCAACTGGGGTGTGTTGCCCATCCCGAAATATGATGTAAAGCAAGAGGGATACTACACAGCGATGCCAAAAGATGCTTTTCTTGCCGCAGTTCCGGCAAAAACCACCAACCCAGATGGCATGGCGGCTCTGCTTGATACGCTTTTTGCGGCTTCTGCTGGTTATCTGCGTGACGTTTTCGTTGAATACCAGCTTTACAATACCGTGCGGGACAACTCATCTCTTGATATGATTGATATAATATGGCAGTCTGCGTATTACGATTTCACATACATCTTCGGAATTGAATCAAGGCCGATCCGGAATATTGGATATAATTTAATCAGTGACGCAGCGACGGCTGCCGGTACTCGAGAGGAAGCAGCAGCTAACATTGAAAAGTTATACGCACGTCGAAGTAAAGATGCGGACAAAACTCTTAGTAATAATTTTGGCATCAGGTAAAAAAATAGCGCCCAGAACAAAGTAACATAGTGTGCAGCGCCGCGCATACTTTGCGGAGGCCTCAAGTGTTTGTTATGGTACAAACAGACTTGAGGCGCAAGACAGTGTTTTTTTATGACTATTGTGTCGAAATAACTTGAAAACCGTCAAAATATTCATTATATTACAGTATAATATTACTTGATAAAGATATTAGGCATAATCGGGGGTATGACGCAATAATGTCTGGTGAAGAAAACAACCATAGCAGAAAAACAAGTAAAACACGCACGTTAGTGTTTTCGGTATTAATAGATTTTATTATAGCGGGTTTACTGCTCATTGTTTTTGTGTATTATCATCATGTACGCCATATGCGTGTTGATGATGGCGGCATTATAACAACAGATAGACCGAAGAGTAATGAGGACACGAATAAAGACACGGACAGCGAAGATTTACCGGATGATTCGGATATAGTCGATTATGGCGATTTCTGCGAATCATTTCCCGATGTTTTTGCGCCTGCCGGTACAGTCGAGATTGACGATGTCCATTATAAAAGCGAGGATATTAGCATTACAATAACGGAAAATTACTCCGAGTATGATGATTATGTTGCGAAATGCTACGTATTCGATGTGTATATCCGCAATATCGAAAACCTTTATACTGTCGCATCAACTTCGCGCAGACCATTTACTGAGCTTGTCGAAAACAGCTGTGCGATAGCTGCCATAAGTGGCGACTACTGGAAAACAAACGCGAAAGCAGCAGTCCGCAACTCGGACTGGATTCTTGAAGCGGAATATATTGATAATGATATATGTGTTCTTTATGAAAACGGAGTAATGGAAATAATCAGTCCGTATGAATATTTTCCGGATTATTTTAAGGATCCTGCTACAGGGGTTTATCAGATATGGGACTTTGGCCCCACACTTGTTGAGGACGGGAGGGCAGTGACTGATTTCAGCTCACATTCTGATATATCCGGACGCAATCCGCGCTCTGCAATAGGGTACATCGAGCCCGGGCATTATATTTTAATAGTTGCTGAGGGCCGCTGCGATATAACGTATAAGGGAGAGAAAGTTTACAGCAAGGGAATACGCCTTATCGACTTTGCCCGCATATTTAAGGAGCTTGGATGTAAGGTTGCGTACAATCTTGACGGCGGCGATTCGGCATATGCCTATTATGATGACGAGGTGCTAAGGCAGGATTACGAGCGTGCGAATACACCCGGACAATCTCCCCGTGAGATATACGATATTGTCTGTATAGGCGAGGTCGAATAAAAAGGGAGTATATGATGAACCATGCTTAAAATAAAATCTTTGGCAATCTCAGCGCTTGCTCATATAGTGGGTATAGCTTCATTTTATCTCATATTTCTTTATCTTACCGACCTTGAATATCCAAAACTCCTTTTAATATCAGCAAAAACGGGGAAAATACTGTTTCCTTTCTGCATTTTATCATTTACAGCGGGAATTGTTTATCTTCTTATCAGAATTGATGGAAATGGCGGGGAAGCAAGCAAAGGAGGGTTATTGCTTGCGTCGCTGCCGCACCTATCAATGATTTTTTCCTTCCTTGAGATAACGCTTGTCATCACAAACCATCATAATCACGCGATGAATTTTCTTACCGATGACCTTTCTAAGGTTGTCATGTTGTTTTTAGTAATAATATCTCTTATGACCGCTGTTTGCTTGCACGAATGTGCTGTATTTATGAACGTGCAAAGCCGTCGTCAATAGCGATGAAAGCATAGATTAAAACAAATTATTATAAATAACTCCGAATTGATATAAAAAAGCGAAGCATTCTTGGTTTTATCAAGAATGCTTCGCTTTTTGCTTTATTGGGGGATAGTTTTATTTTGCGTAGTTGATATGGAAGATGGTTAAGCCCTTCGCTGCCTCAGCGCGTGATGAAACACTTGTCGGCTCAAGCATTCCATTCTCTCTTTCACCAATTATATTTTTCGAGTATGCCCATTTGAAAGCATCAAGTGCGTATGAGCTTATCTTGCCGGCATCCGGGAACTTGGAGAGGGATGTTCCGTCGGACACATCGTATCCGTAATATTTTGCGAAACGGTAGGTGAATGTTACCATCTGCTCACGTGTGAGGGCCATGCTCGGCGAGAACTGTGTTGCGGATGTACCGGTTGTGATTCCCACCGAATATGCCCATTCGATGGCATTTGCGTAGTAATCGTTCTTCGATACATCTTTGAAAATACCCTTATATGTGACTGACGGTGATCCTGCAATACGGTAAAGCATTGTAACAAACATACCGCGTGTGAGCGTTTCTGTCGGTGAGAACTTCGTTGTCGAAGTACCGTTCATAACACCGATGCAGTTCATATATGCAGCATACTGATAATACCAGTCGCTTTGCTTTACGTCCGTAAACGGATTGTTCCAACCGATAATTACGTCATAAATTTTAGGTGCGTAAACGTAGATGTCAATTTTCACGGACATTGTGATACCGGTAGGATCGGTGAAGTAAGCTGTTACGTATTTATTTGACTCATTCAGTGCGGCAATCGGACTTACAACGATATCGGCGCCAGATAACCTCTTTGTTGAACCATCACTATATGAAGCAGTTAAAACGAGCTTGTCGCTGTCAAATCTTTCGCCGGCGCGGTAGACAGTGCGATGCGTGCTCGCGGCTCCTATCTTAAGACCGACAAGGGCCCTATACTTGACGATGAGCGGTTCAGTATACTGCTTTGCAGAACCACATGATATGGTAATGGTTTTGTAGTTATTGTTTGCTGTCAGCGCTTTGCC
>FZPS01000067.1_pt141:2500-10763 | contig 10763 bp, 10 predicted proteins | sample 1817821 | NCBI WGS metagenome assembly FZPS01 (sample SAMEA104158645, study PRJEB21678) | metagenome | place: Germany | collected 2015-04-21 | reverse complement strand
GCCACACACATAGTCAAAGAAAAGCTCGCATTCAAGCATGGCATTAGTGACGCCCGCCGAGTGCGCGACGCGCATTCCGCCGCCTTCAAAGAGCAACGCCGTATCGAAAATATTGTTTTTCAAAAGCACCTCGTTTCTAAAGTATGTCAGAGAAACAGCATGGCCGGTGCGAACGGACTTCCACCATATGCATCAGTCGATCTTGACCGCAAGCACATACTAATCTCGTTTACCGACTTAATCGTTGCGTCAATATCGCAAGCTTTGCTTTATTATAATCTTAATAATAATATGGTAAATTGTCGAAAGATACGGCGCAAATCCGCAATTTACATTCTAAAAATAAACACAACCGTCAATGCAAATAATTGTATCAACGGCTGTGTTTTGGTGGGAGCGACCGGGCTCGAACCGATGACCCCCTGCTTGTAAGGCAGGTGCTCTCCCTGCTGAGCTACGCTCCCATGCCTTGCTATCTTAGTGAAAAACTTTGCTTTTGGCAAGTGCAACAGTAAGATACGGCAGATAAAAAGGCTTAGTGGGTACTAGCGATAAATAATCTCTCCGATATCTACAACTGGGCATAGCCCATTTCCAAAGCTAACTGCGCTCTTTCCTTATTTTTGCCACCCTTGTTGATTTCGGCTGCGATAAAGCCGGGATGCTCTTTCAGGAAGTCGGCCATGTACTGATCGGGGTCGCGCAGGAAGGCGAGACACAGTTCGGCTTGGCGAGGACTGATCTGATCCAGTTCAACCGCGCGGGCGAAGAAAGCAGCATCTGTGGTGCCGAGTACGGTCAAAGTGGTGCCGGCTGTGGCCAGGCGCTCACGGCCGCCCTGCCCGCGATCAAGGATGGCGGCAGCGTGCTTCAAGCGGGCTCCGGTCCGCTCGATCTGCGGAATCCAGTTGCGGAAGAAGCTGGACGCCACAGTGATGATATCGGCGATATGCAATGCCTGCTGTCCCTGCAGGGGGGCGCTTTCGCGGATATTGCAAGATTGTTTATCTGGCGCCGGTTGTTGTTTTTCCCAAGGAGAGCTCCCGCAGATGCTATTGGGGCGTGTACCGGACGCATCCTGCTGTTCCGGCGGCACAGAATCCTCATTGGTCGCAATCTCGACTGCCTGCTGCCCAGGCTCGGAATAAAAAGTACGACCGTCTTTAAAGCAGGAGAGATGCGGTTTGTTTAGGATCGCCGCCAGCGGCAGTGAGAAAAAGAAATCCCGCCTCTCGCCGCCGGAGATAAAATCTGTATCCGCAGCCGGATTCTTAAAGGCCTCAATTGCTGCGTCGATCACAGAGCGGTAAATGGGCTCCTGCTCATACTGTTCCAGGCAAAGAGCAGTGATTTTGCTCGGCATGGTCTCCGGCTCCTCCTGACAAAATTTTTCGATCTTTTGCAGTAAAACACCGGCCTCAGCGGCACTGCCGAAGAGATAATGCGTATTGATAAAAAACGGTCCCAGTTTGCCGGAGGTGTACCAGAATGGCTGATCCGGATCGGCAATTTTCAGGGCTTCAGTCAGAAATAGATTGTGCGCTAAATGTTTTTCCATAAGGGTCCATGTAATTAAAGGGGAAGATATTGAATTGTTTTCCTCTATAGTACTCGTCACCATCCCCTAACATAATATTATATTCAATATACGAGTACAGAACTGCTTTATAGATGACTGTTCCGCCATCTTTCAGACGGACTTTGATCGGTATTAACATTAAGATTATAACGATTATGATTACTATGATAGTGATCTTTTTCCTCATAGACATTTTTGTCCTCCGGATTCCAAATAGCTTTGTCCATAATGACTGAGGCTGACAGGTTTCTTCTCTTAGCATTACTCATTTCCGGTTTCCCTTACCAGGGACGCAGCTGCCCGGTGTAGCGGGCGAGATTGTCGTGTCCGGCGGCGCTGGCGATTGCCGCCATTTCTGCCGGCAAGCGGAAGATCAGGTCCGGATCGATCATAGAAGCGGTGCCTACCTGAACGGCTGAGGCGCCGCAAAGCATGAATTCCAGGGCGTCTTCGGCCGCAGCGATACCGCCCAGTCCCACGATCGGCAGATTGGTATCGCGATGTGCTTCATGGACCATGCGCAGAGCGACCGGCTTGATGGCCGGACCGGATAGACCGCCGGTATTATTGCGCAGCACGGGGCGCTCCGTTTTCAGATCAACCGCTATTCCCAGTAAAGTATTGATCAGCACCAGTGCATCTGCTCCTGCCTCTTCTGCCGCACGCGCGACCGCCGAGATCGAAGTGACATTGGGCGTCAGCTTGACCCAGAGCGGTTTATCCGTCACAGCACGACAAGAGGCGACAACTTCCCAGACCTGCTCCGGTTCGGCACCGATTGACATACAGCCGGCGCTGACATTGGGACAAGAGAGATTCAGCTCCAGCGCCGTGACCTCAGTAGCGCTGAGAATCCGTACCATCTCAACATAATCCTCTTTGCTGTTGCCGGCTACATTGACGATGATCGCCGTATCATAGGTCAACATTTCCGGCAAGATTTCTGTGACGAAGACGTCTACGCCCGGGTTTTGCAGTCCTACAGCATTGAGCATGCCGCTCTTGGTCTCGGCGACACGCGGCGGAGGATTGCCGACACGCGGCTGCAAAGTCAGACCCGTAGTGCAGATTCCGCCTAGGCAGGACAAATCATAGTAAGGGGCAAGTTCAGCGCCGAAGCCAAAAGTGCCGGAAGCTGCCAGAACGGGATTCTTAAGTCGGACGCTGCCGACTGTGACTTCAGTCCTGACCTGTTTGCTTGTGCCAGGCGAATTAACCTGATTCATATCGATTTCTCCTCTTACCAAATCCCGCCCTGGGATGGCCAGACAATTCTGGCGGCGGGGAAGACCGGGCCGTCATAGCAGCAGCGTTCGTAGGTGGTCTCGTTGTCTGCTGTTTTTGTTCCGCTGTCGCGGCGGTAGACCGGAATTGAACAGCTGACGCAGACCCCGATACCGCAAGCCATCCTTGCTTCTAAAGAAACCTGGCACTGTATTTTGCGCTCCAGGCATTGTAAAGCGATATTTTCCAGCAGGGCGACAGGACCGCAGGTGCAGACCAGGATCTGTTCCGGCCGCAGGGATAGTGTGTCCAACACTGAAGTTAATGCTTCTCCGGCATGGCCCGTGAAGTCTAGTCCGCCAGTATCTGAGGCGAAGATACACTGCTTTGCAGTCGCTCTCATTCTCTCTTGCAAGATGGCTTCTGTCTGACTGCGGAAGCCGGCAATTGCCGTGGTAGTGATACCTTGTCCGGCGGCTTCTTCCAGCAGATAGATCAAGGGGAATAAGCCGGTGCCGCCGCCGACTGTGACTAGATGCGCCGGAGCAGTTGCGCAGGCGTCTTCGTCAAATAAGCCAAGGTCGAAGCCTGTGCCCAGAGGGCCGACGAGATCAACGATTATACCGGGCTCAAGGTCACAGAGCTCGTTGCTGCCCGGGCCGACGCGGCGGATGCCGAGTTGGATCAGGCCCTGTTCGCGGTCGACGGACATCAGGCCGATAGGGCGGCGCAAATAGTGAGAGGTTTTGAGCTGGACGAATTGGCCGGGGCGGGCTGCGCGAGCCGGCTCCGGAGCTTTGATAGTCAGCAGATTGGTGCTGTCGGACAGGCACTCGTTTCTGAGCAGTTTGCCTTGGTGTCTGAGCAGAGGCTTGTTATCTTGGCACATTTTCAGTCCTTTCAGGTTTGCAAATCGCCTCAGGAGCGGGAAACTTGCTGTTGTTAGACGGGTACATTGCCAACCATTCTGTTAATAAGATGTCTCAGGAATGGGAGGCGTTAGCATTTATTATCCTAAAAACCTTTAGTTTTTCTGTGGTCGGCTAGCGCTGCCCGGAGAGAGTCGCGCATGGCGATGGCTTCCCGGCGGCAGGCACCGGCGAAGGCGTCATGATCCGGGCCGTGCTTTTTCCAAGCCAACATCAAGGAGCGGGAAGCGTTGACGATGCCGGCGCGGCCATTCCGGTCGAAGCCGGCCACAGCGTCGGCTGCTGTTCCGCCCTGAGCGCCGAAGCCGGGAATCAGGAAAAATGTGCGGGGCATACGCCGGCGCAGGGCGGCAGCCTGTGCCGGCCAGGTGGCACCCACCACGGCACCCACTGAGCTGATACCTGATGAGCCTATCAGATCTTGGCCCCAGGATGCGATCAGATCTGCCATGGCTTTGTAGACCAAGCGGCCGTCGGTCAGCTCCAAATCCTGCAGATCGCCGGCAGAGGGATTGGAGGTGCGGCAGAGGACGAAGATGCCTTTGCCGTTGGCTTGGCACAGTTCCAGGAAAGGCTTGATCCCGTCGCTGCCCAGATAACCGTTGACTGTGAGGGCATCGGCAGCGAGGAAAGCCTTGGCTTGCTCCTGGCTGTATTGGCCGGAGTTATCAGTTTTGTGGCTAGTCTGATCCTGGGCGTATTGCTCGGGGTTGTTTGGTTTGCAATTCTCATGCTCTGCGTTGTTTGACTTTTTACTACCCTGTTCGGCGACGCTTGCCTGTGAGGTATTCAACTCATGATCGTTGGGCCCGGAGGTACTGAGATAGGCTCTGCTATAGGCTGCCGCTGTACTGCCGATATCATTGCGCTTGCCATCGAGGATCACCAGCATACCTTGAGCTTTGGCCAAAGCGATAATTGACTGCAGGGCGCGCAGACCGCCGAGGCCGTACTGTTCAAAGTAGGCCATTTGCGGCTTGATCGCGGGCACAATATCCGCTACGGCCATAATCAGCTCACTGCAAAAACTGCTGAGTGCCAAGTAAATGCCCTCTTCTTGGCGGCAATCATATTTCTGCAGCAGGCTTTCCGGCAGATAGGACAGCATCGGATCCAGACCCAGGCAGGTCGGATTACCCATTTCGTCAATGCGTTCTTGCAGTCTGTCGGCAAAATTGTTCTTCATCTTTATCTCTCTCCCTTGTTTGTCGCGCCGTCCGATTCAGGATTTGTTTGCTGTGCCGGTTATATACTACCGGTTGCGTGCTTGTCACTGTTCCTCAGGTCTCGAGGGCTTATTATGTTGCCAGTCTGCCGCTGTCCTGCTGGACCTAAGCGACTTGGTCGGTAGTCAACCTGTTGTTTACCACTGCCTTATTTCGCGGCCAGTCTGCCGCTGTCCCAGGTAATATTCCCTGCCATGATTGTCAGCTGCGGGAAGCCCCTGAGCTCAAAGCCTTGAAATGGCGTGTTTCTGGCTTTGGAAAGTGAGCTGGCTGCATCATAGATGACGGTCTCTTCGAGATCTACCAGGACCAGATCGGCCACCAGACCGGCTTCCAGTCCGGGCTTCGGCTGCTTGAGCAGGTGTGCCGGATTGGAGGTCAATTTGCTCACAGCGTCTGCCAGACTGAGATGGCCGGGCTCAACCAGCCGGGTGTAAACCAGCGGGAAACAAGTCTCCAGTCCGATTAGGCCGTTATTGGCCAGTGAGAATTCACAGTCTTTCTCATCGGCGTGATGAGGTGCGTGATCGGTGGCGATAATATCCAGTGTACCGTCTTGCAGTCCCTCGATAATGGCCAGGCGGTCCGACTCGGTGCGGAGCGGCGGATTGACTTTAGCGAGGGTGTTGAAGCCCCGGATGGCTTCCTCTGTCAAGGTGAAATAGTGCGGGCAGGTTTCGGCGGTTACTTTGACGCCGCGTGCCTTAGCTGCCCGGACGCATTCAACCCCATTAGCGGTGCTGACATGAGCGATATGAACGGGGCAGCCCAAGTATTCAGCGAGTCTGGTCTCGCGATCGATCATGATATCTTCGGCGATCGAAGGGATTCCCTTCAATCCCATTTCGGTAGAAACAATGCCTTCATTGCAGACGCCGTCCTTAGCCAGTTCCGGATCTTCACAGTGCGAGATAATTACCCGATCGAAAAAAGCGGCGTATTCCATGGCTTTTCGCATCATGCTGGCCGATGCTATCGGTAGGCCGTCATCAGAGAAAGCAACTGCTCCGGCCTCGGTCATCAGACCGATTTCAGACAGCTCCTGCCCTTCTTGCTTCTTGGTGGCGGCACCGATCGGCAGGACTCGGCAAAAGCCGGCAACCGCAGCCTTGTCGATCATATAGCGGATGACAGGCACGGTATCGGCTACCGGATTGGTATTAGGCATCGGCGCTATGGCGGTGAAGCCGCCGTGTGCCGCCGCTCTGGTTCCGGAAATGATGTCTTCTCGATATTCGAAGCCCGGGTCGCGCAGATGGACATGGGCATCGATCAAACCCGGCAGAACGGTCAGCCCCTGACCGTCCAGCACTAATTCCGCTTGGCAGCCTAGTTCCGGCACAAATTTACCCTCGGCGATCAACAGTTCGGTGAGATCACCGGTCTGCCAATGTCTGACATTCTTAATCTGTATGCTCTTGAATTGTGGATAACTATTTTTCATCGAGTGCTCTCCTCGTAATTTATTTCGGCATTGCGCTTGGCGTTGAGCAGGAACAAGACGGCCATGCGCACGGCGACACCGTTGGCTACTTGTTCGTGAATAACCGAGCGGTCGTGTTCATGAATGAAAGTCGGCATCTCGACGCCGTGGTTGCAAGGGCCGGGGTGCATGATAATGGCGTCCGGCCGGGCAAGATCCAGGCATTCGCTGTCGATGCCGAAGAAATGAGCGTATTCGTTGACGGAGGGGAAGAGTGCGCTGCGCTGGCGTTCGAGCTGTACGCGCAGACCCATGATCACATCCACATCTTCACAGGCTTCTCTGACATCATGACAGACCCGGCAGGGCATATGCTCGAGATGGCGCGGTGTCATGGTGGGAGGTGCGGCGACTCGTACTTCGGCGCCGGCTTTAGTCAAACCCCAGACATTGGAACGCATCACCCGGCTGTGCATGGCGTCACCGGTGATCGCGACTTTAAGGCCTTTGATCGAGCCTTTGTACTCGATCATCGTCATCATATCGAGCAGAGCCTGGGTCGGGTGCTCGTTCATACCGTCGCCGGCGTTAACGACCGACGCATCAATTCGTTCGGCCACATAGTGCGGGGCGCCGGACTGCGGATGGCGCATGACCAGGATATCCGTCGACATCATCTCCAGGGTCTTCACGGTATCGAACAGATTCTCACCTTTGCGAATACTGGATTCCGAGCTGCCGATATTTGAGGTAGTAGCGCCCAGATACTTACAAGCCATATCAAAAGACAGTCGCGTCCGGGTCGAGTTCTCAGCGAAAAAAGTAATTACGGAACGGCCCTGCAGATGTGCCGTTTTCTTGGTCTGGACCGAGAGGATATTCTTCATCACAAAAGCGGTGTCTAAGATCAGCATGATCTCCGCCGGACTTAGCTCCTGCATTCCCAGCAGATGCCGGGAGGAGAGCTGTGTCACTGCATCTTCCGCCGTGCGCCGGATCGCCCGCTCTTCAGCAGTTAAGGGTTGAATTTTAGCCATCTTATTCCTTCCATTCACCGAGCTCAACAGCATTTCTGCCGTCGACTTTCTGTACGGAGACTTTGATAAATTCTTTCCTGGAGGTGGGTACATTCTTACCGACGAAATCGGGGCGCAGCGGCAGCTCCCTGTGACCGCGGTCGATCATCACCGCCAGCTGGATCGAACTGGCTCGCCCCATGTCGAACAGGGCCTCAATAGCGGCCCGCGCCGTGCGGCCGGTGAACAGTACATCATCGACCAGGACAATCGTCTTGCCGTTCACATCAAAGGGCAGATTAGTGCTATGTACGATCGGGTGTTCCGTCAACAGCGATAGATCGTCGCGGTAGAAAGTGATGTCAAGCATGCCCTCAAGCGGCCTTTGACCTTCGATTTGCTCGATCTTGTCGGCCAGGATATTGGCTAAGGGCACGCCGCGCCGCTGAATCCCGACCAGCACCAGATTATCCGTAGTGCGATTTTTCTCCAAAATCTCATGCGCGATGCGAGTAAGCGCGCGGTCCATTCCCTCTTGATCCATCAGTGTGGATTTAATTCGCATGGCTGTCCTCCTTTCGGGCAGAAAAAAGCCCGCTGCCTGGATGACAGAAGGTTCACAAGAATTTGGCGCCGTATCACCGGTGTGGCTGCGGCCTGCCACTATTATTTGTCATCCTTCCAGCCTCACAGGACTGATTAAAGTCTGATTTCTGTCCTTATCTTAGCCGAAACCGACCACAGATACAAGCACTAAAATACACAGACAGCTTCAGCAACATTTATTTATTAGGCAACGATACTACTTTCAGCAGCATTCATTTATTAGGCGACTATAATACTTTTAGCAGCATTAATTTATTAGG
>FZPS01000015.1_pt71 | contig 10769 bp, 12 predicted proteins | sample 1817821 | NCBI WGS metagenome assembly FZPS01 (sample SAMEA104158645, study PRJEB21678) | metagenome | place: Germany | collected 2015-04-21 | reverse complement strand
TTCCAGTTCGCGGTTAACGGCGATTCTCAGGGCTTGAAAGACTTTCCTCGCGGGATGCCCGCCCTTTCTTCTCGCGAAGGCAGGGATCGCCTCCTTAATAATTTCCGCAAGCTCCAAAGTCGTCGTAATCGGTTTTTTCTCACGCTCAAGGACAATTTTCTTCGCCACCCGCGGAGCAAATCGCTCTTCTCCGTATTGGTAAAAAATTTTCTTCAAATCTTCATAACTCCAGGAGTTCACGACATCGTAAGCAGAAAGGCTTTGGGACGCGTCCATCCTCATGTCCAGTTTCGCATCCTGATTGTAACTGAATCCCCGCTCGCCGATGTCGAGCTGGAAGGAGGAAACACCCAAATCATAGAGAATCCCGTCGACTTTGCTGACATTTTCCGCACGCAATCTGCTCTTGAGGTTGACGAAATTGTCATGGAAGATCAGATAGCGGTCCGAGATGTTCTTTAGCACGGCGTCCGCGCGCGCGATGGCATATTCATCCTGATCAAAACAGTAGAGAAAACCGGTGGTGAGTCTTTTCAAAATCTCAGCTGCGTGCCCGGCGCCGCCCAGCGTGCAATCGACATAGATACAATCGCTTCTGATGTTGAGACCGGCAATCACTTCTTCAAGCATTACCGGTACATGCTTGAAATCATTCATCAAAATCGATTCCTTCGCTGATCTCCTCAAGCAGGTGGCGGCGTTCGTCGTAATAGCGCTCCCATTCCTGCTTATCCCAGAGTTCGAGCCTTTCCCCGACGCCGATGATGACGCATTCTCTTTGCAAGCCGGCGTATTCGATCAAGTTCTTGTCGAGATTGATGCGGCCCTTCGCATCGATTTCGCGCTTATATGCGCCGGACAAAAACATGCGGCTGAACTCACGGTTGGATTTTTTTGTAAAAGAGAGGGTGGAGAGTTTCTGGAGGATTTTCTCCCATTCTTCCATCGGGTAAACGTAGAGACATTTTTCGATGCCGCGGTTAATGACAACTTCGCTTCCGAGTTCAGTTCTCAGTTCGCTCGGAAGAAAAAGCCTTCCTTTTTCGTCAATGTTGTAGTGAAATTCGCCTATGAGCATCCTTTTCCTCCACTTTTACCCACTTTTACCCACTTATAGTCTATCACAGAGCTTTTTTTAATGCAAGCCCTTTGTTCATATTTTTTGTAATTTTCAAAAAATTATCGAAAAAAACAAAAAAAGACAAACCTCGATGTCGAGATTTGTCTTGAATTCAGTTGATAAAAACCAGCGGTTCGGTAAGTTTTTGGCGTCCGGAAGCGATCATTCTTCCCGAAAGCAGGTCCCGGCCGCCATGTTTTAGTTCGACCGTTTGCGGTTCGGGAGCCAGATTGAAGAGCCCGATTACGCTTTTTTCTTTCATGCAGTAACGGAATTCCAAAACATGGGGAGTGAGGATTTCTATCTCCAATGCGCCGTTAAGATAACCCAATTCCTTTTTCAGGCCGTTCATTTTCGATATCAGATCCGCGATTCCAGCTTTATTGTATTCGCTCCAGTTAATCGGATCCAGTTCGAAGAGATCGGGGCGCTTCGTTGCTCCGCACTCCTGCCCGTTATAGACCATCTGCACGCCCCTCTGGAAAAAGAGCAGGGCGGTAAGATTACGAAATTGGCATGGGGTTTTTAAGTATTTCCCGATTCTTTCCTGGTCGTGGTTTTCCAGAAAACGGAGTTTCACATAGTTATCGGGATAAATGGATTCTTGTCTGAGCAGGGCTTCAACCCATTTTTCGATGCTCTTTCCTTCCCGAAAATAAGCAAGAAAATCATCAAAGATATCGTAATCGTAGCAGATGTCGAAGGCTTGGAACATCTCGCCGTCGCTATGCGCACTAAATCCCCGGTCGCGGAGGTATTTGATGAAATGCAAATGCACAGTTTCCGCAACCATCAAGAACTCCGGATTGATTTTTTTGAGTTCGGCGCGCGCCCTCATCCAAAACTCAAGTGGAATTAGGGGAGCGACGTCGGCGCGAATGCCGTCGATGCCGAGTTCCGCCCAATAGCGGAGCACCCCGAGGAGTTCCTCCCATAATTCTTTGTTTTCAAAGTTCAAATCGATGATGTCCCACCAATCGCCCACGCGGTTGGTGAATTTGCCATCTTTCCGGAAATACCATTCGGGATGGGTTTTTGTATATGCAGCATCATGGGCGGTGTGGTTGAAGACGATGTCGAGGATGAGGCCCATTCCCCGGGCATGGGTTTCCCTGACCAGGATCTTGAAGTTCTCGAGATTTCCCAAATCGGGATTGATTCGGTAATAATCAACAATTGAATAGGGGCTTCCGTAAGTACCCTTGCGGTTGACTTTGCCGATGGGATGGATCGGCAGGAGATAAATGTAATCGACGTTCAGTCTTTTGATTCTGTCGAGGTTATTGATCACGCCTTGCAAATCATGGGTTTCGGAAAACTGTCGCGGAAAAACCTGATAGATGCTTTTGTTGCGAAGGGCAGTTGATGAGTCTTTTGCCATTTTTTTCTCCTTGCTCTTTTTTATTATGATACCATAAATGTTTAAAAAAGCAAGTCTATGAAAAAATTAAAAAGCACTCATGCAAGTGCTTTTTAATCAAGCAAAAATCCGAATCATTCGTCCTTTTTGCTGTCCTTTTTCTTAGCCGCTTTCTTTTCGGCTTTCTTGGCTTCGGCTGCTTCTTTTTTGGACTTCTTTTCCTTTTTGGTTTCAGCAGCCGCGGCTTTGTCTTCTTCCTCGACTTTAATTTCCCTAACTAATCTGCCGTCATAGAAGCCGCATTTTTTACAAACAACATGGGCGAGCTTCATTTCCCCGCAATTCGGGCAAACCATCATGCTCGGCATGCCGAGTTTGAAATGGGTGCGGCGTTTGCGCTTTCTTGTTTTGGAAACTCGTCTCTGTGGAGCATACGCCATGATATTTCACCTCTTTTATTTTCTAGTTACCGGTGATTTCTTCTTTTACAACGCGCATCGGTTTTTCCAGGAGAATGCACTCCCAAACCAATGGACGCAAATCGATCGTGTTTTTCTCAACAAAATAAGCATCGGCATGCTTGGGATCGGGGCTGAACACTTCCCGGACCCTGATGTCGATCGGATACGGGACAGAATCCAGAGTGCGCGCGTCTTCGAGTGTGAGAACCGTTTTGATGTGGAGATCAAACTCGAAATCGTCTGCGCCGACATTCTGGCCGACGCCCGAAACTTCCACTTCCGAAATTCCGAGGATGTCGCTGATGCCATTGATTTCTTCTTCAAAATTCAGATTTTCGGAAAAAGAAAAGGGCCTGCCATTATGCTTATGAAGTTGTTGGAGCGACCATTTCATCGTCATCACCTAATAACCTTATTTATTATACAACTTTTCCCTCTTCAAGTCAAACATTTTTAACCGAAAGATGGCGCCAATCTGTCGTTGGGAAAAAAATATGGTGAAAATCACCATAGAAATATGAACAAAGTTTCAGTCAGTATTAGTATATGAAAAATTTCGGAAAAACAAACATTAAGAAAACTGATATTTGCTTTCCTGTTTATCCGAAATGATCTGAAAGTCCTAAATTTTATTATTGGAAAGGAGTGAGAGCTTTTTTGAGCCTGGCGGCGAGCCCCCTTGTTTCCGCTTCCGAGATTGCGGAAAGGGCAAGCCGCACCGAACCGGAAACCGGAAGCAGATAGATTTTCTCTTCTTCCGCCAGCGCTTTCAAAGCGCCGTGGACATCGCGGACGGGAAGGGTTACGAAAAAGCCGCTTCTGTAAGGATGGACCAAGAGTTTCGCTTTTTCGGCTTCTTCCATAAAAATCTTCGCCCTTTTCCCGATGATTTCTTTCACTCCATTTAATTCTGAAAGGAAATCTCTTTTTAAGAATGAGTCCTCATCAAGAGTGATGAGCAGGTTGATCAGCCCCCTGTTGGCATTCGACCAGGTGTGTCGGGCCGTGAATTTGGCGGCGTCATAGAACTCCGACACTGCTTTTTCCGACCTTCCCATGATGATGAGCGCGCCCAGCCTTTGACCGTATACGGAAAAGGTTTTGGAGGCGCTGAAAGCCACCGCCGTCAAAATATTTTCGTTCAGACCGCTTAAAATCTTAAAACAGCGTCGCGCATTATTATCTGCAAAATCTAGGTAGGCAATGTCATAGATAAGCAGGACGGGTTGAATGAGCGTATTTAAAAAAGTGACGATTTCTCGGAGCTCCGCTTCCGAAAGCGTGTAGCCCGTCGGATTGTTGCAGGGGTCATTGATGATTAGGGCGAGTTTTCCCTGCTCGGATGCAACCTTTTCAGCGGTTGCTTGCAGACCTTTGAAATTAAAACCTTCCCCGGAAAAAAATCCGAAGGTTGCGGTATTCAGACCGAGATTGGCGGCCATCCCATAATAGGGCGCCCAGCAGAGATCGGGAAAAATGAGTTTTTCACCCCGATCCAAACCGAGGAAGACCGAAGCGTGGATCGCTCCCGTTCCTCCGGGGGTCGCCACGACCCGGACGGCATTCCCATGTTCGATTTCCTCTCGGTAGAATCCGAAAACCCAGTTCAGGACGGCTTCCCGGAAACGGGCGCCGCCGTCGCTCGGCGAATAGGCATAGAAATCTTCATCCGGAAGCTCATTCAAAATTTTTTCGACCGTCCGGAAGCCGCGGAAGACATTGCCTTCGTGAAAAAACATTCCCGAAGTGGCATTGATCACTGCGGAATCAATTTTTTTTGCTTCTTTTGCTCGGTTGGCGATTTCCAAATTGTCATTTTGGAGCGCCTTTCCGGCAGCATGGCGCGCAAGCACCTTCATCTCTCCCCCTCCTTCATAAGCTTTTCTTTATATAAGAGCAGCAGGCAAAGCGTTTTCGCATCACTTATTCTTCCTTCTCTTGCCATAGCCAAAGCTTCCGCCCCATCGATTTCCACAATCTCCAAGAACTCGTCCGCATCCTTTTCGCCTTCCGCTCGTTCGTAGCTATCCGTATAAAACAAATGAATCACTTCGTCGGTGTACCCCGGCGAAGGGAGGATGCTGCCCGCATGCTCGAGTTTCAGCGCTTCGATTCCCACCTCTTCCCGAAGTTCCCTCCGCATTGCCGCTTCCGGGCTTTCGTCTCCGTCAATTCTTCCCGCCGGCACCTCAAGGATCTCTTTTCCGAGGGGCGCGCGGAACTGCCTGACAAAGACCGCTTTTCCTTCCGGTGTTAACACCAGGCAGGCGACAGCGCCGCTGTGTTCAACCACTTCCCGGAAAGCTTCCCGGCCGTCAGGAAGCAGGACCTTATCCCGCCGGAGATTGAGAATCCTCCCGCGGTAGAGATAATTGCTTTCGGATCTCTTTTCCTTCATAATTTTCACCTTCCGCCCCTATTATATACCAATCGATATTAAATAAAAAGAAAAAGATAAAACTACTCGGTTTTATCTTTGTTTAAAGAGAAAGCGGAAAGAAAGTCTCTGATTGAGGAAGAGGCATAGAGAAAACTCTGGCAGCTGACATAATCTTTGTCGTAAAGGATGATTCCCTGGAGATAATATAGCAGCACCAGGAAACAGAAATAATTCCTGTAAAAATCGTCGTCAAATCTTTGGAGGTACCCCTCCACGAGACCAACGCGATCGATGTTGATGTCTTCAGAATTGATGTAGAACTTGGCCAGATCCAAGGAAGTGATTCCCACTTTCGCCCTTTCAATGCTGGTGAGGAATCTCTTTCCGGAACGAAGCAAAAGGTGGCTTATGCGCGGGTTGTTGTGCACAAAAGCGAAATAGACGCTTTTTTTTTCCTTGATGTCGGAAACCAAGCGACGGTGGATATGGCCCATGATCTTTTTTGCTTCCAACAGATGCCGATAGTTTTTCAGCACGGGGATGCTGAATTCGTCAAATTCCCTAGTTTCGAGGGTTCTGACATAGGCTTCCAGGACATTAAATTTGTATTGGAGGTATTCAAACAAGAGTTCCATTTTCCTTCTGGAAAAATCAGCGGAAAGTTGCCTCTTGAAAAAGGTTCTTTCATGGAGGTCGGTGAGTTCTTCCAACAGAGCTCTGGCTTGCAGTTCTTTCAAAACAGTGGATGCGCCCACATATTCGCTCACGAAATATTTCTGCTTCCCATAATCGCTCACGAATTCCCCCAAGCGGTTCCTGAGGGGATAGAAAATGTTTTTGATGCCCTGGTGGTAGAGGAAATTGTATTTTTCCTTCGCAAACAATTCGCTTTTCTTTGTGAAATAATAAAGTCCTTCCTTGGTTTTCAGGCGATAGGTTTTTGAGGTGAGGGGTTTGTAGGAAGCGAAGGAGAGATCGTATAAATCCCTTAAGCCGCGGAAGACCCGGATCATTTTATGATGATGCGGCGTTTGCCCGCAAAGTCCAAGCCCTTGTTGTCGCGGAAGACTTTATCTACGCTGACATGTTCGTTTTTGCAGATTTGCTCAATGTCGCTTTCTCTTGAGGTGTAATAAACCTTGATTGATTTATAATCGCTCTTCAGATTTCTCAAAAAACCCCTGCAATCGTCCCGGGATTCGCCGCTATGAATCGTGACTGCTTTCTTCCCTTCGCTTTCGTAAAAATTTTCTTCGGCCCTCGCCTCCAAGATTTCATTCAGAAGTTCGTTATATTTTTGGTTGATTTCGTTTTTGATCGCATCATCCAAGAGTTCGATTTCTTCTTCCTCGCTTTCCTCCTCCAAAGTTTCTTCAGTCACTTGCTCTTCGTCCAAAATCACCTCTTCTTCCTGCTCCACAATCTCAACCGGAACTTCTTCCGCTAGCGGGCTGTATTCGACATGAATCGTGAAGCTGCATTCGATTCCCTGATTGACGATTTCCTGGCATTCGAAATCCCGGACTTCGATGTTGTCCACCCGGAAGTTCTTGTCTTTGAAGACGATTGTGAAAGGAACGAGTTCCACGAAGTCATAAACATTCTCCACATCGTCCTTGATATAGCTGCCGAAGATTCTGATGTTTCCTTCGAGCGCATCGCCCGTGATTTTGTAATCATTGACCACGCATTGGACTTCGTTCACATTGCGCATGTTTTCCAATTTGACCGCGGCGTCGCAACAAATGCTCAGTTCCATGATATCCCTCCTACATAGAATATTATGATGGAAGCAAAAAAAATAGAACTTAAGACCGGTGCTTAAGTTCCCTGGTTAAATGAGATCGGAGTTCCTCGATGCCGAGGAGGGTTTTTACGGATGTGGCGAGGATTTCGCCTCCAATCCCCATTTTTTCTTTGATGGCTTTCATGTGCCGGAAGAGAAGCGTTTTCCCGACTTTGTCCGCTTTGGTCGTGACCACCTGCGTGGGGATGCCGTAATGAACGAGGTATTCATACATCATCAGATCGTCTTCCGTGGGCCCGACTTTCGTATCGACCAGGAGGAAGGCGGTTTTTAGATTGGAGCTTTCCCGGAGATATTCTTCGATGTAGCCCCCGTAAGTAAGGCGTTTTTTTATTCCCGTCGCGGCATAGCCGTAGCCAGGCAGGTCGACGAGATAAAAAGCGCCGTCAATCAGATAAAAATTGACCGTCCGCGTTTTTCCCGGCTTTGAAGAAACATGGGCCAGCAGCCTCCTTCCCGTCAGGGCATTGATCAGGCTGGATTTCCCGACATTGGAGCGTCCCAAAAAAACATATTCCGGAAGTCCGGAAATGTTCGGATACTGCTTTTTTGAAACGGCGCTGATGATGTATTCGCATTTTTTGAACATGTTTTTCACTCCATAGAAAAAAACATATGGGAAACCCATATGTGTAGGAATTGTATTCTGTAAGCCTTGTTCTGTACTTCTCAAAGGAAGCGGCAATCATTTATCTCCACCGCTTGCGGCGGCAGCCTTCGCCCCGTTCATTTCCGGATTGAAGGTTCCCCTACCATAATTTGGGTTTCTAGCTTATGGGGTTTACCCGTTTCACTTCCCGGTTTCCCGAGAACTTCGTCACTGTGGCACTTTATGGAGAATCGCCATTTTACAGGGTCATCTCCGCCGTCACCTTTTTCAAGGTGCCCTAACTTATTGTTTCGTTAGGCATAAACACTACATGCGTCTCAGCATGTGCTAGCAAGGACTTTCCTAACGGAAAAAATTCCGCTCGATTGCCCGAATACAATTCCTAATATATTATACTCGATTTTCACTTTTTTTTCAAGCATTTTCGCCCAAAAAAATAAACCTCTCTTGTTAGGAGAAGTTATTTTTGAATCGCTTGCGGCGCTTTACGTTCGCGGTTTCCCTGCGGTCTCCGAAAATCGCCCCTGCTTCTTTTTTTGTTTTTTCTTTCGGGAACATAGGGATTGCTCAGGTCGACGCGTCCCTTGTCGTCAATGCCGATGACTTTCACGGTGATTTCGTCTCCCAAAGCCAAAACGTCTTCGACTTTATTTACTTTCGTTTCGGCAAGTTTGGAGATGTGCAGCAAGCCTTCGCATCCGGGCCACAGTTCAACAAACGCCCCGAATTTTTCAATCCGCACCACTTTTCCGGAATAGAGTTTGCCGACTTCCGCAACCCTGACAATGTTCCTGATGATCTCTTCGGCTTTTTCGCACCAAATCCGGTCAACATGCATGATCGTCACGCGGCCATCCTGCTCGATGTCGATGCGGACATCGTTGCATTGGTTGATGATTTCGGTGATGACTTTCCCGCCGCTGCCGATGACTTCACGGATCTTTTCGGGATCGATTTTAAAGGTGATGACTTTCGGCGCGAAGGGGCTGACTTCCGGACGCGGAGCGGGGATGGTTTGGTCCATGTGATCGAGAATCTGCATTCTGCCCTTCCTGGCCTGGGCCAGCGCTTCCTGCATGATTTCCCTGCTGACTCCGGATATTTTAATGTCCATCTGCAGCGCCGTGACCCCTTTCCTGGTACCGGCGATTTTGAAATCCATGTCTCCGAAATGGTCTTCCATGCCCTGGATGTCCGTGAGAATCGTGTAATTGTCTCCGTCCATGATCAGACCCATGGCGATGCCGGCAACCGCGGCTTTGACAGGCACGCCCGCCGCCATCAGCGCCATTGAACCTGCGCAAATGGAAGCCTGGCTGGATGAGCCGTTTGATTCCAGGATTTCGCTCACAACGCGGATTGTGTAAGGAAATTCTTCTTCGCTGGGTATGACCTGGAGCAGTGCCCGTTCGCAGAGCGCCCCGTGACCGATTTCCCTCCTGCCTGGCGCGCCGTAACGGCCGGTTTCGCCGACGGAAAAAGGCGGGAAGTTATAGTGGAACATGAAGCGCTTCGAGTCCTCGACGCCGAGCCCGTCGATGATTTGGTTTTCTCCGAGCGCGCCGAGGGTCACGACCGCCAGAGCCTGCGTCTGTCCCCTCGTAAAGAGCGCGACACCGTGCGTTCTCGTGAACACATCCACCGCAGATGAAAGCGGACGGAGTTCGTCGAGCTTGCGACCGTCAGGCCGGATGTGGTCCTCAATGATCAGCCTCCGCACCTCATCCGCGACGATCTTTTCCAGAACGGCGTTCACATATTTCATTTTCGCTTCAAAATCTTCGTCTTCTTTGAATGTCTCGGTGAGTTCTTCGATTACCCGTTCGTTGATGGCGTTTATTTTTTCTGCCCGTTCCAATTTTTCCGGGGTGAATACCGCTGCCCGCAAATCTTTTTCCGCCATTGCGCGGACCAGGGCATCGATTTCTTCCGGAACGGTCTTCAGTTCCGGAACCATTTTTTCCTTCCCGACTGCGAGGCGGATTTCCTCTTGGAAAGCGACCAGGCGCTTGATTTCCTCATGTGCGAATTCCAAAGCCTCGATCAAATCTTCTTCCGAAACTTCCTTGGCATCGCCTTCGACCATGTTGATGGCTGCACGCGTGCCCGCGACCGTGATGAACATGTCCGATGCTTCCTGTTCTTCGACGGTTGGGTTATAGATCAATTTGCCGTTCACCCTGCCGACATTGACGCCGGCAATCGGTCCTTCAAAAGGAATTTCGGAAATCATCAGCGCAACCGACGATCCGAGCATCGCCGCCATTTCCGATGAATGGTCGGGATTGGCGCTTAAAACGGTGTTCACGACCTGAACTTCATTCCGGAAACCTTCCGGAAAGAGTGGCCGGAGCGGCCGGTCGATCAATCTGGAAATCAATGTTTCGTGCTCGCTCGGTCTGCCTTCCCTTTTGAAGAACCCGCCCGGTATTTTCCCCGCGGCATAGAGCTTTTCCTGGTAGAGAACCATGAGCGGGAAATAATCCAGTTCAACGGGTTTGGCGGAACAGACGGCAACGGAGATGACCGCCGTGTCTTCGAACCGAACGATGCAAGCGCCGTTTGCCTGTTTCGCGACTTCGCCGACTTCTACAATCAATTTCCGGTTTCCTTGTTGGTATTCAAATACTCTTTTTTCGTTCATGCTTTACTCCTTGTTGCTTTTTCAAAAAGGGTATGGACATACCCTTTACTTCCTGAGGTTTAGTTTTTTAATTAAATCCAAATAAGCCTGGGAATCCTTCTTTTTCAGGTAGTTCAGTAAATTCCGGCGATGTCCGACCTTCTTAAGCAAACCCCGGCCGGAATGATAATCGTGCGGATGAGCTTTGAGATGCTCGTTCAGACGATTGATTTCCGCCGTCAGAATCGCGATTTGAACTTGAACGGAACCCGTGTCTTTTTCGGTTTTTCCGAATTTAGCGATGATTTTCGCTTTTTCTTCTTTCGAAATGCAAGACATGATTTTTCCTCCTATTGTAAATTTTAGCCGATGCCCCAGACAACGTCGGAGATTCGTTTGTCAGAGTGC
>FZPS01000051.1_pt97 | contig 10770 bp, 22 predicted proteins | sample 1817821 | NCBI WGS metagenome assembly FZPS01 (sample SAMEA104158645, study PRJEB21678) | metagenome | place: Germany | collected 2015-04-21 | reverse complement strand
AATACCGTTTCCAATCCCTTTGTCGGTAATAACTTCACCCAGCCACATCAGAAAGGCCGTTCCAGCTGTCAGGGTAATGGTAATGGTTATATAGGTAAAGATACCGGGGTTTAAAACAGCGTCTCTGAAAACACCTACGGTCATTCCCATCGACTGCAGCAGGGCCAGGACAACCGCACCGTATCGTGTCAGTTGCTGGATTTTCTTTTGTCCCTCCGGTCCTTCTTTTGCCCATTCCTCCAGTTTGGGAATTATTGCCGTCAACAGGTGAATGATAATGGAAGCGGTAATATAAGGGTGAATTCCCATGGCAAAGATTGTATAATTCTCCAGTGCACCGCCGGCAAACACATTATACAGTCCAAACAGGTTGCCCTCGGCTATCCGGGATGCAACTATACGGGCATCAACCCCCGGTACGGGGACATGAGAGCCGAGCCTGTAGACAACCAGCATCAGCAGGGTAAAGATGATCCGCTGGCGCAGTTCTTTGATTCTCCAGGCATTGCGAAGTGTTTCCAGCAATTAAATCACCTCTGCTTTTCCGCCGGCACTTTCTATTTTCTGCACCGCCGTTTTCGTAAACCCGTGGGCTTTTACTGTCAGGGCCTTTTCCAGTTCACCGCCGCCGAGAATTTTGATTCCGTCTTTTAGGTTTTTAATTATCCCTTCTTTTTTAAGCAGGGCGGGGGTAACTTCCGTTCCTTCGGCAAAGGCGTTCAGGCGGGCTACATTTATTTCGTTATACTCCTTTTTAAAAATACTGGTGAAACCCCTTTTCGGTACGGCGCGCTGCAAGGGCATCTGACCGCCTTCAAAGCCGGGCCTGACACCGCCCCCTGAACGGGCTTTCTGCCCTTTATGCCCGCGGCCGGACGTTTTGCCATGTCCGCTGGCTATGCCGCGTCCCAGGCGTTTTCCCGTTTTTCTGGCGCCTGCAGGGCTTTTTAATTCATGCAAACGCATATCTTCTACACCTCCCATTAGAGTTCTTCTACTTTAACGAGGTGGGACACTTTATCGATCATTCCCCTGATTTGAGGCGTGTCTTGATGTTCCATGGTTTGGTTGATTTTTTTCAGCCCAAGGGCTTGCACCGTCAATCTCTGGGGTTCTGTACGTCCAATCATGCTTTTTACCAAAGTGATGCGCAACCGTTTTGCCATATGGTTTACCTCCTACCCAAGCAGCTCTTCCACCGTGATGCCGCGCATTTTTGCCACCTCTTCGGCAGTCTTCAGTGATTTCAAGCCTGCCACGGTAGCTTTGACAATATTGATGGCATTGTCGGAGCCAAGAGATTTCGTCAGAATATCGCGAATACCGGCCAGTTCCAATACTGCCCGGACAGGACCGCCAGCGATCACTCCGGTTCCTTCCGAAGCCGGCTTCAAAAGCACACTCCCTGCACCAAACTCCCCGATTACAGGATGAGGAATGGTTGTACCCACAATCGGAACTTTAAACATATTCTTTTTGGCATCTTCAGCACCTTTGCGGATGGCCTCGGGGACTTCGCTTGCCTTGCCCATGCCGGCACCGACATTTCCGTTGCTGTCACCGACGACAACCAGGGCTGAAAAGCTAAAGCGCCGGCCCCCCTTAACTACTTTAGCTACACGGTTTATTTGTACGACCTTTTCAGTCAGTTCCACACCAGCGGGGTCAAAGATCTCCACGCTCTTGTTTCCCTCCTTTGCATTAAAATTCCAGACCGGCTTCCCGGGCACCCTCGGCCAGTTCTTTTACCCGGCCATGGTACAGGTACCCGCCTCTGTCAAATATAACACTTTTTATTCCTTTGGCAATAGCTTTTTCCGCAATCAACCGGCCGACCCTGCGGGCAGCTTCCTTGTCGCTGCCTTTCCCTCCGGTTTCCCTGAAAGCGGGGTCAAGGCTGGATGCCGCTACCAGTGTCGTGCCGTTTTCATCATCAATCACCTGTGCATAGATATGCTTCAGGCTGCGAAAGACATTCAGTCGCGGACGTTCGCTTGTGCCGAAGATTTTTTTCCGGACACGCAAATGCCTTTTCTTTCTTGCAGTATTCCTGTCTGTACGCTTAAGCATCACAAATTCCCCCCCTTACTTGCCGGTCTTGCCGACCTTGCGGCGGACATATTCAGTATCGTACTTAATCCCTTTGCCTTTATAGGGTTCTGGTTTACGAACAGCACGGATACTGGCGGCAAGGCTGCCTACGGCTTCCTTGTCAATCCCTTTTATGATAATTTTATTCGGTGACGGGACTTCCAGCTCAACGCCCTTGGGCGGGGTTATGTTGACAGGATGGGAATAGCCGACGGACAGAGCTACGGAGTTGCCCTGTTTGGCGGCGCGGTAGCCTACTCCCACCAGTTCCAGTGTTTTTGTAAAACCTTTGGTGACACCTTCAACCATATTGGCAATTAATGTCCTGGTCAGGCCATGGAGGGAACGGTCGGTTTTATTGTCGCTTCTGCGGGACACGATAACTTGATTGTCTTCCAGCTTAATATCAATTGCTTGCGGCACAGCTTTCTGCAATTGGCCGAGAGGCCCTTTAACGGTTACAACATTTTCTTTTTTGCTAAATTCCACACCTGCCGGCAATACTATCGGTTTGCGGCCTATACGGCTCATATCTATCCCTCCTTTACCAGATGTAGCAGAGGACTTCTCCGCCGACACCGGCCTTTCGTGCTGCCTTATCGGTCATTATCCCCTGTGAAGTTGAAATGATGGCAATGCCAAGGCCGCCTAACACCCTGGGCAATTCGTCCTTGCGCGCGTACACCCGCAAGCCGGGTTTACTGATCCGTTTCAATCCGCTCAGCACCTTTTCGCGGTTCGGACCGTATTTCAAAAATATCTTAATGGTACCCTGCTTATTGTCCTTTTTAAATTCATACTCTTTAATAAAGCCTTCTTTTTTCAGAATATCGGCAATGGCAAGCTTAATCTTTGAAGCAGGTATTTCCACGGTACTGTGATTTGCCATATTAGCGTTGCGGATTCTTGTCAGCATATCAGCAATTGGGTCCGTCATAGTCATTGCAATCGAACCTCCTTTCTCTCCAATCCCCTACCAGCTGGCTTTTTTTATCCCGGGGATTTCCCCTTCATGGGCAAGCTTACGGAAACAAAGGCGGCACATACCAAATTTGCGCAGGTACGCACGAGGACGGCCGCACAATTTGCAGCGATTATAGGCTCGTACTTTGAATTTTGGGGGCCTTTTTGCCTTGGCGATCAATGATTTTTTTGCCACTGTATCCCCTCCTTTTGCGGATGTTAGGCACTACGAAAAGGCATTCCCAGTTCACTTAACAGCTCCCTGGCCTCTTCGTCAGTTTTCGCAGTTGTTACAATAGTAACGTCCATTCCACGGACTTTTTCCACCTGGTCATAATTGATTTCCGGAAAAATCAGCTGTTCGCGAAGACCTAAGGAATAATTGCCGCGACCGTCAAAAGATTTAGGCGATACGCCACGAAAATCACGGACCCGGGGAAGTGCTACATTAAAAAGTTTATCCAGAAAATCATACATGCGCTCGCCGCGCAATGTTACTTTGCAGCCAACGCTCATGCCTGTACGGATTTTAAAACTTGCCACAGACTTTTTGGCTTTGGTAACAATAGGACGCTGGCCTGATAATAATGTCAGGTCATTAACGGCGGCATCCAAAGCTTTCGGGTTATCCTTGGCCTCGCCAATGCCCATGTTGATAACGACCTTTTCCAGGCGAGGAACCTCAAGGATGTTTTTATAGTTAAAACGTGCCGCTAAAGCGGGCCGTACTTCTTTTTCGTACTTTTCTTTCAGCCGGGACATCTACTGCAACCTCCTTTCGGCGACCCTATTTTTCAAGAAGTTCCCCGCATTTTTTGCAGGCGCGCAGCCATACCGTTTTTTCCTCTTTTTGCACGGGGGATTTCTTAATTCTTGTTGGCTCTTTGCAGCTCGGGCAAATTACCATTACATTACTGCTGTCTATAGGCGCTTCCTGCTCATAGATACCTGCCTGTACCCTTTGGGTGGCACGGGCATGCTTTTTAACAATGTTAAGCCCTTCAACAACTACTCTGCCCTTTGCAGGCAACACTCTTATTATTTTTCCTTTTTTGCCCTTTTCCTTGCCCGTGAGGATAAGAACCCTGTCTCCTTTTTTAACATGGAGCTTTGCCACTATTTTTGCACCTCCTTGGCGCTAAATAACTTCCGGTGCCAGCGACACAATTTTCATAAAATCCCTTTCCCGTAATTCCCGGGCAACAGGCCCAAAAATCCTGGTGCCGCGGGGGTTGTTTTGTTCATTAATCAGAACAGCGGCATTTTCGTCAAACTTAATGTATGAACCGTCATTTCGCCGCAAACCCTGGGAAGAACGGACGATGACCGCCCTAACGACGTCGCCTTTTTTGACAACTCCGCCGGGCGTTGCTTCCTTGACACTGGCTACAATAACATCTCCTATATTGCCGTAACTGCGGGACGAACCGCCTAGTACACGTATGCACATGATCTTTTTGGCTCCCGAATTATCAGCAACCGTCAGGTACGTTTGGGGCTGAATCATCGTCAAACCTCCTTCAAAAACAGATGCCTCCGGGCTTCCGACCCGCTGATTATAATCTGGATTTTTCCATTATTTCCGCCAAACGCCATCTCTTTTCCCTGCTTAAGGGCCTTGTTTCCATGATTCTTACCTTATCGCCTATACTGCAGGCGTTTTCCGGATCATGCACTTTATATTTTTTGGAAACCTTGATAATTCTCCCATACAGCGGATGGCGGGTGGTTCTTTCCACTCTCACAACTGCCGTCTTATCCATTTTATCGCTAACAACCCAGCCAATACGGGTTTTACGGCTTTTCCGTTGCAAAACACAGCCTCCTTTCGGATCAGTTGTCATAACATTCCTCAGGAATTAAGCTCACGGGCCCGTTGAATTGTTTTCACACGGGCAATATTCCTGCGTACTTCCCGGATGCGCATGGGATTTTCCAACTGACCGGTTACCATTTGAAAGCGCAAGTTAAAAAGCTCTTCCTTTAGCTCGGCCAATTTGCTTTGCAGTTCGGCGTCGCTAAATTCCCTCAATTCTTTAGCTTTCATGGCTTTCACCACCTGACTCTATACGTTTGACAAACTTTGTCCTGATAGGCAGCTTATGAGAGGCAAGCCGCATTGCCTCCCGGGCAGTCTCCTCATCAACACCGGCCAGCTCAAACAGGATGCGGCCCGGTTTTACCACTGCCACCCAGTACTCCGGTGAACCCTTCCCTTTGCCCATGCGGGTTTCGGCAGGTTTGGAGGTTACAGGCTTGTCGGGGAAAATATTTATCCAGACTTTGCCGCCCCGCTTAATGTACCGGGTCATGGCAATACGTGCTGCTTCAATCTGCTGGTTGGTAATCCAGGCCGGTTCCAAAGCCTGCAGGCCATATTCACCGAAATGAATCTGGTTGCCCGCCCGGGCCTGGCCTTTCATTCTGCCCCGCTGCTGCTTGCGGTATTTAACTCTTTTTGGTATCAACATTCTGGTTTCCTCCTCCCGTGTCACTCTGCTTGGTCGGGAGCACTTCGCCTTTATAAATCCAAACTTTCACACCTATTCTGCCATAGGTCGTATGGGCTTCCACACTGCCGTAATCAATATCGGCACGCAGTGTCTGCAGGGGAACGGTTCCCTCAAGGTAAGATTCGGTACGGGCAATCTCCGCGCCACCGAGACGGCCGCTGACCATAACTTTTACACCTTTGGCACCGGCCCGCATTGTACGCATAACAGCTTGTTTCATGGCACGGCGGAAAGCAATCCTTTTTGACAGCTGGTTGGCAATATTTTCGGCAACCAGCTTTGCGTCCAGTTCCGGCGTTTTTATCTCGATAATATTAAGGTGAACCTGTTTGTTAATCAGTTTTTCCAGCTTTTTGCGCAGTTCTTCAACGCCGGTTCCCCCTTTGCCGATAACAATGCCGGGCTTGGCTGTATGGATGGAAATACGGACCCTGTTGGCAGCCCGCTCGATTTCAATACGGGATACACTGGCATTTTTAAGCTGTTTGCTAATAGCGTCACGGATGGCAAGATCCTCATGCAGCTGTTCTGTGTAGTTCTTATCAGCATGCCATTTAGCTTCCCAATCCCTGATGACACCGATACGGAAGCCTATGGGGCTAACCTTTTGACCCAATTACTTATCCCTCCTTCTTCTCCTGGAGAACAATGGTGATATGGCTGGTGGGCTTGCGAATGCGGGACCACATACCGCGGGCCCGGGGACGAATGCGTTTCAAAACAGGGCCCTGATCCACAAACGCTTTTGCCACATATAAATTCTCAGTGTTCAAATCATAATTGTGTTCAGCATTGGCAATTGCCGAATGCAAAACTTTATAAACCGGCCTTGCCGGACGGTTGGGAAGATTTCTAAGCAGCGCCAGCGCCTCCTGGACACTTTTACCACGGATCTGGTCCACTACAAGGCGGGCTTTCCGCGGTGAAACATGAATATATCTGGCCGTTGCTTTTGCTTCCACGGTAATCCCTCCTTACTTTAGTGCTGTAGACCTTTCTGTATGACCGCTGTGCCCACGGAATGTCCGCGTCGGTGCAAACTCGCCCAACTTGTGGCCAACCATATCCTCGGTAATATATACCGGCACATGTTTTCTTCCGTCATGGACAGCCAGCGTATGGCCTACCATTTCCGGGAAAATGGTGGAACGGCGGGACCAGGTCTTAATAACTTTCTTTTGGTTTTTTTCATTAAGCTGCCTGATCTTTTTGATCAGCTTCTCATCAACATAGGGGCCTTTCTTTAATGATCTGGACAAGTGTTGGCAACCTCCTTCCTGGACATTCTACCTTTATTTTTTATGCCGGCGGCTGATAATGAACTGGTCTGACTCTTTATTTTTCTTCCGGGTCTTGTAACCCAGAGTCGGCTTGCCCCAGGGAGTAACGGGGCTCTTGCGCCCGATCGGCGCCTTGCCTTCACCGCCACCGTGCGGGTGGTCCACCGGGTTCATAACAACGCCGCGGACGGCAGGCCGCTTGCCAAGCCAGCGGGAACGCCCTGCTTTACCGATTGTTATGTTTTCATGGTCCAGGTTGCCGACCTGACCGATTGTCGCCCTGCATTCCTGGGATATCAGGCGGACTTCACCGGACGGCAGCCTGACATGGGCATATTTTCCTTCCTTGGCCATGAGCTGGGCCGCTGCACCGGCGGAGCGGACAAGCTGACCGCCTTTGCCCGCCTTCAGCTCAATATTATGAATCAGCGTTCCGACTGGAATATCTTTTAATTTCATAGCATTGCCGGGTTTTATATCGGCGCCCTCGCCTGAAAGGACTTCGGTGCCCACTGTAATACCGACGGGAGCAAGGATATAACGTTTTTTCCCGTCTTTATAATGAAGCAGTGCTATGTTTGCCGAACGGTTGGGGTCATATTCAATGGCGGCAACTTTTGCCGGCACGCCGTCTTTATTGCGTTTAAAATCAATTATCCTGTATTTGCGTTTATGCCCCCCGCCCTGGTGACGGACTGTTATGCGGCCGGTAGCATTGCGCCCGGCTTTCTTTTTCAACGGTTCCGTTAAAGATTTCTCCGGCTTATCCCTGGTAATTTCATCAAAAGTGCTGACAGTCATAAAACGACGTCCCGGAGAGGTGGGAACGAACTTTTTAATGGCCATGCTTTTCCCTCCTTCCTGGGCTACAGGCCTTCAAAGATCTCGATGGGTTTGCTGCCGGGAGCCAAGGTAACAACGGCTTTTTTCCAGTTGGGCCGCCGCCCGCTGTACGCGCCCATTCGCTTAAGCTTACCGGTCATCCGTATGGTATTAACATCCTGTACCTTGACATTAAACAGTTCCTCAACAGCTTTTTTGATCTCTATTTTATTGGCTTTTATATCAACCTCAAAGGTATACTTAAGTGCCTGCATCCCATCAGTTGATTTTTCCGTTACAACCGGCTTCTTAATAATATCGCGGGCATCACGCATCAGGCAAACACCTCCTCCACCCGGGATACCGCATCCCGGGTCATGATCAGATGGTCGGTGTTTAAAATGTCATAAACATTAAGTTGTTCTGCCTGTGTAGTTTTCACGCCGGGAATATTGCGGGCTGATTTAATCACATTTACCTGTGGACTCTCCAAAACAAGCAGTACTTTTCGCCCTGTTTGCAATTTTTCCAGCAATTTTATCATTTCCTTGGTTTTTGGAACATCCATCTGCAGCGCATCAAGAACCAAAAGTGATCCGCTGTTTACTTTTGAGGACAGGGCGGATTTCAGTGCCAGCCTTTTCATTTTTTTAGGCAGGGACTGTTTAAAGTTCTGTCTTCCGGTGGGTCCGAAAACAACGCCTCCTCCTCGCCAGATGGGCGAACGGATAGAGCCGTGACGGGCCCGGCCGGTACCTTTCTGCCGCCAGGGCTTGCGGCCGCCGCCCCTTACCTCACTGCGGATTTTTACCTTTGCCGTTGCCACCCGCCGGTTGGCAAGATAGGCGACAACAGCCTGGTGCATTACAGCCTCGTTTACCGGGACGGCAAAAACTGCATCGAACAGTTCAATTTCACCAATCTGCTCGCCCTGTTGATTATATAAAGCTACTTCCGGCATCACAAATCCCCCTTTCGTTGCTAGCTTTATTTTCGTGCCTTCACGGAATCTTTAATTGTTACCAGTCCACCCCGGGGGCCGGGTACTGCACCACGAACCAGCAACAAGTTATTATCCGCATCTACTTTAACAACCTGCAGTCTTTGGACAGTCACCCTGTCACCGCCCATGCGGCCGGGAAGCGGACGGCCTTTAAACACACGGGCGGCATCGATGGAACCAAGGGAACCGGGACCGCGATGGTAATGGGAACCGTGGGACATGGGCCCGCGTCTCTGCCCGTGGCGTTTAATGGAACCGGCAAACCCCTTGCCCTTGGATCTGGCCGTGACATCAACCAGGTCGCCTTCGGCAAAAATATCCGCCCTGATTTCCTGACCTACTTCATAAGCAGCGGCATCGGCAAGCCGGAATTCCCGCAAATGCTTTTTCGGGGCAACGCTTGCTTTCATAAAATGGCCCTTGAGCGGCTTGTTGGCGCGCTGCTCTTTGAGATCGCCAAAACCCAGCTGCACGGCATCATAACCGTCTGTTTCCTTGCTTTTCTTCTGTATGACATAGCAGGAGCCCGCCTCAATAACGGTTACCGGGATAACCCGGCCGTCTTTATCAAAAATTTGGGTCATGCCGACCTTCTTCCCAATGATTGCTTTATTCACTGTCTGCACCTCCTCTAATTCTGATTCCTCCTGCTTTACAGTTTGATTTCAATGTCCACACCTGCCGGCAGGTCAAGCCGCATAAGCGCATCAATAGTCTTCGGCGTCGGTTCAAGGATATCAATCAGCCGTTTATGTGTCCTCATCTCAAACTGTTCACGCGAGTCTTTATATTTGTGAGGTGCCCGAATAACAGTATAAATGCTTTTTTCCGTCGGCAGCGGGATAGGCCCCGATACGGCTGCACCGGTTCTTTTGGCTGTTTCCACGATTTTACTGGAAGACTGATCAAGAATCTTATGATCAAAAGCCTTCAGACGAATACGGATTTTTTGTTTCGCCATGTTTTCCCCTCCTTCAAGCGCCTGATTTTCAGACTACTCCGCAAAAATTACCGGGTAAAACCCGCAACCTTCTGCTTCATCGTTATTTTGGGCTGTCCGTATTCCGGACAGCCCGGAAATACATTCATTGCTGCCACCGCTGCGCGCAAAAAGCCCGGAAAGCAGTTATTACTCAATAATGCTGGTAACAACACCGGCACCCACTGTGCGGCCGCCCTCGCGAATGGCAAAACGCAGACCCTCTTCTATGGCAATGGGGGTGATAAGCTCGATGGTCATCTGGACATTGTCCCCGGGCATGACCATCTCCACGCCCTCCTCAAGCTCGATGACTCCCGTCACGTCAGTGGTACGCAGGTAAAACTGCGGACGGTATCCATGGAAAAACGGCGTGTGCCGGCCACCCTCATCTTTCTTCAATACATAGACCTCAGCCTTGAATTTAGTGTGGGGCTTGATGCTGCCGGGTGCAGCCAAAACCTGGCCGCGCTCCACAGAATCACGGTCAATGCCGCGCAGCAAGCAGCCTATGTTGTCACCGGCTTCCGCATAATCCATGGTCTTGCGGAACATCTCAACGCCCGTGACCACTGTCTTGCGAGGCTTGTCGCTAAAACCGACTATCTCTACCTCATTCTGCATCTTAACCCGCCCGCGCTCAACACGACCGGTGGCTACCGTACCGCGACCGGTAATGGTAAAGACATCTTCGATCGGCATCAAGAACGGCTTATCTACGTCACGAACCGGGGTCGGAACATATTCGTCCACCGCATCCATCAGTTCCCAAACCGACTTGCAGTGTTCACAGTCGCGGGAGCCGCAGCCGCATTCCAGAGCCTTCAGGGCAGAACCTATTATTACCGGTACATCGTCGCCGGGAAACTCGTATTCATTCAGCAAATCACGAATCTCCATCTCTACCAGTTCCAAAAGTTCAGGATCGTCAACCTGGTCAGCTTTGTTCATATGTACGACTATATGAGGCACCCCAACCTGGCGGGCAAGCAGTATATGCTCGCGGGTCTGGGGCATGGGACCGTCAGCGGCGGAAACAACCAAAATGGCTCCGTCCATCTGGGCGGCGCCCGTAATCATGTTCTTGACATAGTCGGCGTGCCCCGGACAGTCAACGTG
>FZPS01000039.1_pt57 | contig 10771 bp, 6 predicted proteins | sample 1817821 | NCBI WGS metagenome assembly FZPS01 (sample SAMEA104158645, study PRJEB21678) | metagenome | place: Germany | collected 2015-04-21 | reverse complement strand
TCGCCGCTGTTGTCTTCGGCCAGGGCCTGGCGTAAGGCAGTATGGCGGAAAACCTGGAAGGGCTGCTCGCGCTTGTCAATGCCGCAAAAGGCGATCCGGCCGCGCCCGCGCTGCTTGAGTTCAGTGATTAGCTGGCGGTAGCCTGTGAGCGGGTCAACGTTGACGCAGGCATAGTTGTTGACGGTAGCTAAGGCGACAACAACAGGCACGCGACGCTGTTCGGCGATGGCGGCCAGTTGGCGTAAATAGTGGAAGCCGAGAAAGAACACACCATCGGAATAGGGGAAGCCAATGCGCTGGGACAGGCTGTCAACATCGATGTCGCGTCGAAAGTAGAGAGGCAGGAACTTGACATCGAAGCCAAAGTCGTTGGCGCCGTCGATAATGCCGTTGACCTGCTCGAAAGTCGTCATTGTGTTGGGGCGGTTGAAGTCATAGGAGGATTTGCTGCTGGCCGTGATATCGTCAATGACCAGCGTGATGGCTTCGCTGCATTTGGAGCGGGTGCGCCGGGCATGGATATTGGGCTGAAAACCAAGCTCCTGAGCCAAGTCAACGATGCGCTGGCGAGTCGCCGGCGAAATCAGGTGGCAGCGAGATGGATCAAGAGCGCGGGAAACAGTCGGCTGAGTAACATTCGCCAGGCGAGCTAAGTCCTTGTGAGATAAATTGCTGTGATTGTATTTTCCCAAAGTAACCCCGAAAACAGAAAAACAGCCAGCCCTAGGCAGACATAGACACTATGAATACGTATGCATAAATAAAGTAACAAATAGTATAATCCTTTCAGGCTTTTAAATCAAGGGCCTAATGTTGAATTTTTTGCGGGGAGCACTTGGAAGACCTTGAGTGCTTGGCCTTGCCCCTACTCTGGAAACCGACTGGCAGGGAAGTGCTCTTTGTGCTGGTCAGAATGTCCGGCGGGTGCAAATGCATACTTCTGTGCAGTGACCTGAAAATGGCTCTGCATGGTGCGCCTAGTTTTTCAACTTGGGTTTCAAAAAAATAGTTATGTACGAAGTTTTGTGATGAATGCTTGTAGTATTGGTCACCGATTGATACTCGGAACTCCGGCAATCTGCGGCGCTAGGCGCCCCGAGTAAAGCGCTTTAGTGGACAGTGGACTTTAGTGGACGTTAATAGACGATGGACTGTGGACTTTAGTGGACATCAGTGGCAGTGGACGTGGACTGAAGTGGACTTTAGTGGACTGGGGAGCTTTTGACACGTGTCCCACAGGCTTCCAGCTGGCAAAAATCTATCATACTTACAGTCATACCCTCTTGCGCCGTAGGCGCTTAACCATGCTTAACCCCAGGCTTCAGCCTGGGGATAGGCGTACCCTCAAAAGTGGTGCCCAGTAGGGGCACTACCAGACGCCTGGTCAGCACAATCGCTGCGCCAAATCTCTACTTTCTGTCACAAGTTCTCACACATTACCTAATTTTTGGGCGTTAGCAATACGAAAAAAATCATGGCATTCTTCCGCTGCGGAATTGCAGTGGAGCTTTGCCGGTATGTTTGCGAAAAAACTTAGAGAAGTAGTTTGCTTCTGTAAAACCGCACATTCTGGCGATTTCCTGCACGGACAGTTCGGTATTTCGGAGTAATTCGGAGGCTCGGCGCAGTCGCAGGGATGAAAGATAGTCTTTTGGCGAGAGCCCTGTATGTTGTTTGAAAGTCTTGGTCATTGAGCAGCGATTCATGCCCAGCTGTTCGGCAACCGTAATAATACTGCATGTTGCATCAGAAATGCGGTCAGAAAGCAATTTTATGATTTCCTCTACCCATTTTCCGCTTTTTGGGGAGGTCTCTGCCAAATATGCGTTACCAGCCAGGCCCAGCAGCAGTTTATAAGTAAGCGCGGAGGCTTCTTGCAATGCATCCGGCATGGGTTGCTTTAAAAAGTCGCTTAGCTTTTCAAATTGCTCCTCAGGACATGGGCCGCCTGAAAAGACCTTGCGGGGGAATCCCATTTCAGAGAGGAGGACTGTGGCGCAGGCGCCATCCAGGGTTATCCAACGATAATGCCATGTTTCATTTACTGCCCGTAGGCAATGGTTGTCACCCGGCAGGAAGAGAGCGCAATCGCCTGCGGCAAGAACATGCGGCTGCCGTTGGATATTCAGAAGCCCACGGCCGGAAACGCCCCAGACCAGCTGGGCAAAATCAATTTTTCGTTCAATCGTAGTTGCGCCTTTCAGAAAAGTCGCTTTTCCGACACTGCGGATGCCCAGAGGATCACAGAACTTGATGGTTGGCAGACGGTAGAAGACTTCTTCTTTGATGGAAGCAACATAATTACCCTTCATGATAACATTTTTCCTCTTGAAATGAAATCTCATCCACTTATTTTATGATTGATAGACATAATATCCGAGAAAAAGTCTTTAATGCAAGCTTTATTTCATAATTACCCTCAACCTTTACAGGAAGCGGTTATATGTCGGCATTGGATTTTACGGAAGAAGTACGAGCGGAGGCGAGGGGATTGGGGGCGGATTTAGTCGGCATTGCGCCGGTCTCGCGCTGGAGCAAGGCGCCGGAGATGTTGCGTCCCCAGGCACATTTGCCTGAAGCCGAATCGGTCATCGTGCTGTCGATTCATCATCCGGATGCTTCGGTGGAATGGGGTGGTCTGCCCAACAGCAATTACAGCGGCCCTTTTCAGCTGGGCATGATTCCCAAGCTGGATACGATCAGCTGGCGCCTGGCGCAGTTTCTTGAGAAACACGGGCATGCTGCGATTCCATTTCCCTGCACCGGCTTCTGGCGTCACCGCCCGTATCGGACGATTAAGTCCACCAATACAGCTTCGTTCAGTCACCGGCATGCCTTTGTGGCGGCGGGCTTAGGGGAATTTGGCTGGAACAACATGGTTCTTTCAGCAAAATACGGTCCCCGGAATCGTCTGGTGTCGCTGGTGACTTCTGCGAAGTTGTGCGCTGATCCTCTATATGAGGGCGATGTGTTGTGTGACCGTTGTGGAATGTGTGCGCGCAAATGCCCCGGGCAGAATTATCGTGAGGAGGTTTTGCTTGCCCCAGGGTTTGACCGGGTGGAAATTGGGAATCGGGAGTTCCGCTATGCGAAATTGAACCGCTTCCGCTGCCTCTGGGGCGAACAGTTCGCACTGGATATGGATAAGCTGATTGAGGCTGAAGACCTCGATGAAAAGAAACTGTTTGAAATCATGGACAGCGGCATGCCGCGTCCCGGCGGTGAATTCGGAAATTGCTTCCGCTTCTGCATGAGCAAAGGAGTGCGCTACTGGGATCGCAAATATACCGAAGCGCCACGGCGGGAAAAAATCCGTCAGAACCCTCCGCTTTCTGAAGTGCTTGAGGCCATCAAACAAATAGCGCGTGATGGCGGAGCGGATCGTATCTGTATTCAGAAAAACAATTTTCCCGGCGCCTATGAGAGTTTTGTGAAAGGCTTCCCGGTAGAAAAATTTTGTCAATATTTTCCATACTTAATTACCTTGGGGAGGAGTCTGCCGGATTATCCTGCCGGGGGTGATAATCAGAAATATCTGTCGGTGACGACAAAAGTACGCATCGGGATGGGCGCCATGGACATTGCCCGCTATCTTGATGATTTGGGCTATGAAGCCACCCAGGATTGGACCGAAACGAACAACGAGGCGCTGAAATCTGCCGGATGGAAGCAGGATATGATTGGGCCTGCGCGCGCCACTTCTACCGGCGGTCAGAGCTGCTTCGAGATTATCGAAGAGCGCGCAAAGTCACAGATTGTCATTGCCGGGATGGAGGCTGGTGCACTGGACTTCAAAGAGCAGCCGGTGGCTTCCAATTCTCTCTTTACGGATTATCCTCTGCCCGAGCTGAATGAATTCCTTGCTTCGGAAACGGAGCAAGGTCAGAAGCCGATCTCTGAAGCAATTGGACGATATATTGACAAATGGGCTGTTGCTCCTGTTTCTGTGTTGAAGGGGCTTCCCGGGATTGTCGCTCCTGAGGTTATGCTTCCGGGGTGCAAAAGTGTGGTCGTTCTGTTGGCGGCCATGCCGGAGCGGATGGTCGAACTGGCTGGTTGCCAGCAGGCTGATTGCGCGATGAGCTACAGCTATGCGCAATATCAGCTGATCAGAGAAACCCTGTGGGCCGCACATGACCTGTCAGCCCGCCTTGCACAAGATGGCCAGCAGGCGATTCCTGTCGCAGATATGGCGGCAGAACCCATGCGAAATCTGGCGCCCTACTGGGAATTCGCCTGGTCAAAGCTCGGACATCCGGACCTGCGGCAAAATGCTCCTGCGGCGGCAGCGACTGGCATTGGACAGATTGGTGCGCATGGCATGCTGCTGACGCCTGAATTCGGCCCAAGACAGCGTTTTTCTTTCGTTTTAACGACGGCAGAACTGCCGGCAACGGCATCCTCCTGTTCCGGCCAGCGCTTATGTACGAATTGCGGCAAATGTATGGAAGCCTGTCCGCAGAAAGCGTTGAAAAAAGGGAGTTTCCCGTATGAACGTGATGAAACCAGCTGTCGCTGGTCTCGTTCCTTGGGAATGGTTCCTGAGACCGGCATCCGCTGCGCCGGCTGGACGGTTGCCCCGGGGGAGATGCCGGAGCATCTGGATGAGCATACGATAGCTGAAGCTTTGCAGCGAAAGGACCCGTTGCAGTTAAAAGGATACAATTACGCCAATCAAGTAGATACGGTAGTTGAAAGGTGCTTGCAGGCGTGTCCGGTTGGGAAAAAACAGCAGGAATGATTTTGAAGTCGACACAAACAAAGGAGGACGTGAGATGTCACAGAAATTTCGTCGGGTTGCTTTTATCGGGTTTGGCGAGCGTGCTCAGGGACTTGCCAGGACGATTGCTACGACATTGCCGGAGTATGCGGAAGTGGTTGCCGGTTTTGACGTGCGTGAGATAGCTTTTTCGGATGATATCGCTTCGCGCTGCAAGCATTTTCGTTTTTATAAAGACCATCACGAAATGCTGGCTGATCCCCAGATTGATGTAGTTTTCATCACTACCTATGAGGACACTCACCTGCAATTTACGCTCGATGCGTTAAATGCCGGCAAGGCGGTGTATTGTGACAAGCCGGTAGTGCAGGATTTGGAGCAGGCCGAACAACTTTATAAGTTTGTCACCAGCCGGAGCTGTTATTTTCAGATCGGCCTGAATTTGCCGTATTTCCCGGTATCCCTGAAGTTGAAGGAGCTGTTGGATAAGAATACTGTGGGGCGTGTTACCTGCGTTCGTGCGGTCTGCGATCTTAATGCGGCTTTTATGCGTCGTCACATCATGCACAAATTTGCCGAACCCCGCATCGATTTTACTTGCGCAAAAATCACTCATGATACGGATTTAACCCAATGGCTCCTGAATACTTATGCGGAAGAAGTCTGGGGTTTGGCGGATAACTTCCGGTGGCGTCGTAATGGAGAAGCGCCGGTCTTCAATGATACGGTGGTGATTGCCGGGCGCTATCATAACGGAGCACTATTCACCCAGACTCTGACCTCTACCGGCAGCACCCGCCGGCAGGTCGATGTTTTTGGAGTTGATGGTGAAATCAGCGCTAACCTGTATGGAGATGAGATTCACGTAACGAAAATCGACCAGGGTGAGGAAACGGTAAAACTGCCTCCACAGGCTACGTTGGGGCACTATGGCGCAGATACAAAAATCCTGCGGGATTTCTTTGACTACCTGGATCAGGGTGAGCAGAAACCGCGCTGGCCGGAACGCATTTTGAGCAGCCTGATGGTGCCGCTGGCAGCGCTGAACAACGGCGTTGTCAGAACCGGAGACTGGTACCGCGGCATTATTTCAAACCAAAGCTGAAGTCCAGCGATTGGTTAAACGTGCCAATCCAGCCCAAGTTACTTGACAAATCTGATTTTATCGGCGAATTCCAGCGCATGGTAGGGAATTTCATCTTCATATCGATACACCTTGTCACCGACATGCACATAAACATTTTCCAAGGTGACATTTTCAATGCGGTGTTCTGCGTCAAAACCCTTCAGGGAAGCGCCATGGAAAACGCCATCCACATGCAGGTTTTTCAGTGAGACCTGCCTGATCCGTCCCCGGCTGTCATCCGTCGAATAGAAATTCCTCGAGATTGTAAAGCTGATTTCAGGAGATGCCGTAAGATTTTGTTCAATATAAATGTTTTCATAGCGCACATTCTGCACGGTCGAATGATCGATCAGATAGATATGGCACATTCCGCCGACTGTCCGAATGATCTCAATATTCTCGAAAAGAACATCTTCCAGTATATCTGACTGGGATGTATGGCCGATCTCGAGGGCGCTTCCGGCATCATTCCAGGTAACGATATTGCGCACTGTGATATTGCGCGAATGCATGCCGCTTGCCCGGCGCGTTTTGATGGCGATGCTGTCATCGGCACATTTGAAAAAGCAGTCCTCGATCAACAGATTCACACAGGAGCGCGGTTGCACACCATCGGAATTGACCGCCCAAGTGATCGCCTTATGGTGGCGGATGCTCATGTCATGCGTACCTTCCGGAACCAGATTCCAGAATGGGGAATTGAAAATCGTCGGGCCGTCCCAAGTTATCTGCCGTCCTTGAAAGAAATGGATGAAAGCATCGTCCGCACGCCCCTTCCAATTTTCGCCGGGATTCCGCCGGACTTCGGTTCCGTCAAAAATTCCGCTGCCGTAGATGCGGATATTTTCTCCGTTTTCGCAGGTCAGGCCACATTTAAGAACTGCTCCCGGCGCCAGATACACATCATGATTCGAGACTGGCCTCAGCCGGTCATCGGGCAGGTAATGAACGCCTGCCTTGAAGGCTATCGTCTTTGCCGCAGTATAGTCAATGGACTCATGGCTGCCCGGTTCCAGCCATAGTGCATCAGAAGGCGCGGCGATCACAGGGTCCACCAGGACATAGGCCGTGAAATGAGGCTGAACCGAAGAATCATAATTGACTTCCACAACCCCGTAACGAGGCTTCGGCAATGTAAAGGTGACCGCCCTGCCCTGAATTTCCACAGGGACTTTCTCCCGCATGGATGGACGGAAAACAGCGGAAGCGACTGTACAGGGAAACTCCAAGCGAAAATCAGTTGACCCGGCAGATTCCAAGGTGATGAATCCTTCCGCGCCGCCATTGCCGTGCGGCAGGTCCCGATACAGGGACTTGGAAGCGGCATCCGCTACTGCACAAGGCAGGAAAGAGGACGAGCCGGAATCCCGTACCCACGCTGAAAAGGCGCTGGCAGGAATCCCGGCAAGCCTTGAATTGATGCGAATTTTTTCCGGATCAGGGAACCAATTGACCGGCTGAATCTGCGTGTAATGTTTTAACGTTTCTTCCAGTTCCGGAGGAATCGGTCCACGGTCGAGAAAATACACATCCAGAAGACGATTCAGGAAAAAATGCTGTACGAAACAGCCCATGTGATGCAGGTAGGCCCACAGCCGTTTCGCGGTAAAGGTCTCCAGCGCCAAAATTGTCTCAATCGCAACCAGATTTTCATATTCGAAGAATTTACGTCTGCTGAACCGGTTCACATGCCGAAACAATGCGTCGAAGTAACGCTCTGCAAAGATCGGCTCATCGTCCCGAATCGCATGCTCCGAGCGCCCGTCCGGAATTTTAATCTTCTCGGTGATTGGAGTAATGGCCAGATAAAAGCCCTGGGTGTAACATTGCTCCATAAAATAATCCAGAAGCTCCAGGGCCGGCCCATCCTTCAGTGCGCCATTATTTTCCGTCAGCAGGGCTTCTGTAAACTCCACATGAATCAAATTGATCTCTTCTGCTTTGCTCTGCTGCAAAAACTGCTGCACAGCGGCACGGTCATCAGTCAATCTGAACCTTTTCGGACGGATTGCAAAAGGCTTGTATTCACTGTCCAACAGCATGGAGCCACAAATATGAAACGGAGTCTTAAATTTCATTTATCTGCCTTTTTTGCTTGCAGATAGTTAATGTGCGAAATCTTGTGATGAATGCTTGCAGGCATTCAGGCTGTCGTATGTAGTCCAGGCTTATGTGTCGCCCTTTCAGGACTCAAAATATTATGCGCCTCACCCAGGGGTGACACATAAAGCTTAATTTTGGAAGAAAATCTTTTTTGGATGGGGTCTACGTACGGCTCACCAGGGATATTTGCCTTCCGGCAGGAATTCATACGTATTGGTGATGCTCGGGCCGGATGTCTCACTGGCGTCAACAGTGCGGCTCCACTGTTCCGGGTTGCAGCGATTCAGGGACTTGTTCCAGTTGGCGTAGCAGATGCTCACTTCGTTGACATCAAACGTGTTGACCAGGGCGCGTTTCAGCACCGGGTCCACAATCGCCCACTGCCCGGCTGGCATTTCATCGCCGCGCAGCCAGAGTTCCGTCGTGCCATCGTCGGGAATCTTGTATTCTTTCCAGCTGTTGTCCGGCCTGCGCAAACGCAAGGAGACCCGGGTGACCTCCGGCGCATAAAAGGTCGGATGCGTGCGGAAAATCGCTTGCTTGCTGGGCGCTCCTGCCAGCGTCGAGGTGATGCGGAAGGCATAGCGCTGCGGCAGCAATTCAATGCGGCGGGTGAAGGTAAGCCCGCTGCGCAACTTGGCAGCCATGGTGATGGCAGTAGCGCTCTGCTCCAGCACGGCATACTCCTCGTTCCAGCCGATGCCGCGATAATCATTGCTGCCGTATTCCTCGTAGCCGGCCTCAAACGCCTCGTAGCCCTCTTCTTCCGAACCATACACCGAGAAAATCGGGTTGCCGGTCAACTTCTCTGTCCCACGCCAGATGCGGCCACCCATGGCCGGCACCACGTCCAGGCTCAGAAAGTCATTCTCCAGGGTGATGACCGGAATGGCTTTGGTCGAAGGCGTTGGAAGGCTCTTCAAGAAGTTCTCGACCCGTCCGCGTTCGCCGTTGGCGACTTTGTTGACTTTGGCGCCACGGACTGCGGCGACAAAGCGTTCGAGCAACGCAGGGTCAACGCCATTCTTCTGCGACAGCTTTCCAGAGTCATAGGTATACTGTTTTTTGCCGCCGCTGATGATTTGCACATACATCAGGCCCATGCGGGCATTTTCGACGCGACGGCTGAGCGTTTCGTCACCGGCCACGGCTGCTTCGGCCTGGTCGAACAACTTCAGGCTGTCGCGGATCAGTTCCGGCTCGTTGAGGTAACGGCTGGGCGAGGCAAAACAGCCGATATGAATATCGCGCTCATGGCAGATAACGCGATGCAGGAGGCTGATGTAATCGCGGATAAATGGCGCGGCCGCGCCGTAATACGCATCGGTGAATTCGCGGATCAGCGCTTGCGGGTTCTGGCGCCGGTCCCACAGGCATTTGGCCATCACATACGTCCGCAAGTGCTCCAGATGATTGCCGGTAGCCGAGGTCGACTCCTCGAAGATGCCGACCACGCCATGGCGGATGAAAAAGTCGATGTTCGGCTGCAAGACTTCGAAATTCGGGAATGGCAGCAGGATATTGGTGTAATTGACGGTGTAATCCCAGATATGCAGGCGTTTGCAAATAGCGCTCCAGCCCTTGATGTCCTCGGCAAATGACTCATTTTTCGGACACGTCTCCAGGGGATGCAGGAAGCAACATTCGATAGAGCAGAGCCGAATGATGACATTGGGGGCTGGCCGCACGTGCTTCGGCGGCTTGCGAGTGTACTGATAGGCAAGCGTGTCAACGCTGATGTCCGGGAATTCATCAGCAATCGCGTTGGCGACGGCGTTGACAAAGTGGAGCAGCGGCCCAATCTGGCCACCTTCATATTCAGCCAGGGCCATGCATTTCTCACAACGGCAGTAGCGCTGATTGTCATTCTGGGACACGCTGACGATGCGCACGTCAGGGCGGCGACGCAGGCGTTCGCGTACCGACTCAATGGCAATCCGGAGAACATCCGGGTTGGTCAGGCATAGCTGGCTTTTCTCGGTGACGCGCTGTCCGTCAATCAAAGAATAGTATTCCGGATGCTCGGCTGCATACCGGGACGGCGGCACCAGATATTCGAACGTATGGACAAAGCCAGCGTAGGACACTTTCTCGCCCCAGGCCGGTGACGGAATGCGAACTTGGTCGCCATTGAACTTGTTGCGCACCGCGAATTCCGTCATGCGGCTGCCGGGATAAGTGTTGCCGCGCAACTCAAGCTCGGGGACAAACACATGGCGGATATTGCTCAAGGCATAGTCGCCCTGCTGGGGGATACGCGTGCAATCCTGGGTAAACCAACGACAGTCAAGAAATTTTTCCAGGAATGTATAGACGGCGTAGAGGACGCCATTCTTCTGGCTGCCAGCCAGGGCCAGCGCCCCTTTTGACGACTCCAGGTGAATGCCTTCGCGGCCCAGGCGCTCGTAATCGACGTTTATTCCATGCTTGGCCAAGAGGGCGCCGCGGCCGATAATCAATGGCAGGCGCCCGCCGAGTTCGACTTCGCTGACTACCGGCAGCGAAACTCCTGTCATCATTTCCAGGTGCATTGCCAGCTCGTTGGCAGCATGCTGTTCGGCCGGACTTGGCTCTGCTGGCAGGACAATGGCGTGCGTGTCCACCCCAAGTGGACGGCCGTCAAGGCTAATGCGGCAAGACCCCAAAGTGCTGCGATATTCCGCCAAGGCCTTCTGGGCGGCAGCCAGATAGTCGCTGCGGCGATTGATTTCCTTGACCAGCGCCGGGTTGCTGGGGAGAGCCTGGAGTTGTTTGAGCACAGCTTCGCCCTGCTCTATCGCCTGCTGCCGCTGTGCGAGCGTCTTAGCCGTGCGGTCCAGCGG
>FZPS01000173.1_pt40 | contig 10773 bp, 10 predicted proteins | sample 1817821 | NCBI WGS metagenome assembly FZPS01 (sample SAMEA104158645, study PRJEB21678) | metagenome | place: Germany | collected 2015-04-21 | reverse complement strand
ACGAATCCGGAGGTCAGAGGTTCAAATCCTCTCGGGCGCACCATTAAAGGCTTTATATTAAGAAGCGAGTTTCCATGGGGGAACTCGTTTTTCTTTTTCTTTGCCTTTATTGGGTGTTAAAGTATTTGTAGTGCCTTAGGATAGCTTTACCTGTCCTATGTACAAAAATGTTTGACTTTAGAACAAATTTGTTGTACTTTTGTGTTAACAAATTGCATTATTATATATGTGCTTCGGGGGGGAAGGAGGGATTAAGATGTATCAGATTCGGGAAGTTGAGCGTATTACCGGGTTAACGCGCAGGCAAATCGATTATTTGGATCGATCGAGCTTAGTAGAGGCCACTTACCACTCCTCAGGAGGTAAAAAACAGGCAAGATTTTGGAGTTTTGTTGATTTAGTAGCCTTGCGCACTGTCCGTAAGCTGAGGGAGGAAAATGTGAGTCTGCAGAAAATCAGGAAGGTTCACGTGTATGTCAAAAGAACCTGGCCAGATTTGGGAAATCACCTGGCGCAATTAACATTCTATGTGTTGGGCAGCGGTCAAGAGGTTTTGGTATTGGGCCCCGATGATCAATTCCCGGTCAGTGCTTTACGAGCCCAAGGACAGCGGGTATTAGTATTGCCAGGTGTGGATGTGATCCAAGAAGTAAAGGAGGCTATCCGCCAGCTAGCAGATGATCCTTTGTCGCCTGAAGAAGCAAGGGAAAGCTCCCAAGCGTGGCAGGATTATATTGAGGGTAAGGATCCTGGTGAAACCCTCGCCGAAGTGAGGGCGGAACTCTTGGGGGATTTGAAGGAGAAACGTCGTGCATAAGAAATTATGGCAAATCACAATCCTGCAGCAAGCAAAGAGTTATTTTAAGAGATTGCCCCGAGCCGAATGTAAGCGAGTCTTGGATGCGTTGGAGGGTTTGATGATTGACCCGACTAGGGGTCTAAACCGCTGGAAGGCCGTCCGGAAAGGAGCCTGCGGGTAGGGGATATAAGAGTTTTGCTGATGTTAAATCCAGAAAGGCGAGAAGTTGTTGTGACTCGAATCGGTCCCCGGGGCGATATTTATAAATCAAGAAGGTAATTTGTTTGTCACTTTTCGTACTTGGAAGGCGGTAGCAAGGGGAGCTTTCCCCCGCCACCGCCTTTCCCCATAACTTTGCCCATGCTCCCAATATAATCCCATAAGGTGGGGCCATTCCCTTCGCCTGCCAGGTATCATCTATAACCCTGCCTGCTCTTTTTGGCCCCCATTTTCCTGTACCATTTCCCTTGTTCCTTGTCACCCAAATTGCACAAGGCCCTGGACAAGAAAAAATACCCCTGGGGATTGTCGGGCTGCAGTTCAATGAGCCGTTGGGCGAGGGCTTTGAGCTCTGGCCAGCGGGCCTTGGCTTCATACAAGTGGGCAAGTTCCGCTAGAACCTTGAAATTATCCCCGGCAATGCGGGCGGCAGCCTCCAGGCTTTCTAAAACCCTTTCTTCCTGACCCCATTCACGGTAAATATTGGCCATGAATGTGTAGATCTCGGCAATATAGGCGGGGTCATTTATCTCCTTTTCCGCTGCCGCGAGGGCTTGCTGGTAAAGGGCCAGTGCTTCTTCCGGCTTCCCCTCCTCGTAATAGGCATCTGCCCTTAACTTATAGTGCATGGAGCCATTGCTGCTTCCATTGCTGAGCCTTTCGATGAATATGCGGGCCGTTTCCGTATCTCCCTGCTCCAGGTAATGGGCAGCGAGGTTGTAGAGGATGTATTCATTATTGGGCTCTAGCTCTAGACCCTTCATATAAGCCTTTAATGCCAATGGCCACATATCCCTTTCGGCATAGAGGGCGCCCATGGTCAGGTAGACATCACTATCCTCTGGTCTCAACTGGGCCTGCAACTCCAGGCAATTAGTGGCCTTGTCCAATAGCCCTATATCGTAATACCTAAAGGCCAGCCTTTCCCATAAATAAATTAGATCCCCTTGGAAAAGCTCCGGAGATCTGGCCTTAATGCCTCTTAGTTTCTCGTATATGCTATTTAAGCTCCTCACTGCCGACGACTCTTGCGGCGCCTCCCTAAACCTTTGGAGGAGGCCTTCTGCCCAGACCAGTGTCCTCCGGTCCACTATCTCCTGGGGGATGGGGACGTTGGTCCCAAGCCTCTCCGCGGGGATCTGCCCCAGTACCCAGTTTCGCCTTTCCCAGCCCTCGGGGGTGTGCCGGAACTGAATGACCAGCCAATGACCGGGCCTGTAGTAATAGGATTTCTGGGTATAAATCCGGCGGAAGCCCCTTTGAAATACCCTGGCTTCATGCCAGGGGGGAAGGGCATCGATATTGATATTCTCAGGCAAACGGCCCCGGTAAAAAAGGTCGGAGAGGGCGTAATAGGGGCTTTTGGTTTTTCCCTCCTCCATCATGTCCAGGTAGGCATCCAGCTGCCTCTGCCGTTCCCGGGCTTCTGCAGCGGCCCTTTTGCCCTTCCTTTTTGGCACCTCAGGCTTTAACTGCAGGAGCTCCATGACAAACCTTCTCCTTTCCGTTCCGTTGGAAAACCAGACATAGAGGTTGGTGTAAGGGTTTGCCATCCCAATTCCCCCTTTCTAGATAATATATACCCGAGGGAATTTTTTTCGGTTACCCTTTCCGGCGGCAAACCCCTGCTAACGGTGGAACGGAAACCAGTCTGGGCCCCATTCTGGAGGGGAAAAGTTTTTCTTTTTAACATTTAATCCCGCAGATACCCCTCTTCCCAAGCCTGGTCGATGACCTTCTGGGCATATTCCCACAGGGCGGGGGCATTTTCGGCGATGAGGCCGTTTCGCTGCAGGACCTTTTCCCGGGTGACCCCTGGCTTTGTCCAGGTGTGGGCCCGGGTATGGTGATTGAGGAGGAGGGGCTGGAAGCGGTCCAGGGAGTTGGCAAAGCGGGCTTCCGGTGTTTTCCCTTCTTCAAACTCCCGCCACAGCTCCCACATTTCCTGGGCCTGGTCCTCGGGAAGCAGGTTGAAGATCCGCTCTGCTGCGGCCAGCTCCCGCTCTTCCTTATCCTCGTGGGCGGCCTCGTCGTAGCAGAAGGTGTCCCCGGCATCGATCTCCACCAGGTCGTGGATGAGGACCATTTTAACCACCCGGAAAAGGTCCAGGTCCTTGTCCCGGGCATACTCGGAAAGCAGGAGGGCCATCAGGGCCAGGTGCCAGGAATGTTCGGCATCGTTTTCCTGCCGCTGGGTGCCGATGACCACATTCTGCCGGTAAACCTTTTTTAGCTTATCGACCTCGACAATAAAATCCAACTGCTTTGCCAGGCGTTCCATTACCAAACCGGCTCACTCCTTTAAAAGTAGATACTGCAACTGGGCTGCTGTGATTATCCCTTTGGTTACACTGGTTTAACTTCCACATCTGCCTTTTCCTTTCCTCCCCGGCAAAAGGGCACAAAAAACCTAAAACCCCCCCGGGGGGGGTTTAGGGGTAATGGGCACGGAAGGAAAATAAAAACACCGCCCTGGGGAATACTGTCCAGGCGGTGTCAGCCCCCTAGGGGGCAATTTTATTGGCTATCTCTTTTAGGGTATCGCTCATCTCCCGCATGATGACATACATGGGGATGGTCATTACCGCCGAGAGGAGCATCAGACCTGCAAATCCCATCCCGTTAAAGTTTCCGTGGCGGCTGCTGAGCATACTATCACCTCCCCCCTTAGCATAACCCAAAGGGAAGGAAGGGCATGCAGGGAGGAATATTCCAGCAGTGGAAGGAAGCGGGACGGGTTTGCCCCTTACTCCTCCTTGGCTGCCCCGGCCTCCTGGAGGGCCAGGAGCTCGTCTTCGAGGAAGATTTTTTCGATGTCTAACAGGATAACCAGCCGCTCATCCCGGGCGAGGATGCCGCTGATGTACCTGGCGTCGAAGGAGGCAAAGTTTTCCACCGGCGGCTTGATCTGCTCCTGGGAGACGGCTAAAACCTCGGAAACGGAATCGACAATAACGCCCACGGTATTGCCCTGGATTTCTACCACTATAAAGCGCTGTTGGTGGGTGTCGGAACTGGCCGTAATCCCAAAGCGCTGGGCCAGGTCGACGATGGGAATAACCTTGCCCCGCAGGTTGATGATACCCTTGATAAAATCGGGGGAGTTGGGCAGCTTGGTGGGAGTTTGGGGGCGGATAATCTCCTGGACGCTGAGAATGGGTATGCCGTATTCCTCCTCACCCAGCCTAAAGATCACCACTTGCCTGCTGTTGGAGAGCATTACCATTTTCCTTCCCTCCCTCTTTTTGTAGAGGCGGGGGGCATGTCCCTACTGCCCCCGCCCTTGTAGGAACAATGGGTTTACTGCAGTATCCCGTCGGATTAAACTTGGAAGACCTCGACGGCTTCCTGCAACCTCTGGGCCAGGTGCTGCAGGTTCTCGGCGGCTGCCGTCAGCTCCTCCGCTGCCGCCGATTGTTCCTGGCTGTTGGCAGCCAGCTCCTCGGTGAGGGCGGCATTTTGCTGGGAGACACTGGCGATGCTGTTGATATCGTCTACAGTTTCCTTTACCTGGGCGGAGACGGCAATTATGGCCTGGGCTATGTCCTGCACCTTTTCCCGGGCCCGGGCCGAGACCAGGTCGATCTGCACAAAGGCGGCTTCCGTATCCTTGGTGGCGGCAAACTGGAATTCCACCAATTTACCCGCCTCTTCCATGCCCACCTTGGCCGCGGCGACCGAGGCCTGGATTTCGCCAATGAGGGCGGTGATTTCTTCCGTCGACCGGGTAGATTCTTCGGCCAGCTTGCGCACCTCGTCGGCCACAACGGCAAAGCCCCGTCCCTGTTCCCCGGCCCGGGCCGCCTCGATGGCGGCGTTCAGGGCCAGGAGGTTGGTCTGCTCGGCTATAGATTTTATTATATCAATTATTGTGCCGATCTGCTCGGCTTTTTCTGCCAGGCTGCCGACCAGGTTGGCCAATTCTGCCGATACCTTCTGGTTTTGGATCATCTTTTCGGCCTGCAGCTGGATCTTCTCTTTTCCTGCCCTTACCGCTGCCCCGGCCTCTTCCACCTCTTGCACCATTTCCCGGGCCGAACTTTCTATGGCGCTGAAGGTCTTCTGCATCTCCACGAGCTGGTCGGCGCTTCTCTGGGCAGTGAGGGCCTGCTGCTGGGCCCCTGCGGCCATTTCATTGGCGGCGGTGGCCACTTCCTGGGCCCCCTGGCCCGACTGCTCGGCGGCGGCAGTAATTTCCCGGGCCGACTGGGCCAGGGCCACGGCACTTTCCTTCACCTGGCCGATCAGATTGCCCATGCCGTTAACCATGGCTTGAAAGCTCTTCCCGAGGATGCCCACCTCGTCCTTCCCCCGCACGGTAATCTGGTGGGTAAAGTCCCCCGCCCCCACCAGGGCTGCCGCCTTGGCCAGGTCAGCGATGGGTTTGGCCACCGAGCTGGACAAGAGCACACTGCCCACAATACCCAGGAGGGTGACGGCCAGCCCAAGCATTGCCGTCATGTCCCGCAGCTGGTCCACCGGCGCCATGGCCTCGGCCAGGGGGGTGGTAACGGCAACGGACCAGCCCGTCAGGGGCATGGGGGCGAAGGAGCACAGGTATTCTTCCCCTTCCAGGGAGTAGGTGGCCAGGCCCTGCTCCCCGGCCACCATCTGCTGGGTCATGGCCGCAAGTTCCGGGGTTACGTAGTCGGCCTCAGTGTTTAAAAAATTGGCCTGGAAGCGGATGCTGGCATCGGGATGGGCGATGACCAGCCCGCTGTCGTCAATTATGTAGGGGTAGCCTGCCTGCCCTTCGGCGATATCCAGGGCCATTTCTGTTAAAAAGTCCAGGGTAAGGGTACCGCCCAGGATGCCGATCATTGTTCCTTCAGCATCCCTGATGGGGGCTGTTATGGCTACCACGGGTACATTGGTAGCCTTGCTGATGATGGGCTCAGAGATGATGCCCTTCTGCCGGCTCCAGGTTTCCTGGATGTAGGCCCTGTCCCCCAGGTTCCCGCTGTTGCCCTCGGTGCCGATAAATTCATTGTCGGGGAAAACCAGGTAGAAGATCTCAAAGTCCTTTAAAGCAAGGATTTTTTCTTCCAGGTAAGGGGCGGCTGTGTCCCAGTCCATGGCCTCTATTTCAGCGACTTCTGCCATTGTCGCTAGAATTCTCTGATACTGGGTCAGCTTATCTTCAATCCCCTGGACGAGGAGAAGGGCTACCTGGGTTTACCGGTTGTATATCTCATCTTCGAGAATACTCCGGGCCGAGAAGTAATTTACCCCACCCAGAACTGTGCCTGTCACTAAAATGAAGCCCACGATAATAATAGCGATTTTCCAGCGCAGACTTTTCAACGTCCATACCTCCATGTTAGTTTCTTCTGGGCCGGGGAAGTTGGCCCTTGGGCAAAAATGGCAAAGAAAAAACACGCCCCCTTGTTGCGCCAGGGGTTTCTCCCGGTGCACGCCCTGGCAGCCGGCTGCCCCCACTGGTGGCGCTGGAGGCGTGGCCTGGCATCCCGGCCTTAGCAAGTTTAGTTAACTTCGACAAAAAAAGACAAATTCCTGCCGGGAAAGGGAGTATTAAAAATAATAATAACCATTTACCTTTGCATTGTTCCTTCTCCCTTTTCCCGCAAGGCAGCTGCCATGTATGAAGGTGCTGGGGAAGGAAAAAATATAAACGGCTTTCAAACTAAAGGAAAGGGGAAGGATAGCATGGCCAAGGACAAGGGCAGGCCGGCGCAGGGAGAAAAGAGGGAGATGACAAGGGAGGAGGAAGCCCTCCTGAGCCAAAGTTGGGCTGAGGCCAGCAACTGGAATCCCGATGATTTTGAAACCCACCCTGCCCGGCGCAAATTCATCGCCGGCAAGGAACCCATCCCGCCCCGGCAGGGGTAGGGCTGCTGTCTTATCTTCCCTGGGCGGGACATCCCGCCCTTTTGTTTTTCCCATATTTTTGCCGGGGCAGGGGCTGTCAGGGAGGATATTTCCGCCGGACGGTGAATAATGTAGAAATACGGCACAGGAAAAGCAAATACTGGGGTGGTTAGATGTCAGAGCCAGTAGGAATTTTTGATTCGGGTTTTGGCGGTCTAACGGTGGTGCGGCGTTTTTTGACCATGCTGCCCGAGGAAAGCATTGCCTATTTTGGCGACAATGCCCGGGTTCCCTACGGTTCCCGGACCCAGGAGGAAATCCAGGCCTTTGTCCTGGAAGTGGCCGAATTTCTCGTTGGGCAGGGGGTCAAGGCCCTGGTCGTAGCCTGCAATACCGCCACGGCGGCGGCCCTGCCGGCCCTGCAGGGAGCCTTTTCCCTGCCGGTGGTGGGCATCATCGAACCGGGGGCAAGGGAAGCGGCCCTGGCCAGCCATACAGGGGAAATTGCCGTTATCGGGACGGAATTTACCATCAGCTCCGGTTCTTACCAGAGGGCCATCAAGAAGTATAATCCCCGGGCCAAGGTTTATGGACAAGCCTGCCCCCTCTTTGTACCCTTTGTGGAAATGGGGAAACTCAGTGGGCCGGAGGTGGAAGCTGCCGCCGGGGAATACCTGTCCTTTTTAGCCAATACTGCCGTCGATACCCTGGTCCTGGGCTGCACCCACTATCCCCACCTGCTGCGGGTGATCAGGAAGGTCATTGGCCCCGATATTAAAATTGTTGACCCGGCCGTGGCCACCGTTGTCACCCTCAGGGAAATCCTCCGGGAGCGGGGCTTACTGGCACCGGCGGGCACTGTTCCCAAACACCGCTTCTATACCAGCGCCGATCCCGAGCACTTCCGCCGCCTTGGTCAGCAGCTCCTGGGCTTTCCCATGGAGCATGTGGAGCAAGTACCGGTAAGAAAATAATGTCCCTGGGCTGGAGGCCCGATTGCCCACTTTCGGGCTGGAAGGGCCCGGCCATCTTCCGGTCAGGCTTGCATTTTACCGGCGGGTGTGGTATTATAATACGAGAAATGAAGCCGTGTCCCTATAGCTCAGTCGGATAGAGCGGGGGATTCCTAATCCCCGTCATGCGGAGGTTCGAGTCCTCCTAGGGACACCAATTTTTTTCCGAAGACTAGCTGCAGGGCTAGTCATTTTTTAACTCCAAATTTCATCTGTCCGGGCTTTTGGCCCGGTAGGAAGGCGGCGCAGCAGATGGAGGAAAAGTGGGAAGGCCAGCATGAGGAATTTATGGGGGAGGCCCTGGCCGAGGCCCGGAAGGCCCTGGCCCTGGAGGAGGTTCCCATCGGGGCCGTCCTGGTCAGGGAGGGCCGCATCGTCGGGCGGGGCTATAACCTGCGGGAAACCCAGGGGGACCCAACGGCCCACGCGGAAATTATTGCCCTGCGGGAGGCAGCCCGGCTTCTTGGAACCTGGCGCCTGGCCGATACCACCATGTATGTCACCATCGAGCCCTGTCCCATGTGCGCCGGAGCCCTGGTCCTGGCCCGGGTTGCCCACCTGGTCTACGGGGCCCCCGATCCCAAGGGGGGCGGGGTCGACTCCCTCTACAAGATCGGCCAGGACGGGCTCCTGAACCACACCTTTACCGTGACCGGGGGCGTGCTGGAGGAAGAATGCGCCCAGCTGCTGCGGGATTTTTTCCGCCGCCTGCGGGCGTGAAAAGTTTTCCGGCATTTACCACCTGCCGGTGAACTAAATCTTCCTTTTTAACGTCTATATATTGGGGAGGTGGAGAAATGCTGGAAAGAATCCTTCGGACAGCAAAAAGGGTAGCGGTGCGGCTGGCTGCCAGCCTCAAGAGGTTTCCTGAACCCCTGGCCCTGGCCTTTGTTACCGTCCTGATATTAATTTATCTCAATCATGCTGCGTCAAGGCCTGATTATCTTATGCGAGTCGCCATGACCCTGGCCCTGGGCATTCCCCTGACCCTGTCCCTGCGGGTGTTGTGGGAGAGGGGAGGGGGGCGGAAGGTGCTCCCTGTTCTGGCCTACGGTCTGGCGGCTTTGTTTTTGCTCGCCTATTACCACCTTTTGCTCCCCGATGAGAACATGGTTTCCATGACCAGGTACATAGCCTTTAACCTGGCTTTCTACCTGCTCTTTCTGGCCATTCCCTACTGGGGGCGCAGGGAAGGTTTTGAAATGTATGTCCTGGATTTGGGAATAGCTTTTGCCGCCACCTACTTTTATTCCCTGGTCCTCTTTATGGGGCTGGCGGCCATCCTCTACACCATCAATACCCTTTTTTCCGCCGGCATACCCGGTGAGGTGTACCTGGATATCTGGTTGATAGTGGTGGGCATCTTTGCCCCGGCCTACTTTTTAGCGGGGGTGCCCGCCTATGGGGCGGAATATGAGCCCGGGGATTATCCCCAGTTCCTCCAAATCCTGTTTTTGTATATAGTGATGCCCCTCCTTGCCGTCTACACGGCTATCCTCTATCTCTACTTCTTCCAGATTATTATCACCCGGCACTGGCCGGCTGGGATTGTCTCCCACCTTGTCCTCTGGTACTCCCTGGTCAGTACCGGAGTGATTTTTGCCATTTACCCCCTCAAGGAAAGGAACCGGTGGGTGCAGCTCTTTATTGGCTACTTTCCCAAACTCATCCTGCCCCTCCTCCTCATGCTCTTTGTCGCCATGGGCATCCGGATCCGGGCCTACGGGGTGACGGAAAACAGGTATCTGGTCCTGGCCGGCGGCCTGTGGAGCACAGGACAGATGCTCTACTTTGCCCTCAAGAAGGACAACAGGAATGTCATCGTAGTCCTGTCGGCCGCCCTGGTCGCCCTGCTGGTGGTCACAGGCCCCTGGAGTGCCTACGCCGTCTCCAAATACAGCCAGAACAACGAGATAAAGGAGCTCCTCTTGAAAAATGACATGCTGGTGGCGGGTCAGATTGTGCCTTCTTCCACCATACCCCAGGCCGACAAGGAGAGGATAACCTCCATCATCAACTACTTCCACTACGACCACAGCCTGGCCGACCTGAAGTTCCTTCCCCCCGGCTTTACCCTGGAGCAGATGGAGGAAGTATTCGGCTTCGACCTGACCTATAGCCGCTGGGGCAACTATTTCCGCCATTATCTGGAGGAGAGGGGGCTCCTCGCTGTTTCCGGGTATGATTACTACCTGCCCCTGGTCGTCGGCAAACAGGAGTCTGTGGAAGTGAAAGAAGGGGAGCTCACCATCTCCTATACCAGCCCGGTCCTTAAAATAAAACGGGCAGGGCAGATCATCTATGAGAAGGATGTTGAAGCAGTAGCCCTGGCCATCCACGCCGCCTACGGGGAAGAGGCTGCTTTGGACAAGGAGGATCTGACCTTTGTCGAGGAAAATGAGCATCTGAAAGTAATGCTCCTCTTCCAGCACATCGATGGTGTGGAGGAGGAGGGCCGGCCCCAGATCCAGTGGCTGGAACTGGCGCTGCTGGTAAAGTTGTTCTGAGGGACAGGTAAAAACCGGGTCCTTGACCCGGCGGGGTAGAGGTTATATAATAGGTGGTGCAGTAATAATGGTTGCGGAGAGATGGCCGAGTCCGGCTGAAGGCGCTCGCCTCGAAAGCGAGTAGGCAGGAAGCCCCTGCCTCGTGGGTTCAAATCCCACTCTCTCCGCCAGACAAACAAAGACCAAGGCCTGGGAAAAACCCAGGCCTTTTAGCATTGCCAACAATCCTGGCTGCTTGCAGCTCTTTTTCGGGGCAGCTCTATACCCCGGGAGAGAAGAGTTCGCCAAAGCTCAGGTCTTAAAGCGGGCCACCTCCTGCTCCAATTCCTCCGCCAGGCTGCTTAAATTTTGGGCGGCAGCCGTGAATTCCTGCACCGTAGCCGACTGCTCCTCGGTGGCAGCGGCG
>FZPS01000080.1_pt260 | contig 10774 bp, 9 predicted proteins | sample 1817821 | NCBI WGS metagenome assembly FZPS01 (sample SAMEA104158645, study PRJEB21678) | metagenome | place: Germany | collected 2015-04-21 | reverse complement strand
GCATTACGCTGCGCTTTTCCACCATACGGGATGTGAGAAGAATATGTATCGCAAAAAACAGGCCACAGAAGGTGGTCAGGATTTCACCAATTCCCATCCTCAGGTCATCATTCAGGGATACCAGCCCTATGCCGGCAATGGCCATAAAGCCTGCGGATATGTTGAATACGTCCGGTTTTTTCTTATAAATTGCCCATCCGAGAAAGGGCACGATAACGGCGTGTATGGCGGTAAGAAAGGCATTTTTCCCCGGGGTAGTATGGACTAATCCGAAAGTTTGGAGGGCATAGGCGGCAAATAAAAATACTCCCATTAATACCCCGCTCTTTATATAGCCCGTATCCATTTTTCGAAGCTCTTTTATCCCAATCAGCGCCGTGAGAATTGCGGCACCGGTAAAACGAATCGCTAATATATAAAGCGTGGAAACGCTGTCCAGCACATTTTTCAGAATAACAAAGGAAGAGCCCCATATCAGGGTTGTCCCCACCAGGGCCAGCCTTCCAATAATCTTTTGTCTTACATTTCTATCTGCAGTCATTTTATTCCAGTCTATTATTAATTAATAGAACCTAATCCCCCTTTAACGTGTTTGCTTTCGTCATATGCTGGGCTGCCGCCCGCAGCATCAGGCGCTTGCGCCCTACATTCTCAAATTCCACTTCTATCAATGCGTCCCCGCCCATGGGAGTCATTTTCACTATTACCCCCTCGCCAAAGGCCTTATGAATGACGCTGTCTCCGGTTTTATAGTCCGAAGCCCCCCTGCGCTCCGGCTCCCTGGAAATACTCCGCAGCGCATGAGTTTTTGAAGGCCGGTCTGCGTTTACTCCCACCCTAAAGTCATAGCCTCTGGGTTCGGGCATTATTCTTTCAATGTGTTCCTCCGGAATTTCATCCAGGAAGCGGGAGGGCCTGTTGGCGGTGGTGCGTCCAAACAGCATGCGCTGACGGGCGCAACTGATATAAAGCTTCTGCCGTGCCCTGGTGATGGCCACATAACAGAGCCGGCGCTCCTCCTCCATCTCCTCCGGTTCCCCTATGCTGCGTATGCCGGGGAAAATGCCTTCTTCCACCCCTACAATAAACACCGTGGGAAACTCCAGGCCCTTTGCCGCGTGCATTGTCATCATTACCACACAATCTGCTTCCCGGTCATACTGGTCAATATCGGTGTATAGGGCCACTTCGTCCAAAAACCCGGCCAGAGTGGCATCGCCGGTATCATTCATGTAGCTGATTATATTGGATTTCAGCTCGCACACGTTTTCTGCGCGGGCCTGATTTTCAGTGTTGTCCTTTTCGGTCAGCATCGCCATATAGCCCGTGCGCTCCAGTACCTGGTCATACAGCTGGTCCAGGGGCAGAATTTCCGAGGCCTCCCGCAGCTCCATAATCATATTCGCAAACTGCCTTAGCCGGATGGCGCTCCTCTGCAGAGAGGCGTATTCTTCGGCGCGTTTTACTACCTCAAACATGGGCAAGCCCTGCTCCGCCGCCAGTTCCTGAACCAGCTCAACCGTCCGAAGGCCTATGCCCCTGGGCGGGTTATTTATTATGCGTGTAAGGCGCAGGTCGTCGGAGGGTGTCAGAATGACGCAGAGATAGGCAAGCATATCCTTAACTTCCGCCCTGTCAAAGAACCTGGTACCGCCCACAATACGATAGGGTATGCCGTTGCGCTTGAAGGCATATTCAAGCCGGTTGGACTGGGCGTTCATACGGTATAAAACCGCATGGTCACGCCAGGACTGGCCCCGGGCAAAATTCTCCATAATTCGAGCGGCCACGTATTGGGCCTCATCGCTTTCCCTCTGCGCTGTGTAGAGAGTCAGTTTCTCCCCTTCCCCCTTATCCGTCCACAGCCTTTTTCCCTTGCGCCCCTTGTTGTTGCTTATTACCGCGTTGGCGGCTTCCAAAATATGCCCCGTTGAGCGATAATTCTGCTCAAGCCTTATAACCTTCGCGCTTTTATACTGTTTTTCAAAGTTAAGTATGTTTTCTATGGTGGCGCCCCGAAACCTGTAAATGCTCTGGTCGTCGTCGCCTACGACACAAATGTTCTCGTATCCGCCTGCCAGAATAGACGCCAGCAGGTACTGAAGATTGTTGGTATCCTGATACTCGTCAATGAGCACATAACGGAATCTTCTTTGATAATAGTCCCTAATATCCTCGTGTTCAGTCAAAAGCCGCACGGCATGGTAAATCAGGTCGTCAAAATCCATGGCGTTGGATTCCCGCAGACGGCGGGCATAGGCGGTATAAACCTCGCCTATGCGTATGCGGCGTATATCGCCGGAAGCCCTGGCCTTGGCCAGAAAGTCCTCCGGGGAAATCAGCATGTCCTTTGCCTTTCCCATCTGGCTCAGTATGGATTGCGGAGGAAAGGACTTTTCATCCAGGTTCAGTTCCTTTAATATCCGCTTTATGACACTGAGGCTATCTGAGGTGTCATATATGGTAAAACCTTTCTGATACCCCAAACGCTCAATATCACGCCTGAGTATCCGCACACAGGCGGAGTGGAAAGTCATGGCCCAGACATCCTCGGCCTCGGAGCCGATGATTTTCGCCAGCCTGTCCTTCAGCTCATCGGCGGCCTTGTTTGTAAAGGTAATGGCTATGATCCGCCAGGGCTCCACCGGCTCAAGGGCGGCAAGATGCCGGGCTTCAGGGGAATCTCCGGCTTCAAGGATTTCAAGCTCCCTGTGCCCTACCCCTTCCGGCAGTTCAAAGCTGTCACTTCCCCGTCCGTATTTAAGTAGATTGGCAATACGGTTTATCAGCACGGTAGTTTTACCCGAACCGGCTCCCGCCAGCAGTAGCAGAGGTCCCTCAGTGGTCAGCACCGCCTTGCGCTGCACCGGATTAAGATGGGCAAAATCCGCCTCTATCACCTTTCTTCGGGCTGCAAAATATCTTTTTTCAAATTCATATTCAGTCATTCTTCACCTGTAGCACAGAAAATATTTCATACCAAAGCATTATATACTAAGCCTTCCCAATTAACAAGGGATTAAAAGTACAAAGGATTTTGCACTTTTCCGGTGCTGCTTGGCAATTTTTATCCATTCAAAAAATACGCCGGCCTGATTCTGAATATTATGTAAACCACAAAAGGGCATAAATAAGCGGACGGTTCATTTCAACCGTCCGCTTCAGACCAATATTTTTCTCAAAGCCTCTATTGCGCGCCGCTCAAGTCTGGAAACCTGCACCTGGGACACTCCCAGTATCTTTGCGGTGGCATCCTGGGTCAGACCGTGATAAAAACGCAGAGCTATAACTTTCTGTTCCCGCTCCGGCAGGGCGCTGATGGCTTCCCGGAGTGCCATGCGCTCCACCAGGCGCTCCTCCTGGCCGTAGTCCCCTAGCACATGTTCAAGGGTAAAGCCGTCTTCACTGTTTTCCTTTTGAAGGGACTCGGCAGGGCCTGTGGCAGTCTCGGTCATTGCAATTTCTTCAACCGTAAAGCCGGTTTCCCGGGAAATCTCAGACAGGGTGGGGTCGCGCCCAAGCCGCTGCTCAAGCATGTTTTTGGTGGAACGTATTACCTGGGCCTTCTCCTTGATACTTCTGCTGACCTTGACCGCCCCGTCGTCCCGCAGGAATCTGCGTATTTCCCCGGAAATCTTGGGAACGGCATAAGTGGAAAACTGGGTACCAAAGCTCTCGTCATAGCCCTGCACTGCTTTTATAAATCCTACACAGCCTAACTGATAAAGGTCGTCGGAGTCCACTCCCCTCCCGAAATACCGCCGTGCAATGCTCCATATAAGGCCGGAGTTTTCCTGAATCATCCGCTCGACTGCTTCTTTATCCCCCCCCTGAGCCGCCCTCAGCAGTTCAAGGGTCTTGTCCATAATCACTCTGCCGTCCTGACGGCAATGCGCCTGCGCATGGTGACAGTAACTCCCCGGCCAGGACTTGAACGAACACGGAGCTTATCCATAAAGCTCTCCATAATGGTAAAGCCCATGCCGCTGCGCTCCTCGCCTCCTGTGGTAAACATGGGTTCTCTGGCCTTTTCTATATCTTCAATACCCTTGCCCCAGTCCTTTACGACTATCTCCAGGGTGTTATTATCAATAATCCGGGCACGCAGGCTAATTTTGCCTATACTGTCCGGATAGGCATGAACTATGCAGTTGGTCACAGCCTCACTGACTGCGGTTTTAATATCACCCAGTTCCTCCAAAGTGGGGTCCAGTTGGGCAGCAAAGCAGGCTACGGCGGCCCGGGCAAAGCCTTCATTGACAGACCTGCTAGGAAATTCCATTTTTATGTAGTTCTTTGTTTTCATTAATACTTCACTCCTTCATTGTGGTGGAAATCTTAACAATTCTGTCAATGCCGGAGGCGTCTATGACCCTCATGGGCTGACGGGGCGGGTTTTCTGCCCAGGCCCTGCCCCCCATCTCATTCATGCGCTTATAGACTCTGAGAATCACGGCAATGCCCGAGCTGTCCATAAATTTCAGGCCGGACAGTTCCATTACGCAGTCTCTGGGCAGGTATTCGTCAATTAACTGGTCTATGGTGTTCATAACTTTTTTTGCGCTGTGGTGGTCAAGCTCACCTTTGAAAAAGAGCGTAAGCCTTCCATTCTTGTAAGATGACAAAACTTTCATATCTATACCTCGCAAACAGAAATGGCACCGCACAGGGACAAGCCCTGTACGGTGCCATTCTATCTTATTTTGTCTGCATTGTTTGTCGAATCAACGGGAAGAAAAAGCTGTGATTTTGGGTGCAATTTTAATTATCCGCTCAGTTTTTTCAGGCTTTCCTGCAGGTTCTCAATGAGGGCCTGGGCCTTTGCAGCCCGCTCCCTTTCAGTATTTATGACGTGTTCCGGCGCCTTGGCCAGGAAAGCCTGGTTAGAGAGCTTTTTCACCTGCCCATCCAGCTCTTTTTTTGCCTTCTCCAGCTCTTTTTTAATACGCTCCCGCTCCTTTTCCAGGTCCACCAGTTCCGCCATGGGCATAAACATACGGGCCTCGTCCGTCACAACGGACACCATGCCCTCAATATTTTCGGGGGGAACATCGGAAATGAGAACCTCGCCGGCGTATGCCAGCTTGGAGAAGTAGGCCCTGCAGTTTCCAAAGATTTTATCCTTGTCCGTTACGATATACAGGCGGGGCCTTTTGGCGGCCGGCACATTCATCTCAGCGCGGGTTGACCTGATGGCACGGATGGCGTCCATGACCATCTCGAAAGCCGCCCCTTCCTCCGGAAAACTAAGCTCATCGCCGTATGCGGGCCACTGCTCTATGATAAGGGCTTCGCCGTCGTGGGGCAGGGCCTGCCAGATTTCCTCGGTAATAAAGGGCATAAAGGGATGCAGCAGTTTCAGAGTGTCGGTGAGCACAAAGAGCAGCACCTTCTGGGCATTGATTTTTGCCTCCTGGTCTTCCCCGTTGAGGCGGGGCTTGGTAAGCTCTATATACCAGTCGCAGTAGCTGTCCCAGATAAAGTCATAAATCTTGTTTGCGGCAATACCCAGTTCATATTTATCGAGGTTAGCTGTAACCTCCGCCGCAAGCCTGCCGAGTTTGGAGAGTATCCACTTGTCCTCCAGCTCCAGCTTCTCCGGCAACTCGTTCTTATCAATGGTCAGATTCATTAAAACGAAGCGGCTGGCGTTCCAAATCTTGTTGGCAAAATTCCGCATGGCCTCGCAGCGCTCCACATAAAAGCGCATGTCGTTGCCGGGGCTGTTGCCTGTGCAGAGGTTAAAGCGCAGGGCGTCGGCTCCGAAGCGCTCTATCATCTCCATGGGGTCGATGCCGTTCCCCAGTGATTTGGACATCTTCCTGCCTTGGGAATCGCGGATAAGCCCATGTATCAGCACAGTATGGAAGGGGTGCTCCTTCATATGTTCCATGCCTGAGAATATCATGCGCGCTACCCAGAAGAAAATAATGTCGTAGCCGGTGACCAGCACGTCAGTGGGGTAGAAATACTCCAAATCCTCCGTCTTTTCCGGCCATCCCAGGGTAGAAAAGGGCCAGAGGGCGCTGGAAAACCAGGTATCCAGCACGTCCGGGTCACGCCAGATATTGCTGCTGTGGCAGGCCTCGCATTCCGTGGGGATTTCCCGGCTCACCGTTATATGGCCGCAGTCGTCGCAGTACCAAGCCGGAATCTGGTGTCCCCACCAAAGCTGGCGGGATATACACCAGTCGTGGACATTCTCCATCCAGTTGGTGTAAACCTTCGTGAACCTTTCGGGCACAAATTTTATGGTGCCGTCCTCCACAACCCGGATAGCCTCCTTTGCAAGGGGCTTCATTCTTACAAACCACTGTTCGGAGGTTATGGGCTCCACTGTTGTGGAGCAGCGGTAGCAGGCGCCCACGCTGTGGCTGTGGGCCTCCGTCTTCACCAGGTACCCCTGCTGCTCAAGGTCAGAGACAATGGCCTTCCTGGCCTCGTACCTGTCCATGCCGTTATACTTGCCGCCGTTTATGATTCTGGCGTTTTCGTCCATAATCAGGACCTGTTCCAGGTTGTGGCGTTGTCCCACCTCAAAGTCATTGGGGTCGTGGCAGGGAGTAATCTTAACGCAACCGGTACCAAATTCCTTATCCACATACTCGTCAGCAATAATGGGAATCTCCCTGTTCACAAGGGGCAGTATGCAGTGCTTGCCGATTAGATAGGCATAGCGCTCATCCTCGGGATGAACCGCCACGGCCGTATCACCCAGCATGGTTTCCGGGCGGGTAGTGGCAATAACAAGGTATTCATCGCTGTCCTTAACCGGATAACGGATATGCCAGAAGTTGCCGTCCCTGTCCTCATGCTCCACTTCCGCGTCGGAAAGAGCGGTTGTGCACTGGGGGCACCAGTTGATGATGCGGCTGCCCTTATAGATAAGACCTTTTTCATAGAGCCGCACGAAAACTTCCAGAACCGCTTTTGCGCAAATCTCATCCATGGTAAAACGCAAACGCTCCCAGTCGCAGGAGCATCCAAGGGATTTAAGCTGTTCAAGGATAAGGCCGCCGTACTTCTCCTTCCACTCCCACACTCTTTCAACGAATTTTTCGCGGCCCAGGTCAAAGCGGGTAAGCCCCTCCTCCCGGAGCTTTTCCTCCACCTTTATCTGTGTGGCAATACCCGCATGGTCGGTGCCCGGCACCCAAAGGGCGGAAAAAACCCTCATCCGCTTGTAGCGGATAAGCACGTCCTGTATGGTCTCGTCAAAGGCGTGGCCGAGATGAAGCTGTCCAGTAACGTTTGGGGGCGGTATTACTATGGTAAAGGGTTTCTTTTCCGGGTCACGGTGGGCGTGAAAATATCCGCCCTCAATCCACATGTCATATATCTTTTTCTCCACGAGTTTTGGATCATAAACTTTTGGCAACTCTTTCATTAATGCTTCCTCCATGTACAAAATAAACTACGCCCCAAGAAAAGTCTCAGGGCGCAATAACACGCGGTACCACCTGAGTTCGGCAAAGCTGCCGCACTCTATACCCGATAACGGAGGTACCCGTTCAGACCTAATTAATTCAGACTGAAGACTCAGGGGCGACTTTCAACGCAAGCGCCCGGGAGCTTTCACCACGCACTCCCTCTCTATAGAGCGGCTTTGCGCCTACTCCTCCCCGTCATCGCCTTTGGCAATTTTCAGTAATTATAAAATAATGCGGGAATATTGTCAAGTTAGCCCTCAAGCATTTTTTCCAGTTCTGCCATAGGCTGAACCCCTACGCGTTTGGAAGTTTCAGTTCCATCTCTAAAGACAATAATGGTAGGTATGCTCATGACTCCAAATCTTCGTGCGAGCTCCGGCTCCGCATCCACATCTACCTTGCATATTTTAGCTTTGCCTTCATATTTTTCGGCTAAACTCTCTATAGTAGGGGAAAACATTCTGCAGGGGCCACACCATGAAGCCCAGAAATCCACCAGTACCGTACCTTCGGCTATAGTCTCGTCAAAATCCTCATTTGTAAGATGTAACACTGCCATTTTCATTCTCCTTTGTGTCTTTATTCTTACTATTGCAGTGATAATGCCATATTATATTCTTTATATTGATAGGTTCTACGCAAATTCTGCCCCAAAATTTAGGCTGTTAAAATTATTTTTTATCAAGCCAGGCAACTGCCGACAGAGCAGCAACATTGCCCTCGCCCACTGCTTTTGCGATTTGATAGGGCCTGCCTGTGCAGTCGCCCGCCGCGAAAAGACCGGGAACGGAGGTGGACATGTCCCGGCCCACTTTAATGTGGTTGTCCTCCATCTCAATGCCGGGCAGCAGGGACGACACGGCAAGGGTATTCCGCAGAATAAACACTCCCTCCACCTTGTGCTCCGTACCAGCAGCGGAGAGGGCCTCCACCTTATCCCCACCGATTATCTGATACTTTTGCGGTTTGTTGAAGTAAAGCACCTCGCAGCCGATGCCCCGCAGGAAATCAGCCTCCTCCTCCGCATCGGAGGAAAGCCCGATAACCGCCACTTTTTTGCCTCTGTACAGCATACCATCGCAGGTAGCGCAATAGCTGACACCTCTGCCCAGCAGTTCCTTTTCGCCGGGATAAGCGCTGCTCTGAACTATACCGGTGGCCACAATAAGAGCGCGGCACTCATAAAAATCTGCCCCTGCGGATACAAAAAAACCGTTTCCTGAAGGCATGGCGCTGATTACCCTTTTCGTAATGAACTCCGCCCCTAGAGCAAGGGCGTGGCTTAGCATAGCCCCGTGGATATCCGCCCCCTTTATCTGGGGAAGACCGGGATAATTGTCCACCCTTTCGGCTTTATAAAGTCCGCTTGCTTCAGCCGGGTTTGAGATGACAATGACGCTTTTTGCCCGGTTTCGCGCGGTCATTGCGGCACTTAGGCCCGCGGGGCCGCCTCCAACAATGATAATATCTGCCGAATTTGGCATGAAAACACCCGCCTTTCCGCCTGATTATATAATAAAGTTGCCATATTGTAAACATTAATTAAATCGTGTATAATTATTGCAAATGCACTACTGGAGTTGAAATACATGGAAGAAGTCTCAAAGAATTTTATTCATGAGGCAATTGAAGAGGATTTAGCCCCGGGTGGACGCTGCGAGGGCATGACGGTTTATACCCGTTTTCCGCCCGAACCCAACGGTTATCTGCACATTGGCCATTGTAAGGCTCTTTGCATAAATTTCGGCACCGCAGAAAAATACGGCGGTTTATGCAATCTCCGCATGGATGACACGAACCCCGTCCAGGAGGACGAGGAATATGTGGAGGCCATTAAAGAAGATATACACTGGTTGGGCTTTGACTGGGGAGACCGTTTCTATTATGGTTCCGATTATTTCGAGCAGACCTATCAGTATGCCGAGGAACTCATTAAAAAAGGCCTGGCATACGTGTGCGCCCTTTCTCCCGAGGAGTTTAAGGCACACAGGGGCGACATAGGCGTGCCCGCCACCAGCCCCTATCGGGAAAGGCCCATTGAGGAGAACCTTGAACTTTTCCGCCGTATGCGCAATGGTGAATTTCCCGAAGGCAAATACACACTCCGTGCAAAAATAGACCTTGCCAGCGGAAACTTTAACATGCGGGACCCGGTGCTCTACCGTATCCGCTACGCTCACCATCACCGCCAGGGAGATAAATGGTGCATTTATCCCATGTACGACTTTGCCCACCCAATTCAGGACGCTTTGGAGCATATCACCCATTCCCTCTGCTCGCTGGAATATGAAGACCACCGGCCATTGTATAACTGGGTTGTGGAAAACTGTTCCCTGCCATCAAAACCCCGGCAGATAGAGTTTGCCCGCCTGGGACTCAGCTATACCGTCATGTCCAAGCGCAAGCTCCGCCGTCTTGTGGAGGAGGGCGTCGTATCCGGCTGGGACGACCCCCGAATGCCTACCATATGCGGACTTCGCCGCCGGGGCTACACTCCCGCCTCCCTGCGCAATTTCTGCGAACGGATCGGGGTTGCCAAGGTGGACAGCACCGTTGAATACGCCTTTTTGGAGCACTGCCTCCGGGAGGACCTGAACCTTAATGCCATGCGTGTAATGGCTGTTATCAGACCCGTTAAGCTGACCATCACCAACTATCCTGAGGGGAAAACCGAATACTTTGATGTGGAAAACAACCCGGTAAGACCGGAGGAGGGCACACGAAAGGTCAGTTTCAGCCGGAATCTGTGGATTGAGGCAGACGATTTCATGGAAGTGCCGATAAAGAAATACAATCGCCTATACCCCGGCAACGAGGTACGGCTCAAATCCGCATACATCGTCAAATGTACCGGCTGTGTAAAGGACGAAGAAGGCAATGTCATCGAAGTCCTGGCGGAATACGATCCCGAGACCCGGGGCGGCAACACTCCCGACGGCCGGAAAGTCAGGGGCACCATCCACTGGGTGGACGGAGAAAGCTGCGTCTCGGCGGAGGTCAGGCTATACGACAATCTGTTCCTGGAACCGGACCCCGAAGCGGACGACAAGGACTTTATGGACTGCCTAAATCTCAATTCCCTGGAAGTTTTGACGGGCTGCAAGGTGGAAAAATCCCTTGAGAACGCGGAAGCCCCTGCCAGTTTCCAGTTCCTGCGTCTGGGCTATTTCTGCGTTGACAACCGTGACTCCAAACCCGGTACTCTTGTATTTAACCGGTCGGTGGCCCTAAAGGACAGCTTTAAGGTTAACAAGTAAAAAATAACTCAAAAAATCAGGCGGGCGCCATGGCGCCCGCCTGGTTTTTAGCTTTTAGCTTTTAGCTTTATGCTTAAGATTTAATAT
>FZPS01000059.1_pt649 | contig 10774 bp, 6 predicted proteins | sample 1817821 | NCBI WGS metagenome assembly FZPS01 (sample SAMEA104158645, study PRJEB21678) | metagenome | place: Germany | collected 2015-04-21 | reverse complement strand
GTTCAGGACCTGCAGGCTATACAGCAGCAATTTATGCCGGGCGTGCAAATTTAGCTCCTGTGTTATATGAAGGGCTACAACCCGGAGGTCAATTAACAACTACTACAGATGTAGAAAACTTCCCAGGTTATCCGCAATCTATCACTGGTACTGAATTAATGGGAGATTTAAGACAACAAGCAGAGCGATTTGGTGCCGATATCCGCTTGGGAATGGCAACGGCTTCTGATTTATCTAAATCACCTTATAAGATAACCATTGATGGTGAAAAAGTCATTGAAGCAGATACTTTAATCATAGCAACAGGTGCAACTGCAAAATATCTGGGTTTAGAAGATGAAACAAAATACTCGGGAATGGGGGTTAGCGCATGTGCTACTTGCGATGGATTCTTTTATCGAAATAAAGTGGTTGCAGTAGTTGGAGGAGGTGATACAGCTTGTGAAGAGGCTTTATACCTTTCCGGTTTGGCTTCTAAAGTCTATATGATTGTTCGTAAAAACTATTTAAGAGCCTCACAAATCATACAAGATCGTGTGGCTAAAAATGATAAGATAGAGATTCTATTTGAACATAATGCAATTGGGCTTTATGGTGATAATGGTGTTGAAGGCGTTAAATTAGTGAAAAGAAAAGGGGAAGCAGATGAAAAGATTTATGATCTGCCGATTGACGGTTTCTTTTTAGCCATTGGACACACTCCTAATTCAGCTGTTTTTCAACCCTATGTTAAGACGGATGAATCAGGATATATTATAACCGAGCCGGGAACGCCGATAACGAATATACCCGGGGTTTTTGCGGCTGGTGACGTAGCTGATCCGATTTATAAACAAGCGGTGACTGCTGCAGGTAGTGGTTGTAAAGCTGCCATTGAGGCTGAGCATTATTTATCAGAAAAAGGTCTATAAATTAGAGTTATAAAATAGGAAAAGAGAAAGTGAATGACTTTCTCTTTTTTTTGCATGATAATTTAATAAGATGAGTTAAAAGGAAGAACTATTTTAGTCTGATTTTAATAAAAAAAAAGAGGTTGAATTGCTAATTGAATCCAACCTCATGAATTTCTAATCAATATTTTCGTTATTTACTCAAAGTCCATAGGAACATCTATAATCAATAGTTTGGCATTCTCTGTAATAGATTTGATATCAACCGAATCTGTCTCCCAGATCCCTATGGCATCCCTTCTTTCTAGTTTAGTGCCGTTGACTTCAAATTCTCCTTCAATGGACATGATGAAAACCCCATTCTCTTTTTTCTTTAGGTTATATTTTGTGTTGATGTCCTTATCGAATAAACCGATACTAAACCATACATCTTGATATAACCAAAGGCTGTCTTCAGTGCCGTCCGGAGAAACAATCAGGGTAAAATCATTTCTTTTCTTTTCAAAATCAAATTCAGTCTGTCCATACCTCGGTTTTAATTCCTTTTCTCTTGGATATACCCAGATTTGGAAAAACTCTACCGGTCTATCCTCATTGGCATTATATTCACTATGGGTAACTCCGGTACCTGCACTCATTACCTGAATTTCACCGGAACGGATAACGTGTTTATTCCCCATACTGTCCATATGTTCCAAGTCACCTTTTAGAGGTATGGATACAATTTCCATGTTTTCGTGTGGATGAGTACCAAAACCCATACCTGCTTCTACTTTGTCATCATTGACAACTCTAAGTAAGCCAAAGTGCATCCTGTCTCTGTTGAAGTAATTGGCAAAACTAAAAGTATGTTTAGTCTTTAACCAGCCGTGATTGGCATAACCTCTCGTATCTGCTTTATAGAAAATTGATTTCATATTTTTTTATTTAATGTTGGATATAATGATTCCTCAGGGGAATCGATTTGTTTATATCATTTTATATTGTATCGAAAATTCTTTTTTAATATGCTATTATTGCTTACATGGCAAAACTTCTTACTCTTTCATATACTATTGATAATTGAAAGTTTAATTAGATTGTTTTTGATAAGTCCTTTTTTTTGGATTTTTTATTAAAGTCAAAGTTGTAATAAAAAGAAAAGCGTCACTCATAACAAATGAATGACGCTTTCTTTTTATAGCACTATGAAATTATTTTATTTCAATAAACTTTTCATTCTTTTGAGCTTCTTCTTCTGTTACCTTAGGTATTTCAATTAATAAAACCCCATTTTCAACTTGTGCATTGATACCGTCAAAGTTAATGTTATCGGGTAAAATAATTCTTTGCTCGAATTTTGAGTAAGAGAATTCTCTGCGTAAATAGCAGCCTTCTTTCTCTTTTTTATCTTCTTTACTCTTTTCCATAGAGATAACTAAGTTCTTGTTATCATCTACCCTAACATTAAAATCCTCTTTGGTTAATCCGGGAGCAGCTACTTCTACCTTATAGTCGTGTTCACTTTCGAATACGTTGATAGCGGGTGCAGTTGCATTTGCTTTTTCCATCCAGTTGGTATCAAAGAAATCATTGAAAATACTGGGTAACCATCCTTGTGATCTTCTAATTGGCATCATAATTTTATCTCCTCTATTTAATGTTAAACAATTTTCACCACTGAGCTTTGGTCTTTTTCATGACCGCTGCTCACTTATATAAATGCAAAGCTTGTGCCAAATCGTTTTTGCGGGAGTAAATGACAGTTCGTCTTCTTTTTTGTTGGTTTAGAGTAAAAATCGGACTAAATGTCTGTCTTATCTGTGGCAAAGTTGTTTGTAATCACAATAGTTGCATCTGTTGATGAATTCGGTTTGGTTAAAAGAGGTATGATTATCAAATATTTCTTCAAGAAGTTCTTGTAATTTCTTATTGAATTGATCTGCTAATAGAGCAAAATTATTAATTTCTATCATTGAGTTTTTATTTTGTCCCATTTGTATGACAGGAGAATCGTCTCTGGCTGTTTCACGCAAATAAAGAATGGCAGGAGCTATTTTTTCTTTCTTCTGTCGACACATAATAGAGGCATATAAAAAAGTCTGAAATATATGGCTAGGGCGATTAGCTGCTTCTCTATCAAACAAATTGTCTAACTCCTTTAACAGTTTACTGCCCGAACCTGTTTTATAGTCAATGATTCGTAATACATTATCTTTACGGTCTATACGGTCAATATACCCTCCCAGTTTAACCTTAATTTCCCCATGTGGGGTTTCTACTTTAATTTTATCCTGTATAGCCATCTCTGTTGCAACAAGTTCAAACGGGGTATGGTTGGTGTCGTATCTTAACAATTGGGTAAGGTACGATTGAATTACTTTAGAATTGATTAGCTGTGTTCCATTATATTCGGGCTTTTCTTTATCATCTGAGTGAAAAAGAAGTTCCCTGAACGCTTTATCTACGAAAAAACGAATTTTCTGTGATTCTTTAATTAACTTTTCAATCTCATTCTTAGTTATTAACATAGAGCGTTCCGATAAATACTGATAAGCTAATTCTGAAGCTCTATGAAAAATGCTGCCGAAAAGTGCAGAGTCGATTTCCGGACTAACCTCTTCGGGTGGCGTGAGTTTTGCTATATAACGGTAATAAAATTTAAGTCTGCAATCTAAGTAAGTGTTTAATGCAGAAGGAGAAAGATAAGAACAGGTTTCTTTTGAACAATTATATGACTCTTTTAATCTTTCTAAAGTTTCATCTGTCTTAGTAATGGTAATAGGTGCTGTTAGCTGTGGTTTCTGTTGACTCTTTAAGTAGTATTGATTAATAGGTTGTTGTAATTCAATTAATAACTGAAGCATAAAACGAGACCACTCTCCTTCATTTTGGTCACTTCTGGTATTATTATAGACCAGGGTAATGTTCTCTGCGCGTTGTAGCAGACGGTAGAAGTAATAGGCATAAACAGCATTCTTATGCTCCAGGGTAGTCATACCAAAAGTTTTTCTGAGGTTGTAAGGAATAAAGGAAGTCTCCCCACCTTTCTTGGGTAGTTGCCCCTCATTAACTGATAGCATTATGATGTTCTTGAAGTCCAGATTTCGGGTTTCTAGTACCCCCATAATTTGCAAACCAATTGCAGGTTCTCCGTGGAATGGTATTTGGGTACTGGAAAGTAATCGTTCCAGTAATTTAATGAAAATGGAAATATTAACTTCTAACTCACCGCTTTCAATTAATGTGTATAATCGATTTATTAAAGTGTATCCTTTGAATAATGATTCCTTGTAAAGAGGAGTAAAAGGGTTGGAGGTTTCCTCTTTTTCATTATAAATAATGGCAATTTCCTTAATTAGATAAGTTATTTGTTTGCAGAGCCCCTTTTGCGTATGCGTAGGAGAAAATAAGATCTTTAAGAAGTCGTCTTTTTGAAGTTCGGCAGGGGTGGGATAGAAGCGATTATTGCTTGTAAGTTGTTCTATGATTTGATCTGTAAATTTAGATCTCTTTCTGGTATATGGGTGATTTAAAACAGATAGTACTTTTTGATATAGATATCTTCCGGTCTTTTGATTATAACCTTCTGTCTGAAGCTCTATAACACCCATAATGAAACTATATATTGGGGTTTGTGATAAAGGGAACCCCATGGTTACATTCAAATAGTTAACCTGTTCAGGAATGGAGTGTAGAACGGGAAGTAATAAGCTTTCATTACAGAGCACAATGGCATTTTCTTTTTCATTTTCTGTTAGATGGTTTTCCACCCATTGAGGTAGATAGCGAGCTTGTTCATTTTCAGTAGAGGCTGCTATGAAATGAATTTGCTTAGGTTTATTCAGTCTGTTAAAATGTTCTCTATCCAATTCATTAGGAAAGAGTTTTAAGTTACGTAATATAAACTCTCCTGCTTCATATTTAACTTTAGTACTGTCGGTATAAAAAATATCATAATCCCAATAAAAAAGGGCCATTCCTTTATCTTTTAAAAGTTGAAAAAGTTTTTTCTCTACTTCATTAAGAACATTGAAGCCGACAAATACAAACTTCTTATAAGGTAGATCGGTTGCTTTCATTTGTTCTAAGGCTTCTCTGTACAGCATTCCTTCATAGGCAATCCCCAGATTCTTTATGTTCTTTTTGAAATCGTGATAGATGGTGCTGAGACAATCCCAAAGAGAAAGAAACCGTTTTTTTAGTTCTGTTTGTTTCTCGGCTGAAAAGGTCTTGAAGAACTGTTGAATAGCTTTTTCTTGTTCCTCATCTAAGAAATCATGATTGTCCATTAAAGCTTTTAGATCTTTTAGGTTCGCAAAAAGTTGTTTGGCATCTACCAGGTTTTTATCTACATCATCAAAATCGCTAATTAAGAGTTCACCCCAGAAATAGAAATCACTAAGGCTTTCTTCGCTCTTTGTGACAGAACAGAAAACTTTATGTAACTCGCAAACAAGACGTATGGGATCTCCCAAAGATAAAGAGGAGAGTTGTTGAAAAAGCTCACTGATACTTAAATAGGTAGGAGCCCAGATAGGAGCGTTATTTTGATTGGCTAAATATTCATTAAAAAAGAGACTAGCCCTTTTATTGGGAAAGATAACGGCAACCTCAGAAAGATCTGTACCAATTTTATTATATATATCTTTAGCTACTAATTCTAAAAATGTATTCATATTATTTATTTGCTGCTGAATTTATTATTGTATTTGTTCTATCTCTCTGTTCAATACATACCATAGATATCCTTCTACATTAGCATATCCCATAGCCTTAAGCAGATGGATATACTCCTTCATTTGTCGGTTGTATTTCTTGTGGGGTTGTCCAAACTTAAAATCCACAATAATCACTTTGTCCTCACCAATCATCACACGATCCGGACGGCGTTGATGATAAACTCCCTGTTTCTTAAAAAGAATAGAAGCTTCATTGAGTATTTTCCATCGGTGAGAAAACCACTCTTTAACTTGTGAATCTGTAAAGGCCTCTTGAGTTATTGTTCGGATTTCTTCCTCCTCTTCTATGCTTTCAATAATACCTTCAAAAAGCAATCGATCTATAGCCGGTTCAATATCTTCCAATGTCTTGATTTCTGAAAAGAGAGTATGTAGTAGCTGCCCCTTATCAATGAAACGTGAGGGTAGTTCGGTTTCACCACCAGCTTCCTGAATGAAATCCGAAGAACGATTGGATTGTCTGAATTCAATGCTGGGAGGAATAGACTGCATCGTTAATGTCATAGGGGATTTAGGCCGGGTTATTGGGTTTATGGATTTAGTCTTTGATTCCTTTGGCTCAGATGGACAAATAGCTCCATATTCATAGGTCCCCTCCTCTTCGTTCCAAACCCCAGTAGTGAGATGGAGGGTAGGAAGAGTTTCCATTAGAAGTTCTGAAACCGTATTCCTCTTGTTTTGCTGTCCCCATAGTATTAAATTTTTCTCTGCACGTGTAAAAGCTACATACAGAATATTTAAATTATCGATCCATAGGTGTAGCCTTTCATTTAAATAATCTTCCCGGTAAATGGACTCATTCATACGGTTGGAGTAATTTATCGGGACAATACTCAATTTATCGAAAGGAGGAGTATCGGGAGTACACCATACTAAGTTTCCTACTTGTGTTTCTACTTCCAGATTCCAATCACAGAAAGGAATCAATGCCGTATGAAATTCCAACCCTTTAGATTTATGAATGGATAATATGCGTATCCCCTCTATATCTCCGCCGGGAATTGTCTTAGTTGAAAGGTTTTCTTCCCAGTGTTTTATAAAGAGTCCTAAATCGGATGAGTGTGATTCCAAATAATGATTGACTGCGTCAAAGAATGAAAATAAATAGGCATCCTGATGCTCTATTTCATTTACTTCAAAAAGCAAGTAAAGCTGCTCCAATAGTTCATATAGAGGCATTAACTTTAATTCATTTTGATTTTCCAAAAAGCTATGGGGGAGATAGGTGTGAGGGTCAGAACTTAAAAGGGTGTTTAAGTCTGTCTTACTATGTTTTATTTTATGCTGATAGGCAACAACAAGTTGGGCTTGTACAATGGTGTTGTCCGGATTAATCAGGTATTGAATGGCATTGATTAAAAGATTAATGGCATCCGAAGAGCGAAGTTGGAAAGCTTCGTCGGAAACGATGATGTACCCGGTTTCTTTTTGAAAATAATCAGCTATAAGGGGAATGGTTTTATTCTTTCTAACCAAAATAGCGATATCTTTTTGTGCTACTCCTTGATTGATTAATACATCAATCTGTTCTTTCATTTGCACCAAAGTAGCTTCTTCATATGAGTATTCACTCTCTTTGGTATTAATTAAAGAGGCTTTTACATACCCCTTTTTTATCTCTTTAGGTGATTCTTGTTCTACGTCGCTATAAGCCTGTATTAAATCCTCACAGTCTTTTTTAAGTTCTTCTCTGTTTTTTTCATTTAGAAATCTCACCGCTCCTCTAAAGAAAAGGTTGTTAAATGAAATGATATTGCTTTCACTTCGGCGATTTGTTTTTAACGTTTCTACTTGTACCGGATAAGGAAAAATAGGCTTTTCTCCTAAATTGTTCAATATGCTCCAATCTCCATTACGCCATCGATAGATGGATTGTTTAACGTCTCCTACAATCAAGCTATCTTTACCTTGTGATAGGCCTTCTAAAAGCAATATCTTGAAATTAGCCCATTGCATCCTACTTGTATCTTGAAACTCATCAATCATGACGTGTTGGATGTTAGAACCAATCTTTTCAAAGACAAAAGAAGAATCGTCTTCCTGAATGATGTCATGTAATAAGGCGTTGGTTTCAGAGAGTAAGAATCTATTATTCTCCCGGTTCTGATGTTGTACCTCTTCACTGATGGAGTTCAATAGTTGTAGCTGGTTAAGATGAGCTAATGAGAGATAACAGCTTTGTACCACCTTATTGTTGTTTTTTCTGTATTTTTCTGCTGTTTGTAGCAAAGGTTGTAGTTCCGATGAGGCTATAGAAATGATAAAGTTTTTTTGAGGTGAGTTTTTACTACACCAAGAGTCAGCATCATCATGGCTCTTTTGAGCCCTTGCATTAAAAATATCATCGCGTAAATTTCCCTCATTCAGTTTGTTGAAGTAGCTGGCAACTCCTGTGGATTTATAGGCTAAGTCATCTACCGTCAATCCATTTTGACTTAATAGGGAATGGAATTGCTCATAAAAACCTTTCATCTGCTCTAAAGCTTCTTTTTGAATAGCTTGAATTTCCTTTTTATAGTTAGAGATATAATGTGGGTCTTTCATGTTTTTTCTCAACTCTTTACCCTTCTCAATGTATTTCTCATCAAAGATGTTACGCCCAAAAGATTTTATTTCATTTGCCACATTCCAATAACGTTCCTCTTGGATCTTTTCTTCAATATAGTCTAAAAGCCAAAAAAGTACTTGTGAATTAGGTGTCAGGTTTTCTATTAAGCTATCTACCGAGTCGCTGAGTACTTCGTTGTTATTTAATTCCACATTTAAATTGAGATTCAAGCCAAGCTCTCTGGCTAAGTTGCGCATTACCGACTGGAAGAAAGAGTCTATGGTTTCTACTCTAAAGTAATTATAATCGTGGAGTATATTGAAAAGAGCTTCTCCTGCACGGATTCGTATTTGTTCATCCGGAAGGGCGATTCTTTTTTTTATCTCTTTTAAGTAGTTTTCCGATTCTGTCTCTTTTTGCCAAATGCCATAAAGTTGACTCAATATGCGTTCTTTCATCTCGGTTGTAGCCTTATTAGTAAAGGTAACAGCTAAGATGTGTCTGTAGGAACGAGGATTATAGATTAACTTTGAAATATATTCTAGAGTAAGGGTGAAAGTCTTCCCGGAACCGGCTGAGGCTTTATATACGAGTAATTTCATGGGGTATTTTCTTCTATGGATTTACACAAAGATAGGAAAAAGGGAACTTTATTTCGTGTTCAGAGAATTTTAAATTAAAGAAGTCGGACTAACAGATTGCCCGACTTCCTCTTAACCTTAAATCTAATACTATGAAAATACATAATCCGAAGATAGTCCGATAAAGTAGATTAATCCAATTATTCTCTTTCTCTATTGATCTATCTAACATATTTTAATTTAAAAGGAAGTTGTAGTTGTCTTTTTAATAACCTAAACTCGTTATATGGAATTAAATGCTAAAAGCAGTGTGTTCGTTAACCGTTGTCTTAACCATAGAGGCTGTTTACTTAACTCTTCAAATAGACCAGCGCATGGATGCCTGTAATTCATACAGAGAGGTGAATCCACCGAGAGCGATGCTTGTAACCTATTTGCTATGGAATAGACTGATCTGTTGTAACTTTTGCGAAAAAGTCGGGATTGAATAAGCCTATGAATCTATGAGCCTTAAATCAAAATCCTTTTCTGTGTTTAATTGTAATTTTTTTTATAAATTTAGTCATTGCGCTTTAATTCCTTAAATCCAGTAATAAAGGTTGTAGCTATGTCTCAAAAAAGATTTCTCTGTTTATGTGTGTTCGGTTTTGTCTTGGGGTTGCTTCAAGCCCAAGACAAAGTACGTGTTCTTGATGGAAAAAATGACACTCCACTTGTAGGGGTCAATGTCATAGCTGTAAAATCAACCGTAACCGATGAAGAAGGTTTTTTTCATCTTGAGAATATAGGGGTGTTATCCGATTCGGATACGATAACTTTAAGTCATATTGGGTATGAAACTAAAAAAATGGTGGGATATGAGATGAAAAGAGAGCGTGTCATTTATTTGATTCCCAGAAGTTATCTGATTGAAGAGATTAGCGTATCAAAGGAGAAATTTAAGTATGAAAGTGTTGTCTATGAGGCATTGACCCCTTTAAAATATGGGGTTTATTCTTTTGGAGCCACTTTAGTAGGCGATAGTATTTTTGTGATTGGGGGTGATGCCACCATAAAAGATGAAAGTTATTCCCATTACATCTACAAACATAATAGCGGGAAACTACAAATCTACGATATCAAAAACGATTGTTGGAGTGTCTCTAAGACTAAGTTTTCAAATAGAGCTAATCATAATATCCATTATGCTAAAGGGAAAATCTATGTGTTGGGAGGAAAGCGACTTTCCCCTAATCCGGAAAAAGAGTATTTGAATGATCTTGTTGAGGTTTATGATATCCAACAAGAACTCCTTCTTTCAAGTAACAGCAATCCTCATCAAGCGGTGGATTTTGCTTCCGGCTTATATGAAGATGCTATCATTGTGATGAATGGGTCGATTCGAAAACATAAAGATAAAAAGATATATACCCATAAGGTGCATTTGTTTGATTTAAATACCGGTTATTGGTATGAAATGGATACAGTTCCTTGTGCTTATGAAGCTACTGCCATCGCTGTAGACAGTGTTTTATATCAAGTAGGCAGGGTTAAAAATCAAGCTATGGGATTTATTAATTCATATCATTTTCTATCGGGAATATACCGTACGGAGGCCATACTGCCATTCCTCTTGGAAAGACCGGCTCTAGCTTATAATGAAGAAAAAAGAACCCTCTATATTTATGAAAGATCGATGTTACTGGCTTATGATCTTGAAACTAAAGAAATATGTAGGTATCGAATAGATTTAGATTTAATGTATAGCCAAATGGTTTGTAAAGGGAATTATTTATATATCATTGGGGGAAAAGTGCTTGATGAGGACTCTGAATTTAAGAAAATAATGGGTGAAGAGTTCGAATTTCCGGGGGAAGTTATTTCAGTTCCTTCCAGTAGCTTGTTTCGGGTTGATGTCAACACGCTGGCAAGTACCAAATTCAATAAAGTGCCTGATAGAAGTCTGTAGATTAAATCGTAAAAGAGTTTAAAATAAAAAATGGAGCAACGCTTTGCTCCAATCTTTTGTTAACCTTAAATCTAATACTATGAAAA
>FZPS01000062.1_pt4409 | contig 10775 bp, 11 predicted proteins | sample 1817821 | NCBI WGS metagenome assembly FZPS01 (sample SAMEA104158645, study PRJEB21678) | metagenome | place: Germany | collected 2015-04-21 | reverse complement strand
GCCTTCCTGATACCATTCATTCATCTTGGCCAAGAAATCTTTGAATCCTGGCTCAATTGGACCATAGGCAACTTTACCATCTTTATTGATCCATTCATAACCTACATCATAGGATGATGCAAACATATAGTTGGTTGCTACACCATACCAGGAAGTAATATTAAGACCTAATGGAGCAATTCCTTTGGCCTCTTTCATGGCCCTTAGCATATTATCCCAATCTTCAATAGTCTCTGGTACGTCTAGTCCTAATTCTTCTAACCAGTCACCACGTACCCATAAACCGCTCCATGGATGGGATGGTACAATGTCGATCATTGGGAAGAAGTTCATTCTACCTTCATCGTCTACGATGTCACGATCAATTTCCTCGTAGTTCTCACGAAGCCACTTAATATTAGGCATTAAGCCTTTATCATAGTAAGGAGTAAGTTCTAGATACACTCCGTCTTGAATAGCTTTTGGATAGCCACCGGGATAATCTGGTGGAGTTGAGAAAATATGAGGTAGGTCATCTGAACTGATTCTTAGGTTGAAGTTGTCAACTTCCTGACCAACAGGAGGATATAGGAATTCAACCTTTACACCAGTTCGTTTCTCTAACTCTTTGAAGAATTCTGATTCATCTAAACCCTGCATTACAGTAGAGGTAAAGCCTCTCCAAAGAGTTATGGTTACATCGTCCTCGGTAATAGGCAACTTGGTTGCATTAATACCGGTGAGGTACTTATCATCTCTAGTGTCGTATTTTACAGGATTGAGGTTATAAGGACGACCATTATTGGTGTCAGGACCTTCAGCAAGGTCATCTCCAGCAGAAGCTGAGTCATTTCCGCTGTTGTCGTTACCGCTGTTGTCAGTACCGCTGTTGTCAGTGCCAGTATTATCATTACCGGCATTAGTTGAAACATCGGTGTTATTGGTCCCACCCTTGTCGCCAGATCCACAACCTGCCACAACAAGGATACCTAATGCTAATACAAGCATTAAAGCAATTAGTTTTTTAGGTTTCATCAAAATGCCTCCTTAATAGTTTTTTGTATTATATATGGCTAAATTAGCCATAAAAGGGGCTAAATTGAACTTCCTATAAATAAATTATTCTGAAAATTGTGAATATAGTAATAGACCACTTCTTTTGCTTTGCAGTCATTTTAACTAATTTCTAGATAAAAAAACAAACAAATAAAAAAACTTGCCAAGTAAAAACATAAAATTAATAGTTATAAATATACATAAGAGTTACAAACAAATATACAAACATGATACGTCTGGTGATAACATGTCAAAGTGCATATATTAAAACGTTACTACTCAAGTTGTATTTATATATTAGCATCTCTAATCCGTATTGTCAATATATATAATTTTCTAATTTTTTTTTGGTCAGTTTTATAGAATTTGCAATCAATGCTATAATTGTGTGTATTTTTTTAGACATATTCTCTATAAAAAATGGCAGTTTATTGTAAATCCTATATTTAAATTATTATGTATACATTTGATTTTGTATACCAAATGTATACAATTTAAAAAGGCCAATATTCATTTACAACGCTTAACATAGCCTCTATATTCTCCCAGGGTACCTCTGGTTCCAATACATGGGTAGGTGCTAATATAAAGCCGCCGCCTTTCCCTATTTTATCAATCATTTCCCTGCATACTCTTTTTACCTCTTCTGCTGATCCAAAAGGCATGGTAGTCTGAGTTCCTATAGTACCTCTAAAGGACAGCTTATCTCCATAGAGTTCCTTTATTTTGACCGGATCCATACACTCGGGCTGAACAGGATTTAATATATCTACCCCTATCTCTATAAGATCAGGGATGATACTCTCCACATTTCCGTCAGAATGATAGTCAATCAAAATATCAGGATTTACTTCCCTGGCAGCATCTATAACTTTCTTTAAACGGGGCTTTAAAAACTTTCGCCACATCTCCGGGCTCATCATCATGTCTCTCTGGGTAGCAACATCATCCCCTACATGGAGAATATCCACCCCTGCCCTGGCATATCTTCTCGCGCATTCACACCTGATATGGGTAATTCTGTCCATATGATAACAGGCTAGCTCTGGCTGCATCATTAAGTCCACCATAAATTGGTCCATTCCCCTAAGGTACCATGCAATTTCAAAAATTGTTATGGCCATACTGGCTACAGCTATTAAATCACTCTTTTTTATACTTTCAACAATAGAAGGAAGCTTATCCCAATTATAATCCTCTTCCACATTTGGGTATGGGAAAGATTTAAACTCTTCTATGGTTTCAAAATCCTCCATGGGATGAACCATCCTGTTAAAATGCTCTAAAGAGCCTTGTATATAGCCTACTCCCCAATGATCTACCGAAATATCAGACCCCTTGTCCTTAAAATAGGTACTAAAGTCAACCTTTCGGGGCAGGGCTTCAACAGCAATATATCTGGCAGGCATATTAAAATACTCTACATAGTCCGTCCTTCCTGTTTTTTGCTTAAACTTATTCACTAGTGATGGACAAAGGCTAAACTCAAAAGGAACATAGCCTTCCATTTCTCTCTTTATAGTTTTTAGAAATATATCTCTTTTAGTCACACCATACTCCCCCTTAAATTTAATTTATTTTGCTTTTAACAGATTTACAGAATTAATGCTCAACCTTTCCATATTTCCCACCACCCCCATGCACCAGGGATAGGGTGCCCTGTCTGGCCTGCATGATCATGTCAGTTATATCTTCTGAGACCACCTCCCTGATCTCTTCTCTGGAAGCTCTGTGAAGGATATTCATTTCATTACCAAAAGCTTGAATAAGTTTATCTATGGTCTTGGGGCCTACACCTGGGATAAAGTCAAGAGGCACCTGATAATGATAGGGAGGTCGTTGACTATCAAGGCTTTCCCCTCGATCTCTGATCACTACTAACCTATCCAGCACACCCATAACCACTCTATGCTTTGGATCATTGGGGCATTCCGTAACGGGAGGCGGTAGCTGCGTAATAATCTGGCAGTTTAAACAAAAGGTTCTATGATACTTACCCAGCTTTGGATTTAAACCGAAGTTAGCTACTATCTTCCGTCCTTCCTGGTTTCTTAAGGCCTTTACCACTTCATCGAAGTTTAACTCTTTCAGTAGCATTATATTGTATTCCCTGCCCATCTTTCTTAGAGAGTGGGCATCTGAATTGCTGATAAAGGTCTTGGTATCCAGCTCTGACAACTGGGATGCCATACCTGTATCGGCACTTAAACCCAATTCAATAGAGGGTATTTTTTCAAGAGAGGCTGAATCAAAAATTTTATGCAAGCGATCAGTGCAATTGCCGTAGAATCCCTTGTAAGGTGTAAAAACATGAGCTGGTATAAAAATCCCTCCCAGGGAATCTACTATATCAAAAAGCTCCTGTCCTGACAGCCTGCTAACAGTGGAATTGTATTCCAGGTTGGTCATATGTCTGTCCATTATACGTGAAAATTCCCTGACCTGAGAGAATTTTGGGAAAAACATTAGAGAATGGGCACTGCACCCCTCTTTTTGCCTGGTCTCAATCTCTGACCCCAGCAAAATTATTAAATCTTCACTATAAACCATCCCTCCCTCAGGTAGCTCATCTAACTCCCCGGCATTTAGCAGCTCCTCAATATCCCTTATGATCCAGGGAGATACGCAGTCCACTACTCCTATTACCTGAATCCCCTTTCTGTGATAGGCTTCGTAAGCGATGTTGCTAAAGGTTAACTTGTCCGATGTACCCCGCTTTGTAATTTTTCCTAAGGAGGACCTGCCAATGTGTACATGAAGGTCTACAAAATACTCCTGCATCTGTCTTCTCATCTTAGCTTTTTTGAATAGTATTTGACAGATAAATAATATATATACTGCACCCTCCAAATAGGGAAGCTAGCCCTCCAGGAGAACGCAGTATGCAGCTTAAATTATATTTCCTATACTATCCCAAATCCGGATTGCCCAAAAAATCTACGACTGGCTCTTTAAGGCTCTCCAGTTCAAACACCACAATCTCATTCCTGCCTTTTTTGAGTAGTGGTGCAGGAATATATAAGGTTTTTGTAGGGCCAATATTCCAGTAACGTCCAAGGTTAAATCCATTGACCAAAACAACTCCCTTGCCCCAACCCTCCATAGATAGGAAGGTGTCTGCAGGCTCATCTACCTCCAGATATCCTCTGAAAAATGCTGGTAATTTATCTTTTTTCTGTCCTTGATATTTTAGTGGGGACAGATCCTTTAAAGGCAAGGTATAGATGGTCCACCCAAACAGGAACTGATTGCCCAGCCTTACTCCCTCGGTGATTCCCTTATAGTCCTTTAAATGAGGACCGTAGTTGACCCGTCCCAGATTCTCAACTAATATATCCAGCTTTACTCCTTCTTCTGGTATGTCAAAGGTAATATCCTGAGGTTCGTCCCTCATGTATATTCCCTTAAACTCTCCATCTACGAAAATTAATGCCCTGTCATGAACATCCTGTATAAACAGCTGATTGTCCTTTCGGGGACCAGGAATATTGGTGCTGTATAGAATAAAGCCATAGTCCTGCCCTAGCTTTTCCATTGGCTCAGGGCATGCTGTCTTTACAGGCTTGCTTAGCCTGTCCAAATTATGGCAAAGACTGGCAGTCTCAGTCAATTCCAGTCTGCCATAAGCCTTTTTGGGTATAGGTTCTGGCATCAGATCCTTGTCCACATCTACATATTTGGATAATACCTCTTGCACAGCATAGTATTTGTCAGTAGGATCACCACATTCACTTAATGGAGCATCATAGTCATAGCTGGTAACGGTAGGGGTATATTTTTCATATCTGTTAGCTCCGTTATAAAACCCAAAGTTGGTTCCTCCGTGGAACATGTAGAAGTTGACAGATGCGCCCATCTTTAGCATCCTGTCTAAAACATCGGCTACATCAGCCCCGTCTCTGGTATGATGCTTTCCTCCCCAATGATCAAACCAGCCATTCCAATACTCCATACATACCAAAGGTTTGTCGGGCTGATACTCCTTAAGCTTTGCAAAGTCCTCCTCAGGTCTGGAACCGAAATTTGCTGTCATAAACACATCTTCCAGGGTACCAGATTGCAGCATACCGTCGGTTGGTCCATCTGAGGTGAAAAGAAGGACATCCATACCCCTGTCTCTCATAGCCTTTTTCAAATAGTTTAGGTAGTCTTTATCATTGCCATAACTGCCGTACTCATTTTCTACCTGCATGGCAATTATAGGTCCTCCATTAGTACAAAGTAAAGGCCTTAGACGGGGTAATAATTCATCAAAGAACTTATCCACCCTTTTTAGAAAGGGTTTGTGATAACAGCGCAGCCTCATATTTGAATCGGCCAGTAGCCAGGAAGGTAGCCCACCAAACTCCCACTCTGAGCATATATATGGTCCAGGGCGTACAATTACCATTAGGTCTAATTCATGAGCTATCTCAATAAACTTTACGATATCGGCCATTCCTTCAAAATTAAATTCATCAGGACGGGGCTCATGTATATTCCATGCCACATATGTCTCTACAGTATTAAAACCACAAGCCTTTAGCTTTAGGAGCCTGTCCCTCCAATATTCAGGCACTACACGAAAATAATGTATGGCTCCAGACAGAATCCTTACAGGCTTCCCATCATACAAAAACTGATTACCAGAAATCTCAAATACAGGCATTTTCTTTTCCTCCTATTATTTAATATAATATCTGGGACTTTGTTCACTTTACATCAGATTATATTGTACCAATAATAGGAAGATTAGGCAATGAGTATTAGTTTACCATAGCTAGGTTTCTAAATTTATCAGCTCTACTTTTTCAATTTCTCCCTCTGTTATCCTTATTCTCCCGAGGCAAATAGGCAGTCGAAACCTCTTTGGTCCTGCACTGCCAGGGTTAAAGTATAGTACCCCATCCTGCCATTCCTCTTTGGGAATATGGGAATGTCCGTATATTACGGCATCAAAACCCCCTGCTTTTGGATCTAGATCCAACATACTTATGTCATGTATAACAAAAATGAGCAAATTTTCTATCTCTACTACCTGAGTCATAGGAATCCCTTGTGCCCACCTGGCTCTATCAGTGTTGCCTCTAACAGCATAAACAGGAGCAATTTCCCTGAGTTTTTCTAAAACATTAGGATCCCCTATATCACCGGCATGAATAATCATCTGGCTTTCCTCTAAGGCTTTTAGGGCCTTTTGTGTAAGTTGTCCATGGGTATCAGAAATTACACCAATAACCATCTGTTCATCCCTTCCTATAAAAACTTTATATTTAACTGGTTGTGCTAGTTGAATGGTTGGATCACTATATTTTATGGCTATTAATAAGTTAACGTTTATAGCCTTTATAAATCATATGAGATGAACCAGCACAACGGATTAATTATGTGTAACCAATTATAATCTAATTGGTATTCAGTATCAAACAAAATCATATTTATGGTAATATATAGCCCTTGCTGCAGCTTTAGATATTGGACCAAATAAAGAGGGTTTTCCCAGTCTATGTCGAATAATTGTTTTTATAGTCAATTTTTGTTATATTCAGGAGGGATAAGATGCTAAAACAAAGAAATGTAGTTACATCCATAGTGTTGACTTTGGTAACCTGTGGCTTGTACGGGATCTACTGGTTTATTCAATTAACTGACGATGCCAATGAGCTAAGTGGCGACCACAAAACATCAGGAGGCACAGCCTTTTTATTTACACTAATTACCTGCGGTATCTATGGTCTTTACTGGAGTTATCAAATGGGTAAAAAAATGTACAATGCACAAGTTAGGGCAGGAGTTCCGGCTAATGACAACTCAATTCTCTACCTGGTACTTTCTCTGTTCGGTGTGGGGATTATTGCTTATGCTATTATCCAGTCGGACATTAACGATATATTAGAAAAAAACAATGCTGCATAGCAAAAAAATAATATTTACAATAATTATCTTGCTGCTAATGGTATTTGTCTACGTAGGAGATCCTGCTAAAGGGCCTATATTGCCGTGCATCTTCAATAAAATTACAGGCTTATACTGCCCGGGATGTGGTATGACCAGGGCTGTACACTCTCTTATGCATTTTAAGTTTTATCACGCCCTTAGGTATAATGCCCTTATAGTTTTAATACCACCTATTTTAATAATACATTACCTGTTAACCAGGTTAAATTATAATTCTAGATACAGAAACGCAATAATTTATCTGGCACTGGTCATTACTATTTTTTATGGCATAGCACGAAACCTATCCTGGTTTAAAGCTTTAGGGCCTGAAACTGTAACCACTAATAATTGGTTTAGGTCTTATGTTGGATTTACATGGACTACCACATCGCCTATATTTTTTTTCATTTTTATTTTTTCTTTAATTTGAGCAGCAATGGAATGACCCTGCTCTACGGTCATGGTACCAGAGACCGATACTTTTACTATAATTATAAAACTTACTCCTATGGGCTTTGCATTGATAGAATCCACATGGTCTACACCCTTGATGGATTCTATTTCTTCTTTCAGCCTGGCAAGATAGTCCTGCTCTATATTGGTATCCATAAGTACATTATAGGCACTGATGAATATCTTTATCCCTGTATAGCCTATCCACAGGGATATTCCAACACCTACAATTCCATCCACCCAGTATATCTTGGCTGCGCCTAGAATTATTCCTACAAGAGTGGATAAGGTAATTAATATATCATTCCTGTGGTCTTCGGAGTTGGCAATTATGAGCAGGTTATCCCATCTTTTGCCCGCATGACGGGTATATAGCCATAATGCAGCCTTAGACACTATAGTTATAGAAGCTACTATTATTAGCCACCATGAAAAAATAAAGCTTTGTCCTACTATAATAGCTTTCAACGCACTTTTAAATACCTCAACTGCGACCAGCAGAAGGGAAAAACTTATAATCATAGAAAAAATATATTCAGCCTTCCCGTGCCCGTAAGGATGGCTCCTGTCCTCAGGCATACTGGCTATTTTATTACCTAAATATGTCATTACTGATGCAAAAACATCTCCCGCACTATTAAAGCCATCAGCAATCATACCCTGGCTTTTACTTATAAAACCTATTGCTAATTTTATTATAAGCAGTATTATATTTGTCCCAATACCTAATATGGCAACCTTCTTAGTCGCAGCATAACGATTCATTATACAATACCCCCAAATACAAATATCGGGCCAAATTTCAGCCCGTTCTTTTTATACCCTTTTTAGATATCCTGCTAACATTTTGTTAGCAGGATATCTTATCCATTTCCTTAATACAGTTCTCCACCTGTCTTATATATTCTGATAAACCAGTTAATTTTGCTGCAGGAGGCAGATCTAAAAATCGCTTATTTATGTCTATCAATTTATTTATTATTGATATAAGTTGTCCCTGATTTTTCTCTTTGCTCTGCCGCTTGTATTGAAGGGCCATGCTGGTCAGCTCCTGCAAACCTGCTAAAAATTTATATAATTGTGGACTGTCTATTTCATTGATGTTAGATACCAACCTGCCTACATTATCAAACAACTCCCCTTCTGAATCAAAGGCTTTTCCATGAACCACCTGCTTGTTCAAAGGATTGTAATACACCAAGCCCTTACTGGCCATCTCATCCATAAGCTCTCTTACATACTCCGGGTTTCCTGCTATGACATTTCGGTATTTGTTCTGGTATCTCAACATAAGTTTCTTGTCGTTATTAGCCAGTTCCTTTGCACAGCCCCGCACAGATTTCCCCTTTGCCTGCCCTATAAGCATGGCCATCATCAGATCTTTAACCTCTTGCTCTGTAAAGGTGTTTCCGGCTACATCTCCTCTTCTGGATTGAGTTTCTGTATTTGATCTGGAGTTTTTGTTATCCTTCTCGTGTATATACCTATAGTAATAATTTCTTACGGTATTAAATTTAAGTCCACTTTTCTCTGCAATAACCTCAAAGGCTCTGTTTACCGGTTCATCTGCTTCTTTAGATTTGCTAACTTCCTTTTTCATCAAAGAAACTAAAATGGGATCCAAGAAAGGTTTAGCTGTGTTTTCCTGCATTTCCTTCACTCCTTAAATATTGTATATGATAGGTATATTATTCACCAATTTTATCCTATTTATACAGCTAAACCCTTAATTTCCCATCCTAGTTTATATTATTATTCATTTTTACTTTTTATAATTATTTTTACCTCATTGCTTCCTATATTTTCACCAATATCTCTAACCTCACCCATTTTAGAAAGCTCCCTATATAATATACTTCTCTCTTCATCATCCCTTATATCAATAACAACAGAATCTTCATCATTTTCTATCAGCTCTAATCCGTGGTTATTTGCCATTAGCATTAGGGTATGTGGAGTTATACATATATCCTGCACATATACCTCTACCAAATCTGACTGTATTGTCATTATACTCTCATCAATACCATCTGTATTCTCAGTTCTATCTGCATTTTCATCCAAGGCTGTTATTTCCCCAGAGTCATAATTGTCTTCCATAACCACCATATCGGATGATCCCCGTTCCATGTCATCATGAGCAAACTCTTCAACTGCGCTATCGGTACTGGCCATATCCTCAGCCACCCCTTCAATAGGCAGCATCTCCTTATCTATTGTTCCTGTAAATCTTGTATCTTTTATGGCTTTGACAGACAGGAATATTACTATAATGCCTGCCATAGCACCTAACCATCTTAGCAAATAACCTGTATTGATTTTTTGTGATCTTTCCAGCTTTTTAATTAAGTTATTCCTAAATCCCCGGGGCAGGGGTTCCTCATCTATGCCTCTTATTAAAGATACCAGCTCCCTGGTTTCTTCATATTTCTCTTTGCACTGGGAACATTGATTTAGATGCAGTTCAAAATTCTTTTTATCCTGTTCATCTAAAAGTTGGTCTATACAAAGGCTAATATATTCATCAAAAACTTTGCAATCCATTATTTCATCCTCCTCTCGCCATATTCTATTAGACGAGATTTTAGAGCCTTTCGCAGAAGAGCTCTACCTCGATTTATATCGGATTTTACTGTTCCAATAGGAATATCAAGAATTTCGGCAATTTCTTTATAGGAATAGTTTTGGATATCCCTAAGGATTATGGCCGATTTGTATCTAGGCTTTAAATCGGCAATGCACTCCTTTATAAGCCTGTATTTTTCGCTACTAATCACCTGTTCTTCAGGTAAAGGCTCCGGAGACGGGATATCTATCTCCTGCTGGTCATCATCTATTTTACTTAAGGAAAGGAGCTTAAGCCTTTTTTTACGATAATTATCAATACAGGTATTATAGGCAATACGATATATCCATGTAGAAAACTTGCTGTCTTTCCTAAAATTCTTCAGGTTTCTATATACTTTTAAAAATACCTCTTGGGCCAGATCTTCAGCATCGCTGTAGTTGTTGGTCATACGGAGGCAATAGTTATAGATCTTTTTATCAAAGAGCAATACCAGCTCCTCAAAAGCATCTAAATCCCCATCCATAGATTTTTCAACTAACTGGGATTCTATATTCATATAACCCTCCCCTATCATCAGCAAATATCAAAACGTACAATGTAATTATTATTTTTTCGTACCCTGTAGTTCATTTATTATAACACAAACACCTGTCCCTTGGTATTATGACGAAAAAACTTCGGATTTTCTTAACAAAATGTAAATAAAAAGTTAGAAATATCTATTAAGAGTTTTTTAATATACAAACTTCTTTGCCTTCTGATATAATATAATCTAGCATAAAAGGCTTCTGGTAAGCCT
>FZPS01000001.1_pt149 | contig 10784 bp, 9 predicted proteins | sample 1817821 | NCBI WGS metagenome assembly FZPS01 (sample SAMEA104158645, study PRJEB21678) | metagenome | place: Germany | collected 2015-04-21 | reverse complement strand
GCCGTATCCCTGATAAAGCAGGCGATACAGAAGCCCATGTTTGCCGGATTCCCAAAAGCGGTGAGAAGGAGTGCGAACACGCCTACCACCACACCGGCAATGATCACAAGGGTTTTTGCTTTCATTGGATTTGACTCCTTTTCAATATGATGAAAATTATAGCTATTAGTTCAGCTAAATTCTATCAAAACTATCAAAGGGTGTTAAATTGTTAGTTTCCATATATTTCTGGCTCCATATAGTCATTATCAATAAAACCGAAAGTTGTATTTGGTGTCTGACACTTTTTACAACTATCTAAACACGTTTTGGAGCGTAGGGTTGCTCTCCAGCGAATACAAGCAAGTGCCAACCGGGCAGGACGGGCCGTCTAGATAGTACGGCACGCAGCGCGTAGCTTCTTCGAGCGGGAGAGCAACCCTACGCTCCAAAACATAACCAATTGCATTTGGTATCGACGCTTTTCACAGCTTTATGAGATTGCTCTAAATGCAACTCTCATCAAAAAACCGGCAGTCCTGCGCCGTTGAATTTCAACGGCGCAGGCCTGCCGGTTTTATTTTCATTGATATTACCCTGTGAAATTGTTCGCCGGATCGCTGTCGGACGGCGGTCACTAATCAACCCTTCTCAGGACCGGTTGCTTTTTCTATTGAAGCGATGCCCAGAGTTTCAACTCTTTCCTTCTCTATAATCGCCTTGATATCATCTATATCTTCTTCGCAAATCAACAGGGAAATCCCACAAGAAGCGCTTAGCTCCCTCGGGGTGGGAACAATGGTAACCCTGTAATTTCTGCGAATCAGGATTTCCTTCAGCCTGATTGCGTTCATATGGTTCGGAAACAATACATAATATGTCTTCATATCCTGCTCAACACAAAGTTCTTAAAAGCTTCAGCCGTCGGGGAAAGTGTTACATTTTTGTTCCATACCAGATAGAATTCCCTGTTCAGTTTCATTCCGGATATGGGGAACCATAGAAACCGCTTGCTGCCCGCATCGCAGTCTATGGCAATTTTTGAGATCACCGATACTCCCAGCCCATTGGCCACGGCCTGCTTAATGGACTCGATGCCGTTGACCCTGGCCGCCACGTTCAGTTGCTTCGGATCGTATCCGATTTCGCTAATGGCTGTTTCAAATTCCTTTCGGGTGGCGGAACCATGCTCTCTCCATACAAAAGGCTCGTTGATAAAGGCTCCCACCGGAATTTCTTTCCCTTCAAATGGCCGGAATTTCTCATTATTGGGCGTGATCAGCACCGCAGGGTCCGTCAGTATTTTTTCATAATGGAGGTTGGACGTCCCCCGGTATCCCAAAAATCCGATTTCTCCTTTTTGTGCCAGCAGGTTGTCTTCCACTCTGCTGCTGTCCGACTGCTCAAGATAGAACTTTACCAGGGGATATTTCTCTTTGAACTTCGCCATCAGCTCGGGGACTATGTATTCACCGGGAATAGAAGATGCCTGCAGCTCTAACACTCCTCCGATTTCATTGGCATAGCTCTCTAAAGCAAAAACCGCTTTTCCCCTTGTGTTTAACAGATTGATTGCGTATTTATAGAGAATCTGCCCCTGCTTTGTGGGCAAAGCCTCTTTTCCCCGGCGGTCAATTAGCTTCGTTCCCAGCTCCTTTTCCAGCGTAGCCACATGGGTGCTGATGGTGGGCTGAGTGAGAAAAGATGCGTCTGCCGCCTTGGAAAAGCTCTTATACTTTACTACGTTTACAAAAGCTTCGATCTGTTTGAAATCCATTTTTCTCGTTTCCTTTCTGAAGGGATGTTAAACTGTGCAAAATTTCAAGTAATGCAGGATTTTAATCTCTTTTTCGGTAAAAAGTGTGCAATTTTTTAACTAATGCAGGATTTTGGGAAAATATATGAAATAATATAATGCATTAATTGAAATTTTGCACAAACCAATCTGACCCATTAAAGCAATATCCTGGCGTCATCCACCATTCTGGTAATTTTCTGCTGATCCAGATATTCCAATATTAATACCGCATATTTTCTCGATGTATTCATAAGATCCCGGTACTCTGCAAGTGTGATTTTCCCGTGCTGCTCCATATGATTCCGGAATCGCTTCATGGCCTCATCCCAGTGGCTGCTGTGCATATAATATTGATATGTGAGCTTCTTCAGCGTCCCGCTTTCGCTCATGGCTTCCACCATTTGCCTTGCCAACTCTTTGTCCTTTTCATCCCGGATGCACTCCTCCAATTCGGGAATTTCAAAGCCCGCATCCAAATACCTCTTCTCAAGGCGAGATATTAAAGCCAAATGCTCCGGCGTATACTCCACTCGATGCCCTGGAAGAGCCACCGAATTGCCCAAATCTCTGAGATACTCTTTTTCAACGAGATGGTTCAGCAGAGGATCTATATTTTTAATATCCGCAATGTGCAATTTATCTGCCAGCTTCTTACGGAATTCTCCCTTTTGAATCCCCGGCGAAATGGGGTTTTTGCCGTAATATTCGGCAAGGATGTCTTCCGTAGCTTTCCGGACCTTTTCCGTATACTCTACATGAACATAGGTATCTTCCGACAGACTTACAGCTTTTCCTTCAGATACCAGCTTGAGGAGTCCTGATGAGACCTCCTCCGTGGTCCTTCCCAACCGGACGGTCAGGTCCTTTTTCGACGGCAACAGTTTGCTGGCCTCCCGAAGGATCTGTTCCAAGACCGCTTCTTCGTCTCCGCCTTCCAATATTTTTAATGCGTCGATCACTTCTTTTCGAAAGCGTTTGTGTTTAACCGGATTGGCATCCAATATGACGCCGCCGCCTATGGTTTCCACAGGTGAATAGAAACGTATGATAAACCGGTCTCCTTTTCGGACTGCCACTTCCTCCTCCATGCGCAGCTGTGCATATCCGGAAGCGCCGCTTTCCAAAGCATCCGCGTCCAGAAGGATCGCTTTACATAAGGCTTCGGCAGAACCATAATACAAGTGGAGCCTGCTGCCGTTTACCAAGGTTCTCGGCGCGTCATCGAACATGCGGATCTTCACATCGAGCATCCTTGTCAGCTCCAAAGTCCCCTTTGCCGCAAGCACATCCCCTCTCTTGATCTCGTCCTTTTTCACATTGACCAGATTCACGGCGGTGCGCTGGCCTGCAAATGTGGCGTCAACTGCTTTTCCGTGAACTTGAAGGTTACGAACCTTTGCAATGCGCTCTCCCGGATAGATCTGCACTTCATCGCCTACGCGAACAGAACCCTCAACCAGAGTGCCCGTGATCACCGTGCCGAAACCTTCCATTGTAAATACACGATCTATGGGAATTCGAAGCAGAGAAGGGTCTTCCCTGCGATTTGCTACGTCTTTTACTTTTTCTAAAATCAAAGCGCGGAGCTGGTCAATATTTTCTCCCGTGTGAGAAGATACGGCTACAACAGGAGCGCCTTCCAGGAAAGTGCCTTTCACCGTAGCCTCCACATCCTCTTTCACAAGTTCAAGCCAGTCTTCGTCCACCAAATCCATCTTGGTAATGACCACGATGCCTTTTTTAATATCGAGCATTTTAAGAATTTCGAAGTGCTCGATGGTTTGCGGCATCACTCCCTCATCGGCAGCCACCACCAACAGCACCAAATCGATGCCGCCGATACCGGCCAGCATGTTCCGCACAAAGCGCTCGTGGCCCGGCACATCGATGATGCCGATCTGCTGACCGGAAGGGTTGGGCATTTTCGCAAAACCCAAATCGATGGTGATGCCCCGCTTCTTTTCCTCCTTCAGCCGATCCGTATCCGTTCCTGTGAGAGCTCTTATCAAACGAGTCTTTCCATGGTCCACATGTCCCGCTGTTCCTACAATCACATTACGCATTCTTCGCTCTCACCCCCTGCCGTACTTCTCGCCACAAGCGATGAGCGCTCTGGCAACCATGTCGATCTCGTCCCTTGTCACTGTCCTCATATCGATCAACACCCGATCCTGATTGATGCGCACGATTACGGGAACTTCATAAGCTCTCAGATCCCGTTCGATGCGATCTGCCGAAACCTTCTTACCTACGACGGAAACCGCATAACCGACCAGGAACTGATTAGGTGTTGAACCGCCGCCGATTTGTCCTTCTGACTTAATTACTTCTATTTCAAAAGCCTCTGTTGCTCTGCGGACCTGCTCCGCCAACAGAATGGCTTTCGTTCTCATCTCATCCATGGAAACGGTAATCATGGATAGCACAGGAACCTTTTCCTTCGCCTTTTCCATATCGAAATATTCACGGAAAGTGGCCTCCAACGCTGCAATAGTCATCTTGTCTACCCGCACTGCCCTGGCCAGCGGGTGTTTTTTCATGCTATCAATGTATTGTTTCTTGCCGATGATAATTCCCGCCTGGGGCCCTCCTAAAAGCTTGTCTCCGCTGAAAGTTACCACATCCGCCCCGTTTCGGATGCTCTCCGGCACCGTGGGTTCATCGATGCCGTATTGCTGAAGATCTGCCATGAGACCGCTTCCCAGATCGTACACCACAGGGATGCCCCATTCTTGGCCAAGGGCGGACAGTTCGGACAAACTCACTTCCGCAGTAAATCCCATGATTTTATAATTGCTGGTGTGAACTTTCAAAAGCGCCCCTGTTTTCTCCTTATCAATGGCGCTGCGATAGTCATCCAGCTTGGTTTTATTCGTAGTGCCTACCTCTCTAAGGTACGCTCCGCCCAATTCCATGATTTCGGGTATGCGGAAGGAACCTCCGATCTCAACCAGCTCACCCCGGGATACGATGACTTCTTTTCCCTTGGCCAGGGCTGAGAGACACAAAAGCACCGCAGAAGCATTATTGTTCACTACCATTGCTCCTTCGGTGCCTACGATTTTTGCGATAAGCTTTTCTATATGGTCGTGACGGGAACCTCTTGCTCCCCGCTTCAAATCATATTCCAATGTGGAATAGTTCATTGCCGCTTCCAGCACATTTCGTCCGGCTTCCTCCGACATCCTCGCCCGTCCCAGGTTTGTATGGAGGATCGTTCCGGTTCCGTTGATGACGCGGCGCAGGCTCTTTTGTTTCTTCCCCCGAACCTTTTTCACCACATCGTCGATCAGGTTGTCCATGTTTATGACCGGCGGATCTCCTCCATCCCAGTCGAGAATCTCCTTTCTCAGCTCATCTACCGCTTCCCGAACGGATTCTACTACAAGTTCTCGCGGAGTGTCCCCAAAAAACACAAACAGGCGTTGATCTTTCAACACCTCATCTACTTTAGGAATCCGCTTCAACAATTCCTGTTTATCCATTTGTTTTCCCCCTGCTAAGATAAAAATGGCGGGAATATGTGGGAATCGAACCCACCCAAGAGGCTCTTAACCCCTCGTACTGGTTTTGAAGACCAGAGGGCACACCAGCACCCATCTATTCCCTTATCTAGCGCATTGAATGTTTTTAGTATAACATTCATTGTTTTACCTTTCAATAATGCAGTAATCCTCCCGCCGCCGGTTGATAGTTGCATTTGGAAACGCCTCCAATGTTAACAGCTATCCAGCAGGGAATTTGCATGCTGGTTTCTCCTATCTCTATTTTATACGACTATTAAAATAAACAACTGGACCTTGTCTACTTTCAATTGTTAATGTAGACAACAACGAGAATTAAAGGAGGGTCTTGTCTATTTTAATCCTCCAAAGTAGACAACCTGCATGGCGGAAAATCAAATCTTGTCTATCTGTAATCCCGAAGGTAGACAATAATCAGAATTAAGGTTATATCTTGTCTATTTTCAACCTCCAAAGTAGACAACTATTATGACCGGAAATCAAATCTTGTCTATTTAAAATCCCATACGTAGACAAGAATCAAAGTTAATAACTAATACTTGTCTATTTTCACCCTCCAAAGTAAACAATTATCTCGGCGGAGAATCAAATCTTATTTATTTGCAACTTCGAATGTAGACAGTAATCAAAATCAAAACTGCAACTTGTTTGTAGGTATGTTGAAAAAGTGTCTATTGCAAAAAGTGTCTGACACCAAATACAACTTTCTTGTGCCTTTGGTAAAAAAGAGATATACTGACAGGGATAGAGGCGTGAAATAAACTGTTGCTGACAACAAAATATTTGATCGGAAAGGAGGGCGGCACCATGGGTGAAAAAGAAATTAAGTTGACCCAATTGACTCAGAATGCCGGTTGAGCGGCAAAAATCGGGCCTGATGCCCTGGCACAAGTTTTGTGTCAATTACCCAAGTTCGACGATCCAAACCTGGTAGTGGGCTTTGAAAGCAGCGACGATGCGGCTGTATACCGGATTGATGACAATACGGTCCTGGTTCAGACTGTCGACCTGTTCCCTCCCATGGTGGACGATCCCTACCTATTTGGGCAAATTGCGGCGGTCAATGCGTTGAGCGACGTTTACGCCATGGGCGGAACGCCCAGGCTTGCCATAAATATCCTCTGCTATCCCGAGGACTTGCCCAAAGAAATTGTCAGGGACATCCTGCAGGGAGGATATGATAAGGTGAAAGAAGCCGGAGCCGTCATAGCCGGCGGCCACAGCCTCAAGGATCATGAGCCGAAATACGGCCTGTGCGTGACCGGTTTCGCAAAACCGGAAGAGATTCTGACCAACAGCAACGCAAAGGCGGGAGATCTGCTGATCCTGACAAAACCGTTGGGAACAGGCATCCTAAATACCGCCGCAAAAGCGGAACTCCTTTCCAAGAAAACGGAAAAAGCGGTAGAAGCTTCTATGGCGATGCTGAATAAGAAGGCTTGCGAAATCATGAAGCGTTACCCGGTTAACAGCTGCACCGATGTGACAGGCTTCGGACTATTGGGACATGCCTATGAGATGGGCGCCGGCAGCGGCGTCACCATCCGGCTTGACGCCGCCGCCATGCCCCTGCTCCCCGAAGCCAGGGACATGGCCAGGATGGGAATCATCCCTGCCGGCGCCTACGCCAACCGAGCTTTCCTGGAAGGCAAGCTCAAAATCGAGGCTGACGTTCCCCTGGATCTGCTTGACATCTTATTCGATCCTCAAACTTCCGGCGGTCTGCTTATCGCCGTCCCCGAAGAACATGCGGCCAGACTGCTCGCCGATCTGCAATGCGAGATCCCTGCAGCGGCCATCGTCGGTCGGGTTATTCCTCCCGAAAACCACACTATCCATATTAAATAACCGGCGAACCATAGGACCGCACAATCCGCATCAAATGAAAATGAGACGGGGAGCGCCAAGGGCGCTCCCCTGCTTCAGATATCAGATGTAGATTATGTTTAATCTTCATCAAATAATTCATCCTATAAATTCTTCGTACCTTAGAAGGGGGTTTGAGCTTGGACAGAAAGTCATTACTTGCTTTATGTTTATCAATTCTTTTGGGATTTGCTACTCTGGGCGCATTTATTTTTTTCGGTATACAAGCAATAAATATACAGGAAAAAGATCCGATTGATAGATATCAAATAATTTCTCACGGTGACAACATTATAATTTTTGATAAACAGACAGCAGATTACTGGCAAAAGTACTTGCCTCAATTCGAAGGACCAACGGAATGGAAAAAGCATGAAGCCCCAATCGATTAAATAAGCAAGACAGGAGACAAGCCATGTGGGAATATAAAACCGAAACCTTCAGTTCACTCTTTGACACTAAAATTCATCGAAAGAAAAATGCGACGCCGTTCTTGAAAAATACGCGAAGGACGGTTGAAAACTCGTAAATTTTCAATGTATCGGCGCTTCCGGTTCAGTCATGATATTGATTTTTAAAAGGCAGAAATAAAGAAAAAAGAATCCGCGCTTGCTTGGGACTCTATGATTTTGCTCATAGAGTCCCTTAAAATTAACAAAGGCTTTGAACGCTCAATCGCGCAATATCTGTTCTATGGCGTCAATGGCGCACTCCACTTCTTCCACAGTATTCTTGTGTCCGAAGGCAAACCGCACGGTGCCCTGGGGGAAAGTTTTCAGAGTCTGGTGGGCCAACGGAGCACAGTGCAGGCCGCATCGGGTCATGATCCCAAACTCCTCATCGAGGTGAAAGGCCACTTCCGCATTGTCCATGTTCAGGAAATCCAAAGAGACAATGGGGCACCGTTCCTCTTCTGCAGGAGGACCTACAACCCGCACATCGACCCGGCCTTCCAATGCTGACATAAACAATTTGGCCAGCTTCAATTCTTCAGCCCTTATGGCATCGACGCCCTTCTCCTTAACGTAATCCAACGCGGCGGACAAACCTAAAATCCCAGGCAAATTCAAAGTTCCCGGCTCCAACTTGTCCGGCAGGAATTCAGGCATAACCATGGAATCGGAACGGCTTCCGGTACCGCCGTCAATAACCGGCGAGATCGCTTCAGCCAGCCTTTCATCCAGCAGCAAACCGCCGATTCCCTGGGGCCCAAGCAACCCTTTGTGCCCCGTAAAGGCAAGCCCGTTTATATTCATCTCTTTCATATGAATGGGAAAAACCCCTGCCGTCTGCGCAGCATCTACAATAAAAAAAATATCCCGGTCCCTGCAAATCTTTCCGACCTCTGCAACGGGCATCAAGGAACCGCAGACATTGGATCCATGAAGCATGACCACAGCTTTCGTATTGTCATACCTGATCTGCTCCTCAAATTGATCAAGATCAAGGCGGCCCTTCTCATCACATTGGGCAATCTTTAAATGCACGCCCTTTCGCTTTGCCGTTTCAGCAGGCCTTGCCACCGCATTGTGCTCCATAGAGGTGATGACCAACCCGTCGCCTGCATTAAGCAACCCATGGATGACGTAATTCAGGCTGAAGGTTACGTTGGGCGTAAATATCACATTGCTCTCCCTATCGAACCCAAAAAAATCCCGCAGCTTTTCCCGGGTATCCAATATCCTTTCCGCCAGATCATAAGAAGAGCGATAGCCGCCTCGACTCACATTGAAGCCCGCGTTCTCAATATATTCGAACATGGCCTGACCCACACCCGGAGCTTTCGGGAAAGATGTACTACCGTTATCCAAGTATACTCGTCTCATTTTTTTGCTGTCTCCTCTACGGCAATAGTAGCAAATCAATAGCATGAATTCAAACAGTATAGAATTCTGCTATATGAGTCCGGCTCCGTATAAATGCTTTATATATTACAAACTCCTGCTGAATTCCACCGCTTCTTCCGCTGCCCGCTGAGGGAAAAACTCGTGAAATATTTTATAATATAAAAACTCCTCCTTACTCTTGAGCTTATGGCCCGCCTCAGTTACACGATTCTTTTCAAACTCCTCATCGCTGATCTTCTCCTCGGCCACCTGAGCTATCAAGTCGAAGGACCCTGCTCCTATGCTGAATTTCTTCTTCTTCCTCGAAACGATCTCCCGAGGCAGCAAATGGCTGAAGGCCTTTCTCAGAATCCATTTTTCCTGGCCCAAAGGTCCGTATTTCATGGAATCGGGAATCCTCAGAGCAAAATCTACCAGGTTCAGATCCAGGAAAGGAACCCTGGCCTCCATCCCGAAAGCAGCCGCCATCCGATCCCCTCTTTGCAGTCCGGTGCTGTGCAACGTCTCAAGCAAATAATACGCTTCCGACTCCCTTTCCTCTTCCGACAGGTTTTTCATATAAGGGTAACCGCAGAAGAGTTCGTCGGCACCTTCCCCGGAAAGCGCCACCTTACCGGGCTCCGATGCCATCCTGGCAAGAAAATAGTTGGGGATGGAGCTCCGCACCAGTGCGGCATCATAGGATTCAAGGTGGTAGATGACCGTAGGCAACACTTCCAACATTTCTTCCAAAGTGTAAACGTATTCATGGTGCTTCGTTCCGAGGTATTTGGCGCACATCCGGGCATGAAGCAGATCTTCGCTCTCTTCCATGCCTACGGCAAAGGAATCCACCCCGTCCCACTCCTGCGCAGTCAGCGCGGCTATGATGCTGCTGTCCAGCCCGCCGCTCAGATAGACGCCGAAGGGGTGACCGCGCTCGATTCTCTTGTTTACCGCATCCTCTAACAGCTCCTGCAAACCCGATTTAGCCTCTTTGAGATCTTCGATAGGTTCCACATTGACGAGCAGCTTATCCGGTTCTTCATTTTCTGCCGGATTCACAGGCTCGGTAAAACTGTGAAATCGAACGAATTTTTTCCCCGTATCTGCGCGCTTGCTTGCGTAATAATAACTTCCGATAGGAAACTCCATGAAATCCGGAGTAATGTTTGTCAGCGCTTTAAACTCCGAAGCAATACACACTCTTTCCTCATTTTCACTGATGTATAAAGGTTTCACACCCAAGGGATCACGGGCGATGAATATTTCACCTTCCTTCTCCGAATTGACGCTCAAACCGGCACCTTCTTCCGGTTCACCCAGGTTTAACTCGCTTACGATCTCATGATTTGTGCTGTAAACCGCAAATGCATAAGCGCCTTCTAATTTATGTACGCATTCCTCACCCAACTCCTCGAATAAATGGAGCACTACCTCTCCGTCCTGGTTCGATGAGAAACGATGCTTTCGCTTAAGCATTTTTCGAATCTTCGGTGCGTCATGAATCCATCCGGTGAACAGAATCTGCAAGGAACCGTTTTCATTTGAAATGGGTTTTGTCGGCCTTCTATGTCTGATGTTTTCTATCATCCTGCTCAGATCTCTGTTTCTTTGTTTGCCGTGTCGCCTGCTAACTCCCGACAAGCTTCGATTCAACTGGCGCTTTGGCCCGCTGAAACCACTCAATTCATTCGGCCCTTTTGGTCCGTTTGATGCCTTTAACGTGTAGATGTGAGCAATTCCTCCCATAAAGGTACCTCCTTATTATATGTGATTTCTTTAGTAAAC
>FZPS01000179.1_pt102 | contig 10790 bp, 15 predicted proteins | sample 1817821 | NCBI WGS metagenome assembly FZPS01 (sample SAMEA104158645, study PRJEB21678) | metagenome | place: Germany | collected 2015-04-21 | reverse complement strand
TATTCTTTCAGCACCTTTGTCTTGTATATTATGTACAGGAGGAACAATATGCCGCTGAATATGTGGGTGGGCAGGAATTCTTTATTGAAAAACATTCCCCTAAAATAGGGAGGATACAGGAGAAGTAGGATAAGACCTATGTATATGATATAGTAGAGAAATCCCTTGTCTTTTTCTCCTATTGCCCGGGAAATGTTTCTACTTTTTTCCACTTTTTTCTCTTGTTTTGTCTTTTTACTCACTTTATCGCACCTCAATTAATGAGTTTGAGAAAGGTTTTTTACAGATTTGGGATCTGCGGAGTTTTTCCAGTAATCCATGAAAAATACCACAAAAACTCCCAGCATGAGGCCCAGCACCATAGCTATAGCCACGTTCAACATCTTTCTTGGGGCTACAGGGCTTTCAGGTACTATAGCAGGGGATACTACCATAATATTTGCATCGCCGATTTTGCTGGATGTGGTGATGCGGGCTTCCTGGTACTTTTGCAAGAAGGTGTTGTAGGTGTCTTGGGCTATGGTGTACTGCTGCTGCAGGCGGTTGTATTCTGTCTGCTTTTGGGCAAGGGTTGCCTGGAGTTCTTCCAGTTCCGCCTGGGTCTTTTGTATATTTGAAACTAGGGCAGTTTTTTGAGACTCTACACCTGCCAGTGCAACTTCTAAGTCAGCCACTTTGGCACTTAGAAGAGTATAGTTTTCATTGATTTCTTGGCTTTTGACGGTAAGGCCTGCTTTCTTTGACACATCATCGGTCTCTTTTGGAGCAAGGCCAGCCATAACCGGTTCATCCAGTATGGATTTATCGAGTTCCAGGTATCTTGGCTCTTTGGCAAGGCTTGCCCTGGCCCTTTCCAATGAAGCCTTGAGGGCTTTTTCCTCTACGTCCAGTTCTATGAGCTGTGTTTTAAATTGGGTTATCAGCTCAAGCTTTGCATCAATGTCTTTTTGCAGTTCTGCCACATTTTGAGGCTGTGCCAGGAAGTTTTTCAGCTCTTCTGTAGCTGCATCTAAATTCTTTTGCTCTTCCTGCATTTGTTTTTGTATGTAAGCTGCTGATTTACCCATTTGTTCCTGCAGTGTGGTTGAAAGAAAGTCAACGTATTTGGGTGCCAAAGTATTGGCTATTCTGGCCGCCATTTCAGGATCTTTGTCTTTAACTGAAATCCTAATAAGGTTTGTATCTTTTATAGCTTCTACATTTATCATATCGCGCAGGGTATTTAAGCTGTACTCTTCTTTATCTAATTTAAGCTCATTTATGACTTGGTTTAATATATGAGGATTTGTTACTTGAACCCGGTATGTTTCAAGGGACATTTGAGGATACTGGGACAAATATGAAAGCAGGGTATCATAGGCACTGTCTTGCCTTGATGGCGCACTACTTTGCACCAACGGTGATACCATAAGGGTGCTTCGTGCTTCATATGTAGGTGATATTAGAAAAAAGCTGAATATGCCGGCAATGAGCATGGCTGTAATGGTGATAGCTGCTATGATCCATTTGCCCCTAAGTATTATCTCGATAAGTTCTCGCAGGGTGATTTCTTCTTCCATGGTCTCCTCCTAGATTGTTGTTAGTACTTTTCGCAAAAGCCTTCAACTTTTTAATTATTCTACATAAGATGGGGAATTCCTCCTTTTTAGTAGGGGTCTTATGCCGATGCCGGCAATGGCTCCTATGCTATCAATCAGGACGTCTGAAACTTGAGCACCCCTGCACGGCACAAAGTATTGGTGTACTTCGTCAGATACGGCATAGAGTATGCAGATGACAAGTGACAGGATAAATGCTTTAGACTTGGGAACATTGCTTGCCTTCATGGCATTCATAACTAAAAGGCCTAGTATGAAATACTCAGTTATATGGGCAATTTTTCTCAAGAGGATTCTCGAGTATTTTACAAAGACAGTGGCAGTGGTGATGTCTATATTTAGGGGGACAAGCATGTTTATCTTTTCTATAATAATTTCCGCTACCCTGTCGCTGAGCTGGGTAGATTCCGGGCCATTTTGAGCTGATAATATGAAGATGACGAGCATCCAAACTATTACTGCCGTCCATGAAAGGATTATATGTAGCTTTTGTTTTTTTGATATGTGCATTTGATATTCATCCCAATTTTTATTTTAAGTTTTAAGCGTGCTGAAGATGAGTGTAGTCGATAATATCATTTTATATGATTCGGTAGTGTTGTTCAATAAAAAAACCTCGCACTGCGAGGATTGGCCTATTTATACGGCATTTTGTGTAATAGGATATTTTTTTAACATCTTGTATAAATCTTCGCCAGCCAATATCTGGACACAATTATAGCCATTTGCTTTTAACACTCGTAGGCAACTTTCAACATTTTTTCTAAATGTAGCTAAATAAAAACTTATCGAATCGCAATTTCTTTTTCTTTGGCTGATATATTTCATTACATCCAATTTTTTCTTTGCATCCTTTGAAAATGAATCCTCATCTCCAGGGGGGCTATGTACAAATGTTCTAATATCAATTTTACATTCAATTATCTCTGCATCTAGAACATCATCATTCTCATGATTCATGAAAGTATAGAAAACCACATCAAAATCCTTGTCAGAACACAGTTCTCCATTAATAAAGATTTTACAATTACTTAACTTATTTACAACTTCTCTACTTAATTTGTAAGGTCCAATTTTATAAACAATAAAATCCATCAGTTTACCTTTATTAATTTTTTCATCATTATTATATTCTTGAATAAGTTCAAGATAATAATCAGCATGACTTTCTATTAAATTTTCAGTCTTTGCCAAAGCTCTTAAACGTTTCTCTATTCTATCTAAATCGTAGATTTTATTATTGCCAGTTCTTTTTTTACATGCAATGAGAACGTCTATAGTAAAATAAAAAAAATCAGGCTGTGAAATTAAAAAACTGCCTAATTTATAAATAATGTTGTCTCTCATTGACCTTTCATCAATTTCACACCCCTGAAAACTCCAGTACATGCTCCCCCTCCCCCTTCTTTATTGAAACTAGTAGACTTTATACAATCCAATATCCAGAGGAGGTAATCCCATTCTAGATGTTAAGTTGCTTATAATTTCTCGCCCGTAAGGCCACGCATTTAAAGGAATATTTCTCTTAATGAACTCTTCAATGGCACTATCTTCACATTCTTCTTCTAAAGTGTATATCAATAAAAATGATGAATATATATTTAATATTTTTTCGTTATTCTTTTCATCAAAAACATTAACATTAAAATTCGCTTCTGCACAAATTGTTTTTTCATCTTTACTTTTTAGACGAAAAGAAGGTTTTAGTTCCACTTTAGCTTGTCCTGACTTTTGTTGAATTAATATATCGCTGTTTAGCTGACAATTCAAGCTACATAAAACAATTTTTTTAAGTTCAATGCATTCAATAAGTTTCTTATACTCCTCTCTTCCCAACAGTAACACCCCAACTCTATTAAGCTGCATAAGAGCCCTCACTTAAAGGGCTCTTTCTGTCTTTACATTCATCCAAGTCATAGAATTCCAGCTTGGCAATCATCTCTTTTTGGTTAGTTGCAAGTTTTTCAGCAAAGCCTTTCAGTAAGTATAATGCATCTTCAATCCAGTCAATCATGTCACTATAAACTTCGAGTTCGGGATCCATTTTCTTAAAGATGTTGTACTCTTCTTTTAAAATACCAATGATTTCGTTTAGTTTAGACAGGGAGGATTCATTTAACCGCATCATAAGCTCCTCGAAATTTTCTATGAAAAATAGATCGAAATTAAAGTTCTCTAAAAATGTATCGATTCTTAATAATAAATGTTCTATATCTTTAATTGGATATTTTTCTGTCAATATTTTTTCTAGGGACTCTAATTCATCAATCAGGAACAAATAGAAATCATAAATGATTAAATAGTTTATTGGCATTGCTGGAATTACTCTAGTTTCTAGAGTACCATAATATTCGTATTCTTCTATGTTTACACTGTATTTTATATTACTTTTAATATTGCTCTTAAACAACATGTCCTCATCCCCTAAAACAATAGCGATCTTATAATCTTCAAAGAAACTACTATCTATTAGATAATTAATATTCATAAACATATTACCATAATTCTCCTTTTGTGTCTATATCTATCATTATGCCTCTTTTAATATTATTTATGCAGTTAAATAGGGATTATGTCTATAACCGTTCTATAATAAGACAATAGTGAGGCAGAGTTTATCAACTTATGGTTTTGTTGTGAGTTGGTTGTTTTTTTTGGCAATATTGGCTCAGGTTGGACCTAGTGGGCTTTATTTTTAATCCGACTTGTCCAAAAAATGGTGAGTTAAGCTGAGTCGTCTTCCCGGAGGAGGTCACTCGGCTTTTTTGTTTTTCAGGCAGTCTTTTTATAATGGAGGCACAAACACAGACTTCCCCTTTCAGGAGGTGACCTTTTGAAGTGGGGGAAGCGAAATTTGCAAAGGAGGTGAAAGGGCATGGCAGTAGTTGCAACTCCGCTTAATTCCAGTCTTCGCATAATCGTGGAAACCGGCTTCGATGAAGAAGGCAAACCCATCTACAGGACCAGGACTTACAACAATGTGAAAACCGCAGTTTCCGATGAAGATTTGATGAGTGTTGCCAATCAACTGGCTGACATTCAGAGCCATCCGGTGTATGCCTTTCGCCGGATTGTCGAAACCCAACTGACTGAAGAGTTCTAGAGGGAAGGCCCGCATCGGGCTCCCTCAGTTTGATACGAAGGGAGGTGAACTGAATGGATAAGAGCTTGGAACTGGTCTTTAAAAACCAGGCCGGGAAAAACGCCAGGATATCCGTAAAGGACCCCAAGGAGGACCTGACTACTCAAGAGGTAGAGGCCTTGATGAACAGCATCATAGAGAAAAACGTGTTTGAGACTACTGGCGGTGACCTGGTTGAAATAGTAGGAGCCCGCCTCATTCAGAAAGAAGTTGTCGACCTCATCATCAGTTAAAACTTTTAGCTGGGCGTTTAAGGCGCCCGGCTAAACTTATATCTTCAATTGGGAGGGAGGATTATGATGCAGGACCTGGTGGCTCAGGTAGCCAATGTGGGCTTTCCCATTGCCGTCTCCATCTACCTTTTGGTAAGACTGGAGGCCAAGATGGAAAGCCTCACTGCCAGCATCTACGAGCTGGCCAAGGTTATAGAAGGTATACGGGATTCGGCTAAAACTTATTCATGATTTAAAAAAGAGGGATTTGATGAATATTTTGTACCTGTCCCTAAAAATTCATAAAGGAGTGGTTTTTGTGGAAAGGCTTTACCCAAGGTTTATAGTAATCCACCATACGGCGGGTTTTGATGTGCCCGCCTTGACTATCGACGGCTATCATGCCAAACAGGGTTTCGGGGTGAAAATCACATCGCCAAAGCCCTTAGTAGAGGAATACATCCGGCGGGGCTTTAGAAGGACCGATGGGGGCGTCATCGTCTGCATAGGGTACCACTATCTTATCAGGACTGACGGCAGCGTGGAAAAGGGGCGGCCGGATTTTATCCGGGGTGCCCACTGCGTGGCAGATAACATGAACTTTAAGTCTATCGGCGTGGCCCTAACGGGGAACTTTTGTTCCAAGGACAACCCTCGGGGTGAAAAGGGGCTGACGAGGCCGTCGAAGGCTCAAGTTACGTCTCTTAAAGAGCTCGTCCATCACCTGATGGAGATTTATCAGATCCCGAGGGAAAACGTATTGGGCCATAAAAACGTAAAAAATGCGGCAACGAGCTGCCCCGGCGACAGATTTGTATTTGAACTTTAGTGTTTTTTGTTTTTTTGACTTGACCCAAACATATGTTTGGATTATAATGGTTGTCGGAGGTGCGTTATATGGATCTAGCACAACTTGTGACAGAAGGCATTGCGGCTTTTTTCCCCGTGTATGACGAGGGCAATGTAACCCATGTCATAACGAGGAGCGGCAAGGAGTTCCCGATAAAAAGGACGTGCAAAACTGTATTGAAAAACCTGGCCAGGTTCTACAATGTGGACCTGGCTGCGCTCAGAGAATTCTACGGCAAAGCGGTCAACAAAAAGCAAGGAGTGCCCATTCCGATGACAACAAACCTTCTCCTGATACCGGTGAAAGCTCGTAAAAACCCCCTTGGGGAAAACGACGGCACTTTCGGCTACGTAAACTTTAAGGAAATAAAGGAGCTAAATGATGCTGGCAGCGGCGGCTGCCGCATTATCTTTCAAAATGATATGGAGCTTGAAGTGCATGTAAGTGTAGCCACCATGAAGGAGTATGTGAAAAATGCGCATATAGTTGAAGGAATTTTTCTAAAGCGCCATTTTGAAGGATATAAAGGGGAGGATAGAGCCTTGGACAAGTTCGAGGAAGCTAATCTGCCCTATGAAGCTGATAGTTCCCCGGGAGATGATGATGAACTATTTAGGGAATACCTCTTAAAGCTGGTTTTGGAAATAGTTCATCTGATCCGCAGGCAAAAAAATCAGGCCGCAAGGTAATTGGGCCTGTTTTTTTTGCTTTAGATTATCACTTAAATCTTGCCAAGGTCCTTTAGGGCCTTTTTGATTGCTTCCTTTACACCTTCGTCGGCAGGGGTCATGGGTGGCCTGAAGCCGCCTACCTTCACGCCCATCATGTTTAGGGCTTCCTTTACCGGAATGGGGTTTGTTATGGTAAAGAGGGTCTTAAAGAGTGGGAAGAGTTTGAGGTGAATTTCCTCTGCCTTTTTGGTATCTTCCTCTTCAAAGCTCTCTATCATTTCCTTAATTTCGCTTCCCACCACATGGGATGCCACGCTGATGACACCTTTTCCTCCCACGGACAGCATGGGCAGGGTAAGGCTGTCGTCACCGCTGTAAATATCAAGCTTCGGTGCCAGGACACGGGTTTTGCTGGTTATATCCAGGTTGCCGGCGGCATCCTTTACCGCCACGATATTTTGTATTTCTGACAGTTTCGCCAGGGTCTCCGGCTCCACGTTGACGGCGGTCCTGCCGGGCACATTGTAGATAACCACCGGTATGTCAACAGCCTGGGCTATCATGGAAAAGTGCTTGTACAAACCCGCCTGGGTGGGCTTGTTGTAGTAGGGGGCTACCAGGAGCAGGCCGTCAACGCCAATTTTCTCAGCCTCCACCGACAGATCTATGCTGTGCTGGGTGGAGTTGGTCCCAGTCCCTGCCATGATCTTTGCCCTATTGCCGGCAATTGCTTTCGAAGCCCTGAACAGCTCCAGCTTTTCCTCATCGGAAAGTGTCGGCGATTCGCCGGTGGTACCCGTTACCAGGAGGGTATCGGTGCCGGTGCTTATCAGGTGCTCGATGAGCTTTTCCAGTGCCTTAAAGTCCACCTTTAAGTCCTCGTCAAAGGGCGTAACCATAGCAGTTATGACTCTGCCAAAATTCATCTACATCTACCTCCTTGAATCTTTCTAGGGAAAGTTTACTCATGTCGATATTTAAATCATCGGCAGGTTTGCCGTCGGCAATTACATCGGCGATGATCCTCCCCGTAATTGCAGATAGGGCTATGCCGTCTCCTTCATGGCCCGCTGCCATAATGAAGCCTGGAACTTCTGGCACTTCTCCAAGTATTGGCAGCCCGTCGGGGGTGTAAGGCCGAAGGCCCGAGAAGCTCCGGATGATGTGAATGTCTTTCAGGGCGGGCACGATGGATGTTGCATGTTTTAATATGGCCTTCAATGCCCTGTGAGTTGTGCCCTTGTTAAAGCCCACGAATTCCCGGGTGCCGCCTATTAAGATATTGCCGTTTACGGTCTGGGCAAGGGACAAGCCTACCCCTAGCTTTGCCATTTCATCGGTGCCCAAAAGTTCAGGCCTGAATTTGGCCGTAATGTAGCGGGCACAGTTTATATCCCCGCGGAGCAGCGGAGCGACAGGTTCCGTAACTATTATCTGGCCACGCCTCGGCACGATGGGAATCTTGAGGCCTACCATCCTGCCGATAAACTGTGCATAGGCCCCGGTAGCATTGACCAGGTACTTGCATAAGATCTCGCCGCTATCGGTCACGGCGGATTTTACCCGGCCTTTCTCTAGTTTAATACTTTTCGCCTCGGTTCTCAAGGAAAACTTGGCTCCGAGTTTTTTTGCCCCCCGATAGAGGCCCAAACTCAAATAAATGGGATTCGCTTCACAGTCCATGGGACTGTATGTGGAACCGATGATGTCCCCGGAAAAGGCCGGTTGAAGGGCACGGGCCTGGTCTTTATCGACAAGCCGTACATCAAGGCCCACTTTCCTCTGCCGCTCCACAAAACCCTCCATCACCTGCCACTGTTTTTCGTTTTGTATTGCAATCATGCCACCGTGGTTTAAAAACTCTATATCAGTATCTAGCTCCTTTTGCAGCTCCGGAAACATCTTTACGCTCTTTAAGGCCAGTTCCAGGTGAATTCCCGGGTTTTTAGACTGCAAAAGCACGGCCTTATCACAGGCTCCCGACGAGCCCATGGCAATGTCGTCCCTTTCGATTACATGGGCGGGAATTCCCCTCTTGGCCAGGTGGTAGGCTATCGAGCAGCCTATGACGCCACCGCCTATGATTACGACATCCGATGTTTGCAAGAGACCTCCTCCTCTTTAGCTTTCATTTTTATTGGAAAACTATCTATCTTCACCGTCTATGATTTCCCTAACGGTAATGGCCCTTACCGGGGACCTGGAAGTATCGGGCAGGACATCTTCAGGAGCCGTATGTTTTGATAGCATCTGGCTTACCAGGCGGCGGCAGGTCCTGCCCTGGCAAAGGCCCATGCCGGCCCGGGTCCTCTTCTTTATACCTGCAATTGTTCTGGCTCCGTCTTCTATGGCCTCTTCTATTTCCTTTCTGCTTACTTCCTCACAGCGGCAGATATATTCTTCATTCATCATCAGACCCCTCCAATCGCTTTATGCTGCGCACGACATCTATATATGCCTGGTCAACCTCTACGGTAATAACTGCGGTATGATCGTAATTCGGGGCTTTTACGACTCTCAAAACCCTGCCGGAAGTTACGACCTTTCCGCTGCGGTCAACGCAGTCCACCGTGTCGCCTCTCTTCGGCAGGGGATGGTATTCGTAGGGAAAGCTTATCTGGGCCTTTTCCCTGGCGCCGTTTACCACGAATATGGCAAGGCCGGGACAGGCGGCGATGCAATTTCCGCAACCTATGCATTTATCCTGGTCCAGGACCGGCAGATTCGTGATGGGCTTTCCTACTTTTATTGCTCCGTAGGGGCAGGCCTCTTCACAGGGGTTGCAGGGGATTTCCTGGACGCACTCTATACATGCCACGGGCCCCTTCCTGATCCTGTCCTTGCTAGGAACTCCGGGGCTCTTTTCAAGCTCCTCCATCGAAGGGAAGCCCTGGTACAGCACTCCCTTTTTTTCCATCATGCCAACTGCCTCCTTGCTTGCAATTGCCTTATTTTCGCCTTAAATCTGCCTTCCCCAAAGGGACCGGTCCGCAGGGAATTGAGGCGCTGCCAGATTTCGTCCTTTAAGGCCTTTGCGGTTTCTTCATCGTAGTAGCCCAGGCTTTCAGCACTGGCCACTCCGGCCAGCCTTCCCTCTTCCATGGCGGAAGAAGCTTCCTCCACTCCGGTTATGTCACCGGCCACGTAGATGCCTGGGAGGGTAGTCTCCATGTTTTCATCGTGAATGGGCACGTGGCCGCCAAGGGGCGGGATAAAGGTAAACTCGCAGCCTGCCATCCAGGCCAGTTCCGTTAAGGGGGATAAGCCTACGGCCAGGCACACGGTGTCAGCTTCCAGGGTCCTTTCGGTGCCAGGTACTGGCTGCCATTTTTCATCGAGGCTGGTTATGACCACCCTTTCCACCGCTTCCTCCCCTATGACCTCTTTTATGGTGGTAGAGACGTATACGGGCACACCCGCCCTTCGAATTTTGGCAGCGTGGACGCCGTAGCCGCCGATTTGGGGGGCCGCTTCGATTAAGGCTACCACGTCCGCTCCCGCCTGCATCAGCTGGTACGATACTATCAGGCCAACGTTGCCCGAGCCCACCATCAGTATTTTCTTGCCGGGCAGGACCCTGTGGACGTTTATCATGGTCTGGGCGGCACCGGCCCCCATGACCCCGGGCAGGGTGCAGCCGGGAAAGGCCAGGGCATTTTCCGAAGCTCCCGCCGCGATGACTATTCTGTCCGCTTGCAGGGCGTAGTCTTTGCCATCTTTAATATAGGCCAGAGTCTTGTCCTCGTATATGCCGTATACGGCGGCATTCAAGAGCACTTCTACTCCCAGCTCTTCCGTTTCCTTTAAAAGCTGCTCTCCTATTCTAAAGCCCCGGGTCCCGGCCTGGTGTTCCCTGGAGCCGAAGAACTTGTGAATCTGTTTAAAGAGCTGGCCGCCAGGCTTTAAGTTTTCGTCAAGCAGGGTGACCTTGGCCCCTGCCCTGGCCGCTTCCACGGCGCATGACAGGCCCGCAGGTCCCGCACCTATTATGGCAATTTCAGTCCTCTTCATGGCTTCTCACCCCATTCACCCAAACCTTTTTGCGTCCTTACAACCATTCCGTCCCTTACCGGGGTCACGCATGTCCTCACATTGGGCACCCCGTCGACTATCATGACGCAGTCGGTGCATCGGCCTATGGCGCAGAATATGCCCCTGGGCTTGTGGTACTTGGAGGTTTCCCGAATCTTTCGAATCCCCGCCGCAAGCAGTGCGGCAGCTATGGGTTCCCCTTCGATGGCTGGCACCTTTTTGCCGTCTACTATGATGCTTGCATTGCATTTTCTTGAATCATCATCCAGGATGGGGTGATGCCTG
>FZPS01000051.1_pt139 | contig 10790 bp, 9 predicted proteins | sample 1817821 | NCBI WGS metagenome assembly FZPS01 (sample SAMEA104158645, study PRJEB21678) | metagenome | place: Germany | collected 2015-04-21 | reverse complement strand
AGAGTGATGTATATATTAACTGGCGGCTAACCCCTGACTAAGCAAATAGTATTTCTCAAATTCAATGGGTGACATGTCTCCGGCTGTCGGACAATGCAGATAAGATATATAACTGGCGCTCAACTTGAGGTACTTTTACCATTTATATCCTTCTCCCCCGGCATATGGTTATAAGTTTATTCATTTGTCTGTCAATAATTATAACATTATTGGTTATTTCGACAAACACTGGAACAATGAGGTAATAAAAAAGCGGTTCCGCTGTTTTATGCAGCAGAACCGCTTTTTATAGGAATCAATCAATAATTGCGTGTTTCAGGCAAAAACCCGTTCGTCATCACTGGGAGGGGCTGCCAGGTGGAAATGGTCGTGCAGTGTGCAGATGGCCTCCGGAAGGTCTTTTTCCGGTATTAGAAGGGAAATGGTAATATTGGAGTCGCCGGTCTGCAGGATGCGAATTTTCTTTTCTGTCAGCGCCTTGATCACCCTGGCCATGACGCCGGGGATGTTGCGCATGCCAAGGCCGACTACGGAAACCTTGGCGCAGTTGGAGATTATTGAATACTGCAGGTTGAGTTCTTCCAGTATTTCCTTGGCAGCGGGCACTTTTTCCTCCGTGATGGTAAAATTCTTCCGTTCAGGGAAAATCGAAATCAGGTCGATGGAAATATGGGCGGCTGCCAGCCGGTCAAACATTTCCAGTTCGCGGTCGGCATCCTGTGGCGGCATGATTACACTGACCTGGGCAAGGCCAGGTGTATGGGCAATTCCTGTGATAACTCTCAGATCCTGGCCGCCAAAGCGATGGGCGTCCTTGCCTGTGCCTATCTCATTGCTGATAATGGTGCCGGCTCGGCTTTCACTCAAATGCTTCACAACAACTTCCACATTATGCTGCATGGCAATTTCCACCGCCCGCGGATGGATAACCTTGGCCCCTTCATAGGCCAACTGGCAGACTTCGTTATAAGTAAGATGATCAATTATGCGGGCATTGGCTACAAAACGGGGGTCGGCCGTCATAATGCCGTTCACATCGGTATATATTTCAACCCGCTCGGCTCCCAGGCCGGCACCGAGAATAACCGCTGTGGTATCACTGCCGCCGCGGCCAAGGGTATTTATTTCCCCCTCGGGGGTTACACCCTGAAAACCGGCTACCACCGCCACTTCATCATTGCGCAGGTGGGCCAGCAGCCGTTCGGGGTGAAAATCAACTACCTGGGCATTGCCGTAATTGCCGTCGGTAATCAGCCCGGCCTGGGCGCCTGTTAGAGACAGGGAAGCAATCCCGTTAGCGCAAAGGGTGGCCGACATAACCACAGCGGAAATTATTTCTCCACAGGCCATAATCATGTCCGTTTCGCGCAATGAAATATCGGGCCGACCGCCGGCGGCAATCATTAAATCTTTCAGAGTGTCTGTGGCATAGGGATCTCCTGCACGCCCCATGGCGGAGACCACTACCAACGGCCTATAACCTTTTTCTCGTGCCTCGCGCACTCTTTTAATAACTTCGTCTCGTGTTTGGGAATTGGCTACCGATGTTCCTCCGAATTTCTGCACTATAATCTTCACTGCTTTCACCCCTACAACAGGCTGTGGGCAATCAACTCCTCCGCAATTTGTACGGAGTTGGTTGCAGCCCCCTTGCGAATATTGTCAGATACAACCCACATATTAATTCCGTATTCCACTGAACGGTCAACACGTATTCTGCCGACAAACACTTCGTCGCGGCCGGAAAGCATAGCCGGCATCGGGTATAAAAGCTCGGCGGGATCATCCATAACTACAATTCCCGGAGCCTTGCCCAGGATTTCACGGACCTCATCGGTGCTAAGCGGCCGCTCCAGCTCAACATTTACCGACTCCGAGTGGCCGTTAATCACCGGGACGCGGACAGTGGTCGCCGTGATTCTTAACCCGGGCAAGCCCAGAATTTTGCGGGTTTCATTAATCGTTTTCATTTCTTCCTTGGTGTAGCCGTCATCAACAAAAACATCTATCTGCGGCAACATGTTAAAAGCTATCTGATGCCGGACTTTTGCATTGGCATGGGGGAAACGCTCTTTTACAAAATCGCTCTTTCCTGCGAGCACTGCCTCGCTTTGGGCAAGCATTTCATCTACCGCCCGTTTGCCTGCACCTGAAACAGCTTGGTAGGTGGATACCACAACCCGTTTCAATCCCGCCGCCTGCTGCAGCGGCCGCAGTGCTACCACCATTTGAATGGTGGAACAATTGGGGTTGGCAATAAGTCCCTTGTGTTCCGCAAGGGCTTCCGGGTTAACCTCGGGTACTACCAGCGGCACATCTTCTGCCATACGGAAGGCGCTGCTGTTGTCAATAACTACGGTGCCGCGCTTTACGGCTTCCGGGACAAGCTTTTCGCTGACGGATCCACCGGCGCTGAAAAAGGCTACATCCACTCCGGCAAAAGCCTCCGGCCGCGCTTCCTCCACCTTATATGTCCTGCCTATAACCTCGATTTCCCGGCCGGCAGAACGGGAAGAAGCCAGAAGTTTCAGGCCGGCTATGGGAAAATTACGTTCCTGCAGTACCTGAATAATGGTCTGGCCTACCATGCCTGTAGCACCGACAATGGCTACGTTATACCTTTTCATTTCTAGACCCCCTGTATATTTATAATATTTTATGCATTCCGGAAGGTGTCGGTTTGTTTCAACGCGCCATCCGGGCAGGAATAACATCCTTTCTCAGTATATCGGCGTATGTTTCCCGCCTGACAACAATGTCCGCCCGGCCGTCCCGGACGAAAACAACCGCCGGACGCGGAAAACGGTTGTAATTGTTTGCCATGGGGTAATGATAAGCTCCGGTAGAAAGCACTGCCAGAAGGTCGCCCCGTCTTAGCTCCGGCAGTTTTATGTCATGGATCAGTATGTCGCCGGATTCGCAAGCCCTGCCGGCAACAGTATAAACTTTCTCAGCCGCATCCCTTGCCCTGTTGGCCAGTATGGCTTCATACTTTGCTTCATAAAGGGCTGTCCGCAGGTTGTCGTTCATGCCTCCGTCAACGGCGGCATAGCAGCGGATCCCCGGTATTTCCTTGATGGTGCCCACAGTATAAAGCGTGGTACCTGCTTCACCGACAATAGAACGGCCCGGTTCTACCAGCAGTTTGGGCAGCGGTAGGTTATGCTCCGCTGCCTTTTCCCGCACAACCAAAGTAATCTCCTGTACATAAGCTGACAGTTTGCAGGGCTCGTCGCTTTGCCGGTAACGGATGCCATGCCCGCCTCCCAGATCAAGCTCCCCGATAACAAAGGAAGTTTTGTCTTTGATCTCCTTAATAAAATCCATCATGACACCGGCTGCCAGGCGGAAGGGCTTCAGGTCAAAAATCTGGGAGCCGATATGACAGTGCAAGCCGCGCAGATCAAGATGCTTCATCTTTAGTGCCTTTTTCACCGCGGCAAGAGCCTGGCCGTCGGCAAGCCCAAGGCCGAATTTTGAGTCAGTCTGGCCGGTCTGGATGTAATGATGGGTATGGGCCTCTATTCCCGGTTTTACCCGCAGGTAAACGGCAGCCCTCTTCCCCGCCGCCGCTGCTTCTTCCTCCAGCAGTTCCAGCTCATTAAAACTGTCGACGACAAAGCAGCCTATATTGTTTTCCAGAGCCAGGAGTATTTCCTCTGCCGTCTTATTGTTGCCGTGAAAGATCATTTTCTCCGGGGGAAAGCCGGCCTCCAGGGCAGTATATATCTCACCGCCGGATACCACATCAAGGGCAAGCCCCTCTTCTTCCACCAAACGGCACATTGCCGTTGTCAGAAAGGCTTTTCCGGCATACGCCACCAGGCTGTGCGGGTAAAAGCGGGCAAAAGCTTCCTTGTATTCGGCACAGTTTCTGCGGATCAGTTCTTCATCCATTACATAAAGGGGAGTGGCAAACTCCCCGGCCAGCTCCGTTGTATCACAACCCCCTATTTCCAGGTGGTTTTGACTGTTGATGCGCATCGTTCCCGTTAAAAACACCGGTATCCCCGCCTTTGTTTAAGTAAAAGGAAAAGCCGACAGTTGACGTCGGCGTTATTTACCCAACATACAACCCCATCCCTTGTGTGAGATAGCTCTTCACCGCCTGCCAGGGGATACATACGGTGACAGTCCGGCAGTTATTCACTGACGGCCCAATCACATGCCCGGGGAATCATGGGATTTCGGCGGTGTCTCCTTTCGCAGCTGCTCATCAGGGTCCCCACCCTCACAGATGTTACTCTTAGCTCACCGCACCTCTACCCCACCTGCTGGTGAGGTATCTGTTAAATTTGCAACAATTTTACCATACTGCCGTTCTTCTGTCAATTAACATTAACCTCACTTTTGCGCGGGCTTTTTAAGCTTCCTATTTCCCGGGCTGTCCTTTGACATCTCTCCGGGAAAGACAGCTTATAAAGCCTGGACCCTGGTTAATCCGGCTTTGGCAGCTATTTGCAGTGCTTCCCGGTACTCCTCTGCCCTTATTCTTCTCCCCAGCACTGGATGGCCTACTGCCTTGTAACAGGGCCTGTACTGTGCCATTATGTTAACATAAGTGTGCGAAGAAATTTCTCCGGCAAGAAATCCCATAATTTTTTTTGTGCCGGCCAGACCGGCGGGAAGAACCAAATGTCTTACCAGAAGGCCGCGCACGGCAATATTATCTTTGTCCATGACCAGATCGCCCACCTGCCTGTACATTTCCCTGACAGCGGCAAAATTTACTGTCGGGTAATCCGCGGCCCCGGAGAATTCTGCGGCGGGCCCGGACTTGCCGTACTTCATATCAGGCATATAAATATCAACTACCCCGTCCAGCACTTCTATCGTTTCCAGAGAATCAAATCCTCCCGTATTGTAGACAAGCGGAATCTTAAGTCCCCGGCCGGCAGCATATCTGACGGCCGCCAAAATACTCGGGACTACATGGGTAGGAGAAACAAGATTGATATTATGACAGCCCATTTCCTGGATTTCAAGCATTATTCGGCCAAGCACTTCGCCGCTGACTTCCCGGCCCCGGTAAGAATGGGCTATATCGTAGTTTTGGCAGAAAATGCATTTTAGGTTGCAGCCGGAAAAAAAGATGGTTCCTGAACCCATTCTGCCGACAAGGGGAGGTTCTTCCCCGAAATGGGGGCCGTAACTTGCAACCACAGCCCTGTCACGTGCTTTGCATACTCCAAGGTCCGGCTGCTGCCCTTTGTTCTCCGGCTTCTCCAGGCGCCTGGCACGGCAGCGTCTGCCGCATAATACGCAGGGGTTAGCCAGATCCCTGCTCCTCTCTAGTTTTTCCTGCCATTCTTCTTCGCTCAGATACAAATAAGCAGGGGGACCCGGTTCAACTGTAAATGAACTCAAACAATCCGCCACTGGGAGCTTTTTCTCCTTTCCGGTTATTACTCAAATACCCGCAGATAAACCAGTTTAATTCCCGGTTTCAACCTGCGCAAGTAATTATCTACAATAACACAACTTTAGCCGGTGCAGGATGCCGCTTCGTACACATAATATTCGACAAAGATGACATTCAGGTGTGATGAATTTTGCTTGTAAATGCGCCTGGGCTTTTCTTTATCATATCTTTTACCCAATTATAGCATAAAAAAGGAAGGATTAGGGAAGCCATGAGTCGAATGATTTTCATTTGCGGCAATTAATTTAACATTTTATACGAAACAAAGAAAGGAGAGGTTAATATTGAAAACTGTACCTGAGGTCAAGCCAAAACTACTTAAATTTAGCGGAAGTAGAAAAGCAGGCATCCCTTATCTCAGCGATATCCCCTGGAACGCTCACCTCTGCGGTTTCTATGAAACAGAGCAGGATATGCTGGACATAGTTATCCCTTTTCTGCAGGCAGGTTTGGAGAATAACGAATACTGTATGTGGATTATACCGGAAACCCTTACTCCGCATCAAGCCAAAACTCTGCTTCAGAATGCCCTTGCCGGGTCTGGTTTTAATTCCGAACAAATTGAAATTTTAAGGAATAAAGAATGGTATTTAAAGTACAGCGAGTTTGAAGGAAGACGAATTCTCAACGGGTGGAAGAAAAAAGTCAAGCAGGCACTGGCTGAAGGTTATGACGGATTAAGGATATGCGGCAATACCGCCTGGTTAAAAGAAAGATACTGGAAAGCATTTATCGAATATGAAGCAGCCATTAACAAAGATTTAAGCGACATGAAAATAATTGCCCTATGCACTTACCAGCTAAGCAAATGTGCTCTGCATGACATTTTGGATATAGTTAACAACCATCATTTTTCTTTTGTTATAAGCAAACTTGACAGCAGCTATACCAATATAGCGGCAAAATATGAGCGAATAAATCTAATTGGAAAGATGGCTGCCAGTATTGCCCATGAAATCCGAAATCCCTTGACTGCCGTAAAAGGTTTTCTGCAACTGCTGAACAATAAGGAAGATATTGCGTTATACAGGTATTATTTTAAACTGATGCTTGATGAACTGGAACTGGCCAACAGTATCATTTCGGAGTACCTTTCCTTGGCCCGTGATAATGATAAAGATATCAAAAAGCAGGATTTGAATGCTATCCTGCGGGCCGTCCTGCCGCTACTGCAGGCAAATGCTCTCAAGGAAGATAAAAATGTAGTTTTATTAACCGGAGATATTGAACCGCTGCATGTTGATGCTAAAGATATCCGGCAGGTTATTCTCAACCTTGCCGGCAACGGGTTGGAAGCCATGCAGGAGGGCGGTTGTTTAACAATCTGTACCTACATAAAAAACGGTTATGTTGTACTGGAAATACAAGATACGGGAAGCGGCATCCCCCAGCATGTTGTTGAAAAACTGGGAGAGCCTTTTGTAACAACTAAAGAAAACGGGACAGGACTGGGCCTGCCCGTCAGTATCAGTATTCTGGAATACTACAATGCTGCTATTAAAGTGCATACCTCCTCTGCCGGTACCACCATTAAAGTTTACTTCCCCGCTGCCGGTTGAGCATATACGGCAGCGCTTCTGCTACGGAAAAATTCAGTTCGTTTTCTGTTGCAGCAGGTCGCGGATTTCCGTCAAAAGAACAACTTCGGACGCCGGCTCCGGGGCAGGAGCTTCCGTTTCTTCCTTCTTTTTAAAACGCTCGAAGAGACGCACAAACAAAAAGATTGAAACTGAAATGAGTAAAAAGTCAACTATACTCTGCAAAAACAAACCATAGGAAATCGCTGCATCCTTATAGGTAAACACCAGGCCGGAAAAGTCCACTCCCCCAAAAACAATGCCAAATACCGGCATTATGACATCATTAACAAGCGACGTAACAATTTTGCCAAAAGCGCCCCCTACTATTACGGCAATTGCCAGATCAATCACATTACCCTTAACAGCAAATTTTTTAAATTCTTCCCACATAAAGCCCTGCTCCCTTCATTGTTAATCAGCTAATTGCTTCCACAACTGCACAAGTCACAGAAAAAAACAGCGTTCTGTACATAGACATCTTTTATTTTTATTACTGAAAAAATTTTACAAAGTACGGCAGATAATTCCTGAACCATTCAACAGCATTGCCTTCACCGGTGGTAGTTTTATAAATATATTCCCCGAACACTTCCCCGCCGATTGCTATATGGCCTACAGCAAAACCGCCGATTGAAAGGCCGAAAGAAACAGCCATTCCGCCGGCGGCAAAAAGTCCGGCAACGGCCGCACCTCCAAGCGAAGCAAGCGTGCTTAACGACAACCCGCCCAGTGCCAGTAAAACACCTGCGGAAATGCCGGCGAAGCTAAACACTCCCAGGGCTATGCCACCTGCTGTAAACACACCCAAGGCTACCGGTCCAAAAGCAAAAATGCCCCGGGCGATTTCAAATTCACCCGTTTCGGGATTATAGCCGTCTGTAATGTGGTAAAGCGGGATATTAAATATTTTTTTCTGTGACACCCTGCGCCAGCCTGGATATCTCCGCGGCCAGGGATAGCTGTACTGTTTCCTATCTTGCAGTTGTAAATTTTCACTGAATTCCCAGGCCACTTTTTCAACGGAATCAAGTTTATTATAAGCGAGTGAACCGTGTTTCTCAATTAATGCCTCTATATGTTCGGTTAAACTCTGCTTTATTTTGTTTTTTGTCTGACTGTCCGTATCAATTCTGCTCACAACATCATCAATATATTCAAGATACCTTTTTTCCATAATCAATACTCCCTATTCCAGTATTTTACACATAAATTCAACCACCACATTCCACTCTTTCCGGTACCCGGCAAAATACTGCCTTCCTTTGCCGGTAACAAAATAATACTTCCGCGGTTTCCCTCTTCCCAGGGGAGCCTGCCAGCGGCTCGTTATGATCCCTCTTTCCTCTAGGCGGTAAAGAATAGGATATAATGTACCCTCCTTAACTTCTATTTGCCCGGAAGACAAATCCAGGATTTTCTGGCTCAATTCATATCCATACATCTCTCTTCTTACCAGCAAGGCCAGTATGGCAAGCTCAATAACCCCTGATTTTAATTCTTTTCTGATTTCTATGGTTATCACCGGCTCTCTGCAGATATTTACACAGATTACAATAATATATTGCTTCTCTATATACTTTGTGCTTCTAGGTATTATTTTATTTTCTTAAAATGCTTTTGTCAATATCTGCCCCGGTATTTTTTGTCTTGGATTTGCCGGGGTTATGCAACAGAAATCCGGCGGTATAACAAATGCAAGCAAATGAGAAACGCCCGGGCAAAAACCCGGGCGTTAATGTTTTTTCCAAAAATGATATTTTGCTGCTGTTTAAGCCTGCCGCAGCCTGCTTACTGTCTTGTCCTGTTTTCCAGGAGAATAAGCTCCGCCGCCGCCAGTCCCACATAGCGGTTCTGCCGCCAGATTCTGTCCCACTGTCCTAAATCACCGACTTTGGTGCCAACTTCAACTATTATTGCCGGCACAGCGAGTTCACTGATTACCCAGTCCATATATTTCCCGCCGTTAATTAGATAACGCGGGTAATATGGATAGCCGGTTACCACGGAAAGGGCTTGGACAATCCTGCGGTCCCGGGCCAGTTGCTCCCCTTTTTGCTTATAATACCAGTATAAAATTTCTCCCTGCTGATGGAAAGACAGAACCATGGCCGGCTTCCGGGCAAGAGTAAATTTATACAGTGCTTGCGCTTCCGGTTCGCTTAACGGTTCGCTGCCTTTAAAATAACCGGGCGCCGGTTTGCTTTCAACCTTCACCAGGTAATGCCAGTTAGTGGGGAACTGGCGGTTTAAATCAACACCCCTGATATTTGCCTTCCAGCCGTCAAAGCTGTTTTTCCCGTTTTCCAGCAGTATTTTCCGGACCTCTTTTTCGTGCTCCACCGCTTCCGGACCTTCGAGGACAAGGGTTACCCCATCCGGATTAAGCATAGGTAAAAACCAGAAAGTTACTTCTTCCAACATGGCATTTACGTCATAGCCGCCAAACAGAAGTCCATTATGCGCATGATAAGCATACTCTTCCAGCATTTTCATGAGCAAAGCGGTAGTCAGCCATTCACTGCCGTGAATAGAAGCATCCAGGAATATTTCCACAGGACCGTTTCCCATACATACAGCATATATATTGCGGCCTTCGACAGATTGCCCTATTACCTGCAGGTCAAGCAGTTCGTGGTAGGATGCGAAAAGTACCTGCAGGTCATATTCCATTTTGCCGTAGGTATGTATATCTCCCGTAACAACAGTAACTGCAGTATTGGTAATTCTAAATGCCGGCCAGGCCGCCCGGGCTACTGTTTGTACCAGTTCCCGGCGGGTTATTTTCTCAGCAGGCAAAAACACCCTCTCGGGGGGCACGGCAATTATTCCTTCCTGCGCCAGGTAGTCCAGCGGCAGGTCTTCAGTTTCCCCTTTCAGGAAAAATTTCTCACAGTCTGCATCCGCCGGGATGTTAACAGTCCGGGCAAGCAGTCTGTAAAGCTCTTCCCTTCTTAAAACAGCTTCGTTGCCATCAAGGAAAACTCCGGAAATCTCCAGCATTTTGCTGTAATTGTCAAAATCCTCCTGCCCCTCGATGGCGGCAAAAACCTCCAGTGCTTCCCGGCGGGAAACCGGCAGTTCACCTCCTGTTTCCTGCCACTTTTCGGGAAAAACACCCAGGCTGTTAATATATTCCCACTCGTTCAGCGGCGCACCAAAAGTCATGCCCGCCCCGGTAAAATCCAAAAATCTGGGAAGCAGGCAGACAAAAAGGAAAAAGCCTGCAATAAAGAAGAAAAGCTGCAGGTTTTGTTTGTTCTCTACCATTACTCTCCCTGCTCTCCCCAAAACAATTACCTGAATACAGATTTTTATATACATTTTGACAAAAACCGGCATTTCCCTGCCGGGATCTGCCGGTTCCAGAAGCTGTTGTTTATTTTCCCTGCGCCGCCAGGCGTCCTATTTCAGCAGCCGCCTTTAAGTACTCGGGGTGTTTATTAATATCTCCCTTATTGTCTACCCCGCGTACCAACAGCTGATCAGCAAGCACATAGCCTGCCGCGTTGTAATAATACCGGATAGTCAGAATAGTCCCTTTAAACAGCCTTTTCCCCTTTGTTGCCTCGACACTGATTAAGTAGCCGGGCTTATCTCTTAATAGCAGGGGATCTTTTAATTAATACCTGCGCGCCCATAAGGCCTGGGCGCGGTCAATGGCCGCTTTCAGGCAGGCGGATACATTGTAAAAGTAGATGGGAGTAGATACTATCAGCGCATCTGCCGCAATTATTTTTTCATAAAGCTCCTGCATGTCGTCTTTCAGCACGCAAATACCTGTATTGTCA
>FZPS01000027.1_pt10 | contig 10792 bp, 13 predicted proteins | sample 1817821 | NCBI WGS metagenome assembly FZPS01 (sample SAMEA104158645, study PRJEB21678) | metagenome | place: Germany | collected 2015-04-21 | reverse complement strand
AACGCAATTTCCCGTCCAGATAGCACGGCCTACCATCCACCCACTATATTTTTATATCCGTGATCACCTGTCTTTTAATCGACAGTTGAAAGCTCCCCGACATTATTATGGTTCATATGGAGCTACCACATATTCACCACTAATGTAGCTCATCGAGGAGCTTTCAACAGCCGATTAAGACTGCCGCCGCTTTCGCGGATTTGAAAAAGGAGCCGAACATTTCACAGCCGGGGGAAGCTATGAAAAAGATGGGAAGCTTGGCGGGCACGTAGTCTCAGTGGCACAACCAAGCTATTGATCGCTTATATTAATATAATATGCAAAAAATCTTGATTTTTAACGAGGCTAACAGCTTTTAGAATGTTCAATTTTTCTTGTGTGATAAAAGACACTTTTTAGCTTTAAGCATTGTCAAGGTCGTAGATGGTTTGCATGGTAGGATCGTCGATGAATGATGTTTTCAGGTTTTCACCGAAACGATTCTTCGCCGCAATGTGGGCATTTCCGTATGTGCCGCCGACCAAAAACAGACGACGAGCAATTCGACCCCCTTCTTGCGGAATGGATGCATAATAACCAACGACATCGACAAGGCCACGAACATCGCCAGCAAGCTTGCCTGGAAGCAAAGGAGTGTAGAACCACTTTTTCGCCGTATCTTGATCCGTATCCTGCCCACAGATGAAAATGCTGTTGATAGGCAAATCACGCAACCTGCGCACCAGGAATTGAATCATTTCGCGCGATCTACCCCAATCGGCAAACTGCGCCTGATCGGGTTCATTATCGATCCTCTGCGTCAACGGGTCAATTCCAAGAAGCTGATACATACAGTACTTCTGCGCCTCAGTAAGAGAATCCGTAATGACCGTTCTGAGCTTCTTTGGTGTGGGGATTAATTTTTCGAGCTGTGCATCATCCTTGATGACCTCGGCCGGATAGCCTTTGATTTGTGCCTCAAGCCGGCGGAGTTTTATAAGGTCGTTGTCGTCGCGGAACTTCACATGAAGTTTAAGGAACTCATAGATGTTACCGTACTGTTTGAAAGTCTGAACAGGGATAACAAGAATCCGGCTGGCAACATCTACACCAACTTTCTTGCCTTCACGAATAAGCTGTTTCAGACCTTTTTCGCCGCCTTCCAAAGCGACATAGAGAACGTCACTGTAGTCTTCTACCAGAGCAGCTGTACCTGCAAGAAAGGTTTTGCCTACACCGAAATCACCGTAGATCAACATGGAAAGCCAATCGGATGCGAAATCGAGGTCTCTTGCAATAAAGGGGTTGTTAGCGCTCGGTTGCACCACTGGTGCGATAGGCGCTGCCGGCGCCTTTGTTGGGGTTGTTCCTGATAATGCCATAGTATCTACCTCCATTTTATATTAACTGTAAACCATTTATACAAGGTTTGCAGTTAGACACGATCGTCTTCGTCATCGTACAAGAATTTGAATCCGGTCTCTTCAGAGCTACTATCGAACTCTATGGTCATGTATTTGGCAGAATCCAGAATTTCCTCAAGAGGAATTTCACGGACAACTTCGGGTTTAGGTAAGTTCTCACGCCAAGGATCGATGTTGCCATCCTCGTTTCTCGGGCGCTTTTCCCAGTCTTTGAAGAACGCCTCAATTGTATCTGTATCTCCACGATCGGATGCAATACATGCATCCCGGACAGGACAATCCCAAATACAGTCTCTCGTAGGATTGGGATAGCAATATAAGTCCGGATTAAGCATCATGGACAGTTCCCCGTAGATGCATTTTTCGACATTAGCTATCTGCTCTTCATTACGGCGAACAAAATCCCAGCGGATAAATCTATCACCTTCAGGTGTCTCACGTGCTGCCAGATCATTTAAGAACTGAATGATTTTGTTCGGGGCACGATCAACACTACCATAGTCTTTAAGAATTTCCATTTTAAGGAGGCTATAGGTAGTTTTTTGCTTTTTGTCCACACTGAGGTCGCCGTTTTTCAAACGCCGCGGAGCCTGCACGCTATCTTTGGTAAGCTGCAGATAGATAAAACCATAAATAGGCTTTTTGAACAGCTTATTAGCCGCCCAAATATAGGCGCCAATTTGATCATCCGTATCAAGTTTATTAGTGTCTGCTCCCTTAGCTGTTTTGTAGTCAAGGATCCACCAACGGCCAAATTTGTCGCTTACAATACGGTCCATCGTGCCATGATAAAATATTGGCACAACTTGTACTTTATGTGTTACGCCTTGCGCGTCAATCCACAAATGTTCATCGTCTTGTACGACAGCCATTCCCTCGCCATCAAATTTGTAATCGCCAGGAGCTACTGTTACCAATGTACCTTGTCCAGGATAAGCATAAGCATCATTTTCTGAACCCTCTACATATTTCGCGTAGATGGTATCTGTTTCGATATCGGTGATAACAGAAACATCAAGCGGCAACATGAAAGACTGTTCAACACATGGTGTGGCTCCGGGAGTAAAAGGCTTAACTTGTTCGCCGTTTTCGTCAAGCCAAACAGTTTCAAACTGAGTTGCTGAATTATAGCGGGGATACCACGTAAGGTAATAGCTAAGCATTGACATTCCAAGTTCATAGCAAGCTTCAGCACCGAGAGGGAGTTCATCTTCCTTGAAGGCGTTGTAATACGCATAGAAAGCTTTTCGTGGATCACCATAAACATTCCAACCATGATAATCTTCCAAGGCGAAATGAATGCCTGAGCCAAACCAAAAATTGATATTTTGTTCCGCGCCGGAACGTGTTAAATTTTGCCTCATAGATGAGATATAATCCCATTTACGAAGACACCGACGAAAGACGCGCCGATCAGATGTTCTTAATGTATACCTGCTTCTTTTGCAAGATATGTCTTTTGCCATAATCTTACACCCTTTCTTATATTGGGATTTAGGCTTTCATCGCCTATATTAATATAATATTCTAAAATAAATTATTTTTAACGAGGTACTTTAGTCATTAAAAGATTTTATTTTCGCGATAATAGCGTCATAGTCAAAATGAGGTAAAGTACAATTAGTGCAATCTTTAATACCTCGGGTAGTTAAAATCCAGTTGCCTCCGCAGTCTTGTCTATTATATAATGGACAAAAACAGAAGAGGCAATTGAAATTATCAAACTGCTGGGGTTTTATAGAATGGCAAGGAAAATATTCACACGCGCGGTTCTGAAAGAATCTAAAATAGGGTTTCATTACACCAACCTCAATTAAATTAGTTAGTTTCCTTAGTAATAAGGAAATGCATTGTGGTGGATACGATATTCATCGATAAGCTTTACAAAGTCTTCTTCAGTATAAGCCATTGATTGTCCCAAAACTTCACGCTGCTTATTCTCAGCTATCATCCCATTCATGCGGATTTCTGCCTGCAGTAATTGCATCTTGAAATATACCAGTTCTCTTTCAGGATCCATTACTTAATCTCCTTTCCTTTGAAGCGTTTCAGCATCATTTTATATTGTTCATCTGTGCCAACGATCCAAGTAGCCGCATCGAACTTATCGTTCATCTTTTCTTTGACATCTTCATCAACCGTACCATTGTGTAGAAGGTAATTACAGTTAACGAAATTTTCTTGTCCTAAACGACAAAGACGATCTTCTGATTGTGCGTTAAGGTTAAAATCCCATTCATAACCAGCGAAAAAAGCATCTGCCGCCTCTGTAGCATGAAAAGAAGCGCCACTTTTTATAACACACAACATGACCTTCTTTTTATTCTCAGGCTTCTCAAAAGACTGCCATGAATTAGCAAAGGCGGCCGGTGTCATACCCCCATGAATGTAATGAAACGTAATTGCCGGATCTATTTCGCGAATGGCATCAGCGAAAATGGGTAATGCTTGCCGGAACGGTGTAAATACGACAAAAGGTCTTCGTGCAGCAATTAGTGCCTCTCCAGTTTCTCTAATGTAATTCAGTGCGGCACCATCGTCATCAATTCCAAGTAAACGAGGAGTTACTAACAGTTGCCGTGCACGTAAGATAGCAGACATTTTATTAGGCGTTACAACTAAGGTGTCTCTATCTACGTAACAGAGTTCCTCCATAATATCCTGGTGCGCTTTTGCTTGCTTTGGGGTCATCTGAAGCGGAATCGGGTTTCGCTGTTTGCCTGGTAAATCCTTTAATACTTCAGACTTAAGCCGTCGGATCATGTAATGTTTTAACATCTCACGGAATTTAGGAATGTCACGTGGATTACGTTCAATTTGCTTTCCAAATGGTGTAATAGTAACATTACAATAGCGATTGACAAAACCCCAATAATTAGGAAACATAGTATGTGCTACTATGTTCAACGGTGCAAACATATCAACAACGCCTTGTCTAATAGGTGTACCAGTTAAAAGATAAATTGCTCGTATGGATTTAGCTATAGCTATGAAGTTCTTAAAAGTAACATTGGTATGCTTCAATAATCCTGCTTGATGAATTTCATCCGCCACAATTGCATCCCAATGATGAACACCTAATTCATTCATCATGCCATAAGTGGTAACTACAATATTGAAAGATTTACCCCACATTTGTAAGGTAAAAATGTTCTTTCGTTGTTTAGGTGTACCAAGATACATAATAGGACTAATATTGAACCACTTCAAAAACTCTTCCTGCCATACGAATAAGGCATTCGTGGTGCATAAAATGAGCATGTTAAAATTGGACTTATCAATAGCCTGATGTAGTGCAGCTGTGATAGTTACGGCCGTTTTGCCTAAACCCATATCATCGAATTCTAATGCTCGTGGATTATCTATCATGAAGTCAATCGCTTCTTTTTGATAAGGACGCATTCGATCATACGTATTCTGCCATTGTTGTTTAGTAATCAAAACACCGTTATATTCTTCTGCCATTATAAAATACCTCTTTCCTTTCTAAATTTTGCACGCGGATCCGGATGTTTAACAAAGCCATATAAACGCCTGATTAAACTTTCGGATTGTATCCGTAATTCAATAACACGACCGTCTGTTGTATATACATCTAAGTCTACATCCCACTTCGGCTGTGATGTTCCTGCTGCAACCAATACACCAACAACTCCAGCTAATATGGCACCTATGATACCCTTTGACATTCGTGACAAGGAATTTTTATTATTCCGCGTGTAGTCCTTAACAATTACCACTTCGGCAATCTTAATTTCATCCGGCTTGAAGACACTATCATACACATAATACTTACCACATGTGTAATTGAAAAAACGCTTCCCTACCTCGTGAGGATTAAGGATTTTACTTTCCATATTCAACACCTCGTATTCTATAAATCTTGCTATATTAATATAATATTCCAAAATTTTCGATTTTTAACGGGGTAGGGCCAAAATACACCAAAAAAGAAAAAGATAGGCGTAAGCTCGCTCCCTCACGGAATGCTACGGCAGCGAGCTCACGCCTCTCTCGAATGACCCAGTAGAATCAAATTTCTTCTTTAGGTTTGATCGGCTGAAAGAAAACAGACGATTGACCTTTGCACTCAAGAACAATACCCCGCTTTACAGCGAGGTTAAATTCTTCAGGCGAAAGAAATCTCATATATTACCCTCCTCAATGATGATTACGGTGCAAGGACCGACAATGTCTAAATCTACAACATCGTCATGTTTTTCATGTACTATATCGGCGCCACGATTTTGTAATTCAATAACAAGAGCTGCCGTAGTAACCATAGATAAATCAATAGGTTCCATACTAACCCTCCTTTATAGTATTCGTTGTTAAAAGCTGGTCAAGTGCGGCCATAACCTTACGACTATAACTAGAAGTATAATTACCTTTATTCCACTCTTTGTTTGCACCGCCAACTCCCATATTGTATGCCATGAGTGCTTTATGTTCTGTACTGTATGTAAGTAAATATTCTGATAACATTCGAATTCCTGCTTCAATGTTCTGCTCAGGATCAAGAAAGTCAGTAATGCCTAACTCATCACGCAACCAAGAATGATTACACTTGTTGATTTGCATAATGCCATAGTCAGACGACTTACTAATAGAACTTACTTTATATCGACTTTCTACCCACATCAAAGCGAGTACCAATGGATAATGATCTTCAATACCATACTTCACAGCCGTTTCATATGTATACACTTGTAACTCTTCTGATAACGCAATATCAAAAACTTGAACTACTTTAGGAGGCTCTGTCGGCGGAATTGTAACTGATTCACCTTTAACTTCTATTTGACCCCAACTAACTACTTCAATGGACTCTTCTTGTTCGACAAAAGTAGACGTGATTGCTTCTTGGGGTAGCTCTCGCGAAATTGTTTCTCCTACTGGTGCGTTCGTACCAGTGGTGGCGGCGATAATACTGATCGTGGCCGCGATACTTACCCCTAGAAGTGACAAAGCTAATCGTTGGTTAGGCCGTAAACATGAATAGATACTATGGTGGGTATGTCTACGCCTTCGCGTCTTATACAATGTTTTCACCTCTTTTGTAGAAGAGTAAGAAGTAGCATCCGTGCCGAATTGCATCCCGCCCGTGTTTAAGTCCTTTTTCGTAGAAGCCCCATTGTTTGAGTTTATCATCAGTTACAAAGCTTTTTGCTGTGGATGCCATCTGCTTATGTGTTTTGATCCCTGTCATCTGAGCATGAGCTTCAATAGCCCCGATTAAACGGACTGTAAAGACTGGGTTGAAAGCATGTCGATCCAATTTGTTGGAATAGACTTTATAATCTTCGTAAAGGATAAAGTCTGGCTGAATGTCTTCAATCAACTTTAACAGAGGCACTACGTTCACATTTTTGTCATCGTAGCAATCCGGAACATGATCAACTGTGGTCAATTGGCCGTTTTCAAAGAGACACCAACCAGTTGTTTTTCCCGGATCAAGACAGAGTAGTTTACTGGGAATCGTATGTTTGCCGCGAAGACGTTCTAACATTTCTGAAAATGAAATTGTCATGTATTCCCACATCCTTTGAAAAATATTTTCCATGACACGCTCATGGCGCATTCTTACATTCTGAACTGATAAGCCTACATCTCGTGCCATTTGAGATAAATTGAAGCGCTGTTTCTGTGAATCCACAAAAACCAGATCCATTATGTATGCGAATTCTAAGATACGCCATCTTTCGGTATCGACTTTAGTTGGCATATGTTTGCCGCGATCAATAATGTCTTGAATGCAAGGATGAATGATGTGAGTACAGATATATTCAAGTTCATTGTCCAAAACGAATTGCTCCATGTCAGATTGTGCTTGTTCATCCCATATAAGTTCGCTATTGTCAATTTGATCCCCGTTAACTAAAATGGATTTTTCATCCAAATTAACCCAATTTTCTGGGGGGATCATATGCTCGATAAGTTTCTGCTGTTTCTTAAATGCCATTTGAATTGCACGTTCGATGCAGAAGCAAGCATATGATGCGAATGGTATACCTCTAGCTATCTGATATGTGTCTGCTGCTTGTATTAAACCTAAACAACCGTTTTGAAAATTATCAGCGGTGTATGGTTTATACTTTTTGAGTACCTGTGAAACTAAACGTATATTTAATTCCACGACTCTATTTCTAATCTGAATCCGATCATTCGGATCTGTTATCACCTCCATTGCTTTGTATAACTCGTCAGTTTTGGTTTTGTAATCAGTCGTCATGATAATTTCTCCCCCTGGCTTATTTTATTATAGAGAGCTTTCTCTATAATTATATTATATAATAACGGGCAGCCAAAAAACAATATGTTTAACGGAGTAAAATCTAAAGATATGACTTTTGCACAAAATGATGCTGAGAAAGGCGATTAAGGTTAGTTAAAATCAGGAAATTGCTCTGGATGGGCATCAATATACTGTTCCGCGCGTTGTTCAATGGTTCTGACTTGTTCAACGGTAAGCTCCTGTGCATCTTTACTTTTCTGTAGATTACATGTGCTGTGTGCACAGCCGACATTTGTGAAGCAATCTACACCGCCAATAACGATAGGCACAAGATGTTCCATATGAATATCATTAATGTCGGTAATGGGTTGCCCGCATAAACAACAAAGCGGAGACTTTTCATTAATGAAGATGCTATCACGGTCAATAACCATTTCCCGTGTATAAGGGATCCCTGTATTTTGTTTAAGGCGTTTCTTACGAGTAGAGTGCGCTTTGTTCATAGCTTTCTTGCCTTCAGCAGTTTGCCTATAACTACGATGCTTCGCGGCAATTTCATCTTTATGACGAGCATAATATTCCCGATTATGTTTACGCTTTAATTCACGATTCTCAGCATAATACTTTTTGTAATCCCGGTTACCTTTATTTTTGTCGTAGGACTTTTGTGCACTTTTCTTCTGACAATCTTTGCAATTGCCCGTACAATTCAGACGAGAACTTGAGTTACGATTAAAAAGGTAAAGCTTCTTAATTTTCTTGCATTTTCCACAACGTTTGTATCCGTCTGGAATTGTATCTGTAGAAACTGTTTCCTCATCAAGAAGATCCGGCATTCCTATATAAGACTCGATTTCTTCTCCTATCATGAGGATGTTAGCTTCTTTAAGTCGAACAATTTGTTGTTCACGATCAACAGACATTTTCGTTACCTCCAATAAAAAATTGTCTCCGCCAATAGTTATTAAAAAAGCGGGGAAGGGTGGTTACTTCCCCGCTTATATAAACGAAGAGGTGTTTATGCCTCTTCGTCGGCCTGCTCTTCGTCGGCCTGCGCCGCATCCGCATCGGATACAGCAATCTCAACGATCTCAAGGGCGGCGATCGCATCGTTGAAGTCTTCCTCATTGGTAGCCTTGTCGGCAAAAGTCTTGATCTGCTCGATGAGTTCAGCGAAGCGATCCGCGTCACTCTTCTCGGTCTTAGTTGCCTGCCATACGACAGAATAGGGAACCTCGAGCTTTTTGGCAATGTCGCTGCGAGAAGTACCTTCATTGAACAGCCTGCGAATGTATTCCGATCTGGAAATCGTGGTGCCGTCATCCAGGACGATGTCATGCTTCACGCGTGTACCGCCCAGCTCTTTGGTAAGATTGTAGATGACGCCGTAGCTCAGGTCAAGTGCCTTCGCAACGTCGCCGCGGCTTACGCCAGCTTCAACCTGCGCCTTGATCCAATCATTCCTGGAAATGTCAGACACCTTGGAAGCATCGATGATTTCGCCGGTTTCGGCATCATAGAAGTCCCCGTTCTCATGCTGTTTCACAAGGGCGTTGTTTTCGCCGTAAACCTTGATGGTCGAATTGGTCAATGCACGACCACGGCCAGCCGGTTCAGCATCATTCACCATGTTGACAGTGGCACTGTACACAACACGGTAAGCGAATCCGGTCTTTTCGGCGATTTCTTTCCTGGAAAGATTGTCCTCGAGAAACATCTCGCGGATGTAAGCGGCTCTGGAGCCCAGCGTGCCATCTTTAAGGGTGTACTGCATTTTCTCAGCGACCTCGCCGGCCACCTTTGCGGTTTCATTCAGCTCGTGCGTCTCTGCGGTTTCCGGTGTTGCCTGAAATTCTGCACCGAAGTCAAATTCTGATTTCTTCTTGGCCATTGTTTGTTCCTCCTGCTCAATTTAATATTTAGACTTAAGCGACTATATCGTATGATATAAGCTTTGCTTGTCTATATTAATATAATATCAAATTCAATCTTATTTTTAACGAGGTCTCTGAAAAAATTTTATTTTATTTTTTAGGGTTGGAGACACGCACTTGCTCTCGGATGCACCTTCTGATCGAGCTGCCCAAGCCGGCCAGCTCCCGCCTCTCTCCCGCAGTCCTGTAGAAGTTACTACTTATTTCCCGTAGCCCTGTAAGTGAAAGATATTTTCTTCCTTACGGACAAATACTTTTTGCACTTAGCACCCCGTTAAAAATCAGAAAAATTTTAATATTATATTAATATATCATCTTACGCTGCATATCAAATGACGTAGTGTTTGGGATTAACAATATTCGTTAAGGAGGCTATAAATATGAATGAAAATCCTTCAAATGTCAATAAGGAAGAAACCAAAACTATAGGTGGCGCCATTCCGATTGAATTGTATTGGCAATATAAAAAGGTTCAAGCGTTACGTCAAGAGTCTGCAACTCGTGCGCTTGAGAATGCCATACGACTCTATGTCGAGATTGATATAGAGGAGGGTAACTCTAATGGATAAATTCACGCAATTTGTTAGTCGTTTAGGTGTTATGAAACCTGCAACGATTAATGAGAAGAACAGCAACCACCTAAAGAAAATAGAAGAGATTCTTAAGTCAGATGAATACTTGGCGGAAGAAAAGATCGACGGTTGCCATTACATGATCGTCGGTTTTCGTTTCTTTAGTACTGAAGGCGTTGAAAAAACCGATAACTATCCGCATCTCCGCGACTTCTTTATTAACTTAGGAATGCCTAACCTCATCTTGGATGGTGAAATTAATTATCCAGGCAGAACAAGTCAATACTGCACGCGTGTTACGGGGTCCTCTGCGGATGTAGCTATTGCCTTTCAAAACGAAAATGCTCCGATACATTACACAATGTGGGATATGCTTAGAACTCCTCGCGGCACCTGGCTTCTTAACGAACCATTGTGGAAGAGGCGCAAGCTTTTGGAGGCGTTCTATGATCGTTTCATAAAAGGCACTTCATTAGAACCTTACGTTCATTTGACTACCACTAACCTCAGGGATAAAAAAGCCTTCTATGAGGATCTTATCGCCGCTGGCAAAGAAGGCATCGTCTTAAAACGTCTCGATAGCTTTTACATCATGGGAAAGAAGCCTATGTGGCAATGGATCAAACTAAAGCAGAAGGATGAAGCTGA
>FZPS01000199.1_pt250 | contig 10794 bp, 12 predicted proteins | sample 1817821 | NCBI WGS metagenome assembly FZPS01 (sample SAMEA104158645, study PRJEB21678) | metagenome | place: Germany | collected 2015-04-21 | reverse complement strand
CAGTACGAAAGCCTGTCCGCCCTGTCCGAAAAAAGCGTGTCCCACAGGAAGCTGTCCGACGATATATACGAGCAAAAGATACTGGAAATGCTGGGGCCCACCGTTTCCGCCCATATTTCGGACAACAACGAGATAAAGATTTTCAAGCTGGCGGAGCTGGGCTACCGCGGTTTTATCGCCAAGGTAAAACTCTTTGAGCCCAAGTCCTTCAGAGTGGTGCTGGCCCAGGACACGCTGGGCAAGCTGGAGACCACCTCCGAAGCGGCCAAAAGAACCGGGGCGATGCTGGCGATAAACGGCGGGGGTTTTTACACCGAGCTTAGAGACGGCCAAACCTACGCCCAGATGATAGGCAATACGGTGATAGACGGCAAGCTGGTGGAACCCTTCAACGGCTATCCCGGGGATTTGTTCTTTGCGGGGATAAACAAAAAGGGCCAGGTAATAGGTACGGTGCCCAAGACCGAAAAGGACCTGACCGCGCTGAAACCTTACCAGGGCGTGAGCTTTATACCGGTGCTGTTAAAGGACGGCAAGAAGGTGGAGATACCCGAAAAATGGAAGACCACCAAGCAGCCCCGAACCATAATAGGCAAGTACGCCAACGACGACCTCATTATGATAGTAATAGACGGGCGTCAGGGGGACTGGAGCGTTGGGGTTACGCTGGAGCACCTGCAGGACAAGCTGCTTGAGCTGGGCGTCAAGGAGGCCTACAACCTGGACGGCGGCGGCTCAAGCACCATGTACTTCAACGGGGTGGTGCTGAACAGGCCCTCGGACGGCAGAGAGCGCCCGGTGGTAAACAACATCATAGTGCTGCCATAGAAGTAAGGGGGACGGTTCTTTTGCTTCCATGGGCAGCAAGGGGAAGCAAGGGGGACGGTCCCTGTGAGTCACAAGTACCGGGCACTGGGTATTAAGTGGCAGGTCACAGATGGCGGCCGGCAGACCGTAGCCGGTGGGCATCAGGGATTCCGTCCCCCTTTAGAATTTTGAAAGGAGAAAACCATGGAAAGCAAAGAGAAATGTCCGGAATGCGGCTGCAATGAGATAGGCCGGGGGAAGATGTCGGGATACGCAAGCATGGTACCCGAAGGCAGGGTGTTTGCGTCGTCGGCCTTAATCGCCGAGGTATGTACCGACTGCGGGCTTATACTTCGCCTTAAGGTTGAAAAACCCCATAAATTTAAGCGGAAATAAAAAGAGGAGAACAGCATGACAAAAGCGGGAAAGGACCCCGGGTTCGCGTTAGGCGGGGCGGCAGGGGGTCCAGGGCACAAGATAGGCCTGGCCGGGGCCGTGGAGATAATAATCGGCACGGTAATAGGCTCAGGGATTTACATAATGATAGGTCCGCTGGCGGCCGCCGCAGGTCCCGGCCTTTTTTTGTGCTACCTTTTTGCGCTTGTCGTTGCGGTGGCGGCGTCAATCTGCTACGCCCAGGTGGCATCGGTCTTCCCGGCCACCGCCGCCACTTACCGTTATACGAGGATGTTCTACGGTGACTTCATAGGGTTTGTAGTGGGCTGGTTCAGGCTGGTGGGTTCCTTCTGCGGCCTTGCGCTGATGAGCAGCGGGTTCGCCGATTACGTATCGGTATACCTGGCGGTGGACAAAAGGCTTACCGCCGCAGCGGCGCTGACGGTTATCCTGGTAGTCAACCTGCTGGGTATAAAGACCACCCAAAGGGTTGTGCAGTTCCTTGTTATAGCCGTCATGGGCGGCCTCGCGCTGTTCTGCGGTTTCGGCGCGCCGCACATAAGGTTAAGCAAGCTCACCCCCATGTGGGGAGCGGGAGCGGGTACCATATTAAAGGGCAGCATGACGGCCTTTTATGCATACACCGGGCTGTACATTGTGGCCGAGGTGGGGGACGAGGTGCAAAACGCCCAGAAAAGCATTCCACTGTCCATCATTATTTCATCGGCAGTAGTGGGCCTTTTGTACCTTGGTACAACACTTACCTTTGCAGGGGGGCTGGGCTGGGACACCATCAAGGCCCTAAGGCCGAACCTGGCGCAGGCGGCGGGGATAATGCTAAACCCATGGGTGGCGGGGTTGGTGCAGTTGGGGGCGGTTTTGGCCATTATCACCCCGATGAATGCGTCCTACATGGCAAGCGGCAGGTCGCTGTACAGCCTGGCGGTGGACGGAATGATGCCGCGGGCCTTTTCGAAGCTTAACCGGTACAATGTTCCGGGGCTTGCGACAGTAACAATATACGTTCCCGCGCTGCTTGTCGTGGTGCTGGACCTTCCGGTACTTTTCCTGGGCACCGTCAGTTCCATAGTCCTGTTAAGCAGTATGACCCTTGTAGCCGGGGCTTGTCTTATGCTGAAGAGAAAGTACCCGGAGGAGTTCCAAAGGGCTCCCTTCAGGCTGGCGGATACCGCCCTTAAGATACTGCCGGTTTTCACGGTAATAGCCGCGGTGATGCTGACGATAGTCTCGCTGGCAGAAGATTTGCTTATATTGTATTCCTTTGGCTTCTGGATGCTGGCGGGGTGGGTGTACTATTACGTATGGAAAAGGAACTGCAAGCGCAAGGCAAGATTTGAGACTTCCCGTTAACCTTACAGAGATGCGCCGAATATACCGGTTTGCCCTGGACAATATAGTAGTGAACAGGCTTTATAAAAAAATAACCGGTTGCAAAGAGGGGATTAGCGGCAATGAACAAGCGGGAAAAGGAAAGAGTGTGGCAGGGTTTTTGGCAGTTGGCCGACCCTAAGATTTGGATAGCTTCCACCGTACCCATGCTGGTTGCGGCGGCCCTCGCCTACGGCAATACCGGGCGGTTCCATCCCGGCTGGTTTTTGCTTTCGGCGGTGGGGATTTACCTTATTGAGACGGGCAAAAACGCCATAAACGAGTACGTGGACTATAAATCGGGAGCGGACCGGAACGTTACACCGGAAAACAGGACTCCCTTCAGCGGGGGCAAAAAAACCATAGTGGACGGGAAGCTTACCCTTGGCGAGGTAAAGGCCATATCCTACGGCACAATGCTGGTGGCCTGTGCCATAGGGCTGTTTATAGTGCTTTACCGCGAGTTTGATGTGCTGTGGATAGGCCTTGCCGGGGTTTTCTTGTCCATTTTTTACAGCGTCCCGCCCTTTAGTTTTGCATATTCCGGCCTGGGGGAACTGGCGGTGGGGCTGACCTTCGGACCTCTGATTACCACCGGTATGTACCTGGTGCTGACCGGTTCGGTGCAGCCGGAGGTGGTGACGGCATCAATCCCCATTGGTTTTTTGATTGCCAACGTGCTGTGGATTAACCAGTACCCGGACTATGAAGCGGACAAAAAGGCCGGAAAGCATAACTGGGTGGTCCGGATGGGCAAAGAACGGGGAGTAAGGGTATTCGCGGCACTTTTTGCACTGGCCTACGCGATGTTCCCGGTGCTTACCCTTCTCTACCGGAACCCGGTATGGCTGCTGGGGTTTGTAAGCATCCCGGTGGCGGTGAGGTCGGTAAGGGTTGCCAAAAGGGAGTTTGATTATACTCCCAGGCTAGTCCAGGCAAACGCCGGGACAGTTCAGGTTTACCAAATAACCGGTATAATGATGGTGATAGCGGCCATTTCAAACCGGTTTATAAGTATATGAAGGAGAGGTGTACATATATGAAAAGCTTGGAGGACCACAGGAATTTTCTTAAGGGTTACTTATGGGACCGGTGGGACGACTTAGAAAGGGACCAGCAGAAGGGTCTGCCCGCCCCGCCGCCCCAGAAGCCCTACGGCGGGGATGCAGCCTTTGTAGACCTTGTGGCGCGAAAGGACTTTAATGTGGGAAACATGCCGCTTATAAACGCCCTGGAGCGAAGAAGAAGCTGCAGGAAATTCACCGGGCAGCCCCTAAGCCTCGAAGAACTGTCCTTCCTTCTCTGGGCGGTGCAGGGCGTTACCGGTGACAGGGAGGACAGAAGGGCAGCCCCGTCGGCCGGGGCACGGCACCCCTTTGAGACCTACCTGGCGGTTAGGAATGTAGAGGGTTTAAGGCCCGGGCTTTACAGGTACCTGCCAATGGAACACAGGCTGCTTACTATGGACCGGCCGGAAGGGCTGGACCTCAAGGTGGTGGAAGCCTGCAAGGGGCAAAGCTTTACAGCGGATGGGGCGGTGGTTTTTATGTGGACGGTGCTGCCCTATCGCGCGGAATGGCGATACAGCCTTATTGCCCATAAAATGATAGCTATAGATGCGGGTCACCTGTGCCAGAATCTTTACCTTGCATGCCAGTCCATCGGCGCGGGTGCCTGCGCCATAGGGAAGTATGCGCAGGATAAAATGGACGCGCTTCTCGGGGTTGACGGAACCGATGAATTTGCGGTATACGCCGCGGTGGTAGGAAAGGTATGACAACTACGGAGGATGTATTTTATGACCTTTGGTGGAGTAATATTCGATATGGACGGCACGCTGCTGGATACCATTGAGGACCTGGCCAAATGCATGAACAGGGTTCTTGAGCGGCACGGCTATCCCGTCCACCCGGTGGATTCTTACCGGTATTTCGTAGGGGAAGGCATGGAAATGCTGGTTAGAAGAGCCCTTCCCACCGGCTGGGACGACCGGGAAGCGGTGACGAAGTGCCTGGCAGAAATGCAAGAGGAATACAGCTCTGGATGGGCGTGCTGCTCAAGACTTTACCCGGGAATTGGGGAACTCCTTGACTTCCTGGAGGATAAAAGGATTCCGAAGGCCGTGCTGTCCAACAAGCCGGATGACTTCACTAAGGCCATGGCCGAGGCTTTCCTGGGGCAGTGGACTTTTTTTGAAGTAAGGGGGGAGAGGCCATCCAGCCCAAGGAAACCCGATCCTGCCGCTGCGGTGGAAATAGCCGCCGGGATGGGTGTCCCGCCGCAGAATATACTATACCTGGGGGACAGCGGTATTGACATGCAGACCGCTGCCAGGGCGGGAATGTACCCGGTAGGGGCACTTTGGGGTTTCAGGAGCGCCGACGAGCTTAAACTAAACGGGGCCAGGGCGCTGGTAAAAACCCCCGGGGAGGTTATATCCATCATATCCGGCGGGCTTAAAAAAACTTAAGTGTAAAATTCCCGGCACGGGAAAAGCTATTTAGTGTCAGGGGGCTCCTTAAATCGTCACGGGGCTGCCGCAAGCCTTTGAATGCTGCCGGCGCCCTGGACATCAGGGGCCCTTGGCGCTAATTTTGCTTAAAAAGGGGAGTGACGGGAGTGGGCAAAAGGATAAACCTTCTGGTGTTTAGCGGGGACTATGACAAACTCTATGCCGCGCTTCTTATAGCCAACGGTGCGCGGGATATGGATATGGACGTTTCAATGTTTTTTGCTTTTTGGGGCTTACTTGTACTGCGGGACCCGGAAAGGATGGGCAGCGAGGACAAAAGTACCTACGAAAAGATGTTTGGAGCGGTGACGCCCAAGGGTCCCGAGGACCTGGGTCTTTCCAGGATGAACATGATGGGCATAGGCAAATCCATGATGCTGGATATGATGAAGGAGGATAATGCCCCCAGCCTTAAGGATTTGCTGGACGGCGCGCGCAAGAACAAGGTCAAGTTTTACGGCTGCAAACTGTCCGCCGAGGTTATGGGCTTCAAAAAGGAGGAGCTGCTGCCGGAGCTGGAGATTGTGGATGTGAAGGCCTACATACAGGATGCCGTTAATTCTGACATGCAGCTTTTTATTTAGCGGAATTGCTTCGGGTAATCAAGGGGACGGTTCTTGTGATTGCAATCACAAGAACCGTCCCCTTGATTAGTCCCCTTGATTATCCCCTTGATTTCTTATAGTTTCCCGCTGCAGCCCAATACGTTCCTTATCTTATGGGCTACCATCTTCTTTATGGCTTCCCTGGCGGGGCCAAGATATTTCCTCGGGTCGAACACCAATGGGTTTTCGGCCAGGTACTGTCTTACGGCGGCGGTCAGAGCAAGCCGCAGGTCTGTATCTATGTTTATCTTGCACACTCCCATTTGGGCAGCCCTTCTCAGCATGTCCTCGGGGACACCCTTGGCCCCCGGTATGTTGCCGCCGTATTTGTTGCAAAGGTCTACGAACTCGGGCAGCACCGTCGAGGCTCCATGCAGGACCAGCGGAAATCCCGGCAGCAGGGAGCTTATCTTTTCAAGCCTGTCAAAGTCCAGCCGCGGTTCACCCTTGAACTTGTACGCGCCGTGGCTTGTTCCTATGGCAATCGCCAGCGAATCTATGCCGGTCCTTTCAACAAACTCCACCGCCTGGTCCGGGTCGGTAAAGGTGGCTTCCCTTTCGCTCACACTGATGTTGTCCTCTATTCCCGCCAGTTTCCCCAGCTCGGCCTCCACCACCACTCCCCTGGAATGGGCGTAGTCCACCACTTTTTTTGTAATTTCTATGTTTTCCTCAAAGGGATACTTTGAACCGTCAATCATTACTGACGTGAAACCGTCGTCTATGCAAGACTTGCAAACCTCAAAGTCCTCGCCGTGGTCAAGGTGCAGCACCACCGGTAACCCGGTATCCTCCACCGCCGCCTCCACCAGCTTCCTCAGGTAAATGGGCTTGGCATATTTGCGGGCGCCGGCGGAAACCTGCAGTATAAGGGGTGCCTGTTCTTCCTTTGCGGCATCCACGATGCCCTGTATTATCTCCATGTTGTTTACGTTGAAGGCCCCCACCGCATATTTGCCCCGGTAGGCCTTTTGGAACATATCGGTAGAAGTAACAAGTGGCATAAAAAAACCTCCTTCATAGTGGTATGGGGACACATCACAAATCCCACTTTGCGGATGAATGCCCCCGACTGACAGGCTGGCGGGCTGGCAACATATACAGGTTATGGGTCACAGTGGAAGTAATCTGCGGGACGCTTTAATAAAGACAACACTTGCTGCGGAATGTTTCCCTGTCAGCCCATATAATAGTATATAACAAATGTATTGGAAAATACAGGTCATATTTACGACAACAGCCTTGCCTTTAAAAATAATGTCGTGCATATGTTAAGCGGTCGAATTTTCTGGAGGAATATCCGTTTTTTGGTCGAATATTTATAAACAATCGTTGAAAGCTGCAGCGGTACAAAGCCTGTAAGCCGCTGCCCTGTTAAATACTATTTTTGGGGGGCTTAACATGATAATCCGGTTTTTTTGCCTTGCACTTTTGATATTTGCATTGGGCGTCGCGGCACCCATACTGTTTCTTGAAGAGGTCCATTATACCCCCATGGATATCCGTAGCATTGCTGCGGTACTGGGAGCGGCGCTGGCGACGGCCGGCGTCTCCGCCGGTATAATGTACGGGCTCCTGAAAGGGCGGATTGACAAATGCCGTATGCTCATAGAAGGGGTCAGCCGGTCCAGCATGACCCAGGACATAAAGAGTACCGGGGATAAATGGATGGAGGGTGTCGTCTGCGCCCTCAATGACCTGGTTAAAAACATAAGGAGGCTGGTGGGCAAGGTGCTTACGGCCACCGACAAGCTTTTCACCTATTCCGAGACAATAGAAGCGGAATGCGGCGATGTGAGCAGTGCGGTGGAAGAAATATCCGTTACAATAAACGAAGTGTCCCAGGGGGCCGAGGGCCAGGCGGAGAGAGTCATAGGCACAAAGGCAAGCACCGTAAGGATAGTGGAGGTTTCAAAGGCCATAGCCGACCTGGCGGAAAACACCTTTTCAATTACAAGGGACATGAAGGAAAGGGTTAAAGAATCGGAGGAGAAGCTGCAGGGGCTTTTGGAAAAACTGGGCAAGTCCAACCGGGACAACAAGGACCTGGCGGTGGAAATTGAAAGGCTTCAACAAGACGCCGGCGAGATTAGGGATATTATAGCAATCGTGAGAGGAATAAGCGAGCAGACAAACCTTCTTGCGCTAAACGCCGCCATAGAGGCTGCGAGGGCTGGGGAAAGCGGAAAGGGCTTTGCGGTGGTGGCGGAGGAGGTAAGGAAGTTGGCCGAGGAATCTGACAGGTCCGCTGCCCGCATCCGCGATATAATAGAGAGCATTTACCAAAAAATAAGCCACATAACAGGGAGTATAGAGGCCCAGGTTGCCGACATGGATAGGAGCATGCAGTATGCCGGCGAATTCCGGGAGCTTTTTTCAAGCGTGGAAAGCACCTCGGAGGATACGCTGAAGTCCGCCGGGGAAATCGTTAAACTGTCCGCCCAGGGCATAGAGAATGCAAGCAAGGTGGATGAACTGATGGATGAAATATCGGCGGTAACACAGCAGACCGCGGCGGGCATGGAGGAGATTAACGCCGCTACCCAGAACGAGGTGGAGATGGTAAGGAAAATATACCAGTCGGTGGGCAGCCTGTCGGATATGGCAAGGGACCTTAACGAAGTATTAAAGGCGGTGGAGGGCAACTATAAATTGGGCACAGGCGACGAGGAAAGGATAAAGCAGGCGGAGGGGATACTCAAAAATTCTCTTGAAAACTTCGGGCCCTTTAACCCCGAAGACGTGCAGGGGGTAGGCAGCTTTGTAAGGGACCTGGGCGCCGCCCACGACGATGTGTTTGAGGCGGTTTTTGCACTGGATTCCGAAGGCGGCGTGATAGCGTCCAGCGTAGAGACCAGCACCACAAATTTCTCCCACCGGCAGTATTTCAAACAGGCGATGAAGGGCATTGTCAGCGTTACCGCCCCGTATATATCCGTTGTTACCGACGGGTACTGCGTCACCGTCGCAGTGCCGGCAAAAAGGGAAGGCCAGGTCGTCGGCGTGGTATTCGGGGATGTAAAGCTGTAGAGGGTATTATGCCTAGAATATGTTTTCCAGTGACACTTTTTCCTTGTCCGGGATGTGCCTTATCAAAAGCTCCAGCGAGGACAGTTCGCCGAGGGCAAGGCCCTTTTCCCTGGTTTTTATATACTGTTCGATTTTTGCCAGGGCCATGTCGATATTGTCTATTTCGGTGTGGTCGATAAGAATCGCCCACAAAGGCTTGACACCTTTCCAGAATTCGTCAAACCTTTCCAACTGGTCCAGGGCTTTTTCCCATTCCCCGTCCCGGACGCCCGTCTTTATACCGTCGCAGCGGGAAAGCAGTACTTCCGACGTGCCGGATACCTCCGAAATGGTGAAATACCCCACACCCAGTATAAGGCCCAGGGTCACGATGATTATAAGTATGGACCTCATTTCATCACCTTTTTCTGTTTTCCCTGGACGAACAGCCGGCCGCCGTCCTCCAGGCTTGCATACAGCACCTGGGAAACATCGTCATACCCGGCGGACTTAAGCTGCCTTATCAGCCATTCTTCGGTAATGTCCAGTTTCTTAAGGTCGTTTCTTAGGACCCGGCCGTCCATTACAATGCTTAGGGGCAGCCCTTCATATTCGGGAGTAATACCCAAGTCCTCGGTAACAACCGGCCTTTTTTCCGGCTTGGGTATTATGCTCAGCTGACCGTCGGTCTCCAGTATGGCGTAATCCACGTCGGCAATGTTGGGATAGCCGTTGAGGCGGAGCTGCTCTATCAAGTCGTTTATGTTGTATCTTAACCGCCTCATTTCCTCCTCCATAATTTTTCCCTTCTCCACCAGTATGCTGGGGGTGCCGCATATTATCCTACGGGCTTTATTGCTTTTAAGGGTTATATAGGCCAGCGTTACCTGGGAGAGCATAAGTGTCAGGATTGCCACCAGGCCGTTGGCCAGCGGAATGTTGGTATCGCTCATGGGAATGCCCGCAAGCTCTGCTATAAGCACGGCTATTACAAATTCGAAGGGCTGAAGCTGGCCCAGCTGTCTTTTTCCCATTATGCGGATTGTAACTGCAAGGACCGTGTAAAGGAGGAGGCTTCTGATAAAGACTATCAGCATTTTCTATTTCACCCCGGTTTTGGTTGACAGTATAGTTTTACGTAATTTGGCCGGTTTTATTCGCTGCAGCCCCTGCGCCGGTTCATAAGCCTCCTTGCTGTCCTGACCGAGTGAATATATTGTAGCAATCCCAGCGAGAATAATGCTAGAATAATGATAAGCGGCTTCAAAGAGCATCACTCCCAAACTTGCTTTAGTATAGAATATTTGTGTGAACGGGGCTGTATGATAGGTTTGGGCTGTTAAGGGGCACGAAGCCTTGCAATACGGAACGGGGAGGGCGCTTGGGATGAGGAAAGTTTCAATCGGCAATAACGACAGCGGGCAGAGGGCGGATAAATTCCTGAAAAAATTCATGCCCGACGCATCGGCCGGGTTTATATACGGCAGCATGAGAAAGAAGAAAATAAGGCTTAACGGGAAAAGGCTAAAGCCGTCCACCATACTGTACGAGGGGGATGTGCTGCAGTTTTACTTGGACGATGGGGACTTTGGCAGGGACAGGCAGCCCTTGGCAGTCCCGGAAGCCCGGCAGCCCTTACCGGTGGTGTACCAGGATGGGAACATATTAATTGCCGACAAGCCGGCGGGTCTTCTGTCCCATCCCGACGGCCGTGAGGCCGATACGCTGGCCGACTGGATAGTGTATTACCTTTATGAAAACGGCGAATACAATCCCCGGGAGGAGAACACCTTCACCCCCGCCATCTGTAACAGGCTGGACCGCAACACCGGCGGCCTGGTTATAGCGGCCAAGAACTTTGCCGCGCTGCAGGACATGAATCTTATGATGAGGGAAAGGTGGGTTGAAAGGTACTATAAACTGGTGGTGGTTGGGATAATAGATAAGCCGACGGATATTTCAGCATACCTTGTAAAGGACGGGCGGACCAACAGGGTGAGGGTAGAGGACCGATGGACCGAGGGAAGCGACCGGATTGAGACTTACATAAAACCGCTTAAGCACAGCCCCCGGGGC
>FZPS01000062.1_pt4226 | contig 10796 bp, 10 predicted proteins | sample 1817821 | NCBI WGS metagenome assembly FZPS01 (sample SAMEA104158645, study PRJEB21678) | metagenome | place: Germany | collected 2015-04-21 | reverse complement strand
TCATGGCAGAAGCTTGAGATAAATAAAATATACAAATTTCTATTGAAATCAACATCAAAGTTTGTTACAATATTAACAAACCTTTGGTTGATATTTAATTTAATAAGGTTTCTAACCTTGAGGGGCTAAGACCCTGAGAGAGAGGAAACTGTGGTATTTATATATGTATGAGCTTGATACATACAGTATACATATACGTTAATATATACCCTTTCCTTTCTATCAGGAAGGGGTTTTTTTATTTTGGAAGACCTGGATCCAATTCATGATAAAGGAATGGAAAGGGAAGTGGAAAAACGTGAGCTTGCTTAAAACACCTAGATCTGAAAGACTGCATATTGCTATATTTGGTAGACGAAACGCAGGAAAATCCAGTTTGATAAACGCCATTACCGGACAGGAGATTGCTACTGTATCGTCCATAAAGGGAACTACTACTGATCCAGTCTATAAATCAATGGAGCTTTTACCCATAGGTCCAGTAGTGTTAATAGATACTGCAGGCTTGGATGATAGTGGAGAGCTGGGAGAGCTTCGCAAGAAAAAGACTCTGGATGTACTTAACAGGACAGAACTGGCCATAGTGGTTATTGATGCAACAGAAGGGTTAACGGATTTTGAAAGGGATATAGTGGATCAGATCCAGAAAAAGGGGATACCTGTGGTAGGGGCAATAAACAAAACTGATCTTGCCAAGGTGCCTTTTAAAGAAGTTAGTGGAATTGAAAGTCAATTAAAGATTTCCTGTATTCCTGTATCTGCGTCAAACTGTCAAGGTATTGAGGAGTTAAAAAAGGCTTTGATCTCCACCGCCAGACCTATAAAGAAGGAAAAGAAGATTGTAGCTGATTTGCTAAAGCCAGAGGATATGGTGGTACTGGTAGTGCCCATAGATGAATCAGCCCCAAAGGGGCGGCTAATACTACCTCAGCAGCAGGTTATAAGGGAACTTTTAGACCATGGAATAACGGCAGTGGTTACCAGGGAGTTTACGCTTTCACAGACCCTGAAAAACCTAGGTCAAAAACCTCAACTGGTAATTACAGACTCCCAGGTCTTTAAACAGGTATCAAAGCTTGTTCCTCAGGATATCCCCCTGACCTCTTTTTCCATTCTCTTTGCCAGATACAAGGGAGATTTGGATGAAATGATAAAGGGCGCATATTCTGTTCAGAATCTAAAGGACGGGGATATGGTTCTGGTTGCTGAGGCCTGTACCCATCATAGGCAGGACGAGGATATTGGGCGGGTGAAAATCCCTCGCTGGATAAGGGAGAAAACCGGCAAAGATATAATTTTTGAATTTACAAGCGGAGGGGATTTTCCAGAGAAATTAGATAAATATGCTTTGGTTATTCATTGTGGAGCCTGTATGTTAAACCCAAAGGCCATGGAGCACCGCATAGAAAGAGCGGTGGAATCAAAGGTTCCTATGGTCAATTATGGCGTGCTAATTGCATATCTGCAGGGTATTCTAGACAGGGTTACAGAGATTTTTAGAGAGGGGAATAAAGATGAGTAAAACTATGGAAAGAGCCGATTTTATTGATGAAAAGTTCATATATGATACATTGGAGGCAGCCAAAAACAGGAGTGTAGAGGAGCTTAATCAGATAATAGAAAAAGCAAGGCAGGCAAAGGGTATAAGCCTGGAAGAAGCAGCTGCTTTGCTTAACAATACTAATAAAGAGATAGATGAAAGGCTATTTAAGGCTGCCAGGGAGATAAAGGAAACCATTTATGGAAGCAGGATTGTTATGTTTGCCCCCCTATACGTATCCAATTATTGTGTAAACAGCTGTGTATATTGTGGTTATAAATGTACCAGCGGTATTGAAAGAAAAAAATTAGCCGACGATGAAATACGTAGGGAAGCTGAAATAATACTAAGCCTGGGGCATAAGAGGATCGCCCTGGAGGCGGGGGAAGATGATAAAAGCTGTCCTATTGAGTATATCCTTCATGCAATGGATGTTATCTATAATACTAAGCTGGGCAAGGATAGCATAAGACGCATAAATGTAAATATTGCAGCAACCACTGTAGAAAACTACAAAAGGCTTAAAGAGGCAGGAATAGGGACATATATACTGTTTCAGGAGACCTATCATAGGGAAACCTATGAAAAAATGCATCCTGCCGGACCTAAGAGCGATTATGATTATCATACTACCGCAATGGACAGGGCAATGGAAGGCGGCATAGATGATGTGGGTATAGGCGTATTGTTTGGCCTCTATGATTTTAAATTTGAAGTGCTGGGACTACTACTTCATGCACAACATTTAGAGGAAAAATTTGGCGTAGGACCCCACACCATATCAGTTCCAAGATTAAGACCGGCTCAGGATGTGAACATAGATAATTATCCCCATCTGGTATCCGATGAGGATTTTAAGCGGATTGTTGCAATTTTAAGGCTGGCAGTTCCATATACGGGCATTATTCTATCAACTCGGGAAGAGCCCAGCTTTAGGGAGGAAGTTATAAAACTTGGAGTATCCCAGATAAGTGCGGGATCCTCTACAGGAGTTGGAGGTTACAAGAAGCAGGAGGAGGAAGAAAGGGATACATCCCAATTTGCCATAGCTGATGACCGACATCCTCTTGATGTAATAAAATCCCTATGTAAGCAAGGTTATTTACCTAGTTTTTGTACCGCATGCTATAGGGCGGGAAGGACGGGGGACCGCTTTATGGAGTTTGCCAAGAGTGGAAGAATCCATGATCTTTGCTACCCCAATGCCATGATGACTTTCAAGGAATATATAGAGGACTATGGTGACCAAGAGCTGAAAGAGCTAGGAAACAAGGTAATTGAAAAGAATCTGGCCAATATTCCAGATGACAAGATGAGGGCAGAGACCATAAATAGACTTGCCAGAATCCAGAAGGGAGAGCGTGACTTATTTATATAAAAGCTTATAAAGGTTCTATAAAATAACCTTTTGTAATAATGTGTAGACTTTAAATTACAACTTAATCATTGTGCTGGTTAATCTTATAATTATAATACGTTGTTGACCCTTCATTAAACAGCAGCAGTAAAATAGGAACAAACACAACTAGTTAACTCGTTTAGTAAATAATATTATACAAGGAGAAATGGTATGAGTAGGATACAGGGTATTCTAAGTCAATTATACAATGAAAACTATATACCAAAATATGACATGATTTACCTTCTGGAAAACCTGGATGAAGGATCCAGGGAACAGCTTTTTGATTGTGCCCGTAAGATTAGATCTAAATATTATGAAAACAAGGTTTTCATGAGGGGATTAATAGAGTTTTCCAATATTTGCAGTAGGAACTGTATTTATTGTGGAATTAGAGCTGCAAATGAAAACGTGGATAGGTATAGGTTAAGTAAAGATGAAATATTATCTTGCTGCAAGGAAGGTTATGAACTGGGTTACAGGACTTTTGTACTGCAAAGTGGCGAGGATAGGTGGTATACAGCATCAAAGGTAGCAGATTTGGTATCCTCCATCAAGGAATTATTTCCCGATGTTGCAGTAACCTTGTCCCTGGGGGAAAGAAGTTATGAGGAATACAAGCTTTGGTATGAAGCAGGGGCAGATCGTTATCTGCTGCGCCATGAGACAGCCTCCAGAAATCTCTATGAAAAGCTTCATCCTGATGGTGATTTTGATAATCGGAGACAATGTTTATATAATCTAAGAGAAATTGGATATCAGGTAGGAGCAGGCTTCATGGTTGGCCTTCCTGGACAAAGCCATTATGACCTGGTAGAAGATCTGTACTTTTTAAAAGAACTAAAGCCCCATATGATTGGAATTGGTCCTTTCATACCGGCTAATAGCACCCCTTTAGCCAAGGAGAAGGCAGGCAGGGTCGAAGATGTACTGGTAATGTTGGCCTTGACCAGGCTAATGATCCCTGAAAGCCTATTGCCAGCCACAACGGCCATGGGAACATTAGATCCCAGGGGCAGGGAGAAGGCATTAATGGCGGGTGCTAATGTAGTAATGCCCAACCTGTCCCCAATAGCTACCAAAAGCAAGTACCAACTCTATGACAACAAGATTTGCACAGGAGATGAATCGGCCCATTGTAGAATGTGTATAGAGAAGAGGATCAACTCTACCGGCATGAAAGTAGACATGGGAAGAGGAGACAGCCTAATTGCTTAAATTAGGCTGTCTCTTTTTTAATTTTGCCACAAAAAGTTTCCTGATTTTTCTTGACAATAGATTAAGGCTGTGCTAATATATAGAAAACCAATATGAATAGTATGTAATATGGAGTGAAATAAATGAGAATTTCAACCAAGGGTAAATATGGCCTAAGAGCTATGGTAGATTTGGCGGTTCATTCTGCGGATAGTCCTATACCACTTAGTAGTATCGCAGAGCGGCAGGATCTATCCTTAGGATATATGGAGCAGGTATTTTCTGTTTTACGCAAGGCGGGACTGGTTAAAAGTATAAAGGGTGCTCAAGGTGGATATATTCTTGCTGAGGACGCTGCAAGCATTACTGTAGGTGATGTACTTAGAGCCTTGGAAGGAGATCTAAATGTGGTAGACGAGGATGAGCAAGAAGTCAGTAAAAAGAGCATAGAATACTGTATAAAGACAAGAGTTTGGGAAAAGATGAACCAAAGCTTGAATGAAGTTGCAAATTCAATAACCCTTAAAGATCTGGTTATAGAATACCAAAAGCTGAGTAATAGCTGGATACACATGTATTATATTTAATAGGGAAAAAAATATAAAGCCCTATAATAAAAGATTAAAGAAGAAGGAGTGTAGAGTATGGCAAGGATAGCAAAAAAGTTAACGGATTTAATAGGCAATACACCTTTGTTGGAGATTTCAAACTTTAGTAATAGTGAAGGATTAGAGACCCCTTTAGTAGCAAAACTAGAATATTTTAACCCTGCTGGCAGTGTAAAGGACAGAATAGGTTATGCCATGATAAAGGATGCTCAGGAAAAAGGCTTGATAAACCAGGATACTGTTATTATTGAGCCTACAAGTGGAAATACTGGTATCGCCCTGTCTTTTGTAGCAGCATCTTTAGGCTACAGGCTGATTATAGTTATGCCTGATACCATGAGCAAAGAGCGGAGAAGTCTTATCAAAGCCTATGGTGCGGAGCTGGTATTAACTCCCGGTTCAGAGGGCATGAAGGGAGCAATAAAAAAGGCAGAGGAATTGGCAAAGGAAAATCCTAATTCCTTTATACCACAACAGTTCCAAAATCCTGCAAATCCCCAAATACACAGAGCGACAACTGCTGAAGAGATTTGGAGAGATACCGATGGAAATATAGATGTATTTGTAGGAGGAGTAGGTACAGGTGGTACCATTACAGGAGTGGGCGAAGTACTAAAGCAAAGAAATCCCAATATAAAGATTATAGCAGTAGAACCTACGGACTCACCTGTTCTGTCAGGTGGTAATGCTGGCCCTCATGCTATTCAGGGAATTGGTGCCGGATTTGTACCTGATGTGTTAAATCTCGATATTGTAGATGAGATAGTACAGGTAAAGAATGAAGAGGCAGTTGCAGCTTCCAGAAAACTAGCTAGCACTGAAGGATTACTGGTAGGTATATCTTCAGGTGCAGCCGCTCATGCTGCAGCTCAAGTAGCAAAAAGGCCAGAGTATAAGGGTAAGAGGATAGTAGTATTGCTGCCAGATACAGGCGAGCGATATCTATCAAACCCCTTATTATTTCCAAATCAGGAATAAAATAAGCCGAGAGTTTTAGCACTCTCGGTTTTTTTTATATTCTTGAAACCTCTTTATTATATCCGGATTGTTTTCCAGAAAATCATTGAACATCTCTATATTTTCAAGTGCTTCCATGCTTATATTGTGTTCAATCATCTCTGTATCCTTTAGTAGGGTAGTACTTATTCCTATTTTGCTAAGAAAACTTTCTATCAGCATATGACGCTCCAGAAGAAACTGACCTATTTTTTCACCTTCTTCTGTAAGTTTTATAATCCCGTATTTTTCATAGTCCACCAAACCCATATCTGCTAATTTCTGTACATTTCTGGTAGCCGAGGGAGCCTGAACATTTAATAGCTGGGAAATTTGATAGATACGAATGTATCCTTCATCCTTGCAATATCTATATATCATTTCTAAATAGTCTTCCATGCTGGGAGTTAGATGTGCTGTGTCTTTTTTTAGCAATTGATATCCCCTGAAGGTATGAAATTCTTTATCAGCCTTGCCCATTTTTTCACCGCCTTGAACACAATTACTGCTCTTTTCATATATTAGCCTTAGGTAACTCTTTTGGTCATAACTAAATCTATGAGAAATTGAACCAGGAATATGACTTTTTAGGAGGATTAATATGTCTGAAAGATATATACCGTTAAATTTGTTGCCCCTAGGAAGCTGTGCAAAGGTTAAAGAATTGACTGCGGCAGGAAATACCAGGCGAAGAATGCTGGATTTAGGCCTAATTAAGGGTACAAAGGTGCAGGCCATAAATAGAAGCCCTTCTGGAGATCCTGTTGCTTATTTTTTCCGTGGCGCTGTTATAGCCCTTCGTAGTGAAGAAGCTTCCAGGATTATAGTGGAACCATTATAAGCAATCTTAGTATACTCTATAAGGTACATTCCATACCTCATATTTTCTAAACTTAATTAGTGAAGAAGTCATTTGTTAATAGCATATTATATTCAAGAAGTTTAAATTTTGTAATGTCACAGCTATTTAAGTTAAATATTATAGGAGTGAAAAGGGATGGGTCTTACATTTCAATCAATGGGTTTGGGTGCATTAAACGAAATCTTTGAGGTAAAAAAGGAAGGTCCCGATGATATAGTGGTGGCACTGGCTGGAAATCCCAATACTGGAAAGAGTACGGTTTTTAATAATCTGACGGGCCTGAAACAGCATACCGGTAATTGGCCAGGTAAAACGGTAACCAATGCTCAGGGCAACTATAGACACAATAATAAAAACTATATATTGGTAGACTTGCCAGGGACTTATTCATTATTATCAAATTCTGTAGAAGAGGAAGTTGCCAGGGATTTTATTTGCTTTGGCAATCCCCAGGTAACTGTGGTAGTTACAGATGCAACCAGCCTTCAAAGGAATTTGAATTTGGTACTGCAAATATTGGAGATTACAAGCAAGGTAGTGGTTTGTGTAAATCTAATGGATGAGGCCAAAAGGAAAAGGATAAGAGTTTATATAGATAAGTTAGAAGAAGAACTAGGAGTGCCTGTTGTGGCTACTAGTGCCAGAAACGGCCTTGGATTAAAGGAATTAAAGGAAGCGGTAGCAAAGGTGGCCGAAAGTAGCAATTGGGCAGAAGTCAAAGATTTCAAAATACAATATGATAAAACCATTGAAGAGGCTATAGACATAATAAAACCATACTTGGATGGAGTGAGCATTAAGCTAAATACCAGATGGGCATCCCTCCGTCTTATGGAAGGGGACCAGACTTTACTGGAAGCTATAAAGAAACATATAAAATTCCATCAGTTAGATGAGCGGGCCTTAAAGTTTATAGAGGAAAAGATAGAAGAAGCAAGAGAATTTTTATATTTTCAAGGATTGGATGGGGATGGATTAAGGGACAGAATAGTAACTAGTATAATAAAAAAGGCTGAAGCTATAGGAAACAGTGTAGTACATTTTGAAAAAAAGGATTATAACAGGATAGACCAGAGGATTGATAATATCCTAACTTCAAAGCACTGGGGAATTCCCATAATGATAGTACTGCTGGGAGTTATTTTCTGGATTACAGTAGAAGGTGCTAATTATCCTTCAGAAATGTTGGCTACAGGTCTTTTTTGGATTGAAGATCAGCTAATAAAACTTTTTATGTGGCTTAAAGCTCCCCAGTGGCTCCAGGGTATAATAGTCCTGGGAGTGTACCGTACCCTTGCATGGGTGGTATCGGTAATGCTACCTCCCATGGCAATTTTCTTTCCCTTATTTACCTTACTGGAGGATTTAGGCTATTTACCCAGGGTGGCCTTTAACCTGGATAATTTCTTTAAAAAAGCCTGTGCCCATGGGAAGCAGGCTCTTACCATGTGTATGGGATTTGGATGTAATGCAGCTGGAGTAGTTGCCTGCAGAATCATAGATTCACCCAGGGAAAGGCTTATTGCTACCCTTACCAACAACTTTGTACCCTGTAATGGAAGGTTTCCACAACCATAGTAAGGGCAACATTTTTGGATACCACAATAATGTGCCAGTAGTTTATTATTGGTCATAGATAAAAATATGTAAGTTTTGACCATCCCATTCAATTCTTTTAATTAATAACCTAATAAGGTTGCGTTTTTCATTAATAGTTAGACTATCAAAGTTCTCTTTAAAACTGCTAAGTGTTTCTGAAATAACATCTATCTGAATATCGCTGTTTGAAGTCATATTTAAGTTTTTTTGCATTCTTTGTTTTTGGTCCTTTAAATTTTTTATATCTTTATCCAGGTTGGAAATTTCTTTGTTAACGTATTGAACAAATGAAGGATCTAACTCACTACAGGACAAGGTTTTTACCAGATTACCTATTCGACGGTTAAACTGCCTTATCTTAGCATCTATTTCCTTGATAGGGTCAGAGTTTATTTCATTTTGATAGTTTTGTTTTAGTCTCTCAAGCTGCTTACAGGCATCAAAATTAATTTTTGTATAATCTTTTAGATAATCATAAACCAAATCATCTGTTTGTAATCCGTTCAAGTTTTGACAATTACACAAGCTTAGACCTACACGCATTTTACTATTACATATATAATCAAATAATATTTTATTGTAACTACGTCGTTTGGCAAACATTTTATTACCACATTTAGTACAGTAAATCATTCCTGATAGTAATGAGTAATTATTATGTGGCTTAACTCTTAGAGGTGAAGGCTTATTATTTTCAAGCATTTGCTGAACCTTAACCCATATCTTACCTGGAATAATACCTCTGTGTTTACCCATTGAAATAATCCATTGATCTTTTGAATGGCGAGGTGCATTTTTTTTGGTATAATCTCGTTTATTATAAGAAAGCAATCCCAATTTATTAGAACACTCATGTTCTTCAAAACATACATCTGAATTACACCTTATAAAATAATCTCTTGCATCTTTATCAGCAATACAGTAAACAGGGTTTTGAAGGATTTCTTTAATACCTAATAGACAAAAAAACTTACCATTTCTAGATTTGACGTTTTCCTTTATCAGATATTTACTGACCCCAGAAATTGAGTTTAATTCAAGATACTTATCATATATGGTTTTTACTATTTTTATTTCATCAGGATTGGATTTTAATCTGCATGAATATTTTACCTTGCCATCTAATATAAGTTGTTGGGTCTTTTCCGAAGTAAAGCCAAAAGGAGTGGTACCCCCTAGCCATCGTCCTCTTTTAGCCAACATTATCATATTATCACGAACACGTTCAGCTATTGTTTCCCGTTCTAACTCAGCAAATACTGCAGCCATATTCATCATGGCCCTACCCATGGGTGTAGAAGTATCACAGTTCTCTTTGATGCAGATAAATGAAGTACCAAGCCTGTTTAGTTCTTTTATTAATGCAGAACAATCACTAACGCTACGGCTTATCCGATCTAACTTATAACAGACAATATAATCGAAGGGTTTTTTTCTATTATCATTCATCATCTTCTGAAACTGGGGCCGATCAGTATCTTTACCAGAATAGCCTTCATCTTTGTATACATAGATATCAGCTTTTTGTCCTTCCTTCAATCTTAAAAATATATGTTTTTTACACATCTCTATTTGGTTTTCGATGGATTCGCCTTTACCTGTAAATACTGACTTACGACCATATATTGCTATTCGCAGGACGAATCATCCTTTCTGTGATAGATATGTTATACTTTTTAGAAATCTTTTAATTTGATAACTTGTTTTTGGATACATAAATACATTTAGTATTACTATTTATACCAAAGGATGACCAGAATTCAGGAGTGTTATATATTTATGAAAAAAATGGACTATTTATTATTGATATGGGTATTGTGATATGCATTTCTATATTGTGAAGGAGTCATATCCATATATTGTTTAAAAACTTTTAAAAAGTATTTGTCGTCAGTAAATCCCATATCATATGCTACTTCTCTGATGGTTTTATTGGTTTTTATGAGAAGTTCTTTAGCTTTTGAGACCTTGGTTTGATTTATAAATTTGCGCAGGGAATATCCAGTTTTTTCTTTAAAAAGATTAGAAAGATAATTAGGGTTGTAATTGAATGTATCAGCTACTTCTGTTACAGTTATGGGTTTATTTACATTGGCTCTTATCCAGTCCACCATTTCTGAAAAATGATAGGTAGTTTTGTTTTCAATATTTGATGTAAAGTGCATCATGGCTTGTTGGGTCAATTCAATCAAAATAGTAGACAGACAGTAGTTAGATACATAATGTGTGTAATAGTCGCCGTGGCTATAGTCCAAAAGTTGATGGAATAAGATTTTAAGCTTTTCAGGATATGGACAGTTGAAAAATTTAGGTATTAGAATAATATTATCTTTTTCTGACAAAACATCATTGCGCATCATGTGATATATTTGCACAGCTTCATCATGTCCTATGCTATCAACAGCATTATTAAAATAAAAATGGCACCAATAATAAGATAAATCATAGGAAGGTTTAAAAGATGATTGTCTTTTGTTAGGAACTAGCAGTAATGAAGTATTTTTATCCAAAGAATACTTATCATTGTCCTCTTTAATATAAAGTGTATTTTGTATACCAAATAAAATTAAATATGAATCAATAACTCTATCGGGG
>FZPS01000197.1_pt201 | contig 10797 bp, 9 predicted proteins | sample 1817821 | NCBI WGS metagenome assembly FZPS01 (sample SAMEA104158645, study PRJEB21678) | metagenome | place: Germany | collected 2015-04-21 | reverse complement strand
GTTCTGTGGATAAAATATATACCAACTTTCAAAATAAAGTTTTAAAAACAAAGGGCTCTAAAGAAATTTTAAAATTAATAGAAAGAACAAAAAATCAAATTTTAAGGCTGGAGATAGATAAAAAGCTAAACCCTTTAAAAATTGGAATAGTTGGAGAAATATACACCACAATAGATTATTTTACTAGTTTTAACATTGAAAAAATATTAGGTAATATGGGGATAGAAGTAGACAGGGCAATAACAGTAAGTGATTGGATAATTGAACATATAGTAAAGAATATTTTGCCAATTAAAAAAGATGAAGATTATAAAATGGCTGCAAAACCTTATCTAGGAGCAATGATAGGAGGGCATGCACAAGAAACAATAGGAAATACGGCAATATATGCTAATAAAAATTATGATGGGGTAATTCAAATTTATCCCCTTACGTGTATGCCGGAAATAGTTGCAGAAAGTATACTTCCATCTATAGAGAGGGATTTGGACATTCCTATACTGACTTTGATTATTGATGAACTTACCGGGGAAGCTGGATATATGACCAGGGTAGAAGCTTTTATAGACTTACTTGAAAAGAGAAGGGAGAGAGTGGAAGGTGGAAAAGAACTCGTTTTATATGGGAGTTGACGTTGGTTCGGTAAGCACAAATTTTGTGTTGGTAGATGAAAATGATGAAGTGGTAGAAAATATATATCTAAGAACTGGCGGTCAGCCAATTAATGCATTAAGAAGAGGAATAGAATTATTGTCGGAAAAGTTTGGAAAAGATATAATAATAAAGGGAGTTGGGGCAACTGGAAGTGGAAGGCAGTTAGCTAATGTTATAATAGGTGCAGATATAGTAAAAAATGAAATTACAACACATGCTGTTGCTGCACAAAAACTTGTGCCAAATGTAAAAACAATTTTAGAGATAGGCGGACAGGATTCAAAAATAATATTATTAAGAAATGGAATTGTGTATGATTTTGCAATGAATACAGTTTGTGCTGCCGGTACAGGGTCTTTTCTAGACAGGCAGGCAGCAAGACTTGAAATATCAATTGATGAATTTGGTCCTTTAGCACTAAAATCAAAATCATCTGTAAGAATTGCTGGAAGATGTGCAGTATTTGCCGAATCAGACATGATACATAAACAGCAGACAGGACACAGTGTGGAGGATATTTTAAGTGGACTATGTGAAGCATTGGTAAGAAATTATTTAAATAATCTTGCAAAGGGAAAAGAAATAGAAGAACCAATTGTGTTTCAAGGAGGAGTTGCTGCAAATATCGGAATTGTTTCTGCTTTTGAAAAAACCCTTGGTAAAAAAATTATAATACCTTCATATTATGATGTAATGGGAGCCTATGGGGCAGCATTAATTGCAAAAGATGAAATGAAGTCAGGAACTAAAGAAACTGAATTTTATGGATTTGAAATGATAAAAAATGATTACAAGGCTAAAAGTATTGAATGTAATGATTGTTCAGATCTTTGCGAAATAATCGAAATTACTTCAAATGGTGAAGTTTTAGCCAGATGGGGGGACAGATGCGGGAAGTGGTCAAATATTAAAAAGCATAGTGAAGAGGTTGGATAAAAGCAATTATAACTAACAAAAACACCCTATATAAGACAATATTCGAAATACATTTACATTTTCATTCATAAATTCATAATTTATTATGTATAATCTCTTTGAAATTCTGTTTTTGCCCCAAAAACGCAATTATACAGCTTTTTAGACACCTTGACATATTTTAAAATTACACGTATAATTTAAGTTATGGATTAATGGGTTATTGACAAAGAAGAAAATAAATAATAAAATACATTTAGTTTTAGTAAAAGTTATGTAAAAAATAAAGTGCAAAAAATATAAAAATAAAAAGTATTGCGGCAACCTTTTAAAGAATACATATGTAGTGAGATATTATGAAGGGTATATTACTAAATGCGTTAAACGTACACACTTTTGACTATGTAGTACGTTTAATATAAAAAAAACATTAAACAAGGGGGAACCGAAATGAACAAACAGTATATTAAAAAAGGTGTAGCAGTTGTACTAAGTCTACTTATGACAGCTTCACTTTTAGTTGGTTGTAAAAAAGATCCTGATCAACCACAGCCAACAGATCCTGTAAAAACTGAACAACCAGGTGGAGAAGACAACAAAGGTGGCGGAGAAAAGGCAAAAGATTTATCCGGAAAACTTATATTTGCGCACTTTAATAACGACGAAGCTAGTGCTTTGGTAGATGCATTCAAAGCAAAATATCCAAACGTTGAAATTGAAGTACAAATTACAGACAGAGCTAATGATGCTTATGTTACAACAGTTACTTCAGACATAAGAGCAGGAAATCCACCTGATGTATTTGCAGCAGAAGCAGCTGACGTTAAAAGACTTGTTAACTATGAGGGCGGATACGAGGATCTATCAGATGCACCATATAACGCGGAAGACCTAAAAACAAAGTTACTTCCTTATACCATTGAAATTGGAAGAAGTGATGATGGTAAGATAAGAGCGTTATCACATCAGGGAACACCTGCAGCTATAGGATACAAGAGAAGTCTTGCAAGAGAGCACCTAGGAACAGATGACCCTGCTGAAATTGCAGAAATGTTCTCAAGCAAAGATAAAATTCTTGAAACAGCTAAAAAATTAGGTGATGCTGAAGTAAATATTTTTCCAACTTGGCAAGAATTAATGAGAATTTATTTAGGTGCACGTGAAAATCCTTGGGTTGTAGATGGCAAGCTTGTAATTGATGATAAAATAAACGAAATGATAGACCTTGTTAAAGAATTAAGAGACAGTGGCTATGAAGGAGAATTGAATGCTTGGGATCCACCATGGTATGCGGCAATTGAAGACGAAGAAAACTTTGCATGGGCAATTCCTACTTGGGGATTAAGATGGATAATCATTGCTGGAATGGCAGACGAAGATAAAAACCCAATGGCAAGTGCTGGAGAATGGGGTCTTGCACATGCTCCTACACCATATTACTGGGGTGGAACATGGTATGGTATAGCTAAGGATAGCAAAAACAAAGATCTTGCTTGGGAATTCATTAAATTCTTGACACTTGATGAAGAGCAGTGTGAAGCACATGCAAGAAAAACTGGAGACTTTACAAGTAACTTAGCAATAATAGAAAAACTTGCTAACGATGACAGTTTCGTACATCCATTAATTGGTCAAAACCCATATAAATTCTATCTTCCATTATTAGATCAAATTAGACCAAATCTTATTACTAGATATGACGGAACTATTGAAAGTGCTTTCGAAGAAGCAATGAAATCATACTTGGCAGGCACATTGACTAAAGATGAAATGTTCCAGCAATTTAAAGACAAAGTAAGAAGTGACATCCATGATATAGAAGTTGATTAATTATTGTGAAAGTTATTAAATAGTATTTTCTGTGATTTATATTGCCCTATTGCCCAACTTGGGTAATAGGGCAAAGATTTTTGAGTATAGGAGGGTGTATCTTTTGCTTAAAAGTATTTATAAAAATGATAAATACGCCCATTGGGGATATATATTTGTCTTACCTTTCTGTGTTGTAATGGCTATATTTTTGCTATATCCTATTTTTACCACACTTTATTTAAGCTTTACTGACTGGAAGGGAGGAATTGCATCTCCAAACTTTGTAGGGCTTGATAATTATGCTAAGCTTTTAAAGGACATTACAACAGGGGGGCTTTTTCTAAAAAGTATTGGCAACACATGGATTATGTGGATAATGAATGTTATACCACAGTTTGTTGTAGCATTGGCATTGGCTGTATTGTTAACAAATAATGACTTTAAAGGGAAAGATGTTTTTAGAGCAATTTTTTATTTACCAAATCTTATAACAATGGCATCGGTAGGAGCATTGTTTGTATTCCTTCTACAATACCCACGAGGCTCAATTAACAACCTTTTAATATCTCTGGGCGTTTTAGAAAAACCCTTTAATTTCTTTCAGAGCGTTTGGGCATCCAGAATTGCAATTTCTACCATTTTGACTTGGATGTGGTTTGGTTATACAATGATTATTTTTATGGCAGGTATAAAAGCTATACCGGAAGAGTACTACGAAGCTGCAAGAGTGGATGGTGCAACTAAATGGAAAGCATTTATGAATATAACTCTTCCCTTGCTTAGACCTATAATGCTGTATCAGATTGTTACATCTATTATTGGTGGACTTAGCATGTATGACTTGCCTGAAGTTATAACACAAGGTCAAGGTGGTCCATTGAATTCAACAATGACTATGGTTATGCAGGTTTACAGACATGCATTTGGAAATGATAATTATGGATATTCAGCAGCACTTGCCATCGGATTGTTCTTACACATATTTGTTGTTGTTTTCATTGCAATTAAATTTCTAAAACCACACCAAGTTGATTAATTGAGGGGGGGATATTATGAATACAAATTTGTCTACTCGTAACAGTCCAGTTATTAAAAGTAAGAAACAAGGCTTTAAGATTGACATTGGAAAAATATTAATTTATGTAGGTCTATTCATTTTGGCTGTTGCTTGTTTTTTACCATTTTATATGATGATTATTAATGCAACTCATAGTAATGGAAGTATTGCACGAGGCCTTAATCTATTACCGGGAAGCAAGACATGGGAAAACTATCTGACTATGAGTAAGCGAGTTAATATATGGAGAGGATTTTTAAATAGTATATTAGTTTCAGGAATAGGTACTGCATTATTAGCTTATTTTGGAACTATGACATCATATGCTATATCTAAATTTAAATTTCCAGGCAACAAGCTGATATTTTGGATTATACTGTGTACAATGATGATACCACCTCAGTTGTCGGTTATTGGTTTTTATAATATAATTATGAAATTAGGCTGGATGAATAAATTAATAGCATTAATTATACCTATGGTAGGAAATGCTCAGTTTGTATTTTTTGTTAAGCAGTATCTAGATGCAAACTTGCCTAAATCCATACTTGAATCGGCAAGAATAGATGGGGCATCTGAAGTTAGAATATATAATAAAATTGTTTTGCCTTTGGCAAGTCCTGCAATTGCAACAATGGGAATGTTTGCTTTTATATTCCAGTGGAATCAATTGTTAATTCCGCAGATTGTTTTAAGAAAAGACTCTGTTAAAACTGTTCCTATTTTAGTTGCAAATGCAAGGGGAATATATAAATCTGATGTTGCTGCTGCATATATGGCGGTTGCTCTTTCAGTTCTGCCTGTAATAATTGTATTTTTAATGTTTTCTAAACGTATAATAGGAGGAGTTACAGCTGGAGCAGTTAAAGGATAAGCTTTATATAATAATCTAATATTTTAAAATTTAAAGGTAGAGGAAAACCCTCTACCTTTAAATTTTAAGTAAGAAATTTTAATTAATTTTAATCAAGTTTTATTAAAAACTATTTTACTGTATTGCCCATCTTATTAAAGGCAGATCAAATCGATTTAATAAATCAGGATGATTTGGTATTACCCTAAAGGTGTAACCATATTCCCCACCTTCAAAAAGAGTTATATTTGTAGTATACCTGTAAGTGTTGTCAGATATTTTTTCTTCTAACTGCATATCAACTATATGTGGATTTTCTATTGTATTATCATTACCCACATCTCCATAGTAAATTTGAACCTTAACGCTTGATGGCTCAATATTTCCAAGTCGTACTGATGCGTATATAGGTATTGACTCTCCTGATATAAAGTTTTTGTTGTTTAGCTGGGTAATTTGTTTATCAGGAATGATATCTACCTGTGGCCACTCTTTCTCAATATGTTTTTTCCAGTTAGATAATTCAGATGCAAGTTTAAAATTATTTAAAGTTTGTTTTTCAACTCTGTCCATTAAAGGAATATAATACTTGTTTGTGTAGTCTTGAACCATTCTATGAGTGCTAAATAAGCTTGTATTTGATTTTATAGATTCCTTCATAATTTCAACCCATTTTTCAGGTACACCTTTTTCATTTCTATCAAAGAAAGTAGGAATAATTTGTTTTTCAAGTATGTCATAAATTGATTCACTATCTGCATTATCCTGATGGTATTCATTGTCGTAAATAGTTTCATCTCCAATAGCCCAACCGTTTTTACCATTGTAGCCTTCACACCACCAGCCATCTAAAACGCTGAAATTAATAATTCCGTTAATACAAACTTTCTGACCACTTGTTCCACTAGCCTCTAGAGGTCTGCGTGGATTATTAAGCCATATATCCACTCCTTGCACTAAGTTGCGGGCAAGTGTCATGTTATAGTTTTCAACTAAAACAACTTTTCCATGAAAGCCTTCTTGTTTTGCAATATCATTAATATGTTTAATTATTTCATGTGCTGGTGCATCAGCAGGGTGAGCTTTTCCAGCAAATATAATTTGAACTGGTCTTTCAGGGTCGTTAAGTATTTTTTGAATTCTGGCTACATCCCTGAATATTAAATTTGCCCTTTTATAAGTTGCAAATCTTCTGGCAAATCCAATTGTCAGTGCATTAGAATCAAGGAGAGTATCCACTTCCTTAATTCTTTCTATAGATTCATTGTTGGCTATCCTTTGCTCTTTAAGTTTTTCACGAACAAATCCAATCATTTTTGTTTTTAATACACAGTGAGACTTCCATAAGTCTTCTGCAGGGATATCATCAACTTTGTCCCACACATTCTTTTCATAAAGTTTCTCCTGCCAATCCCTGTCAAGGTATTTGTCATATAAGTATTTAATTGTTGGAGACAACCAAGTAAGAGTATGAATACCGTTAGTAATGTGACCTATAGGAATTTCATCTTCTGGAATTTCTGGCCATACGTTTTTAAAAATATTACGGGATACTGCGCCATGAAGTTCACTAACTCCATTTCTTTGCCCTGAAAGATTTAGAGCTAAAACTGTCATATTAAAGTTTTGATGGTCACCAATTTTTAATCCTAAGTCTAAAAACTCATGCCTACTTATTCCTAGAGAAGGCCAGTAATGATTAAAATACCTGTCAATCATCTCCAAAGGGAAAACATCGTTTCCAGCAGGTACAGGTGTATGAGTGGTGAACACAACTGAAGATGATACAACTTCTTTAGCTTCATCAAACCGAAGATTTTGGTTTTGAACAAGTTTTCTAATGAGTTCAAGACCTAAAAAGGCTGAATGGCCTTCATTCATATGGTAAACAGTAGGTTTGATTCCTAAAGTGTCAAGAACCTTAGAACCACCAATGCCAAGGAAAATTTCTTGTTGAATTCTGGTTTCTTGGTCACCGCCATATAATCTTGCAGTAAGTCCTCTGTCATTTTCATTATTGTGTTCGTGATCTGTATCCATTAAATATAATTTTACACGACCAATTTGAACATACCAAATTTTAGCAAAGACTATGCGACCAGGCAATTCAACCTCTATGGTAATTTGACTGCCATTTTGGTCTAAAGCTGGTCTGATAGGCAAATTAGATGTGTTAAGGTCAGTAAAAATTGTCTCTTGCCATCCATCAGCATTAATATGCTGGCTAAAGTATCCTTGTTTATAAAAAAGTCCAATTGCAGTAAATGGTATTCCTAAGTCACTGGCGGACTTACAGTGATCTCCTGATAAAACCCCTAATCCACCTGAGTAAATAGGGAGTACTTCATTTAAACCGTATTCAGCAGAAAAGTATGCAACCATGTGATTCTTTTTATCTGGAAAGTTTCTGCTAAACCATGTATCGGTTTCATTCATGTAGGCTTCGTATTTTTCAACTACGCCTCTGTACCTACTCATATAGTCTGGATCGTTAACTTTTGCTTCTAATTTTTTTTGACTTACTTCTTTGAGAAATCTAACAGGATTCTTTCCAAGTTTTTCCCAAAGAGCAAGGTCAATTTCTCTGTAGAGGTCTATAGCATCAGAATTCCAAGACCACCACAAGTTATAAGCGATGTCTTTTAGTTTAGATAGTTCATTGGGGATAACAGCAGTTACAGTAATTTTTCCAAAAAGATACATAGGCACCCTCCATTTTAGTTTATGTTATATTATTATCCTCTTTAGAATAATAAATAACATAAATTTTTAAATATATTATATTTTTTAAATAGAACATTAAAACTGTGCTAAAAAATAATGTTTTAAATTTAATAATTTAATAATAATTTTGCTCCTCAAGAAATAAAAATAATAATAGAAAAGATTACCTGAACAACTTAATAAATATAATACCACATTTTTTTAAAATATGATAGGGGTTTTTATAAAAAAATAAAACTTTTTAAAAACAAAAATTTAAAAAGCTAAGTTTTACTTAAGGGAGCATAATTTAAATTAGCTTTTTTTATACATTAAAAAACCATAGTTTGTATCTTTTATTTTACAACCACCACCTTTTGAGAGCATATAAATAAAAAGAATTATATCACCTATGGAACTTGCCACATTAAATATCGTACAAAATATAAAATAGTGATAGTTTTCTTTAAAAATATAAGATAAAATTAGAAATAAAACTGTTAAAAACAATAATGGTAAAAACATGATTACAAACATTTCTAAAACCCCATATGTATTACCTGAAGTATCTATAGTATATATATTAAGATGCTTAAAACCAAATTTAAGCTTAGCACCAAAAAATTTATATGCAATACCATGTATAAGTTCATGTAAAACAATTGTAACTACAAAAAAAGAGAAAATTAAAAACAAAAAATTGATATTTAAAATACAGTTTGAAAAATTTAAATCGTTTATTATAAAAAAGGCAGTTACTGCTAAGATAAAAACCAATAAAGATATTAAATTTATTATAAGGGAATTTGTTTTATTCAATTTAAACTCTCCAATTTTAGTCAATCCAGCACCTCGTTTTATTAATAATTAGCAAATTTAATTAGCAAATTACAAATTTTATAATTCTCAAAAGAAACCAAATATATTCATAATTTGAAATCAAATTATCTGTGGTAAAATATAGATTTAAAAATATTTTTTGGCGCTAATTGAAATAGAAATGAATATTTGATAATACAAATATAGAAGTAAAAGCTAATAAAACAATAAATTACAACTGTTAAAAAATTTTATCATGTAAAAAATATAAGTATGTTGAAAAGATTTATAATTTACGGTGTAATTGGATGGAGTATAGAAATAGTGTGGACAGGTTTGCATTCCTTGATTTTTGGGGATATAGTAATGCAAGCTTATACAAACTTATGGATGTTTTTTATATACGGATGTGCAATTTTTCTTGAACCCTTACATGATATTATGAAAAAGTGGAGGTGGGTATTTAGAGGAGTTTTATGGGTTATTATAATTTGGGGGATAGAGTATACCAGCGGAACAATTTTACTTAATTTGTTGGGACACTATCCATGGTACTACTCAGGTAAATTTGCTATTGACAATTTGGTCAGGATAGATTATGGACCAGCTTGGTTTGTGGCAGGATTAATATTTGAGCGTGTTCATAAAACTTTAGATATATATAACATTGCCTGACATAGATATATTTATATGAGTATTTATATAAGAAGGGGCTATGCAAAAACCCCTTCCTTCTTTCAAAAATATTAAAAACTTATGTAAATTGAGTTTTAATTAGTTATAATAAAAAATATATTTTTATAATTTATGAATAAGGGCTTGGATTTTTTGATAATTTAAGGTATAATTAAAACTAGGTCTAATAAATTTATTATATATACAATAATTCTTTAAATTTTAGATATAATAAGTCTTCAAACTTTTCAATGTAGAATCTTTTCTTGGTCATTTTGCTAATTTTAAAGGGGTGATGTCATGAATAATAAAAAGGAAGCACTAGGCTCAGTGAATGAAGGTATGAGGAGTTTAGTTGACATTATATCATCTAAGTTGACATCGGGGCAAAGTCAGGGAAAAGAACTATTTTCTAGTTTGTCTAAAAATTTAAAAGGCAGTATTAAGGACAGTATTTATGATACGTCTGAAAAAGCTGCTGATTTCATTAATTCGCTAAAGAAGGATAAAATAAGAAGTTTAGAAAAGCTTTTAAATCTTGACAAAAAAGATCTTATGGCATCTAACAAGAAAAGCTTTATATACAGTAATGAAGCAGGTAAAATGGTAATTGTAGAAAAGGACATATGGGGTGATCCTTGTACAGTTACTGTGAAAGATTCTAATAAAGTCCAATTAAAAATGGTGAAATTTTTTAAAAACCGTCCGTTTTTGTTCCCACCATTTAGCGAGAAGAAAATAAATGGCGAAATTATTTTCATGGCAGAAAAAGAAATTTGGTATAGGGACAGAGATAATGTTACAATTGTTTTGTTTGACGACGAAACCCCTGATTTATTAAATATTAGTCTCAAAGAAGCGCAGAATATTAAAGAAAAAGATGTTTTAAACTATATTGAAAAGAGGAAGAAGCTTTATATTGATGATAAGCTTAGAAACTTGCTTTTAGATGAAAGACAAATTGATATAAATGATATTTATGAGATATCTTCTAGTTATGCCATTTATAAAAATGCAGATGGCTATTATACAGTACTTTTATTTGATGAATTCAAGACATTATATAAGGAACTTGTTTTAAGAAAGGTGCCTAGATTAAGTGAAAGGGCAATGGCTCTGATTTTTTCAAAAGATATAGTGGAATATATTATTTCAAAAGGTTATGATTTTGAGAGTTTTAAACAGTCTGATGACCATATAGAATACTGGCAAGAGATTGGAAATAATAGAGTTTGTGTTATGAGAGTTAAAATTTAAAATTTAAAATAAAAGCTAGTTGCTTTGTTAGACAGAGGTTGTTATATAAAAC
>FZPS01000037.1_pt95 | contig 10797 bp, 8 predicted proteins | sample 1817821 | NCBI WGS metagenome assembly FZPS01 (sample SAMEA104158645, study PRJEB21678) | metagenome | place: Germany | collected 2015-04-21 | reverse complement strand
GCTTACCGTATTCTTTGCCGCAAAAAAAGGCTTTGTGCTGTCGCTCATTGAGTTTGTTTCAGGACTTTTGGCAATTTTCATCTCCTACGCCGTTGCCCCTGCCGTGGCAGGTTCCATATACAACTCATACTTTAAGGAGAAGGTTATAGGCATACTCACAGAGAAGTTCCCCGCTCTTGCCGGCGGAAAGCCATTAACCATTTCCATAAGCGACATTACAAACATATTGCCCAAAAGCCTTTCATTTCTGGCTGAAAATGTTGGACTCGAAAGCGGCAGGATTGAGCTGCCCAACGCCTCAAAATACATATCCATAGAGCAGCTTGAGCAGAACCTTGCCGCTCCCATTATGAAGGTAGCTTTGACGGTTATAGCCTTTGCGATTCTTTCGATTGTTCTTATTATCGCGCTCAGAATAGCCGCAAGGCTTTTAAACAAACTGGTCAAAGTCACCCCGCTTAGAAGTCTAAATACCCTTCTCGGAGCGGTTTTCGGAGCCGTAAAGGGAATTCTTCAGACAGGCATTCTCGCGGCGGTGCTGTCGCTTCTCGGTTCGCTCACCACGCCCTCCGCTCTGTCGGGGCTTGTTGAAAACTCAAAGATTTGCGAATTCGTGCTGAAACTGTTTTAATTTATTCTGAAAAGGGAGATTTTTATGAGTGATAGCAAGAAGAAAAACAGTGACTTACTTACAAATATATGGACAGTGCCCAACATATTGACTATGATAAGGATAATCCTTGTCCCGATTTTCGCGGTACTGTTTTTAAAGGGCTCGTATATTCCCGCTCTGGTTGTTCTTCTTTTGTCAGGTCTTACCGACTTTTTTGACGGCAAGATTGCCAGAAGGTTCAATCAGATAAGCGAGCTCGGAAAGATACTTGACCCCATCGCAGACAAGTTCACCCAGATTACCATCGCGGTTTTGCTTTTCTTTAAATTCAGAACCGCAAGCGACGCGTCGCTCAAGGCTTTCAGCTGGGTATTCCTCCTCTTCCTTGTAAAAGAGGCGTCAATGCTTATCGGCGGCTCGATAATGCTCTCCAAGGGCATACGCCCCGGCGCGTCGGAGCTTCCCGGCAAAATCGCAACCTTCTTCTTCTACGGCGCGATGCTTGTAATACTTGGCTTCGGTCCCGAAATCGGCGCCTTTACAAAGAGCAATCCCGACTTTGCCATAAGCTCAACAGTTACAATGGTTCTGGTTGTAATTTCCGCTATACTTACCTTTGTAGCGCTGTTCAGCTACTTCCCCGGCTTATTTAAGCAGATTAAAGAGTATAGGGAGTCCCAAAAAACGGACTTGAACTAAATAACAATAGAGTCATAATATATAAGTGATATTGATAGCATTAAAAAAAGACAAACATACAATAATTTATTAAGACTTTTTTGCTCGATTAAGGAGATTCGATGAATAAACTAATTTGTTCCAAGTGCAAAATCAGACCTGCAGTCATTTTCGTATCGAAAATAGAGGGCGACAAGACCACTCAGGAGGGTTTTTGCATACAGTGCGCCATGAAAATGAACATCGGCCCCATTAAGGATATCATGGACAAAATGGGCATCAGCGAGGAGGACCTGGAGGAATTCAGCCAGCAGTTCAGCGAGATGTTCAACTCCGTTGACGCGGATTCATTGTTCGAGGCCGGCGGCGCACCCACCCTGCCTTTGTTCCAAGGTTTTGGCGTAAATCCTGTTATGCAGGACGCATCGGGCGTTCAGGCAAGCAAAGAGGAGCCCGCAGGCGACAACAAGCTGCAAAAGACCGATAACGAAACAAGGGACAACAGAAGACCAAAGAATAAAAAGAACCAGCCCAAGCGCAAATTCCTGAATGTCTACTGCACAGACCTTACCGAAAAGGCAAGGAACGGTCAGATTGACAGAATCGTTGGCAGAGAAAAGGAGATTTACAGGGTAACTCAGATTCTTTGCCGCCGTTCAAAGAACAACCCCTGCCTTATCGGTGAGCCCGGCGTTGGTAAGACGGCCATTGCCGAAGGTCTGGCTTTAAAGATTGCATCGGGCGATGTCCCCGCAAAGCTCGCAAACAAAGAGCTGCACCTTCTTGACCTTACCGCTTTAGTGGCTGGCACACAGTTCAGAGGTCAGTTTGAAAGCAGAATAAAGGGTCTTGTGAATGAGGTTCGCAACGAAGGCAATATAATTCTCTTCATCGACGAGGTTCACAATCTCGTAGGCACAGGCGACGCCGAAGGCTCGATGAACGCCGCGAATATCTTAAAGCCCGCTCTTTCAAGGGGCGAAATTCAGGTTATTGGCGCAACAACCTTCAATGAGTACAGAAAGCATATTGAAAAGGACGCCGCTCTCGAAAGGCGTTTCCAGCCCGTTAAGGTCGAAGAGCCCTCAATAAACGACACATACGAAATGCTCAAAGGCATAAAGTCTTATTACGAGGATTATCACAAGGTCAAAATCAGCGACTCGCTTTTACACAAGGCGGTCGTTCTCTCCGAAAGGTATATCACCGACAGGTATCTGCCCGACAAGGCTATTGACCTTTTGGACGAGGCTTGCACCTGCGCAAATCTTCGCAATAAGGCTATAAGCGAATATGAGCTCAATGAGCTTGAAATCGCCGATTTAAAAGAGCAGATTGACTTTATAATGTCCGAAACGGATTCGATAGACTATGAGGAGCTGGCAAGGCTGCGCTCAGAGCTTGAGAAAAAGCAGCTAAAAAGCGAGGAGCTGAGAGTAAAAGCTCAGGACAACGCCGTTCTCGAAGAGGATTTGGCTAAGGTCATTAGCCTCTGGCTCGGCATACCCGTAAGCAAGATTATTGAAAGCGACCTCAAGAAACTTGCCAACCTTGAGGAAAAGCTGAAAAAGAGGATTGTGGGTCAGGACGACGCCATTAAAGCGGTTGCGGCAGCTGTTCGCCGCAGCAGGGTTCAGATAAATCCGCAAAGACGCCCCGCGTCGTTTATCTTCGTAGGTCCCACGGGCGTCGGCAAAACAGAGCTTGTAAAGCAGCTTGCCAATGAGCTGTTTGATACTCCCGAAACGCTGATTAGGCTCGATATGTCCGAGTTTATGGAAAAGCACAGCGTTTCAAGGATTATCGGCTCACCTCCCGGCTATGTGGGCTATGACGAGGCGGGACAGCTTACCGAAAAGGTACGCCGCAAGCCTTACAGCGTTATACTTCTTGACGAGATAGAAAAGGCTCACCCGGATGTGCTGAACATCCTCCTGCAAATTCTTGATGAAGGCAAGACCAGCGACGCTCAGGGCAGAGTCGTAAACTTTGAGAATACGGTCATCATAATGACCTCCAACGCCGGCAGCGAGCGAAAGAGCACATCTCTCGGCTTTGCCAAGGATACCAGCACCCAGTCAAGGGAAAAGGTTCTGAAGGCTCTCTCCGATTTCCTGCGCCCCGAATTTTTGGGCAGAGTCGATGAAATAGTCGTCTTTGACCCGCTGGGAGAAAAGGAATACGAAAAGATTGCCGAAATCCTCCTTGGCGACATGGTAGAGCCTTTGAAAGACAAGGGCATTACTCTTAACATCGGCGAAGGAGTGCCTGCCCTGATAGCTAAGAACGCCATCAAGGGCATAAGAGGCGCAAGAGATGTCAAGAATGAAATCCGCCGCAAGATAGAAGACAAAATCGCGGGGTTAATAATTGACAACGCCGACACTCCGATTACTGAGATTAATATCACTGCCGAAAACGGCGAAATCGTCGTAAGGGGCAGATAAAAAACAAAAATTAACCACCCTCTTTTGGAGGGTGGTTTTTTTATTAGCAATTGCCTGTGTCTCCGGCATCTGCGGGTAGGGTCGGGGCGTCTGCGCCGCCTGCCTGCCTTACCTTTTCATCTCTGCGCTGCAGAAGCTCCATATACATTCTTTCTCTCTTCTCGCCGGAGAGATCGTAGAAGAGCTTCGGAATCATGCCGAGGCTGCCTGTTACAAAGGGAATTACTGTGCACATCGCGAACAGATAGTACTTTGTTTTGTCGGACTGCTTTAAGTGTCCTGCGCCCTGAACATAGCCGATTTTCTTCATAAGGAAGGCTCTGATTGTGGCTCCCACGGTGTTAACCAGCTTGCTTGCAAGTCCCCTTGCGACGCTGGTCATGCCCTCCGTGCGGTAGCCGTTCTTCCATTCGCAGTAGTCCATTGCCTCGTTGTACATTTCCTTGGGGATGACCTTGCGTATGCCGTAAACGAACATAAACAATGTTTCCTGTATCATTATGGCGATTATCATAGGAAGACGGCGCTTGTAAAGACCGTTCTTTATGCCGCCTATGGAGCCGAAGAGGAATACAAGAGCCATGAGGAAGTCGCCCGTGCTGGAGCCTAAGAGCCACAGAACTTTTGTGGAGAAATGTCTTCTGAACCAGGGAACCAATGCAAAGCTGGGGGTTGAAACAAAGCCGCCGGGTATGCCGACTATCATATAAATTGAGGATGAGCCGAGAACATCTATGTAGTAGTTCGTCATGCCCGTATTGATGGAGAAGGAGCTTAAAAACTCCGCAAGGGTTATAAGCAGTATGGGCTTGTTGTTAAGAATCGACTTGATTCCGTCCATTACGCTGGGGCCCTTTTCGGACTGGATAATTCTCTCTTTTGCTAAAAGCGAGAAGTACAAAGCGAACAGACCCGAAACCAAGGTGGTAAAGCAGCCCATTGTGACATAAATGCTCTTCATCTGGAACTTAAGTATGCCGTTGTTGATTCCGTCAATCAATAGGGACATCAGCGCTTCGGGGATTTTGTCGCCTATGGAGAGAAGGTGCGCCAAGGTAATTAGCCTTGTTCTTTCCACAGGGTGCGGCGATATTGTCGCCAGCATGCCCGTTACGGAAATGCCTCTGAAAGTCTCAATCGTCTCCCTGGTGACAGCTAGCAAGAAGTATGTTAGGAGCTTCATAAAGTGGGTTTCGGAGGTATTGGGGAAGAATATGGGCAGCATCCAGTAAAGCAGGGTGCCTATGGTGCCGGGAATCGCAAGAGTTACAAGATAGGGCTTGAACTTACCCCATCTTGTTCTTGTCTTGTCAACTATGGCGCCTATGATTGTGTCATTGACGACATCCCAGATTCCGCCCACAAAATTAGTAAATGCCTGAAAGGCAAAATCGATTCTTACGACATCGAATATAAATCTCTCGTTGTATTTGTTAATCGTAAAGTTCTGGGCAAAGTCAAAGAGTATGTAGGCTATTGTTTCCTTTTTGCCCACATATCTGCGGTTTTCGTACACATAGTTGCGATATTCTTCTTCGGTTGGGGTTAAAACTTTGGTGGTGTTTACTGCTTGTTCAGACAAAGGCTTCACCCTTTCGGCGGAGAATAATACTCTAAAACGCTTATATGGTAAATCTATCACAAAAAAAATATAATTACAACAGTATTTTATGCAAAAACAACACTGTAAATTTTTGCATTTGATACTTTTGTGGATAAGCCGTTATCTTCTGCTGGCCTCACGAATAGTATTTATAGGACAGGAGGGATGTACTTGGCTTTAAATATTTCGGATATAACAGATAAAATCACCGCGGTGAATGAGACCGCAAACTCTTTTATCTGGGGCACTCCCCTGCTTATACTTCTTATCGGAACAGGCATATTTTTTACGCTGAGACTTAAGGTTTTTCAGATAACAAAGGCAAAGTACATATTTAAAGAAACCGTCGGCTCATTGTTTGAAAAGGACAGTGAGGCTAGAAAAAGCGGCAAAGGGTCTATTTCGCAGTTTCAGGCTGTTTCCACTATACTGGCCGCAACGATCGGAACGGGCAACATTGCGGGAGTCGCCACAGCCATAACCGCGGGCGGCCCGGGAGCAGTTTTCTGGATGTGGATTTCCGCCTTCTTTGGAATGATGACTATGTACGCTGAGGGCGTACTTGCGGTTTTTTTCAGGAAAAGAAACAAAGCGGGTGAATGGACGGGCGGCACCATGTATACCCTTGAGGAGGGGCTGAAAACAAGAGGAGGAACTAAGCGGCTCGCCAAACCCCTTGGCGTTATGTTCGCTGTGATGTGCGTAATTGCCTCTTTTGGGATAGGCAATATGACACAGTCCAACTCGATTTCGGACGCTTTAAAGACCAATTTCGGCGTTCCTCTTGCCGTTTCGGGCTTTGCGGTTGCATTTGTTACGGGCATTGTGATTTTCGGCGGAATTAAGAAAATAGGAGCCGCCGCGGAAAAAATAATGCCCGCCGCTTCTCTTTTTTATATTGCGGCTGCGCTGATTATAATATTCAAAAACTCTCAAAACCTTCAAAACGCCGCTCTGTCGGTGCTCAATAACGCATTTTCATTAAGGTCCATAGGCGGCGGAATCGGCGGCTACGCTGTTTCAAGGGCTCTTTCTTTCGGGCTTAGAAGGGGCGTTTTTTCAAATGAGGCGGGACTCGGATCCTCCGCTACGCTTCACGCCGCCTCTGACGCGGCAGAGCCCGCTGTTCAGGGCATGTGGGGAATCTTTGCGGTGTTTGTGGATACCATACTCATCTGCTCACTTACCGCCTTTGCGCTGCTTTCTGTCAATGTCAGAGCCCTGCCCATAGATGCCGCCGCAATGCGCATTACAGAGAAGGGCACATTGGTGGCACTCTCTACATTGCCCGAAAACTCGGAGCGGGATGGGGCGATGGTGCCTCTGATACTCAGAGAGCCTTTGAATGACGATGACGCTTACAGAAAATATGAGGGGCTATACGGCGTTGCCTACGGCAAAAAGGTAAAGATAATACCAAGCGATGATTTTTACTCCTCAACTCTATATAACCGCTACACAAATGTCGCGGTTTTGAGGGGTATAGCAAAAGTCGACGCTAAGGGAATGAAAATTCTTGACGGCAAAGGCAGACCGATAATTGAATACGCAGAGCTTGCGCCATTGGGCGGCGTGGGACTTGTCAGCACCGCGTTTTCATCTGTACTGGGCAGCGCGGCGGGGAAAATCATCGCAATATCAATTTTCCTCTTTGCCTTTGCTACTCTCCTCGGCTGGTCATACAACGGCGGCAAGGCTTTGGAATATCTTTTAAACGGCAAGGGTATGACCGCATATAAGTTTATTTTCACGCTGTTTATAATAATCGGCGCCGTGTGCAATCTGGAGCTGGCGTGGAGCATATCCGACACCTTCAACGGACTTATGGCAATTCCAAACCTTATTGGACTTATTCTCCTGTCGGGTACGGTGGTTAAGATAACCGAAAATTACTTAAAGAGAAAGCCTAACAGGCAGGTCGCGGAAGAAAAGCCAATGCTCTCAAACTATGCTGATTTGCAAGCAGAGGCGGAAAAAAGGGTATAAAAAAGAGCCGAAACTTTCGTTTCGGCTCTGTGTTTTTAATTAGGCGTTTGCCTTAACAAGGCACTTTTCGATTTCCTCAACAACCTTGTCATATGTGCAGTGATAGAGGTTCTTGCCGTTAATGCTTACTGCGGGACCCTTGCTGCACTGCTCGGTGCAGAAGGAAGCCTTGAAGTTTACAAGATCCTCGATGCCCTTGTCACGGACATACTGTGAAAGCTGGGTGTAGAGGTTCTGAGCGCCTCTCTCGAAGCATCTTTCGCCCAGGCAGATTGAAAGCTCAATCTTTGCGGACTCGTGCTTTTTGGAGAGTTCAAGGTCGCCGGAAGCAATTCTGCGCCTGTTCTTATACTTGGTGTGGAAGAGCTCGTGGGCAAGCTCCTCTGTGATTTCGTCTGCGTAAATCTTCTGGAGATAGGGGTTCTCGTCGGAGCTGTGGTACTCTAGATTTCTGTCGTTCTCGTAAAGACCCATTGCTCTGTCGTGAACAGCGGATTTGTTCTCGGATACGGGCTGGCCGCCGCCGTTTACGCAGCCGCCGCAGCATGCCATAACCTCGATAAGGTCATAGTGCTCTTCGCCGCGCCTTACCTTTTCGATAAGTCTCTTGGCGTTTGCAAGTCCGCTGACAACAGCCAGACGGAGCTTAAGGTCGCCGAGTTTTACCTCTGTAGTCTTAACGCCCTGGAGAGCTCTGAGCTGTGTGAACTCAAGCTTTACGCCCTTTACAAGGCTTGCTGCCGCAAAGCGGAGAACTGCCTCGCTTACGCCGCCGGAGCTGCCGAAGATGACGCCTGCGCCTGTCTTGAAGCCGAAGGGCATATCAAACTCTTCTTTTTCAAGCTCTGCGAACTTAATGCCTCTCTCCTTAATCATGACGGAGAGCTCCTGAGTGGTGAGAACAAAGTCAACATCGGGGTTGCCGTCAACAGAGAACTCGGGGCGCTGTGCCTCGAACTTCTTGGCTGTGCAGGGCATTACGGATACTACGACAATATTCTCTCTGGGGATGTTCATATCCTTGGAGAGGAGCTCCTTGCAAAGGGAGCCGAACATCTGCTGGGGGGACTTGCAGGATGAAAGGTTGCCGAGAAGGTCGGGATAATACTGCTCTGCGTACTTGACCCATGCGGGGCAGCAGGATGTGAACTGGGGCAGCTTCTCGCCCTTTGCGAATCTGTCAAGGAACTCCTTGCCTTCTTCGATGACCGTGAAGTCAGCTGCGAAGGAGGTGTCATATACCTTATCAAAGCCGAGTCTTCTGAGGGCTGCTACCATCTGTCCGGTGGTAAGCTCGCCGGGCTTAAAGCCGAAGTACTCGCCGATTGCAACTCTGACTGCGGGAGCTATCTGGACAACTACATGCTTATCAGTGTCAAGCAGAGCGTTCCAGACTTCATTGGTCTGATATCTCGGAATGAGAGCGCCTACGGGGCAGACCTTAATGCACTGTCCGCAGTTTACGCACTCAACCTCGCCGATGCCCTTATTGAAATAGGGGGCAACCTTGGCGTCTGCGCCTCTGTTGGCGAAATCAAGAACGCCGACAGACTGGATTTCCTTACATACTCTTACGCAGTCTCCGCAGAGTACGCACTTTGCGGAATCCCTGTAAATTGAGCATGAGCTCATATCCGGCTCGGGGAACTCCGTGCGCTGCTTAAATCTTACCTTAACAATACCCATCTGCTTTGCGATTCTCTGCAACTTGCAGGTACCGCTCTTGGGGCAGGTGGTGCAGCTCTGGTCATGGCTTGCAAGCATAAGCTCGACAATCATCTTTCTCATGTCTCTGAGCTGCTTTGTGTTTGTCTTGACCTTCATTCCGTCAAATACTCTTGTTGAGCAGGAGGGAACGATTCCCTGACCCTCAACCTCAACCATGCACATACGGCAGGCGCCTGCGACGCTGATTTCAGAGTGATAACAGAAGGTAGGCAAGTCTATCTTTGCTTTTCTTATAAGCTCAAGCAAATTAGGCTCGTTATCTATCTTAACTTCAATACCGTCAATTAATGCTATCTTATCTGCCATTTATCTCACCTCACACTACTAATACAGCATCAAACTTGCAGGCTTCTACGCAGCTGCCGCATTTAATGCATTTTTCCATATCGATTACATAGGGCTGGCCCTTAGCACCTGAAATTGCGTCTACGGGGCACTTTCTTGCGCAGAGGCTGCAGCTCTTGCACTTTACAGGGTCAATGCTGTACTTCTTGAAGGCTTCGCACTTGCCTGCGGGACAGCACTTATCCTTAATGTGTGCTTCGTATTCGCTTCTGAAATATCTTAAGGTAGAAAGAACCGGGTTGGGAGCGCTCTTACCGAGAGCGCAGAGTGAACCGGTCTGTACGGTCTTTGCAAGCTCTTCGAGCAGGTCGAGTGTCTCCATTGTGGCATCGCCGTTGAGGATGTCGTCAAGGAGTGCAAGCATCTGCTTTGTACCCTCACGGCATACAACGCACTTGCCGCAGGACTCGTTCTGAGTGAACTGCATGAAGAACCTTGCAATCTGAACGATACAGGTCTGGTTGTTCATAACAACAAGGCCGCCGGAGCCGACCATTGCGCCGACCTGCTTTAAGCTTTCGTACTCAATGGGAAGGTCGATATGCTCCTGGGTTAAGCATCCGCCTGAGGGGCCGCCTATCTGAACAGCCTTATAATCGGTGCCGCAGACTGTGCCGTCATCGTTTACAACGCCGCCGCCGATTGAGCCGACGATTTTCCTCAATGTGGTGCCGAAGGGAACCTCGATAAGACCTGTGTTAACAACGTGGCCTGTAAGGGAGAAGGTCTTTGTACCCTTTGAGCCCTCAGTACCGATGGCTGCGTAATTCTTGGCGCCCATTCTTAAAACCAGCGGGATGGATGCGAGTGTCTCAACGTTGTTGATTGCGGTGGGCTTGCCGAAAAGACCCTTCTCTGCCGGGAACGGAGGCTTCGGGCTGGGCATGCCTCTCTTGCCCTCGACGGAAGCGATAAGAGCGGTCTCCTCGCCGCATACGAAGGCACCTGCGCCTTCCATGATGGTTATATCAAAGTCCATGCCTGAACCGAAGATATTCTTGCCGAGTATGCCGGCCTTTCTTGCGTCATTAGCGGCCTTCCTGAGGCGCTTAACTGCAAGCGGGTATTCCGTACGTACATATACATAGCCCTGTGTGGCGCCGATTGCCTTAGCTGCAATAATCAGACCCTCGAGAACTGCGTGGGGTGTGCCCTCCATAACGCAGCTGTCCATGAATGCGCCCGGGTCGCCTTCGTCGCCGTTGCAGATGACATACTTAACGTCGCTCTTCTGAAGCCTTGTTAAATCCCATTTGCGGCCTGTGGGGAAGCCTGCGCCGCCTCGGCCTCTGAGGCCGGAAGCAAGGATTTCATCGCAGATTTCCTTATCGGTCATTTCAAGAACAGCCTTTCTGGCCATTGCGTAACCGCCGTTTGCGATGTACTCATCCATATCC
>FZPS01000144.1_pt88 | contig 10798 bp, 10 predicted proteins | sample 1817821 | NCBI WGS metagenome assembly FZPS01 (sample SAMEA104158645, study PRJEB21678) | metagenome | place: Germany | collected 2015-04-21 | reverse complement strand
CGGCAAACCCACATACCCGAGCCCGATGACGGCTATTTTAATATCTTTCATAGATTAATCTTATTTATTTGCCGGTTTCAACTTCCATGTACCATTTCACTGCCTCTTTCAGTCCCTCTTTCACTGAGAATTGCGGCCGGTAGCCCAGCAGCCTCTCGGCTTTGCCGATGTCGGCCAGCGAGTGGGGAATATCGCCCGGACGATTGGGACCATGAACCGGTTCGATGTGTCGAATCGCGGGATCGTATTCCGACAAAAATTCTTTCAGGTAATCCACCAACTCGTTCAGCGAAGTTTCCTCGCCACAGGCCGTATTGTAAACTTGATTGACGGCATCGGGATTCGTAGTTTCCATCGCCAGCAGGTTCATTTGAATGACATTGTCGATATAGGTGAAGTCGCGGCTATATTTTCCATCTCCATTAATGATAGGCGATTCATGCTGCATAAGCTTCTTCACGAAAAGAGGGATAACGGCAGCATACGTACTGTCGGGGTCCTGACGGCGACCAAAAACATTGAAATAGCGCAACCCGATGGTTTCCATCCCATAAATCGTGGCGAAAACATCGGCATAGAGTTCATTGACGTATTTGGTGACAGCGTAGGGCGACAGCGGTTTGCCGATACGATCTTCCATTTTGGGAAGGGTAGGGCTGTCGCCGTAGGTGGATGAGCTGGCGGCGTAAATGAAGCGTTTCACGCCGGCATCGCGACTTGCAACCAGCATGTTCAGAAATCCCGAGATATTAACATCATTGGTGGTAATGGGGTCGTTGATGGAGCGGGGCACGGATCCGAGAGCCGCTTCGTGAAATACGTATTCGGCACCTTCCACCGCCTTGCGGCAATCTTCCGGCTTGCGGATATCGCCCACGACGAGCGTCAGTCGATTGCTATAGGTTGCGATGAGCGGCAACAGATTTTCGATTTTTCCTGTGGCGAAGTTGTCAAGCACCGTCACGTGGTTACCCTGTTTTAGCAGCTCTTCCGTCAGGTTCGAGCCGATAAATCCCGCTCCACCGGTCACCAATACTTTCTTGCCGGTCACATGTTGAAAGTTCATAATGTTCATTTGGTTTGTAAAGTTGGGAAGTGGGGGAATTACTCTACCTCGATGACTTCGGCCCAGGAGGGTTGAACGTCGATATGGGAGGCTATTTTTTGTTTCCATCCGTACCAATAGTTGGGGAAAATCACTTTTTTCCTGTTTTGCATGAGATAGGCTCCCCACCACGAAAAACTGCTGTTGGAAACAATTCCGTATTCACAGAGGGTCATCAATGCCAAATCGACGCCCATGTCGTTCCTCGAGATGTATTTATTCTTTTCATCCTGAAAGCAGCATGCTACAAAAGCCGGATCGTCGCTCAGGAAAATGAAAAAAGGATTTTCAACCTCTTTCTTTATCGCTTCCATTGCCTTCGTAAAGTAACTTCTTGGCAAATCGATGCCTACCTCATCCAGGTATTTCTCGAAGAGATAATCGCCTCTTCTCACATGAACAAATATAGGGGTAAACCCATCGTCGATTTTTTCGACGATGTTGCGGGCAATATCCATGTATTTTTGCTTGATGTTGATGTGAAATTTCTCGGGATCAAAAAACTTTTCCGACTGAAAAAAATCTTGATCTACAAACGTTATCGGGAATATACCTTTTTTTTCGGTATAAGAGGGCAGGGCCGAAGTCTCGTTCCGGTCTTGTTTGATGTATCCGATGAGTTTCAATTTTGCCGCGAAAACGAGAATCTTTCGGATGAATCGATTCACAATGAACTTCCGGTATTTTCCCAACGAGAAATTTTTGAAATGTTCATCGTTGCAGTCCATCACTTCCAACAAGTTGTCCATATTGGTGGCGATTATTTTTTCGTCTTTCTTTGCAATCGTTTTCAGAAAAGCGTACTGAAACAATTGATTGCCCAATTTTCCGTCGCTAAAAAATATAATCATGCGATTCTCGTAGAAACAGCCACATAATTGGCATAATTGAAATTGTCCATCCAAGGTTGATACTTTCGGATAACCAACCCTTTCGGCATAATTTTGGCAATGTTGAACCCTCTTTCTTCCAAAAATCGGTAGATATCCATGAGACAGGTATGCGAATCCAGGTTGGCACCTCCGTATTCGAATTGAATATAATCGATAAAATTGCCGTTCATGTAATTGCCGAAACCTTCCATCGCCTTTAATTCATGACCTTCGATGTCCATCTTGACGAAATGGATGTGTTCGATATTTTTTTCCTGAATATACGTATCGAGTCTTTTTGTCGTTATTTCTTCGGAACGATCCATTTTGATGCGATAACTATCCAAATTTCGTCGGTATAGGGAAGCAAATCCGCTTTTTTCTTTGTCGTAATAGATGGTGGCCGTGCCTGCTCGGTCGGAAACGCCGAAATTGTTCAAAACAACATTATCGTTATTGCCAAACTTCTCGGAAAGGATGTCGTGGCAACTTTGGGTCGGTTCAAACAAATGAAACTCCGCGTCGATTCCTGCGTTTTTTGCTTTTCGCATCATCATTTCGGTATAGTTGCCGATATTCGCCCCGATATCGAACAGTATTTTTTGTTGATCCGGAGTAGCTGTAAAGGTCTCGAAAAGATGGTCGATAAACCGTTTTTCACCGTTGGTGTAAAAATCGCTATTTCCGTTGTTTTCCAGCTTATTGAAAAGGAAAAGGCTTGCTTGCCGGATTTTTCTTTTTATCGGCGATTCGTTGATAAACATGCTTCAATCTCCTTTTTTAAACAGATAAAGTCCCGTTCCGAAACCTTTTCGGGAATCGTAGTGGTTGTACATTTTATATTGATAGATGTATTTCTCTTCGAGAAGCACCATATCCGAAAATAAGGTCAGGATATAATCCCTTGTGAAGGTTCGATGCGCATTGAAGCAGATTTTGTTTTCGCTGTCGACCGGAACGCTGAACAGCAATTTCCCTCCGGGCTTCAACACTCTTTTCATTTCCTTTATCGCTTTTTCGCTTCCGAAAGGATCCAGCGGGTCGCCATATCGTCCAAGTCCTATATGCTCTACAACGCATAACGACGAAAGCGATTCGATGGAATCGTCTTCAAAAGGGAGATCCAATAGGGTGCCTTTTATAAAGGAAAGATTCGGCAATTCAATTTCCAACGGTCTGATATCCACCATCGTAATAGGGACGAATTGGGAAAGGATGCCCATCGTTTTTGCCGAGCTTCCTATATCGTAATGATGGTGGGGTTTGTTTTCAGCGATTTTTCTTGCCGCCCACGTATCCTGAAAAAAATAAACCGGTTCTATCGGCGTATAGCCTATATTGTCGGAGAGACAGGGATAGATTTCCATTTTTTGGAAAGCTTGATTTTTTCCCAACCTTTTGAATGTGTTCAATTCGTGTAGGAACCGCGAAAATCGTTTTATGAATTTTATGGGTTGAAACTTAAAATAATTGCGAACAGACATGAATATGCGGTAGCTGCTCTTTATTGCGCCATTTTGTTTGAAATTCACGAGTTGCGATTTCCTGTTCATTTTTTCCACTTTTCCACGGCTTCGCCCTTTCAGTCCCATGAGCGTTGTTGTCATAAGACCTACTCCTTGATAATTATATATAGGTGGGCGGCGAGAGCGGTTTCGCTGCCCATTGTCGATTGCCGAGTTTGGCCGCAATACTCACTTGATCGGTTCCACCATCTGCGGATCGAGGGTGACCATCATCACTTGGCGGATGGCTTCGATGCGCAGGGCCACCTTCTGTTTGCCCATGTACTCCACAAATTCGCCCTCGATACCCGTGAGGGGGCCTTGGACGATGCGCACCTGCGTGCCGGGCCGAAGGTCGTCGGGCAAGCACTCCACTTCGAGGTCGGAATCCATCACCCGTTTCAGCGTATCGATTTCCTCGTCGCGCACCACGGCGGGCTTGCCGTCGAAAAATACGTAGCGCACCACGCCCGGGGTTTCCAGTACCTTATAATATAGGCGGTGATCGATGTGTACAAAAACGTAGGAAGGGATGGCCGGTTCGAGCACCAGTTTGCGCCGGTCGCTCCACTGCCTCACCACACGCTGTAGGGGAACATAGGCCTCGATACCTTGCTCCGTTAGCCATCGAGCTGCTTTTTTTTCGAACCGCGAGCGGGTGTAAACCGCATACCATTTGAGTGCGTTGTCCATTAGAACCGATTGCATTTGTATATGCGGTTGCAAATATAGTTAATTCTTTTTACATAGTGTCCGTTTTATTGTTAAAAACAGGACATTTTCTGCCTCTTTGCGGAAAGATTTTCTTGTTTCCCGCTTCTTTGACGTTGCCGGAACAATTTCGTTCTTTCCGTCGATGTGTTTTGATGGGCGTGAGCGGAATTTTCGCTTATCGCAAAAGTTGTTGTACGGAGGTTGACAAAAAGATCGGGCTCAAATAAAGTTGTCGTACGGAGGTCGACAAAAAGATCGGGCTCAAATAAAGTTGTCGTACGGAGGCCGACAGAAAGATCGGGCTCAAATAAAGTTGTTGTACGGAGGCCGATAAAAAAATCGGGCTTAAAAAAAGTTGTTGTACGGAGGTTGACAGAAAGATCGGGCTCAAAAAAACATGTTGTACGGAGGTTGATAAAAAAATCGGGCTCAAATAAAGTTGTTGTACGGAGGTTGACAGAAAGATCGGGCTCAAAAAAACATGTTGTACGGAGGTCGACAAAAAGATCAACCGCAAAAAAACGAATCCGACAGAAAGCCGAAAAACCGTCGGCTTGTAAAAAAATATCGATTTCGGGAGTCGACTGCGTATCGTACAAAAAAATAGTGCGTTGTTTTAAGCAATCCGAAAACGTGTTTTTTGCTGTAAAATGTACTTTTGAATACTTTTTACAAAAACGCATGTTTATCGTTTTGGTTAACTTTACAACGGCCTTTAAATTTTATAAATCTGAATATTAGGGTGTTGCAAGTTAAAATTGGAAATTTTGAATAAATATTGGAATATGTTTTTTAAATTGTTTGTTTGTTAATGAATTTTTTTTCATATCTTTGTTGCCGAAACATTGAGACTTTCCGCTATCACCGGGAAGCAGTGTGTTTCGAATATTTTTAATGTTTAATTTTTTAAATTTTTAATTTATGACAAAATTGTTGAAAAGTGGATTTATCTCGTCACTCAGGAAGGACGAATATCCACAGTTTTTTGAACAGTTGTGCAATGTTATGGATCGGCACAACTTTTTGGAGGATTCGAATGTAACCGAAGCTTCGATGCGTGTAAAATCGCACCTCGAGGCTTTGCAATCGGTTAAATCGGAGTCGAGACGTTACAAGTTGACGTCGGCTTTGCGTGATTTGGCGGACGAACGTCGCCGGGCGCTGCGATCGTTGCGTGGTCAGGTGAAGGCGTTGACGAATTCTTCGGTTGTCGAAGAAAGGGAGGCTGCCAAAGTGCTGATGTTTCTGTTGGACAAGAAAGGCGTAAAGCTGATCTATAACGGATATATGGCACAGACGCGGCGCGTGAACGAGTTGCTGGCCGATTTGGAAGCGGATGCCGCCATTGGCGAAGTATTGGAGTTGTTGTCGCTCAATCCGTTGTTGGATTCGTTGCGCGATTTGAACAATCGGTTTAGTGCCATGTTTATCGAGCGCAACCACGAGGCGATGATGGCAGGGAAGGTGAATTATCGTGAAATTCGAAACGTGTCGACGAAAGACGTGAAGCTGTTGCTGAGCGTACTGGAGTCGCATGCGGCACTCGATACGGAAGGTGTTTACACCGAAGCCGTGGGTGACGTAAAGAAACTTCTCGATTATTATTCCATGTCGCTTGCCATCAGGAAAGGGCGCAATGCGGCAGAAGAGAAGAAAGAGTCTGAGTCTGATGTCGATGTTTCCACTGAAAGTGAAACGCTGTAGGCGATACATTTTTTGTGGATAAGTTTGCCCGATGTTGGCGCATGGGGCGGACAGGTTGGAAGAGCCGGAGTGATAGTCCGGCTCTTTTTTTATGGATTGCAGGTGCTTGTTATGGATTGCAGGTGCTTGTTGTGGATTGCAGGTGCTTGTTGCGGATTGCAGGTGCTTGTTGCGGATTGATTGTATGTAGGGGAGTAAAAAAACTTCCCGATTGCTTTTTATCACGTCGTTTGACCTGAGGGGACAACGGGATGACGGCAATCGGGAAGCAAGTCTGATGTTGATGTTTCCGCTTGCGGTGTGAAACGCTCTAAGCGGTACACCTTTCGCAGATAAGTCTGCCCGGTGTTGGCGCATCGGGCGGACAATTTTAATGATTGTTTTTTTCTTGTTTTTGTTCGTTAATGAATTGCCCTTGCAATACGTGGAATTCCTTTCACGTTTGGTTCGTTTGCTTTGTTTGCTTTCTTTGCTTTCTTAAATTTGGAATAGGGGAAAATTTTACGAGCCAAGTCGGGCATTGTTTTCTTTCATAACTTCATTTTTATTCCTTTTCCTCTTCTTCTTCTTCTTTTCTTCCTCTGTTTGTTTTGTATTGTTCAACTAGTTTTCAATTCCCCTTTAAATGCTCCACAAAAATACAGGATATATTTTATATGGCAAAGGTAATTGTGTTAAATGTGAAGTTTTATGCTCTATTTTATATATTTTTAGTATACAATGTGAGTCTTATTGTTGCAACAGGTCGTATATCGTTGTTATAAGTCTTATCGTCGTTGTGCATATATATCTAAAAATTTGTATCGAAAAGACCGGAAAAACGCAAGGGGTAGCGGAAAATTATAGCGAAAATAGGGATGTTTTTGAAATATTCTATTAATTTTGCTTCAAAATAGCATTGGGCTCAACAAATCCGATCGAAAGAAATCGGACGAAACATACACAAACAGCATATAATGAAGCGACTGACACTTATTTATGGGATTTTAACGTGTTTTCTGTGCATCTCGATTTCGCTTTTTGCGCAAATGAGCGACGAACAGATATTGCAGGACATAAGGAACTACAGCAATGCCGGAATGACACAGGAACAGATTTACCTGGAATTGACAAAAAAAGGGGTCACCGTGGATCAGCTCCAACGTTTGAAAGAGCGATACGGCAACCGACAGGAATTGGCCACACCCGCTTCTGCGGGTCTCATGCAGGAGGCAGGGCGGACGCCGGAAGTGGTGATAGCGCCTCGTGGACCCGGAGCGGAGGAATTGGTGCCACAGGAGAACCGCATTTTCGGGCAGGATTTTTTCTCCACCCATCACCTCACCTTCGAACCGAACATGAATATGCCTACGCCGGCCAACTATATCTTGGGTCCGGGCGACGAGATCATCATCGATATATGGGGCAATTCCGAATTGAACGTGCGGTATACCATTGCTCCCGACGGGCATATTACCGTACCGGGATTGGGACGCATACAGCTGAGTGGAATGCGGGTGGATCAGGCAACGGCACATTTGCGCAATGCCTTTTCTTCGATTTACTCCGATTTGGATTCGCCTCAACCGCGTACTTTCCTGGCCATATCGGTGGGAAACGTGCGTACCATTCGTGTGAACGTGATGGGTGAGGTGGTGACGCCGGGTACGTATACCCTCTCGTCGTTTGCTTCGGCTTTCCATGCGCTGTACGCAGCGGGAGGAATCAACAGAATCGGGAGTTTGCGCACGATCCGCGTTTTTCGTGCCGGAAAGACGGAGGCCGTCGTCGATATTTACGAATACCTGATGCACGGCAACGATGCGGGGGATATCACCTTGCGCGACGGCGATATTATCAAGGTGGATCCCTATGGTGTGCTGGCTCAGATAACGGGCGAGGTGAAGCGCCCCATGTGGTATGAGATGAAAGAAAACGAAACGCTGGACGACCTGATTCGTTTTGCCGGCGGGTTCCGTGGCGAAGCATATAAGGAGAACGTGCAACTTCGTCGCAAAGGAACAAGCGAGATGGAAGTATATACGGTGAATGCGTTGCAGTTTCCCGATTTCAGGATGCACGACGGCGACCAGATAACCGTGGGCAATATCCTTACCCGATTTGCCAACAGGGTAGCCATCGAGGGTGCCGTGATGCGACCGGGAAGTTACGCCATCGGCGACGATATAAAAACCGTTGGCGATCTGGTCAAAAAGGCACAAGGTCCGCGCGAAGATGCTTTTTTGTCGAGGGCTTTGCTCTACCGCGAAAAAGCGGATCTGACTCCCATTGTGGAGTCGGTCGATGTGGAGGCGCTGCTGCAAAACCGCATTCCCGATATTGCACTGAGAAAGAACGACCGGCTGTTTGTTCCTTCGGTGATTTCGCTGCTCGACAATTTTACGGTTTATGTGGGAGGTGAAGTGCGTGAACCGGGCACGTATGCCTATGCCGACAATATGTCGATCGAGGATGCGATCGTGCAGGCGGGCGGGTTGCGCGAATCGGCTTCCACGGCACGCATCGATGTATATCGAAGGATAAAAAAACCCGAGAGTACGACAGCATCCGATGTGACGGGCGAGGCGTTCAGTTTTTCATTGGAAAACGGATTGATCATCAGTGGCGACAAATCGTTTACGTTGGAGCCTTTCGACCAGGTGTTCGTGCGTCGTTCGCCGGGCTATGAGCCCCAGCACAACGTATCGATCGAGGGCGAGGTACTGTTCGGCGGGCAGTATGCCAAAGTGACCAAAGACGAGCGGTTGTCGTCGCTGGTGGAAAGAGCCGGTGGGCTCACCCCGTTTGCTTATCCCAAAGGGGCACGACTGCGACGCCAACTGACCGAAGAGGAACAGCGACGCACGCGGGAAGCGTTGCTCGCCAAAACCATGTTGGAAAGCGATACCGCTATTGCCGAAGATTCGCTGATAAGGAAAGATTCTACTTTGCTGGCCGATTTGGATCTCAGTTACCAATATGTGGGCATCGATTTGGAAAAGGCCTTAAAAAATCCGGGTGGCGAAGACGATATTGTTCTGCGTGAAGGGGATGTGCTTTCCGTTCCGATTTACAACCCTACCGTAAAGATTTCGGGAGGGGTGTTGTATCCCAATATGGTGACATACAACAAAAAAAAGAATTTGGATGATTATGTGAAGATGGCCGGCGGTTATTCGCGTCTGGCCATGAAGGGCAAAGCGTTTGTGATTTACATGAACGGACAGGTGGCAACGGGCCGGAGGGCAAAGATTGAGCCGGGATGCGAAATCGTGGTGCCGGAGAAACCGGAACGTCAGCCCATATCGCTCCCCCAAATATTGGGAATAAGCAATTCGATTGCCACACTGGGGCTGATCATAACAAATTTGATAAAATAACCCATCATGGACGAAAACTACAAACAACCGATTCCTTCGGTTCCGGTACCCGCAATGCCGGATAACGACGACGAAATCGATTTGACGGAGCTTCTGGGCAAATTGTGGCATAAGCGCAAATTCATTCTCAAGCTTACGGGCATTTTTTTGCTGGTGGGCTTGTTTATTGCATTGTTTTCGCCGGTGGAATATACGGCCCAATGCACGGTGGTGCCGCAAACGGGGGAAGAAGATTCCAAAGGTGGGTTGGGCGGACTGGCGGCGATGGCGGGAATCAATGTAGGATCCATTGGAGCCGGAGGGACAATCTCGCCGACCATTTATCCCGAAATCGCGAAAAGCATCACCTTTACGCGCGACATCATGCAGACGCCCGTTACCGTGAAGAAATCGGAGGGGGAAGCCATTACCCTATACGAATATTATACCGATAAAAAATACGGGTCGTTCAACGTGGTGAATGTACTTAAAAAATATACGATCGGGCTGCCGGGATTGATTCTTTCGGCTATTCTCCCTGCCGACACCGGTTTGCCTACCGCTGCAGGCGATAGTACGGCTTTGCCTGCCATGAGCAAAGAGGAAAAGAAGGTTTACGACATCATTCAAGGTTCACTCAAACTGGAAGTTAACCAAAAGGATGGGTATGTGACCATTGGCTATACGTTTCCCGAGGCGGAAGGGGCTGCGCAGATTGCCGAAGGGCTGCGCCGGACGCTGGAAAAATATGTAATCGGGTATAAAACGGAAAAGGCCAAGGAGGATTTGGCTTTCGTGGAACAAAGTTATGAAGATGCCAAGAAGGATTTCATAGAGAAACAGACCAACCTGGCGGCCTTTGTCGACGCCAACCGGGGATTGGCATCGGCACTGGCGCGTGCCACCGAAGAACGGCTGCGCAACGAGTACAATATCGCTTTTACGGTATACAATGAGCTGGCCAAACAGCGGGAGCAGGCTCAACTGGCGGTGAGGAAAACCACGCCTGTGCTCACGGTGGTGAATCCGGTGGTGGTGCCGGCAGAAAAAAGTGCTCCCCGCCGAAGCTTGATCCTGGTGGTGTTTGTGTTTTTGGGGTTGATCGTTGCCGTCGGTTGGGTGTTTGCTACACCATTTTTCAACACCCTTTCCAACGAAATCAAACAACAACCGACCGAAGCTTGATTTGTCTGTCTTTTTATTGGATATTCGATTTTTGTGCGGGTTTTTAACTTAATCGGTTTTAAAATCCGTACAAGATAGATCGTATTGATTCCATTGTAATCTAAGAACCATGTTGTACATTTCGACGTCTGTTTTTTTGATGTGTTCGCGATAATCATTGCGTAATCTCTTAGTTCGGCGGATGTAGCATGAGCGGGGTTTTCGGCGTAATGGAAATTTAGGCGTGAACGGTTTTTTTCGATGTGGAGTAAAAAATGTGTTGAATAACATAGGAGCAAAATTTTTAAACCTCCGAGATAAGTATTAATTTTACACCAATTTTACGTAAAAATACTGTATAACATTAAAATTAAAGAATCTTGTGGAACTATTAGA
>FZPS01000031.1_pt317 | contig 10803 bp, 7 predicted proteins | sample 1817821 | NCBI WGS metagenome assembly FZPS01 (sample SAMEA104158645, study PRJEB21678) | metagenome | place: Germany | collected 2015-04-21 | reverse complement strand
GTTATCACCTCTTTCCTCAGGAGGAAGGACTTTGTGACATTGTTTGCAGAAAGAATCGCCATCAATCCTCGAAATATTGGTTGGTGTATGCCTTGTCGATCTCGATGGGCTTGGCAATCAGCTCTTCATCCGCCATCCATGAGGCAAAATCCTGCCAAACTTTCTGGCTTTGATAGCCCCAATATTCGGCATCGCTTTGGTATTGACTTGCGAGATAGTCCAAGCTGGCACGCACCTGCTTCTCGTTTAGTTCCGGGACATGTTTCAGCATGATATCAGCAGCTTTCTCGGGCTCGGCAATGCAATATTCATAGCCGCGCTTTACAGCTCTCATGAACTTCGCAGTGGTCTCGGGGTTGTTTGCCAAATACTCTTCGCTGCTGATGATTACGGGCGTGTAATAGTCAAAAATAGGGTTGAGCGTGTTGAGCGGGATATAGCCCATCTCGATGTCTCTTCCTTCGGCATAGACGCCGTCCCAGCCGTAATAAATCCATTCAAAATCAGCCTCTTTGCCGATGGTGGAAAAGAAGTCGTAGATGCCGGAGATGACTTTAACTTTGTCATAATCTGCACCGTGTTTGTCCATCACGTTTTTGAGAATGGCGAGCTCCGAGGGGCTGTCCCAGCTTCCATAACGCTTGTTTTCGAAGTCTATGACGCTCTTGATTCCGCTTTCTTTGAGGAAGGCAAAGCCGGAGGTGTTGTGTTGGATAACCGCTGCGATCGAGACGAGTGGGATGTCCTCACTACGTGCACGGATCACGTTCTCTTGATAGCTCACGCCAAATTGGCTTTTACCCGTGGCGACGATCTGGTCAGTGATGCCTTGTCCGGGCTGGAGAATCTCGACCTCAAGGCCTTCTTCGGCAAAATAGCCGAGTTCTTGGGCAACATAAAGACCGGTGTGATTGGTGTTTGGCGTCCAGTCCAAGGTAACGCTGATTTTGGCATCGCTATCCGGCTTTCCTTTGCAAGAGAAGAGCAGGAATAGGGTGACGAAGATTACGATGTACTTTTTCATTTATTCCTCTTAAGTTTGTTTATAATTATTTATGCGCGTGGATGATATGTCTTATGGGTTTCGATCAGTTGTCTCATATCGACGTGTGTATAGATTTGCGTGGTGTTGATGCTGGCATGTCCCAAAAGGCTTTGCACGATCCTGAGATTCACGCCTGCCTCGAGGAGGTGTGTCGCAAAGCTATGACGGAAGGTGTGTGGCGAGATTTGTCTATCCAACTTTGCTTCCAAGCAGGCATTCTGGAGCATTTTCCAAGCTCCCATGCGCGAGAGACCGCCACCGTATTTATTCAAAAAGAGCAAGTCACTTTGCTTGTGTCTGAGAAGTGCCGGACGGTGGATATTGATATAGCTTTCCAGAAGCGGGCTAAGTGAGTTGATATATGGTACATAGCGCTGTTTGCTGCCTTTGCCGCGCACGAGGATCATTTGTTGATCGGCAAAGATATCGTGCAAACTCAGTCCCAAAAGCTCGGATATCCTTATCCCTGTGGCATACAAAAGCTCCATGATAAGCTTGTTTCTATGCCCCAAGGGAGTGTCCGTCTTGATGCTTTCGAGCAAGTTGCTCATCTCTTCCACGGAAAGAACATCGGGAAGGCTCGAGCCTATGCTAATCCGGGGCACGAGTTCAAAGTCGATCTCGATGTCATAGTCGTTCTCCATGAGGAACTCAAAGAATTGCTTGATTGCGATGCGTTTGCGCGCCAGAGACGTGCTTTCCAAGCCTATTTCCTGCAAGGCGAGCAGGTAGCTGGTGATGTCTTCAGCGTCATATTTAGTCGCTTCTTTGGGGTTGAACACAAAGAAATCGCGAAGGTCAGTCTCGTATGCCACGACGCTGTTCTCCGCCATGCCTCTTTCCACTTTCAGGTGAAAGAGAAAGGTGTCTAAGATATGCTCTTGCATGCGTTAATCTGTGCTTTGGTAGTTGGGTGTCTCTTTTGTGATTCTCACATCATGGGGGTGGGATTCTTTGAGTCCGGCGGTGGTGATCTCTACAAATTCAGCGTTTGCTCTGAGTGCGGGCAAGTCCGCTGCGCCGATGTAGCCCATGCCGCTTCTCAATCCGCCAATCAGTTGATAGATATAGTCTTTGAGCGGGCCTTTGTAGGGAACCATGCCTTCAATTCCTTCGGCTACGAGCTTGTTATCCTCGGTGTGCCCTTGGAAATACCTATCCTTGCTGCCGTGCTTCATTGCGCCGATGGAGCCCATGCCACGATAGTTCTTGAATCTGCGTCCGTTGTAGATGATGTTTTCACCGGGGCTTTCGTCGCATCCGGCAAAGAGTGAGCCGATCATCACGGCTGCAGCACCGCCGGCAAGCGCTTTCACGATGTCGCCGGAGTATTTGATGCCGCCATCAGCGATGATGCCGATTCCGTTCTTGGCAGCTTCTTCTGCGCACTCAATCACGGCAGAAAGCTGGGGAACGCCTATGCCGGCAACGACACGCGTGGTGCAGATTGAGCCGGGACCGATGCCCACTTTCACTGCATCTGCACCGTTGTCGATGAGATATCTCGTCGCTTCGGGCGTAGCTACGTTTCCTGCCATCACTTCCACCTTCAAAGAGCCTTTAATCTTGCTTAGAGCCTTCTGAATGTTTGCATGATGGCCATGCGCTGTGTCTATCACCAAAAGGTCAACCCCTGAGTTTACGAGCTCTTGGGCGCGCTCAAAATAATCTCCGCTAACACCCACCGCTGCGGCAACCAAGAGGCGATTGTGCGCGTCCTGTGCGGCATGCGGGAAGGTCTGGCGCTTCATGATATCACGCACTGTGATCATTCCCACGAGATTCTCGTCTTCATCCACGAGCAAGAGCTTTTCAATGCGGTTTTTGTGGAGAATCATCTTGGCTTCGTCCCAGGAGACATCGGGCTTTGCCGTGATGAGATTGGGCTTTGCGGTCATGAGTTCATGCACCTTGCGACCGGGATTCTCCTCAAATCTCACGTCGCGATTAGTGAGGATGCCCACCAGTTTGCCTTTGTCGAGAACAGGAAAGCCGCCCACGCCATGCTTGTGTTTGAGTGCTGTGACATCGCTGAGAACATCATTCGGGCTCACGGTGTAAGGATTGGTGATCACTCCGCTTTCCACGCGTTTCACCAGATAAACTTGTCTGGCTTGTTCCTCGATGCTCATGTTTTTGTGGATCACTCCAAGGCCGCCTTCGCGAGCAATGGCAATCGCTGTATCGGTTTCCGTAACGGTGTCCATCGCTGCGGAAAAGAGCGGAATCTTCAGCGTTATATTACTGGTAATCTTAGCTGTAAGGTTCACCGTTCCGGGTAGGACGGAAGAGCTTTTTGGCAAAAGCAATACGTCGTCAAAAGTATAGGCTTTGCGAATCTTCATTGATCCTCCATGTATTCATTTATTATCTTAAATATTCAATTCTTGGTCGTTGCTGTGCGTGAGACTCTGTCGGAATCTCGGTGAGAAGATGCTGTTTGGGCGAAGCTTGAGATAATCGCGGGCGAAGTCTTTCTCTTCCTCACGATCAGAGATGAGCACGAGACGGAAGTATTGGGCATAGTCCGAGGCGAGTTCATCCTCAAACTCGTGCTCCAAGAGCTCGGGTGCAGTCTCACTGAGTCCCATACGCAGCGCCCATTCAATCGCCAAGATCAAAAGCTCTTCGTCGCCTGTTTGTTCAAAGAGTTCTCTCAACTCGGTGATGCCTTCCTCTTTATAGAGTTGAAGCTTGCGAATGCTTGCCCCAAAGCTCTCACTCTGGCTGTCGTTCATGTTGATGGCGAGCATATTCAGATAGATGATGTCGTTTGCATACTCGCTTTCGGGGTGGGCAATCAAGAAGCCGTGCATGAGCTCGTCGGCTTGTTCCACATTATTTTGATAGAATTGCAAGAGAAACTTGAGATAGTCGCCGTCTTCTTTGAAGTCGGGCATAGTGATGCGAGCTAAGGCTTTCTCGCCGTTTGCATAGTCCTCATTGAGAATACTGATCTTAGCGATGGCGAGGTCCAGCTCTTGATTGTCCCGCGCACGTCCCACATACCTCTTGCTTTCTTGCAACCAAGTCACGATCTCGCTGAAATCCACGCCCAAAGCGGTATCGTTCTCTGCCTTCAGCTTTCTGAGCATAAAATAGAGACCCGTGCGAGTGTTGCTTGCGCTGATAGCCCAAAAGTCGTCTGCCAAGAGCTTTGTAAGCTGCTGATCGCAGGAGTCATAGAGCGTGTCTTCATGATATATCGTGGCAATATCAAAGTCATAAGTAAGCCGCTGAATGGGCTTCTCGGCGATATCGGCAAGAAACTGATAAGCTTGGATGGCGATGTTATAATTGCGCAGCTTTCTTTGTTGCTGGGCAAAGTTTCGCATGAAAGAGGGATTGAGCCCTTTATATATCTCCAAGGCTTCATCATATCTCTCAAGTTCTATCAGGGATGCACCATAGAGCTCGGTGATCACCTCGGAATTGCGCTTCTCGGACGCCTGTTTGACTCTCTCGATGATGCTCTCATCTCGTTTGAGCATGGATGCTATTTGGCTTTTGATAAAGTAGTTCACGCCTGTGCTTGCGGCGATATAGTTCAGATATTCATCGGTTGCTTGATGAAAGCGTTGTATCTTCATGGCGGCATTGCCTATCTCGAGAGCAAAGAGATCGCCTCCAAATTGCGCTCGTGCAGCCTGATATATATCAATGGCTTCCTCGTAATAGCGATATCGTTCGTAATAGGACGCAATTAGGCGATGGCGGGAAGAATGCTGACCATAGAGCTCCAGATAGCCCGCAACAATCCTTTCTGCTTCCTGCGCTTTTCCTTGCATGAGAAGTAACTGCATCCTCAGCTCCATCTGCTGATTGTCTGCCAAATATCTCTGATAAAAGTTAAGATGCTGCTCTGCCTTATCTTTGTTGCCGATATTCAGATAAAGCTGCATGAGTTGAAGCACGGTATTCACATCGTTGGGGAATTTATCCAATATCTCAAGATAGATTTCTTCAGCGCGGTCGTATTGCCGTGTCACCATAAATTGCGATGCCTGCTGAGTGAGTATCTGCTTTTCATTATATTGCGCCGAGAGAGCGCCAAAGAATAGGAGCAGTAAGAGAGTGATAAGATTATATTTCTTCATCATTGTGCCTCCTGCAAGAGCTTGAGATATTCCATGATAAGCTCCTGATATTCACGCGGATAGCTCTTGAAACTGTCCTCACTCATCATGCTGCGGCGCAAGCGATCATAGTCCACAGTTTTGCCGCGATCATAGCTCATACCCTGACTGCGTATGGCTTCCCTACGTTCGCTGTGATCACGCTTGGTGATAGACTTCTGCGCATCCAAGAGCCGAGAGAGGATATTCTCCTGTTGCTTCAGTGTATCGGTCGTGATATTATTGCTTTTAAGTTGCTTGGTGACAGATTCAATCTCTTCAATGATTTTCTTGAGCGCATTGCCCTGCTTCTGGGCTTCGGGGTCTTCGCTGAGTGCGCGCTTGAGGTTTTCGGCGAGTCTTTCCTGCTCGGAAGCCAGCTTCTCGATCTGTTCACGGGTATGATCGTCCATCTTACCGCCTTGCGCTTGCATCTGCATCATGAGCTGTTCGGTGAGCATATTCATCGCCATCTGCTCCTGCCCCATCTGTTCGAGCATTTGCATGAGCGAATCCATCCCGCCTCCCGAACCGCCGCCGCTGGAGTTATCCATCGCGAGGATGAGATCATGTGCCATGAGATTCAACCCTCTTTGCGCCTTTTGCAGGTCGGAAAGGATATTGGGGATATTTGCCTGTCCCAAGACAGAGAATATCTTCCTATATGCATTATTCGTATCTGTAAGATCAATAAAGAACTTAGGCGGCAGCACGAGGCTCACCTGCGGGGTACTAAAAAGCATATTCAGCGAGATTTGCAAGCCCTCATAACCGGCGATAAGCTTCGGCAAAATGGCATAAGGATCGTTGTCATAAGCCGCCTTGGTGAGCTCATGATTCTTGGAAAGTATGAGCAGTTCGCGGATAGCACGCTCGATCCCTGCTTTCATCGCGGCTGATGAATCCGAGCCCATAGCATCCTTCATCTTGGAGATCATCATGGTAAAGCGGCGCATCTTGCTGAGCAGCTCTTCTTGCGCACTGATTGCAGCCTGAGTCTGGTCTTGCATGAGCGATTGACGGCTTCTTTGCATATCTTGCTCGGGCTGGCTGGACTGCATATCCTCAAGCAGCGAGTCCATTTGCTCTTTGATGCTGGGATTATTCTTAAGATTTTGGCTGAGCTCTTCCAATTCCCGTTTGAGGTTTTCATATTTCTCTTGAATCTGCGCTTGATCCTCGGCGAGTTTCTGATTATCTGATCCGGCTTCCTTGGTCTTTTCATTGAGCGCATGCTGGAGTTTTTCCATCTCTTGCGCGATTTGCAGCGCCTTTTCCATGGCCTGTTCATTCTTGATGCTTTCCAATAGCGCCAAGGTTTGCTCTATCTTTTGGGCAAAGTCTTCCATGGAGAACTTAAAGTCCTCCATCGCCTTTTTAAGGTCCTCGGGACTGATCTTATCCATGGCGTCCTGCATTTTACTCAGCGCATCCCACATCTCGCTGGTAGCGATCTCTTCCATGAGCTCTTGAATGCGCATCATCTTTTGCAGAGTCTCATGCGAGAGCGCACTATTTTCTTGCAGTTTTTCGATGAGGTCTTGATAATCCTCTGCGATCTGATCAACGTTCTCGAGGAGCATCTCTTGCTGTTCCAACATGCTTTGCAGCTCTTGTTTGTCTTCCCAACTGAGATCGGGGTCTTTGAGCAACTCACGTCGCTTTTGTTCAAATTCTTCCTGCAACTTACGGCTTTCTTCCAGACTTCTATCCAATTCTTGCCGATTTTGCATGTCCTGACTCTCGATCTGGCTGTAAATCTCTTCAATGGAAGGAAAGCGAGCACGATATTTGGAAGTCTCACCCTTTTGAGGCGAAGGCGCATTGTCATAAATCTCCGCCCAATAAGTGACCACATCCGAGGGAAAGAGCTCCAAAAAGCCGAGGTCCCAGAGATACTCTTTATTGAAAATCTTACTATCGATGATGCCTTGAAGATTGACCGCCTGCACCTCGCCGCCATTGAGCTGATACATGAGCCGACAGTCTTTGAGCCCAAAATCGTCGTCCGCCGCGATGATGAGCGGGAGCTTCATATTTTGATTGAGGATCACATCTTCCGCCGGCAAGAGGAAGCGTATCTCCGGCGGCATATCCGACAAAACCTTGATTTGCTTCTCTTCGGGACGATTCTTTCTGCCCAGCTCATCTTCCAATTCGATATAATATCTTCTGGGTCTGTCTATTCTAATTTGGGTGATAAAACTCTGACTATCCTGCGCCCCAAGCTCTTTCCGAGATGCATCTTCAAAGACCATCTCAGCGCTGACCACGGGCACATTTGTATTGATCCTCAGCGTCACCTCAGTGCCGATATATCCCTCAAGATTGCCATAGCTCATGCTATCCGAACGAGCCGGAACGCGCGTATATGCCGGATAGTTATAAGCAGCGTGCCACTTTCGCACGATGGGCATATCAAGAACGCGCACATTATAAACAGGACTTTTCGCCACCTTATTCTCAGCATAATACTCAATGTTATGCTCCAGTTTTTCAAAGAGATAGCTGTTATCATTGAAGCTGAGTTCTCGCCAAGATTCGCCAACGCGATAGAATAGCTTATGCTCCAGCCTCATATCGGGCTCGATCACCTTGATGAGCAACTGCTGATTTTTCCCGATGCTGACATTCCCCGGACTCAGCTCAACCGTCTCTTTATAGATAAGTTCCGGCGGCTTATTTGAATAGAACTGCTTAATCGCCAAGAACGAATCCTCTTTTTGGATCAACCAAAGCGTAAAGAAGCAGATGAGGACGATGGGAATCACAAAAGCGAGGGTGCTGCCAAAAACCTTAGGCAGAGGATATTTATTATCTTTCAGCCTTTGTGAGGCAGACTCTTTGAGTGCAACACTGATAGGCGTATTTCCATGCTTCTCATAGATTTCTAAAGCATTTTGGTAGAGATCGTCCTGAGCGTCATGCAGATGATCGAGATAACGCGCCGTGTAAAGCGGTGTCCAAAAACCTTTGTAGGCGACCCAGATGACATAGATGATGGAAAGCACAAGTCCCATGCGGATAGCGATATTCGCATAGACCAGTGCAGGATGATATGCGCCAAGCACATACCACATTATGAGATAAAGATGAAAGCCTGCGGCAAAGAGCAGAATACTACTCACGACTGCCCTTACGGCGATGCCGGTGTTGATCTTGGTCTGATAGCTTTGCAGCTGTGAGTCAAATTCGTGCATGTTTTTATCCTTATCCTAATGTAAAACAAAATTGTCCAACATCTATGTCAAGTCAAAAAGCAGTCAAAAGCTAAATAATCATGCTTTCGACCCGCAATGCGCACTATAAAAGAGATAGTAGCTGATCAAATAGCCATTGCTATATCTCTATCAAGCAGTGCGATACCTTTGTCTTGAACACAGGTTTAGGGCAATCTTGGAGTATTTCTCTCAAACAATCATGACATTCACATATTTCTGCAAATCGCCAAAGATCTTTCAAAAGAAATTATCCTCTACTACCTATAGGAGCCCAAAATCGAAAAACGGTGACAAAATGAGCAACTATTTTTTCGACGATCTCGTAAGTGATTCAAATATGAAGCCTGAAATAATTTGAAATAAATATTAAGCATAACCATGTTATGTAAACCTGCACAGAAAAGAGCTCACTTTTTCTTAGTTGAAGCCCAATTATTACTAATCTAGAATAAATCTATGCCCCAGACTCTCATCAAGCTCGATCTGAACCCACTCGCCCTGTTCAAATCGCTGCGGCACCCTCAGCCTAAGATAGTGATCAGAGAGGAATTCAGAGCCATTTTCATCGCTGATTTCGATAACGCCGCTGAGCAGAGCTTTCTCTTGGAAAAGCAGCCGCGCATAATCACTTTTCTTCTGCGATGAAAGAGCAGTGAGCAACTTTGAACGTTGATTTTTAACAGCATTTGGAACCTGATTCTTATCTTTTGCCGCAAGCGTTCCTTTGCGTATAGAATATGGAAACACATGCAGATAGGCAATAGGCAAGCCGGCGAGAAATTTATAACTATCCTCAAAAAGAGCCTGATCCTCCCCCGGATAGCCACAGATGAGATCAAAGCCAATCGCCGCCAGCGGAAACTGCTCTTTTATCTGCGCCACGAGCTCGGCAACAAGATTTCTGTCATACCTCCGCCCCATCGCTCTCAAAACAGCGTCACATCCACTTTGCAAAGGAATATGAAAATGCGGTGCAAGCTTATCAGCGCGCATAATGCGAGGCAATAAATCCCCAATCAGAAGCTGGGGCTCAATTGACGAAATTCGCACAAGCTTGATCTGCTCAATCTGCGCAATCCCTTCCACCACATCCGCCAAATCCCGCTTTCCATCACGGTAAAGCCCCACATTTATCCCGCCCAACACAATCTCCTTAAAACCTTCCTGTGCAAAGAGATTCGCCTGCAGAATCACATCCTCAAAACGTGCCGAACGACTATGCCCCCGCGCATAAGGAATGGCACAATAATTGCAATAGAAATCACAGCCATCCTGAATCTTTTGAAAAGCGCGAGTATGTTCCAGCATATTTCGTGCCGGTTTGAAAGCAAATTCCCGCGCCTCCATGATGTCCTGAAAATGGTTTTGATGTGTGCAAACTATCTGCGCTATATCCAATTTCGCCTGATTATCCACCACATAATCCACCTCTCCAAGTTCGAGAATTTCTTCCTCACTACGCTGAGCATAACAACCCGTCACCACAACGATTGCCTGCGGATTAATCTCCTTCTTTGCCAATGCTTTACGGATGAGATTACGACTCTTATAGTCCGTGCGATTTGTCACCGTGCAAGTATTTATCACATAGATATCTGCGTCCTGATGAAAGTCCACAAGTTCATAATCATCAAAGGATTGCGCAATCACAGCCGATTCAAAGAGATTGGTCTTACACCCCAGCGTGGCGATTGCGAGCTTTATCTTAGCGCGAGAGCAGGATTTGTCTGATGCTTGGCCCATAGATTTTATGTTCGATTTCGAGCACGGCACTTGCGATCATCTCCGGCGAGCTGCAAAAGCCGATATCGATGCTTTCTTGACGGATAATAGCACCCCTATCATATTCCTCATCAACCAAATGCACGGTTGCACCGGAGAGCTTTTCCCCCGCCTTAAAAACCGCCTCATGCACCGCCGTGCCATACATCCCTTTCCCCCCAAACTTCGGCAAAAGCGCAGGATGGATATTGAGAATCGGCACCCTCGCTTTTCGGATGAAATCCGCCGAAACCTTTTTCATGAATCCACATAGCGCCACGAGGCTTATATCCTGCGTTTTTATGAGACTAAGCACGCGCTCTTCAAAGAGTTGCGGATCGCGGATGGGAATCACCAAAGAGCTTATCCCCTCAGCATTCGCATTTGCTATCGCCTGCGCCTGTGGATTGCTAAAAACCGCATAAGCGATCTGAATCGGCAAGCTTTCTTTTTGAAAATAGCGGTGGATTGCCAAGAGATTTGAGCCCCTCGACAATCCACTGCTAAGTGTAATTATTCTATGAACTTGAGGTGAAGCTCTTTCCATTGAGTTTCATCCACTTCCGCCGGTGCTTCCGTCATCAGATCAGCAGCTCTCAAGGTCTTTGGGAAGGCGATCACATCACGGATAGAATCTGCTTGAGTAATCAACATAATGAGC
>FZPS01000156.1_pt109 | contig 10805 bp, 11 predicted proteins | sample 1817821 | NCBI WGS metagenome assembly FZPS01 (sample SAMEA104158645, study PRJEB21678) | metagenome | place: Germany | collected 2015-04-21 | reverse complement strand
AGCCGGCGCGGATATTGTCCTGTACAACACACCCTACGGCGGTTACCCTTATCTGCGCAGCAAGTACATGCAGATGGCCCGCCTGCTCAGCCAGCCCTACTACAGCATCCGCCCCGCCATGCCCGCCGTGGGGGGAGGAGTAACGCCAGGCATGGTACCCACCTTAGTTAAGGAGCTGGGGATGGACCTGGTCCTGGCAGCCGGGGGCAGTATTCAAGGCCATCCCCTGGGCACAACCAGCGGGGCCAAGGCCATGCTCCAGGCCATCGAAGCGGTGGCCCAGGGGCTGGATCTTCAGACAGCTGCGCAGGAAAGCCCCGAGCTGCGGATCGCCCTGGAAAAGTGGGGACAAATCTAGCCGTAGAAAAAAAGAAAGCCCTGGGCACAGCGCTGCGCCCAAGGCTTTTTCTTCTGTCAGAGATCAGACTTTGAAATACTCCACCAGCTGCTGCAGCTCTGCCGCTGCCGCGGCGATCTGATCCATGGAAGCGGCGATCTCCTCCAGGGAGGCCGACTGTTCTTCACTGCCGGCGGCGATCTCTTCGCCGGCTGCGGAAAGATCGCCGATGGCCGCTGCCGCCCGGGCAATGCCGCTGGATAGCTCACTGATCACCTGCTGCACTTCCGCGAACATCTGGCCGCTGGCCGCGGCCGCAGCGCGGCCTTGGGCAACCTTAGAGGAGCTGTCCTCGCTCTTGGCCACCGTCTCCTGGACGCTCCGCCGCATACCGCCGATGAGCTCGGTGATCTCACTGGCGGCCGCGGCCGATTCCTCCGCGAGCTTGCGCACTTCTTCGGCCACCACCGCAAAGCCCCGGCCCTGCTCACCGGCGCGGGCCGCTTCAATGGCCGCATTGAGGGCCAGGAGGTTGGTCTGTTCAGCAATGTCGGTGATCATGTCCACAATGGAGCGGATGCGATGGGACTGCTGATCCAGATCCCCGATCTCCTCCCGGAGCTGGGCAACTGCGGCATCGATCTCCCCCATCACCGCCAGCGTCTGTTCAATCTGCCTGCTTCCCTCGGTGGTCTTCACCAAAGTGGTTTGGGCCAGCTGCGCGACGTTTTGGGTCTGCTCGTGCAGGGTGCTGATGGAGGCGGCAAACTCATTGGTGGCGCTGGATACAGAAGCTACCGACCCCGAGGTCTCCTCCACCGCCGCGGCCACATGGGCCGAATTGGTCGCTGTCTGCGCGGAGGCTTGGGCCACCTTGATCATCATCTCCTGCAGGGTGGCGATAAAGGTATTCATCCCCTGGGCCAGCTTGGCCATTTCGTCCTCGCCCTGCACCGGCAGACGGTGGGTTAAATCCCCGCCCCCCTGGCCCAGCTCCTGCACTAAGGCCACTGTGCGGCGCAGGGTACGGCAAACCGATCTGACGGTGAAAAAACCAGGAAAAGGGCGATGGCCAAAGCCAGGGCGATCACCCCAGCGTTCACCAGATCCGAGGTAAGGGTCACCTGCTGGGCCTCCTGTTCTAAGGCAGCTGCCTCTTGCCGCACCAGATCCAAAATGGCCTCCAACCTTAGGCGCACCGTCGCGAGATGGGCCAGGGTAGTCTGTTCGTAGAAACGTTTGGCCTCAGCCCAAGCCGCGCCGCTGTAGTTTTTGCTCTACAGGATGGTGCTGATCTCCACCGCGGAGCGGTGCAGCTGTTCATGGGGTTCGGCTAAGGCTTGATAGGCCTGCCGGAGCTGGGGGGAGAGGGCCGCAAACTCAGGAGAAGCGGTGAAGGTGTAATACCAGCTGCCCAGGGCGCACTTGGTGTGATCCAGCTGCCCGGAAAAGGGCTGCTCCAAGTTCAAAGAGTTGGCCAGCTGCAGGGCCCAATCCAGATGGGCGATCTCCAGTTCATCCAGCATGGCCATGTGGGCCAGGGCTTCCTGGGCCAGAGCGTTAATTGCGGCAACCCGGTGCAGCATGAACCGGGAGGTGCCGCCCAGCACACCAATGCAGATTATGAGCAGGAGCATTACTCCGTACAGCCGCTGAGAAATACGCAGTCTTTTCAACACAGCATTTACCACCCAATCCTTGGTCATTTTTCACTTTTTTGGTAACTTATTTAATACCCCTCTTTTTTGTTTTCTCCTGCCATGTGAAAACAAAATCAGAGGTTAAGCTGGACTATTCTGAACCCTCCCCACCGCCGTGCCGCAGGATTCTAGGAGAAAGCCCAGAATAGGCAATGCAGACCATAGTACACTAAGTTCATGAAGGGAGAGGAAAAACATGGTAAACCTTTTCGCTTCAGTGGAGGGAAAAAGACTCCCCCGAGGCTTTCACTGGCTCAATGAACCGGCCCAATGGACCTTTACAAACCAAGGCTTGGTGGTGCAGGCGGAACCAAAAACAGACTACTTCATCGATCCCGCGGGTACAGGCGTTAAAGCCGACGGGCACTTTTTGTACACCCACCTCCAGGGAGATTTTACCTTGAGCACCTTTGCCCAGGTGGACATGGAATCTGACTTTGATGCAGCGGTGCTCCTGGTCATGGTGGATGATGCGAACTGGGGCAAACTGTGCTACGAATACAGCTCGCAAAGGCCCATGATCGTCAGCGTAGTTACCCGGCCAGGCAGCCTGTCCGATGACTGCAATTCCCTCGCCGTGCCCAAGACCGGCATTCACCTGCGCATCACCCGCTTCGGCCCCTGCTTTGCCTTCCACTATTCCCACGACGGCACCTGGTGGGAGCTGGTGCGCTATTTCCGTATGGAATGTGACGCTCCAGTGAAGGTGGGAGTGGTGGCCCAGTCCCCCACGGGAAACGGCTGCCAAGTTATCTTCCAGCACTTAACTTACTCCCCAGAACCCGTCACCGAGATCCGCTCCGGCAAGTAAGCTGAAAAAAACCCCGGCCGCCAAGACCGGGGTTTTCCAGAAAGTTACTTATTCGCTTCCTGACTAAGGGCTTCAAAGATGAGCATGCCCACTGCCGCGCCGGGGTCTTTGTGGCCCCTTGACTTTTCGCCGTAGTAGTGGCCCCTGCCCTTTTGGGAAACCATCTCGGCTGTGGCCTCAAAACCCTCCTTGGCCGCTTGGGCCGCATCCTCCAGAGCCTCCTTGATGCTGGCGCCTTCCTGAAGGCGGGCCTCCAGGGCCTCCACCGCGGGAATGAGGGAATCGAGGATGGTCTTGTCGCCCCGTTCCGCCTTACCCCGGTCTTTGATGCCCTGCACAGCTGCCTTGGCCATTTCCACACAATCCTGATCATCAAACTCGGCCTTGCCCTTGACCACCCGGGCTGCCCGGAGGATGGCCGAGGAGATCAGGGTTCCCATGGTGGACGGCGCCTTGTTGTTCACGGCCATGCCAACCTGCATGAGGGTTTTGCCCAGATCTTCGCCCGCATCGGCCTCTAAAGCTTCCACCGCTGCCTCGAACCCGGTGGACATGGTTAAGCCCAGATCCCCATCGCCCAGGGCAGAATCCAGCTCAATGAGGAGATCCTTGTTGGCATTGATGTGTGCACTGATCACCTTAAACTGTGTACGCAGATCTTCAATGGTATACGCCATGGGTCACACTCCCTATTACAATTGAGGTTGAGCAAAGAATGGTGTGTAGGCTGGGGCCTTCAGCAGCCGCTTCAGCTCCTCATCCAGCTTGAACACGGTCAAGGACATGCCCGCCATCTCCATGGAGGTGGCAAACTCGCCCACGTAGACGTGGAACACCTTCAGGCCCTTCTCCTGCAGGATCTCATGGGCTCTGCGGTAGACGATGTACAGCTCCTCCTGGGGAGTGGCACCGAGGCCGTTGACCAGTACAGCTACTTCATCGCCGGACTCGTAGGGACCGTCATTGAGGATGGCCTCCAGCAGAGTCTCCGCGATCTCATCGGCTGTCTTCAGCTTGCCCCGGGTAATGCCGGGCTCGCCGTGGATGCCCATACCGATTTCCATCTCATCTTCCCCAATGGTGAAGGTGGGTTTGCCCACCCGGGGGATGATGCAGGGGGAGAGGGCTACACCCATGGAGCGGATGTTGGCCAAGGCCCTCTTGGTCACAGCCACCACTTCGTCCAGGTCCGCGCCTTCATCGGCCTTGGCACCGGCGATCTTGTAAGCAAAGAACAGGCCAGCAACGCCCCGGCGCCTGTGCTCCTCTCCCTTGGGAGCGGAAGCTACGTCATCGGCCACCAAGACAGTCTCCACCCGAATATCTTCCATCTCGGCCATTTCCGCAGCCATATCGAAGTTCATCACATCGCCGCCGTAATTGCCGTAGAGGTAGAGCACACCTTTCCCGCCGTGGATGGCTTTGGTTACGTTGAACATCTGCTGTGCGCTGGGGGAGTTGAACACATCACCAACCGCGACCCCGTCCAGCATGCCCTTACCCACATAACCCAGGAACACTGGCAGGTGGCCGGAACCGCCGCCGGTGGCAATGGCTACCTTCCCCTGGACAGGGGCATCGGCCCGCACCAGTTCCCGCACATCATCCCCCACAGCCCTGAGGTCGTTGGGATGGGCCCTCAGGATCCCCTCGAGGGTTTCGTTGGCAAAATTCTCGGGCTTGTTCATGATCTTCTTCATGTAAGTCATCCTCCTATTAATTGTGATTCACGTTTTTTCCGTTCACTACGCATGTTCATAATGTAGTTGAACGCCATAACTAACAACAGCAGACCTCCCCAGACAAAGTCCTTGGCGAAGTTGCTGATTTGCAGATGGTTAAACCCGCTGGACAGGAACTGCAGGGAAAAGACGGCCAAAACCACGCCGATTACTGTACCAAAGCCGCCCGCGGGATTGGTGCCGCCCAAAATGGCCACCAAAATGGCCTGCAGCGTGTAAGAGGTACCGTAGTCCGCCTTGGCGGAAGCGGTGCGGGCCATGAGCACAATCCCGGCACAGGCAGCTAGAATGCCTGTTAGAACGTACGTCTTAAAGAGGATCTCTTTCTTGTCGATTCCCGAAAACTGGGAAGCGGTGGGGTTAGAACCCAGCATGTACAGTTTGAACCCAAAGGGGGTCCTGCGCAGCAGGAAGGAAAAGATCACCGCGAACACGATAAAAATGAGGAACGGGACGGGAATGCCCAAGATGGTGCCGTTGCCGATGAACACAAACCGGTCGGGAAAACCGAACACCGCCGTACCCTTGGTGATCACCACCCCAATGCCCGTGAATAGCTCCATGGTACCCAACGTCGCCAAAATGGGGGTGATCCCGATGCGGCTGATCAAAACCCCGTTTAAAGCGCCGCCCACAAGGCCGGTGATCAGGGCAACTAATATGGCTCCCAGGATCAACAGCAGCTCCCCGACACCTGAAAGCTCAGAGCCGAACCTGGTGAGGAGCAGGGCCGCCAGGATGCTGGACAGGTTAGCAATACCCACCACCGAGAGGTCAATGCCGCCCGTTAACATGGCCAGCAAAATGGCAATGGACAGCAGCCCATACTCGGGAAACTGGAAGGCCATGGAGCGCAGATTGCGCATGGTGAGAAAACTGCCGGGGGCCAAAAGCCCCATGATCACGAAAGTGAGCACGCAGATAATGGCCAAACGCTTCAGGTTGGGGTCCCGGTTGATGAAGTCAATGAGCTGCAGCTTTGGTTTGGCTTTCTCCAGTCCTTGGGGTTCTGTTCTACGCATAGGCCTTGGTCACACCCCTTCGTTCACGATAAGTTGTCACCGCGATACTGGCAATCAGAATCAACCCGATGGCCACCCTCTGCCAGTAAGAAGAAATCCCCATGAGGATCAGGCTGTTGGTGATCATGGTTAGCAGAAACACGCCCAAGAGGGTTCCCAAAACGCTCCCTTCCCCGCCGGTAATCTTGGTTCCGCCTAAGATCACCGCGGCAATAACGTTCAGCTCTTGGCCCACTAAGTCGAAGGGGTTGCCAATGCGGATCATGGAAGCATGGATGATGCCCGCGATCCCCGCCAAAAAGCCCACGTAGGTGTACATGAACAGGCGGATGCGGGCAATGTTGAAGCCAACCCGCTCCGCAGCCACCGGGTCACCACCGATGGCGTAGATGCCCCGCCCCAACTTGGTGTAGCGCATGATCAGCCAGGTGATGATGGTGAGCACCACCAAAAACCAGATGGTGTTGGGCAGGCTGTAGAGAATCCTGCCCTGCCGCACCGAAACCAAATTGGAACGGGAAAGATCCAGCATGCACTTGGGCAGGGTGGTAATCAGGCGCGTCCCGATAAAGGCTAAAAGAAAGCCGCGGTACACATTTTGGGTGCCCAGAGTGACCACAAAGGTGGGCAGCTTAAAGGTGGAGATAAACCAGGCATTGAGGGCTCCCAAGCACATGCCGATAACAGCGGACATGGCAAAGGCCAAAAAAAGGTTATCCGCGTACTGGGGATTGTTGATCAAGAACCTCCCCGTTACATACATGGAAAAGGTGGCGATGGCCATAAAGGAGACGTCAATGTCGCCAGAGACGATGACCATATGCACACCCAGGGCGAAAATCCCAGTGACAATGCAGCTGCGGATCAAAGAGAACAAGTTACCCACTGTAAAGAACGCATTGTTGATCAGCCCGATAATCACAGACAGTATGGCGATGGTGAGCACGAGGTAGAACTCGTGTTTTCTAAATAGGCGCTGACTGAAACCCACAATTATAGCCTCCTGTCACTCCTGTATCACGACGCCAGGAGAATGTCTGACAACTCATCTTCGCTGAGCTGGCCGGCCTGGTACTCCGCGACAATCTCACCGCTGCGCATCAAAAGGATCCGGCTGCAGTTGGCGGTGATTTCGGGAATATCATCGGAAATGAGGATAATGCCCATTCCGCTCCGGGCCAAGTCGCGCAGAATCTTGTGGATGGCCTCCTTAGAACCCACATCAACCCCCACGGTGGGGCCGCTGAGGATGAGTACCTTGGGCTTGGTGGCCAGCCACTTGGCGATGACGATTCTCTGCTGGTTACCGCCAGAGAGGCTCTTGGCCGGATTCTCCGGCGAAGCCACCTGAATCTTCAGCTGCCCAATCCACTGCTCCACCTGCTCCGCAGCCCGCTCCTCGTCGATCCAACCCCGGGAGTCGGTCAGCTGGTCGATGGTGCAGATGTTGATGTTGTTGGCAATGGTCTGCTCTAAAAGCAGGCCTTGGGTGAGGCGGTCCTCGGGAACAAAGGCGATCCCGTGGCGCATGGCGGTCTGCACCGAGTCCATCACCACCTGCTCTTCCCCGATGCGGATGGTGCCGCTGTCCGCAGGCCTCAAACCAAAGAGGGCGTGGGCCAGCTCATTGCGGCCGGAACCAAGCAGGCCGGCGATGCCCAAAATCTCCCCGGGGTAGAGGGAAAAGGAGATGTTTTTAAAGCGCCCTTCCGCGGAGAGGTTCTCCACGGTGAGCAGGGGTTTTTCTCCCTCGATCTTCTTCACATAAATGTCCGACTTGTCGATATGGCGCCCGGTCATGTAGTATTCCAACGACTCCCGATCCAGCTCGGCCACCGCGCCGTCAAACACCTTCCTGCCGTTGCGCAGAATGGTGATGGTATCGGAGATCTGGAACACTTCATTGAGTTTGTGGCTCACAAACAAGATGGAAATGCCCTTGGCCCGCAGATCGTTGATGATCCCAAACAGGGTCTGCACCTCTCTATTGGTCAAGGACGTTGTCGGTTCGTCCATAATGATCAGCTTGGCATCATAAAGGAGGGCGCGGGCAATGGCCACCAGCTGTTTTTCCGCCACGGAGAGGTTGCCAACCTTTTCATAGATATCTATGTCCAGGTCAATCAGCTTAACGGCCCGCTGGGCCAGCTCCCTGATTTCCCGCCAGTTGACCAAGGGACCTTCCTTGGCCAGCTGATAGTTCATGGCTATGTTCTCCGCCACCGTGAGGTTAGGAAAGAGGGAAAAGTCCTGATAGATGATTTGAATGCCCTCACGGATGGAATCCATGGGCGTAAGCCGCTCATAGGTTTTCCCGTTGATTACAATGCTTCCACTGTCGCGAGCATAGACACCGGCGATGATCTTAATCAGGGTGGACTTCCCGCTCCCGTTTTCTCCCGCTAAACAGCGCACCTCTTTTGGATAAATCTCCAAGCTCACATCCTGGAGAGCACGCACTCCGGCAAAGGCTTTATTGATCTTGGAAAGGCTGATTAATGGTTGGGACACGTGACACCAAATCCTTCCCTTACGCTTTGTGGACACCCATCCCTTCCAGGAAGAAGGGATGGGCGCCTAGTTGGCATATTCAGCTTTTAGAAGTCATACTCGTGCATATTGTCTTTGTTTACAAAGATCCAGGCTTCGCCGTAGAGTACCTTGCCGTCGATCTTGAGGTTGTTGTAGCCAGGTACACCCAGATCCATGCCTTCATGGATTTCCTTGCCTTCCAGCACATGGACTGCCAGTACGTTCATGGCGTAGGCCGCTTCGGCAGGATCCCAGAAGCCGATCCAGTTCACGGCGCCGCTCTCCAGGTAAGGACCGGCGGCGGAAACCAGGCTGGTGCCGACGATGGCGATCTCATCCACCAAGCCCATTTCCTCCAGAACGAGACCCGCCCCAGGAGGTGCAGTGGAAGCGCAGGTTTGGATACCCTTGAGGTTGGGATAGGTCATGACCAGCTCTTTCATCTTGTTGTAGGCCACCGTCTGGTCGTCATAGCACTCCAAGCGCTCGGCCACAACCTTCATGTTGGGATACTTCTCTTGCTGACGCTTCATGGCGCCGTCAATCCACTCATTGTGGCTCTTGGAGGTGAGGCTGCCCACAAAGGTGGCAAACTCGCCTTCATAGCCCATGGCCTCAGCCAGCAGATCCATCAGGCGGGCACCATAGGCCTCGTTTTCGAAGGCTTCCAGGTCCCAGTCCACGTTCTGGATGTTGGAAGCTTCGTGGGCGATCACGACGATACCTGCCTCACGGGCCTTCTTCAAAACAGGCTCCAGGGCCTCAACGGAGAAGGGAACGATGGTAATGGCATCTACGCCCTGAGCAATTAAGTCTTCCACAATCTGTACCTGCAGGGCGGCATCTGCCCGGGACGGACCTACTTGGTAGGCGTTATGGCCCGTATCCGCGGCAAAGCGCTCTACACCCTGTTTCATGCGGTCAAACCAAGCGATACCCGCCACTTTCGGCACATTGACGATGGTGTACTGTTTCGCGAAGGCTGCTGGGGTCACCAGCGACAGCATCAATGCTACTAACAGTAACAATCCAAGACTTCTTTTCACGCTCGTCACTCCCTTTGTCTATTTTGTTAAATCGCAAACCAGCAAGCAGACCGACCGGCTCCCACCCCCCTTCATTCCATATATGGATTTTACGTTTCACGTCAGATATATGTTGTCTTCTTCGCTAAAGCGCGCAAATTTCCTCCTTCATTAATAACTATGACCAGGAAAAAATAAAACCACCCATTTCTAGGTGGTTTCTTGTTAACGCTTCAGGACAACTGGCGAGAGACAGCATGACCTCCAAAGTGCATGCGGCGGGAAATCTTATCGGCACACTCCTGCACTTTTTCAATAATCCTCTCCAGTTCCGCAAACTCATCGGAGTGCCCGGTTACCCCTACAGCCGCCACACACTTCCCGCTGTAGTTGAAAATGGGTGCCGCGACACATTTGATCCCGTTGGCGTAGTATTCATCATCTATGGAGTAGCCCCGTTTGCGCACTTCCTCCAACACCGCGTAAAACTCCGCTTCAGAGGTAATGGTCTTGCTGGTTTTGCGCGCCAAGCCCTCTTCCCGGATAATCTCCTCGAGCTGGTTCTGGGGTAGATAAGCGGCCATGGCCAAGCCCGCAGCACAGGCATGGAGCTCCAAATAACTCCATTTTGGAGCGTATACCCGCAGCACTTTAGAACGTTTTACATCATCAATGTACAGAACCTTGTTGTTGGAGATGATCCCTAGCTGCACAAACAGGTCCACAGCATCGGCCAACTCTTTCATGAAGGGGCGGGCCAAAGTGCGCAGGCTCATCTCTTCCTCGATCAAGTCCGCAAAAATGCACAGTTTGTAGGTAAGCTCCCATTTCTGCTCACGGCCAATGGTTTCTGCAAGCTGAATGTAGCCCTTAGCGTGCAGGGTTTTCAAGATCCGGTAGCAAGATGTCCGGGGAATACTCAACGCGGCACTGATGTGATCCAACGAACATGGGGACCGGCGCGCCGCGATATACTCCAGAACATCAAGTCCCCTCTCCAAGCTTGCCACAGACGACACCCCTTTAGAACTCTATCCTAAGCTTAAGCATACGACATTAGCTAGTGGAAAGCAAGCGGTCCAGACCCCGGGTGTGTGTCAAAGGAACTTGGATTGGAACATCAACGCATTCCGGTGAAAACTCCGAACATGAATGCTCACATCGAATCCTTCCATGCCATTCTTGAGGACGAATGCTATTCCCGGTACGAGTCCATGAACTACCAGGATGCATACCGTCAAGTCCGCGAGTATATGCGCTACTACAACGAGCGCCGTCGCCATGGGAGTCTGGGAGACAAGCCTCCCAGGGATTACCATATAGCTATCATGAGCAACCATCTGAAACCTGAAGTTATTGCTTCATAATGTCCAAAATTAGGGGTTTGAACCGATGTGACCAAAACAGTGACAAAAAGGGTGGCCTTGCAGTCCGTGACAGTGGCCTTATCTGTCCGTGAAGGTGGCCCTCTTTCTCCGTTACAGTGGCCCTATTGGACCGGAATACTCAGCACTTCCTACAACGTTAATCTACAACGTTTGAGATTCGATGTATTAATAAAATACTACAACACTTTCGAAACCCCTTCTTTACGAAGGTAGATTTGCCCGAAACCGTTTCCTCACCCTGCTTCTTT
>FZPS01000009.1_pt49 | contig 10807 bp, 10 predicted proteins | sample 1817821 | NCBI WGS metagenome assembly FZPS01 (sample SAMEA104158645, study PRJEB21678) | metagenome | place: Germany | collected 2015-04-21 | reverse complement strand
TCGACAATATCATTTGTGTCAGCAAAAAACTGACAGCCTGTCAAACTCAATAAAACTGCAGTTAAAGCAAACAAGATCAGCCCTTTTTTTCCTTTCACCATTTTCGCCTCCTTTCCGTCTAAGTAAATACTATTGTATCTTAATATTGCACTGACAGTAAAGCTTTATGATCCACTATTTGTCCGTGCAGTGAAAACATTCGTAGTAACCGCATACTATAAAGGGGTCCGGTAAAAATCCAAGCAATGGGCAAAATAAGTGTAGAGGTGAAAACACTTGTTAAAATGGTGGCTCAGTCTGCGTCCGTTCAGCTTCACTGCGTCTGTGATTCCCATGTTTCTAGGCTTGGCCGCTGCTGCGCGGATAACATCAATCGATCGTGTCGGCGCAGTCCTCGCATTAGTGACCGGACTTACCCTCCACATTGTGGCAAATCTATTTAACAGCTACTTCGACTGGAAACTCGGTCACGACAAACCCGGTGATCCCCAGGTAATTCCCCTCCTTCTCGATCCTAAGTTAGGTGACAAGGCGCTTTTGCGGTATGGAGTTGCATTCCTTATTCTCGGCACATTCTTAACTGCTGTACTTGGCATTCTGTACAATTTAACCGTACTCATAATTTCTCTATTTGGACTTTTTAACGCTTATTTCTACACCGCGCCACCAATCAACTATAAAAAAAGAGGTCTGGCTCTGCCGTCCGTTTTTATCTCCATGGGAATCCTCATGCCGCTTAACACGTACTTTGTTCAAACCGTGGATTTGACTTTAGACATCCTGCTCTGCCCCATTCCCCTGGCTTTTTTGGTTACTGCTATTCTGCAGAGCAATGAACTTCGAGATTATGGATCAGATCTTAGACACGGCATCAATTCTCTGACTGCAGTCTACGGCATTAAAGTAGGAATTAAGGTCTATCAGCTGATGATTACCATACCCTATCTACTTGTTCCGATTTTGATCGCAAGCAGTCTTGTCTCCTGGTGGGCGGCAGCTGTTTTTGCTACCTTACCTTATGCGCTGAGCCTAATTGGACGAGCTGATCGTCATTATTTCTCCGGTCTTGATTCCTCGTCAGCAAAGCTTCACGCCATGTTTGGACTTCTTTACGCCTCCAGTTATTTTATGTGATTGCAAGGAATATGGGGTTTAAACACGAATTATGATCTTAAGGAGGTGAATTTGTGTCTAAAATACAACTAATAGCTGATACAGGATGCGACTTACCTGATGAACTAATCGAGAAGTACAATATCCATTTAATACCAGTCAACGTCCATTTTGGCGAGCGAATATACCAAGACCGCATGGAGCTGAGCGCTGAACAGTTTTATCAATTGATGAAAACTGCTCCTGCGCCACCTACAACCAGTCAGATTAATCCGGATCAGTACCTCCAGGCATTCAAACAGTATACCGATCAAGATGTGGACATACTTGTAATCGGTTTATCGCTTAAATTAACCGGTTCTCTGCAAAGTGCTCAGATTGCCAAAGACATGCTTGGAAATGATAGGATTCACATCTTTGACTCACAATCTGCTTCGCTTGGCGAAGGGCTGTATGTGCTGCGGGCTGCGGAATACATTGCCGAAGGTTTATCTGTAGAAGAAATCCTGGCTGAACTCAGGGAATATCAGCAGAAAGCCCACGGTTTAATTGTATTAGCATCGTTAAAACATGTACTTAGAACCGGCAGGCTGAGCCGACCAGAGGCAGCACTCGGTTCCATGTTGAATATAAAGCCGATTCTCGGACTAATCGACGGTGAAGTCCTAGCAACTGAGAAAGTCCGCTCTTTAAATAGAGCACTATCTGTGATTATTCAGCGTTTTGAAGAGCTGGAAATTGATTTCTCAAACAGCACCTTAGCGGTTGCTCATGCAAATTCCCACCGCATGGCAGAAGATTTTGCTGCTGAAGTAGAAGCGCGGCTGAAACCAAAAAGACTAATTGTCAATACAGCCGGAGCTGCAATCGGTGCTCATGTTGGTCAAGGCGGACTAGGTTTGTTCTATTAGCAGAAAAGCTAACCAGCGTTTAACTCGCTGAGTTAGCTCTTTGACTTAAATAGCGGATCTGATTGGGTTCAAATAGATCTGCAATTGTTTGATGACAGGTGAGCAGCACAATCTGGTGCTCCTTCCCGAGCTCTTTCATTAACTTAACCGTCCTCAGTAAGCGGGGACGGTCAAAGTTGACGAGAATGTCATCCGCAAAGATCGGCAGTTTAACCCGCTCATGAGCAATCTGCTTAGCGAGGGCAAATCTAAGCGCCAAGTAGAGCTGCTCAACCGTGCCTCGACTTAATTGATCAGGAGATAAAATTTCTCCCTCTGCTGTCTCAATCTTTAATTCCCGCATTCCCAGGGGAGCATACACGCGGGTGTACCGGTTGTTAGTAATCGCAGAGAAATATCTGCTGGCTCTCTGCAGAACCTGAGGCTGCCGTTCCCGTTCATATTTGCGGCTGACCTCATCGATCACCCATTGGCAGGTTTTTAAACTCCCCCATCTTCCCGCCAGCTTGCTGGCTTTGGCCTGAAGTAGTGCTTTTTCCAGCTGATACTCCTCTTGTTTCTGACTCTGCTCCAGCGTTTCTTTTTGATTGGTCAATCTGCCAAGCTCGTGCTGCAGTTCATTGAGCTTTTCTTCTAAACTGTTAACCTCGCCATTCAATACGTCATATTGACTGACAAGAGCTGCTTTGTCTAATTCCTTAAATAGAGCCGCTGCTTCGCTGTATTTAGAACCAAAATAGGTCTGGAGAACCGCCTCTAATCTGGCTATTTTTTCAGCTAAAGTCTCCCGCTCAGACTGAACGCGATACATCATGGTAATCTTGTCGTGATCAGTAGTTCCACAGGCTTGATAAATAGTGTCCAATTCCTGCTCCCAATGATTCTGTTCTTCCAACAGCCGAGGCAGCACAGCGGTTGCCTCAAGAAATGCCTCTGCATCCGTTAACCTTAACCCGGACGGCAGCTGGTACTGCTCTTTAAGCTCGCTAAACCTCTGAATCAGCTCGTGCTCTTCTCTGCGCTTGTCCTCAAGATTGTTCCTATACACGGCTGCTCTGGCTCTCAGCTGCCTAAGATTCTGCTCAAGCCGTTCTTTTTCCTTCACCAGCGCTTCTTCCCGCTCCAACACCTGCTCAAAGGTGAGCAGTTCTCGATCCAAATCCTGGATACCAAGCTTAAGCGCCAAATCCCGAATAGTCCTTCCTCGCTTGCCTACCGCTTTAGATCTGCTGTACTGGACCGAACCTAGGACAAAGACCAATAGTAAAAAAGTACCAGCAGCGATCCAAACACCGAAATCGTGGTTAGATGAATAAAACACCAGTGCGGCCGCCAACCAGCCAACAAGTCCTGCGGCTAAAACAAGGGTGGTAATGATATTTGTGGGCTGGTCCTGCTTAATAACCAGAGATTTTAACTGTTCAAACAGCTGTTTTCTGGATGCATAATCATATTCATCTCCAGCAGCGATTTTAGCTTCGTTGTCTATGCCGGCTATCTGCTGCTCAAGGTCACTGCATTCGATTTCAGCTTGAGCACAGCGCTCATCTGTCACTTTGATCTGAAGTTCAAAGTCAGTATGCTGTTCTTTAAGAAGAGTTAACTCCGATTGCAGTCGCTCATAAACAGCGGTATTAACCGTGGATAAATCAAGCTCAAACCCGAGTTTTACAGCTGCTTTGTAACAAGCTTGGGAAATTCGCTCAAGCTCAGCACTGGCCTTTTCAATTCTCTCGAGCCCATTAAGCGGAAGGTTATGCTCCGGAAGCTGGTCAAGTCTCTGCTGTGTAACAACCAAATCCTGCCATATCGGCCATACTTCCAGCATAATCTCTATCCGCCTGGATTCCTTGTTTTTCTCATTAAGCGTTAAGCGAACAGCGTCAACCTCTCTCCTGACTGTTTCAATTTGCTTGATGACCCTAAAGTACTCTCCGGTAACATGCTCTACTTCTCGCTGTTTTACAGTTATCTCCCGCAGCTGTTCCAGCACTCGATTTAACTCAGGCTTGCGCCCCCTCGGTTTGTATATGCTGTCCATCTCGCTGACAAGTCGGCTGTTAACATCCGCTAGCGATATGCTGCTCCCCAACCCGATGCTGTATAAAAGCGTGTTTAATTCCTGGTTATCAATAAGCTTTAACTGGTTGAGCTCCGTTAGACCAAAAGCATAAACCGACTCAAAAACCGATTGAGAAATCCCGCCTAAAAGTTCATCGAGATAAGCTTCGGGAAGTGACAAACCGCTGTCAAGATTCTCTATAGCTAAAGTCCCGCTGGAGCGCCGAGCTTGGGTTCTAGTAATCAAATAGCGGTGCTGGTCTGTCGCCACACAGAGAGATCCACCGTGGATACCTCCCCTTAAAGGCTCATAGCGCTGAATGGAACTCCTTTGATAAAACCCGTATAGGCAGCTGCGGATAAAGTTTAAGAGTGTACTTTTACCAGAGCCATTTAAACCATAAATTACTGTTAAATCCGGTTCTAGGTCGATGGTTAAATCGTGAAGTACGCCAAAACCATCGATCCTAATCTGCTCCAGTTTCATTTCCGCTCACCCCCACTCAAGAGCTCAACAGCGATCAATTTTGCATTCCGCAGCAGTTCCCGCACATCATGCTCCATCAGCAGTTCATGCAGCTCTGAAACTGCAGCTGTTTCTGCGTAAGTTTCCGGATTCGCTTCCAGCTCTTCAATATACGCAATCACTTCAGCCAAGAAATCACCCTGGCGGCGCAGACTGTTCCAGTCAATTTCGGGAAGAACCTGGTCATCTATTCCAGTCACCCAAACAAAATTGTCCTGCTCTTCACCATCCCGCAGCTCCATTAGCAAATCACTAATTGTGCCAGGCTGTTTTAAGAGATGGTAACAGCTGCTTGCACCAGTAAGGGTCAGATTGAGCATCGTTCCCACTGAAAAGCCAGCTCTCTGATCTTCTTTTGCCTGCTGAAGGGTCGAATAAAGCTGCTTAGGAGCAACCTCGGTCAAATCCAGCTCAATTGTCTGCCAAATAATGTCCTGAACTGAAATGAACTGAGAATTCTTGATTCCTCTGCTGTCAACCTCAACGATCCAGCACCCTTTTTGTCCTGTTTCGCCGCTGTGTCTGCCCTGAAGAACACCGGGATACCGGATCTGGCACCCATTACTCCACTCCGCGGCAGTGTGGACATGGCCAATTGCCCAGTAATCATACCCGCTGCTTTGGAGCCTTGCAAGTGAAGCAGGAGCATACCCAAATTCCTTTCCACCCACTTCACAGTGGAGAATGGCAATATTGAAAGAGCTGGAATCAGGACGCGGAAACAATGGCGTTAAGTCTCCGACATGCTGCTGTGCATAACTAATTCCAGTGATTGTTACCTGAAGTGAATTATATGTACGCTCAATTACATCAGCCTGTTCGGAACCGAACATAATTAAGTTTTTTGGAAGTTTAAAGACCAAGTTTTTCACCAACCCGGCATCGTGATTGCCGGTAACCATAAAGACGTCAATATTTGCAGTCTGGAGGCGGGCAAGCTGCTCAACAAAAAACTTTTGCGTGCGCAGGCTGGGACGATTTGTTTCGAAGACATCTCCGGCAAGGAGCAAAAAATCTACATCCGATTCCAGACAGTAATCAGTTAGGTTTTTAAACGCACGCAAACTGGCGTCCATCACCCTTTGTTTTAAGTCAGGATTAATTTCCTCCACTCCTGCAAATTGACAGCCTAAGTGCAGATCTGCTGCGTGAACAAATCGAAAGCCCATATTTGCGAAGCCTCCTAACTTCCTTTGCCTATCATTTCGCACTGTCCGAATATGATTCCTGCTGAAATAACATACAAAAACCCTGCATAAGCGTTTACTAGCTTATACAGGGTTCGGTTGATAAATGGTTGCGGGGGCCGGATTCGAACCGACAACCTTCGGGTTATGAGCCCGACGAGCTACCAGCTGCTCCACCCCGCGATGTTCATTCTCATTATACGCTATTTTAGTGAGTCTGTCAAATGATCCGTGTTTTAGACGAATTGGTCGATCTTTTCAGTGATCATCTGCTTTGGAACTGCGCCAACGATTTGATCCACGACTTCTCCATCTTTAAAGATGAGCATTGTTGGAATACTCATTATGCCATATTTCATTGCAACTTGAGGATTATCATCGACGTTCAGTTTGCCAATCTTAGCCTTGCCTTGATACTCCTCAGCAATTTCTTCAATAATTGGACCAACCATACGGCAGGGACCACACCAAGGTGCCCAAAAATCTACCAAAACTACACCTTTATTTTGTTCAACTTCCTCAATAAAAGTACTGTCAGTCAAAGTTACTGTCATTAGATGAGCCTCCTTATTAAGACTAATTCTCATTTCAGTTTAAATTATATACCCCTCGAGGGTATATGTCAAGGGTTTAATCAAAAATTCTATCCGTAACTTTTCGGGCAATGGTTAAACCGTGACCAATGGGCAGGATACAGCTTTCCAATAAAGGATGCTCACTAACCAAATGGTTAAACTTGTCGATTACCCGCTGACTGTTGCGATTGCGCTCAGGTAATTCCATTGCCGGGAAAAGGGTATCATCTGCGATAAGCAGCCCCCCTACATTCAGCAGTTCCACAAGCTTGTCCAGCGTTGGTGCATAGGTCTGCTTGCCGGAATCCTGAAAGATCAAGTCGTATGTATCATCCAATTTCTCCACTACTTCTACTGCATCACCGACCATGATAGAAATCCGCTCAGTTACGCCCCAATCCTCAAAGTTCATTTTGGCTTCGGCGGCAAAAACTGGACTGCGTTCAACGGTGGTAATCAGCGCCTGCTCAGCCGCTTCTGCAATAATCAGCGTTGACACTCCAATACCGGTGCCAAGCTCTAATACTCTGCGAGGCCTGATCAGCTGAACTATCAACTGCAGCAGGCAGGCGGTATCTTGCTGGATGCACGGCAGAATATCAGAGCGCGCTGCAGCGTTCTGACGCAGTTTATCTAATTCTAGATTGGACAGAATGTTAAATCTGCTGGTATAGCGGTTGATGTGTTCTGGGGTAAGTGTCGATATTGTCATCATAGTTCCTCCATCAAGACTCCTATGAAGATACAATTAAACACTGATCAATAATATCCTTTTCATATGTTTAGGTTTCCATTTTATCCAAGCTTTATAATTTATTTACGATAATTATACTTTTTAAAGGAGGACTATTCTGTTATTCGTAGAATCATTGATAAAAATTGCGGAATATAATTCAATAATGAAAGAAAGGTGGTAGTAACAATGAAGAATTTAAACTCAACAACGCGCAGGATGGTGATGGTGCTCCTTGTAATGCTGATTTTCGGACTTTTCTCGGTGTCAGCTCAGGCTCAGGAAATCAAGATCGGACTGATTTCAAGCCTTACCGGTCCAGTATCAACCTATGGACAGTCGGTGCGCAATGCTGTGGAAATGGGAGTAGAGGAAATTAACAATGCAGGTGGAATTAATGGACAAAAGATCGCTTTAGTCATCCGCGATGATAAAGGCGATGCAACGGAAGCAGCGAACATCGCGCGGTACCTAATCGACCGCGAGCAGGTTGCGCTGATTATCGGCCCAGTTATTACACCTTGTGTAATGTCGGTAGCCCCCATTGCCCAAGAGGCTGGCGTGCCCTTGATGACCCCAACTGGAACTGGTGACAGCATTACGGCTATCGGCGACTATATCTTCCGGGCAGCCTATAAAGATTCGCTTCAAGGTAAAGTAATGGCTCGGTTTGCCGCGGAGAACCTCGGACTAAAGCGGGTTGCGATCATGTATGATATTGCCAACGACTACTCTGTTGGTTTGATGAACGCCTTCAAAAATGCCTTTGAAGAACTAGGTGGCACGATTGTCTCTACCCAATCTTACACTACCGGAGACAGAGATTTCAGTGCTCAGCTGACTTCAATTCTTTTGGCCAATCCTGAGGGTCTTTACATCCCAGATTATCATTCAGCAGTGGGACCGATTCTCCTGCAAGCAAACCAATTTGGAATCAATGCTGTCAAGCTCGGTGTAGACGGTTGGGATTCGCCTGACTTAAAAACTCTGTCCGCTGGAAACCATGAAGGCGGATACTATGTAAACCACTACTCCGTCTTGGATACAAGAGAAGCTACAGTCGAATTCACCAAAAAGTATACCGAAAAATTCGGTCAGGAACCGGATGCGCTGGCGGCCCTCGGCTATGACGCTGTGCTGATCGTAAAAGCAGCTCTCGAGCAAGCTGGCAGCACAGATCCTGTAGCAATTAAAGATGCTATGGGCTCCGTGAAGAATGTGGTTGCTGCTACCGCAACCATTGACATGGATCCGGAAGGAACTCCTTATAAGCCGATTGTTGTACTCCAGATTCAAGACGGCATACCGATTGTTGTTGACCGCGTATATCCGTAGTTAGTCTGGCTTGGGTTGTACTTAATGGTACAACCCACCGTTATTTTTTTGATGAGGTGATCACATGCAGTGGCAGATTCTAGTAGCGCAGCTGATTAATGGAATTGCTTTAGGCAGCACATACGCCCTGATTGCCCTTGGCTACACGATGGTGTACGGCATCATCCGCCTGATTAACTTTGCCCATGGCGATATTTTTATGTTAGGAGCATACTTTGGATTAATTGCAATCTCAACTTTTAAACTTCCCTTAGTACCGGCAATGCTTTTATCGATGCTTGCCGCTGCAGTTGTGGGCATTGTTTTAGACCGCGTAGCTTACCGGCCTCTGCGCCAATCGCCGCGGATTACTGTCTTAATTACAGCTATTGGGGCCTCGCTGTTGATTCAAAGTTTATCCCAGTTGATTTTCGGAGCTGATTTTCGCTCCTACCCCGCTACCGCGATTCCGATTAAAATTATCCGGTTAGGTTCGGTGATTATCACCAACCGGCAGATCATCATTTTTGGCACTGCAATTGTTCTAATGATCCTGCTGCACTTAATTGTGAACTACACTAAGTTTGGCAAAGCGATGCGAGCGGTATCGATGGACAAAGAGGCCGCTCAGCTGATGGGCATCAATGTTGACCGAATTATAGCTCTTACTTTTGCGATCGGATCGGCACTGGCTGCCGCAGCAGGGATTTTGGTGGGAATTCTCTATAACAGTGTGGACCCCTACATGGGTACGCTGCCGGGCTTAAAAGCCTTCGTGGCTGCAGTCTTAGGAGGAATTGGCATCATTCCCGGAGCTGTAATTGGAGGTTTCTTAATGGGGATTGCAGAAAACTTAGTTGTAGCTTTTGGTTCATCCACCTACCGCGATGCAGTCGCGTTTGCAATTTTAATCCTAATTCTCCTGATAAAACCCAGCGGTTTATTAGGAAAACGTGTCCATGAGAAAGTGTAGGTGTTTTAATTGGGTAAACGGAATCTCATATCAGTTGGTATTCTAGCAGGTATCTATTTAATCGTACAGCTTTTGGTCAGCCGAGGCGTACTGCTTGCCTACGACTTGCAGATCCTCGGACTGGTCTGCATCAACATCATGCTGGCCGTTAGTTTAAACCTGATTAACGGTTTCACCGGGCAGTTCTCGATCGGGCACGCCGGTTTTTTTGGTATCGGTGCTTATGCTTCAGCTTACTTGACTGTTGTTCATGATATGCCATTTCTACTGGCCTTAATAATTGGCGGACTTTTCGCTGCCTTAATCGGAATCTGTATCGGTCTGCCTACCTTAAGACTTGAGGGCGACTATTTGGCTATTGCAACTCTCGGGTTTGGTGAGATTATCAGGGTTGTGATCCTCAATATTCCCGCGGTGGGTGGAGCTAGAGGTTTCTCCGGCATCAGCCGGTCAACCACTTTTGGCACAGCCTACGTGTTTATGATTTTAACGGTCATTATCCTCAAAAACTTTATTTCCAGTAAACACGGCAGAGCGTGCATAGCTATCCGGGAAGATGAACTCGCCAGTGAAACGCTCGGAATAAACACCACTTTTTATAAAGTAGCAGCTTTTACCATTGGTGCTTTTTTTGCCGGTTTAGCCGGCGGACTATACAGCCACTTTATGGGTTATATTAATCCGGCTGCCAACCAAATCGGCTTTATGAAGTCTATCGATATCTTAATTATGGTCGTTTTAGGTGGTTTGGGAAGCATCACCGGTTCTATCGCTGCTGCGATTTTCTTGACCTTGATTCCGGAGTTTTTGCGGAGCTTGGCTGAATACCGAATGGTTGTCTATCCGATTATTCTAATCCTAATTATGCTCTTCCGCCCCAGCGGTCTATTAGGCGGAAAAGAGTTATCGTGGGATGTGCTGAGTTCTTTCTACCGGCGGGTAACCGGTAAAGCGCAGAAGCAGCAAGGAGTGAGCACCAATGGATCCTAACCCATTATTAAGTGTCAGCAATCTTTCAGTCAACTTTGGCGGCCTCCGGGCGCTGTCAAACATTAATTTGACCATCAAACATGGAGATCTCGTCGGACTTATTGGTCCAAACGGCGCGGGCAAAACCACTTTCTTTAATACTCTTACCGGTTTATGCAAACCCAGCACCGGACAAATTATGTTTGCCGGGTTTGATTTAACCAATAAAGCAGCCTCTTACATCAGCCGTCAGGGTATCGCCAGAACATTTCAGAATATCCGCCTGTTTAAGTCCCTAACAGTGCTGGAAAATCTAATGGTTGCCTGCCATCAAAATATCAACTACTCATTTTTAACGGGAGTTTTGAAATCAAAGAAGTATCGGCTTGAGGAAGAAGCAGGGCTGGAAGAAGCAAAAAGAATCTTGGAAATAGTTGGCTTGAGC
>FZPS01000051.1_pt100 | contig 10809 bp, 10 predicted proteins | sample 1817821 | NCBI WGS metagenome assembly FZPS01 (sample SAMEA104158645, study PRJEB21678) | metagenome | place: Germany | collected 2015-04-21 | reverse complement strand
CACCTTCGAAAAACATTTTTTTGACCTGTTCCGGTGTAACCAGAACTTCCCTGGCTTTACTTCCCTCATACTGTCCCACAAAACCGCGTCTTTCCATGTCATCAACCAGCCGAGCCGCCCTTGTGTAACCGATTCTCAAACGTCTTTGCAAGAGTGAAATGGAAGCCATGCCGGCCTGGGCAAAAAGCATTAGCGCTTCCGGCAGCAATTCATCTTCTTCATAGTCAACTTCTTCTTCATTTTCTTCCGGGAAAATGCTTTCCTCATACTCGGGCTCGGCCTGATTCTTAATAAACTGCAGCAACTTTTGCAGTTCTTGCTCGTTTATGAAGGCTCCCTGGATACGGAATGGTTTTGACTGCCCCAGGGGGTGAAAGAGGGCGTCGCCGCGGCCGAGCAGCTTTTCTGCACCGCCCATATCCAGGATAGTGCGGGAATCTGCCTGTGAGGAGACGGCAAAGGCGATCCGGGAGGTGATATTTGCCTTGATTACACCTGTTATAACATCAACGGACGGGCGCTGTGTGGCAATAACCAAATGTATGCCTGCGGCGCGGGACATTTGAGCCAGGCGGGCTATGGAATCCTCCACGTCCGCAGCGGCCACCATCATTAAATCTGCCAGCTCATCAATGATGACGACAATAAAAGGCAGCAATTTGTCTTCTTCGTTCTGCTTGAGTTTCTTGTCGTTATAACTGTGTATGTCACGGACGCTTTCCTGGGCAAAAATTTCATAGCGCCTGGTCATTTCCTTGACCATGTTTTTTAGAGCCAGAGATGCGCGCTTGGCGCTGGTAACAACGGGCATTAAAAGATGCGGTATCCCGTTAAAATTGCTCAGCTCCACTACTTTTGGATCTATCATAACAAATTTTACTTCTGACGGCCGGGCCTTAAACAGGATACTGGTGACTATGACATTTATACAGACACTCTTGCCGGAGCCTGTAGAGCCGGCTATTAAAAGATGAGGCATTTTCATCAAGTCGGCAACTACCGGATTCCCTGTTATATCTTTCCCCAGGGCTACAGTCAGAACGGAAGCGGAATTGACAAAATTATCGTCTTCCAGAACTTCGCGCAGGTAAACAGGGGCAATTACTTTGTTCGGCACTTCTATGCCCACTGCCGCTTTGCCGGGGATTGGCGCTTCGATGCGAACATCGGGTGCTGCAAGGTTTAAGGCTAAATCATCTGCCAAAGCAACAATTTTACTTACTTTAACGCCTCTTTCCGGCTGGAGTTCATAACGGGTAACGGTTGGTCCTGCCAGGGCATTTGTTACACGGGCACTGACGCCAAAACTTTGCAGTGTTCTTTCCAGGATTTTTGCCCTTTCAGCGATTGTTTTTTTGGCCTTGGCATCTCTTAAAACAGGCTTTTTCGTTAAAAGATCAACCGAGGGTAAAACATATGTTCCTTTGCCCGGTGAAAGTGCGGCTGCCGCAGAACCGGTACCTGCTTGTCCGCTCTTTTCTTCCACAGGGAAATCAATTGCGGACTGCCTGGCTTTTTGCTGAGTGCTTCCGATAGTTTTTATCTCCAAGCCGGCTATTTCCTTTTTGACTGTCTCTTTTGCTTCCTCTCTGGCATCTTTTTCGTCCTGATAGTAATTAAAACTCAGTTGTTTATTATCCGGTTGTTCGGGAGCAGGCACAGCAGCCTCTTTTTCCGTTGCGGCCGCTGTCTCGGTCTTTGCCGGCCCGGCAAGAAACCGGCCTGTTTTTTTTAACACCTGCCAGGATAAGCGCGCCAGCATTGACAGGCAGCGCCATGCCGTCCGGAATAGACTGGCCAGGGATATATTAGTAATGAGTATAAAGGAAATAACGACCAGAGCCAGAAGAATAATACGGCTGCCGAGGTCGCGCAGCAGGAAATAGAGTGCAAGTGAAAGCAGTGCTCCCGCCACTCCTCCGCCCTGCTGCTGCAGCCCCAGCCGGAAGCTGGTCTTGTAGATTCCCGCCTCTTTTATCATGTCCTGGACGATTTCAAAATTGCCGGTCATTAATTCCAGGTGGGCGTAGACCAGCAAAATAAGAAATATTAACAGGACACCGGCTTTTCTCTGGCCGAGGTTGGGAATTTTCCAGGGGAGTATGTTCAGCAGTCCGTTGGCTGCCACAAGTATTGGCAATATTACAGACACTTCGCCTGTAAGTGTGCGTATTACATTATTAATAAATTTACCGATTTCACCGGTTTGTCCCGGGAAAAGCAATGCAGCCAGAGCCAGTGCAGCCAGGGAAATAATCAGTATGGCCTTTACCTGCTGCAGGATTTCTTCTCTAACATCGTGTACAGCCATGAGCCACCTCACAGGGAGAATTCTGTCAAAGCCCCGGGCGGTAATTAACGAAGTATATTGACAAGAACGATAAAAAGACCGGCAAGCCAGCAATAGTAAGCAAAGTAATGAAATTTACTTTTTCGCAGTAAGTTTACAAATAGCCGGATGGCAATTATTCCGGACACAAAGGCGGCTGGCATGCCCAATAATAGGCCTGCAGGCATGCCGGAAAAACCGGTCATATTCAACTTTCTTATTTCCAACAGTGCTGCTCCTAGTATTACCGGTATAGACAGGAGAAAGGAAAAACGAACTGCCGTATCCTCGTCCATACCCCGCCACAGGGCTGCCGTTATTGTCATACCGCTGCGGGAAATGCCGGGAATTATAGCTATTCCCTGGGCAATACCGATCAACAGAGCATCAGCCGCCGTTACCTCCCCTTCATCTTTGCGGCCAGGCTTGAGCCGGGAGAGGGTAAAAAGTACGGCTCCTGTCAGTAAAAGCATTATTCCGGTCAGCAGTGAAGAGTCGAACAAGGAGGCAAATACCTCACCCAGCAGTAAACCCATTAGCCCTGTTGGAATAGCGCCCAAGATCAGCATTAGCAGAAAATGCCTTTCCCGTTTACTGCCGGCAAATTTACGCAGCAAACGTAAGATGTCTTTGCCAAAGACCCAAATTACTGAGAGCACGGTGGCAAAATGCACCATAACCTCAAAGGTAATACCAGCTTCCTTGACACCGAGTATCTCCTGGAATATCACCAAGTGTCCCGAGCTGGACACCGGTAAAAATTCTGTAAAGCCCTGAATTATTCCCAGGATAATGCCGTCAACTGCACCCATAAAAGCCTCCATTCAGTGGTTAGAACCACTTGCGTATTACTTCGCTAAGAATACATGAAATCCTCTTTTTTTCAATACTGCCCGCCCTGATAAGCTTCTCAACCAGAGTTTGAAAAGGTGAAAACAAAAACAAAAGTACTGCTGCACCGGTCAGATTATAAAGTGTATGGGCATTGGCAAGACTGCGCGGCAAAGCGGTGGACGTTGCAGCAGCAGCTTTAATGAAATACGGAAAAACAGGCAGGACGATGGCGGCGCTGCAAAGGTTAAACAAGAGATGGGCAAAGGCTGCCCGCTTTGCCGGGACTGTTCCTCCCATTGCCGCCAAAAGCGCTGTCAGGCAGGTGCCCACATCTGCGCCAATCATAACTGCCACCCCTGCAGACAGGCTTATAATACTTTCCTGTGCCAGTGAAAGGACAACGCCCATAACGGCGCTCGAACTCTGTATTACAGCCGATAAAGCAGCTCCTGCGGCCACTCCCAAGACCGGATGAACGGCCGATTCCTGCAAAAGAGTTAAAAACCATGCTTTTGCTGTTAAGGGAGCCAGGGCTACAGCCATTAATTTTAGCCCGTAAAGTAAAATTCCAAGCCCCGCCAGTGAGCGGCCGGCATTTCTTTTTCTCCTGCCGCCCGGAAACATAAATAACAGGCCGGCGCCCAAAATCAGCAGTGCATAATCTTGAATCTGAAAGGAAAGCAACTGGCCGGTAACGGTTGTTCCCACATTAGCTCCAATTATCACGGCAATTGACGCAGGCAGGGGAAGCAGTCCGGCATCGGTTGCACCGACTACCAGGACTGTAGCCAAAGAACTGCTCTGGGTGAGAGAAGTAAAAAGCAAACCGCAAAGAAAAGCGGTAAACCGGTTGCCTGTCAGACGGTTCAGCGCTGCAGAAAAAGCCGATCCCCATAATTCTGATAAGCCATGAGACATAAAACGCATGCCGCCGAGAAAAAGCAAAAATCCCAGGATTAACACGGACATCACCTGATTAATATGTATGATGTCCGGGAAAAATATCTTCTTGGGAAATGAAGAAACAGCCATTTTACACCGGCTGTTTCTTCATTTTGTTAAGGAAATTATGCTGCCGGGCTGGAGGAGCGGATCGAGGTAGCAAAGGGGATCAGTTGATATTACCCTGATTATTTTTGCCATGCTTTCGCCCGTTTCCTCCACAAGCAGTATACTGTTGCCATAATTGAATTCCCGGTAATTTGGCCGGAAATTTTCACTTCCTTCCATAACGGCTTCCAGCGGCATTACTGTCCAGAGCATGCATTTCACACCCCGCTTGCCTTGCGTTGATTGATAAATTCCCGCAATTTGGCAACGGCTTCCCGAAGTCCGCCTACTTCGTCAATTAATCCGGCCTCTACTGCATCCTTGCCAACCATAACTGTGCCGATATCACGCGCCAACTGGTCTGTACAGAAAATCATCCGACGGAATTTTTCCTCGCTAATGCGTGAATGCTTTGTTATGAACTTAATCACTCTGTCCTGCATCTTATCAAGATACTCATAAGTTTGGGGCACACCTACCAAAAGTCCGCTTAGACGGATGGGGTGAATGGTCATTGTAGCCGTTTCCGTTATAAAAGAATAATCGGCGCTGACTGCTATTGGCACGCCAATGCTGTGCCCGCCCCCCAAAACAAGTGAGACTGTTGGCTTGGAAAGCGTGTCGATCATTTCCGCTATGGCAAGGCCCGCCTCCACATCGCCTCCTACCGTGTTTAAAATTGTGAGCAGCCCTTGTATTTGCGGGTTCTGTTCTATGGCTACCAGTTGGGGAATAACATGCTCATATTTAGTGGTTTTATTTTGAGGAGGCAGTATCAGATGACCCTCAATTTGTCCGATAATGGCAATACTATGGATGTCACTTGCGGAATTATCGGGAATATTTAGCTGGCCAAGCTTATTAATGTTCTGTAGCTGCATTTCCTTCTGCTGCAAAATAGGCTTCCTTTTTATTCCTAAAGCTCGGGAAGTACGTTGCCTGGATTTGCGCATGACTGATTTCCTTCCACACTAGAATCTCTATTCTAGTATTTCGCACTCCCCTGCTCTTATACCGGCCGCGGGCAGTATAAAAGACGCCGCTATAATTCCATAATGATCGGCAGTATCATAGGGCTCCTGTGCATTTTTTCCCAGATATACCGGGAAAGGGAGTCCCTGATCCTATTTTTAACTGCAGACCAGTCTGTTTTACTGCCTTCCAATGATTTTTTCAGGGTATTGCAAACTTCTTCCCTGGCTTCATCCAGTAAAGTTTCCGACTCCTTTACATAAACAAAACCGCGTGTATATATTTCCGGCCCTGAAACCACGGTACCGTTTTCTCTCTCTACTGTCAGGGCTACTATAAAAATACCGTCCTGGGACAAAAGTTTCCGGTCTCTTAAGACAATGTTGCCGACATCCCCGACTCCTAGGCCGTCAACCAGTATGTGCCCGGAAGTGACCGTGCCGGCTACCTGTCCTGAATTCGACGTAAACTCCAGAACATTACCGTTTTCGACAATAAAAATATTGCTGCTTTTTATTCCCACGCTGCGGGCCAGTTCCGCATGATGAACCAGATGCCTGAATTCCCCGTGTACCGGAATAAGGAATTTAGGTTTAAGCAGGTTTAGCATCAGTTTTAATTCCTCTTGCGAACCGTGCCCGGATACATGAATGCCAGAGACGCTTTCATAAATCACATGTGCACCGCGGGCAAACAAATTGTCAATAGTCCTGAAAACCAGTTTTTCATTGCCCGGAATGGGAGATGCGGAAATTATGACGGTATCTCCGGGCATTATTTCAACTTTCCGGTGCTCGGAAAGGGAAATGCGCGTCAGTGCCGACATGGGTTCGCCCTGGCTGCCCGTAGTTAAAATAACGGCTTTTTCCGGGGGGAATTTGGCCAATTCATCCACTTCGACGATAGTTCCTTCAGGCGCCGTAAGATAACCCAGCTCCTGAGCAATTGAAACAACATTTTCCATGCTTCTTCCTACTATTGCCACTTTTCTTCTATAGTAAACCGCCGCGTCTATTACCTGCTGGATGCGATGGATATTGGAAGCAAAGGTTGCCAGTATGATCCTTTGTTTTGCCGTGCGGAAAATATCCATAATTGCCGTGCCGACTACCTTTTCTGACAAGGTGTAGCCCGGTCTTTCCGCATTTGTGCTGTCGGACAGGGCAACCAGCACGCCCTTTTCACCCAGTTTCGCCAGCCGGTAATAATCGGTTGGTTTGCCGTTTACAGGTGTCTGGTCAAATTTGAAGTCACCGGTAAAAACCACTGTTCCTGCAGGGGTTTTTAAAGCAATTCCAACTGAATCGGGTATGCTGTGGTTTGTGCGGAAAAATTCAATCTTAAAACTGCCGATCGTCAACCTGTCTTCCGGACAAATGACCTGCAGGTTGCTGTCTGAAAGCATATTGTGCTCCCGCAGTTTTACTTCCACCAGTCCCAAGGTCAACTTTGTTCCGTAAACCGGTACATCAATCTGCTGCAGCACATAAGGCAAACCGCCTATATGGTCTTCATGCCCGTGCGTAAGCAGTATGGCCATTACTTTATCCTTGTTTTCCAAAAGATAGTTTATATCAGGGATAACCGCATCAATCCCGAACATTTCATCTGTCGGAAACGCCATACCGCAATCTATAACTATGATTTCATCCTCATAGCGGATGACAAACATATTTTTTCCGATTTCTCCAATACCGCCAAGGGGAATGATTTGAATCCTGGCTTTACTGTTTTTTCGGTGCTTGACTTTGGCTCTTTTCTTGCTGGAAACGCCGGTCATTTATACACCTCCTGCGCTAAAATGTCAGATTTCACCAGCTTTAATTATAACTGAAAGGAATAAAGGCAGGCAAATTTCTGCTGCAAGAATAAAAATCTCTTTGCGCGAAAAACCCCGCCCAAAGGACTGCGCGGGGTCAGAAAAATGGGAATTACAGGTAATTTAAATTTTGCAGAACTTTTCTAACCGCTGCTTGCTCATCCTCCGTCAATTCAACAAGGGGCAGCCGGAGGGGACCGGTATCATTGCCAAGAAGCTTCAGCGCTCCTTTGACAGGGGACGGGTTGGAAGTAATAAAAAGTACTTTAAATAAGGGTAACAGACGGTGGTGGATTCTTAACGCTTCCCTGTAATTGCCGCTTTGAAACTCCAGGACCATCTGTTTGATTTCCCTGCCTGCTATATGGGAGGCAACGGATACAACTCCGCTGCCGCCTATGGACATGATCGGCAGTGTCATGCTGTCATCGCCGCTGTAAACGGCAAAACCTTCCGGAGCTCCGCTGCAAATTGCGGCTATCTGTTCCAAATTACCGCTGGCTTCCTTAACTGCCCTGATATTCGGAATTTGCGCCAGGCGTAATGTGGTTTCGGCAGTCATATTTACTGCAGAACGCCCGGGGATATTATAAAGCATTACGGGAAGCTCTGTGCTTTCGGCAATGGCGGCGAAATGCCTGTACAATCCTTCCTGTGACGGCTTGTTATAATACGGGACAACCAGCATGATACCGTCGACTCCGCACTTTTCAGCCTCTTTGGTTAAAAAAATGGAATGTTCCGTGGAGTTGGAACCTGTTCCCGCAATTATCTTGATTTTCCCGCCAATTGTTTTTTTAATTCGGGAAAAAAGGTTTAATTTTTCATCGTCGCTTAAGGTGGGAGATTCACCGGTTGTGCCTGCGAGAACAATGGCATCGCTGCCGTTTTCAGATAAAAAATCAGCCAACTCAGCTGCTTTCTCGTAATTTATTTCACCGTCTTCCTTAAACGGTGTTATCATGGCGGTTATTATTCTTCCAAAAGGCAAAGTCAAGTATACCACCCTCCGTGCAGCAGATTTGTAAAAAACCTTATGCAATTATAACAAAAATGGCAATGCTTTTCAAACGGTTTATTCCTCGGACAGGGCGAATTCCCTGTGAAGTGCGCGTACGGCTGCCGCCATTTTATCTTCATGTATTAAACAGGAGATGCTCAGATGTGAATCCGCCGTCTGTAAAATAGTTGCTTTTACCCTGTTTAAGGCAGCGACGATCCTGGCCATAACTCCGGGAATTCCGCGCATCCCCGCACCAACCAGAGTAACCTTTGCCAGTCCTTCTACGGTTTTTGCGGCAAATCCCAGACTGTTGATTATACAGGCGGCATCTGCGCTTTTTTCCCGGGCAACGACAAATTTGTTTATCTCCGGCGACAAACAAATCAAGTCAATACTGATGCCCTTTGCCGAGAGCCCGCTTAAAATAGTTTCAATCTCTTTGCCCGTCAACCCGGGAGTGGCAATAATGACTTGCGCCACACCCGCAAGATGAGTAATACCGGTTACAGTCCTGACATCCCCGAATATGGTATTATTTCCGCGGGCTTTCTTATAAGTAACCAGTGTCCCCTTTTCCCGGCTTCCGGTTTTTTTCAGCAGCAGGGGCATGTTATATTGCATGGCAATTGATACCGCTTTGGGATGAATTACCCTTGCCCCTTCTTGAGCCATCTGGAGAATTTCCTGGTAGCCTGCGTTGGCAATGGGTTTTGCTTCCGGGACCAGCCTGGGGTCTGCAGTCATTACCGCATCAACATCTGAATAGATTTCCGCTGCCTCCGCCTCCAGGGCGGCTGCGAGAGCTACAGCCGTCGTATCTGAACCGCCGCGGCCCAGGGTGGTTATCTCCCCGTCTTCAGTAACACCCTGAAATCCGGCAATAACAGGAATGATTCCTTCCTGTAAACAGCGAAAAAGACGTTTACTTTTTATACGGATAATTTCTGCCTGTCCGAAGTTGTTATCCGTTATTATCCCGGCCTGCCAACCTGTCAGCGCCACGGCATTAAATCCCGCTTCCCTTATCCCGGACGCCACCACAGCTGCTGCTATTATTTCTCCGCAGGAAAGGGCCAGGTCCATTTCCCTGGGCGGCACCTTGCCTGCAACAGACTGCATAAATTCCAGCAGGGTGTCTGTTGCAAAGGCGTCTCCCCTCCTGCCCATGGCAGATACTACAACAACGGGGGAAGAGCCTGTTTTTTTTGCCTGTATTATATGCTGCAAAGCCTCCTGCCTGACAGCCTTTGTTGCCAGCGACGTACCGCCGAATTTTTGCACAATCACACCCAAATCATCCACCTTCTCTTCCCGGCTTATTTTCTGAATTCAAATGCTTCTTTGGCTGTGTTGACTAAAAGAGGCTGGATTTGTCTTCCTTCCAAGGCGGCAATTACGGTGGGTATTAACAGTTCAATCTTGGCAACCAGTGAATTGGGCTTTATAAAAGGACTGTCCTGGCCGAAAGGAACAAGGTACACATTTTTGGTATTTAGCAGGGTTCCGATATTTTTAGCGTTCATTCCCAGCCCGTCATTGGTGGATATGGAGAGTACAACCGGCTTTTGATTGCGCAGTTGTGCTTTTGCTCCCATTAATACGGCAGTATCTACTATTCCGTTTGCCATTTTTGCCAGGGTATTTCCGGTACAGGGAGCGATTATATAGGCATCGAGGATATTTTGCGGTCCCAGCGGCTCGGCGGCTGTTATGCTGTTAATCAGACTTCTGCCGGTGATTTTAACCAGCCTTGTTTTCCATTCGGCCGCCTCGCCGAACCTGGTATTCATCTGGTCAACGGAAGGAGAGATGATCGGATAGATCCGGGCTCCTTCAGCCGCCATTTTTTCGATTTCAGGGAAAACCGCTTCCAGTATGCAATGAGAGCCGGTCAGGGCAAAACCTATTCTTTTATCGGCAAGTTTCATCAGCTGATCCTCCCTTCATAAACAAAGCTATGTAATGGACGTATACTTCAGCCAGTATTTTCCCTGCCGTTACTGGAGCAGTTTTTCCGGGAATCCCGGGCAGTAAAAATGCCTTCAATCCCAGCTTCTTTGCCGCAGTAAAATCCGTGCCGCCCGGTGAAGACGCCAGATCAATGATTAAGCTGTTTTCATGGGTGTTTTGCAGCACTTTACCGTTTATTACAGGGGCGGGAACAGTATTAAAAATAAAATCAAATTTGTCAGAGTTTATTTGCAGGTCAGTAAATTCTGCTGTCCGGTAACCCAATGTGCGTGCCAGCGCCAGATCCTTCCTTTTGCGGGCGGCCACTGTAACCCGTGCTCCAAAGGCCTTGAGAAGTCTTGCCAGCGGTTTGGCGCAGCGCCCGAAACCGGCAACCAGAACGCTGCTTCCACATAGAGTCAGCGGCGAATTATTAATTGCAAAGGCTAAAGCTCCTTCTGCCGTTGGAATGGCATTAAGCACAGCAAGTTCTTCTATGCTGCCGGCTGCCAGCAGTTTAACGCCTTTGGCGTTAAGATAATCCTGCTGCCGGCGGGAAATATGTCCGCAGATCAAGAGTACCCCGGGAAAAAACAAAGTCTCCAGCAGTCCGAGGTTTATTTTCTTTTGCCCGTCTGCAGCGCGGAAATTCCCGTCTTCGTCAAGGCCGGAGAGAGGCAGGATAATGACATCGGCTCTTGGAGGCAGACCAAAGCTTAGATTTTCCAATAAATATTTATTGTCCCGTGAAAATCCGTACAGCCAAACTTTAGCCTCTTGCTTTGCGAGCTCCAAAGCCAGAACCGTTTCCCGCTCGTCTCCGCCTGCCACGACAATTTTAAAACCGGCTAA
>FZPS01000030.1_pt22 | contig 10809 bp, 11 predicted proteins | sample 1817821 | NCBI WGS metagenome assembly FZPS01 (sample SAMEA104158645, study PRJEB21678) | metagenome | place: Germany | collected 2015-04-21 | reverse complement strand
GACCCGTGGCCGCCCCATACCGACGGTCTTATCCCTGATCCCTGATACGATTGAAAGGAGATCCGAGGCGAGCTGCTCCCCCTCGTCCGGCCTTCCGCCGGCGGCCGCATATGACCGGAGGGCAGAGCAGAACCCCCGGGGCGTTGCTATCCTCTCGTGGAGCGTCGAGAGCCCCCCGCTTGCGAGTTCAGCGGCAAGAACCTTGCCCTGCGCCGCCCGGTCGGTGACGCCCGCCGCCGCGAGCATACCTCGGATGAGCTCAAGCCCGCGCGTGGGCCGGTAGCCGCCGGCGTACCTCGCCTCAGGCCGCAACTCTGCGGTCATCCGGCCTGATACCGGCACCCTCGCGCCGCACGCGCACCGCTCTCCCGGGTGCACCCACTCGTTCCTTGCCCCCATCGGCCCATTGAAGGCCCGCCTGATGAGGATGCGCCCGCAGGCCGGGCATCTGGTGGAGAGCCGGCTCGTCCCCGGGGTGTTGAAGAGGTAGACGTTCTCGAGGATCGAGGAGACCGTCTCCGCAAGGTCTTCGGCCTCGCATGCCGCAGGCGCTCTCTCCTCCTCTCCTCCAGAGAACGGCATAAAGCGCATGATCTGGAAGGGGATGGCGGCGTCCGTAGCGGCAACCCTCTCTGCGGCAGAGACGACCTCATCCTCGCGGCCCCGCACGTAGACCGCCGAGACCTCGACGTGGACACCCGCCTCATAAAGCGCCCGCACCGTTCTGAAGGCCGGCCCGGCCGAGGCGCCGCCGCACTCCCGGTAACACGCATCAGACGCCCCTTTCAGCCCCACGTTGACACAGTCGAGGAGCGGCGCGAGGGCACACGTAGCCTCGTCCCCCAGGTAGCCGTTCGTCGAGCACCCGAAGAGCAGCCCGGCATCGTGTGCGGCATCAGCAAGGCGGAGGACGGTCGGCAGGGATACCGCGGGCTCGTTGATGCAGAAGAGGATTCCCCGGCAGCCTGCCGCCTCCGCTTCACTGACTACGTTATCGGGCGGAAGGCGCACGAGCGCCTCGGTGAGGGTGCCGGGGTCGGTGGTCAGGATTGCTGAGACGCATCCGGGGCAGGAGAGATTGCAACCGACCGAGGAGACGGCATAGAAGGCATGTCCCGGCCAGAAATGAAGGAAAGGGACCGTCTCTATGGCGGTCGGGTAGCGTGCCAGGTAGGAGTCGGGGAAGACCTCGACGGCCGCTCCCCCGGCACCCCGGTACATGCCGCATCTGCCGCACTCCCCCTCAGGGATCAGGCAGTGGTGTGCGCAACAGCGGCACTCATGCGTTAGCATCCCGCTTCTCTTCCTTTGCCGCGGTGGATCGCGGTATCGGGGTCATTATGCCTCCCCTTTGCCCCGGCAGCCGCAGGGGTTTATCGGGATGCAGACCGTCCGCCCGGCCTCCTCGATGTAGTGGACGCAGATATCGACCCCGTATGCTTCACGGAGGTTCTCCTTCGTGATGACGTCCTCGGCCGGTCCTTTCGCGATCAACCTGCCGTCCTGGAGGATGGCGGCCGAATGCGAGACCAGGAATGCGTGGTCGGGGAAGTGGGTGCACATCAGGATGGCGATCCCGTCGGCGGCGAGGCGGTCGATCGTCGCGATCACCTTCATCTGGTTGCCGATATCGAGGTGCGACGTCGGTTCGTCGAGGATGAGCAGCGAGGGCTCCTGGGCGAGGGCGCGGGCGATCATCACCATCTGCGCTTCCCCGCCAGACATCTCTGAGATGGGCTTCTCCCGGAGATGGGATATCCCGATCCGCGCAAACGCTTCATCCGCCTTCTCGTAGTCCTCCTCTTTCGGGACCGAGAAGGTCGAGATATGGGGCGCCCTTCCCATGAGGACGAAGTCAAGCGCCGAGAAAGGGAAGACGGAACGGTGGCCCTGGGGGACGTAGCCGACCTCCCGCGCGACCTCGTCGGGCCGCATACTGCTGACCCGGCGGCCGTTGATCTCCACCTCCCCCTTCTGGAGCGTGAGGATGTTTAGGATGCACTTGATCAGGGTCGATTTTCCCGTGCCGTTCCTCCCGAGGAGGGAGAGAACCTCTCCTCTCCGGAGGGAGAGGGAGACATCTTCAAACTGTTTTGTGATGCCGTCGTATGAGAACGACGCGCACTTGACGTTCAGGATCATGTCCAGCCGACCTTCTTTTGTGTTAAGAGGTATGCGAAGAACGGCGCGCCGACGAGCGCCGTCAGGATGCCGAGCGGGATCTCGGCTGCGGTCAGGGTTCTTGCGATATCGTCGACGACGAGAAGGAACGAGGCCCCGAGGATGGCTGATACCGGGATGAGCCTGCGGAAATCGGGGCCGACGAGCATTCTTCCTATATGGGGCACGACGAGACCCACCCAACCGACGATCCCGCTGATGCAGACCGCTGAGGCGGTGATGACGGTTGAGGCGACGATGAGCACCACGGTCATCCTCTTCGTGTCGAGCCCGAGTGCCTGCGCCTCCTCTTCGCCGACCGCGAGGAGGTTGATCCGCCACCTGATGAGAAAGAGGCAGAGGCTCCCGAGAAGAATCGGCGGGGCGACTGCGATGATCTCGGCGTTTGAGACCGCAGAGAGGCTCCCCATCAGCCAGAAGACGATCGCAGGCAGGGTATCGTAAGGGTCGGCGGCGTATTTGGCGAGGGAGAGGAGGGCGGAGAAGAGGGATCCGACGATGATCCCCGCGAGGACGAGGACGAGGGTCGAGGAGTTGTGGTAGACGCGGCCGATGCCGTAGGTGACGGCGACCGCGACGATCCCGAAGATGAAAGCAGAGACCTGGATGATCCCGGGGTCGCCGGAGATGAGGATTCCGAGCGCCGCCCCGAACCCGGCGCCGGCGGAGACGCCGAGGATATCGGGAGAGACGAGGGGATTTCTGAAGAGGCCCTGGAACGAGGCGCCGGCGATGGCGAGCCCTCCGCCGACGAGCATCGCCGCTATCACCCGTGGGAGCCTGATCCGGAAGACGACCGTCTGTTCTGACGCCCCCCAGGTCTGCTCAAAGGAGGGGAGGAGGACCTGATGGCCTGAGAGTGCCGAGAGCAGGGATGATCCCCAGTCGAGGAGTGCGTTTGCCGACCCGATGACGAGGATCCGGAGCGTCTGCACCGGGTCCATCATGTACCTCCCGAAGAAGAGGGAGAAGAAGAAGAGGGCGACCGGGAGGAGGTAGATCGCCCTCTCTACCGGGATGTGCCGGAGGACGGTCTCATAGACCGGCGTGTCGCTGCGGTAGGGAACCCACGGAGGATTGATTGTGACGTTCCTTTCGGGCTCCTGCCCGGTCTCTGCGGTCGTTTCTTTCCCGAAGGTCATCCGGCGCACCAGTTCATAGCATATCTGGATACCACATTTATTTAATTTTATGTTAACATAAACGATATAACATTTACTTTGGTGGTAAAAGGGTTTGGTTGAAACCCGGTTCCGGGCGTGGCGGTGATGTGCGGGGCCCCACATCACCGATGCGCCGGCTGCTGGATCCGGGTGGGCCTTGGGCCCCTGTGGCCGCCCGGCGAAGGCCTCAGGTGCTCAAACTCAGTTCCCGCGCGAGGTGATGCCCTCCACGGTCCACTGCCCGGGGTGAGCCCGGCGGAAAAGATGGGTCGAGTCGAACCTGCAACCACCTCCAGCCAGGAGGTCGGTTTCATGCGTGCGGTCTCTGGTGCGATTCAGGTGAGAAAAAAGCGGAGGGTGTTCCGGCAAGCGCCTGTTGTTATTCTGCTCTGGCAAGATGGGTGCGGTTCTCCCTCACCCCTCGGGGCTGTAGCGCCTTCGGAGGATTGTCGGGGTATCTGCGGAGGCTCCGGCGGCGGCGCCTGCAAGCACCGGGGGTTCGAAGGCGTTGCGGCCCCCGGGAAGCGGGGGTACCGGGAGACCGGATCTCGTCTGGGCCTCCCGCCACTCCCAGATGGCGTCCATCACGTCGCTTGCCGTCGCCATCACGCTCGCGGTCCTGACATCCACCACCACCGGGTTTCTGATCTCCCAGTTCTGGATAGCCGTATCGAGGAGCCGGCGCCGGACGGTCCAGATCATCGGGGGGTGCGGGAGCGTGACCAACCGGTCGATCTGGTCAGCCCAGACCGCGCCCTGGAGCTCGAACCGTCCCACTTCGTCGATGACCATGAGGTCGGTCTCCCGTGGGTCAGGCGGGACGAGCGCCCTGCGGCCGAAGGCGAGCCCTTCGGGCCGGAAGTAGTAGCGACCATGGACCTCGCACCGCGGATCGGGGTCGATCGAACAGAGTTCCTCGTGCTCGCCGGTGGCGAGGTCGATGAGGGTAAATCCGGATCTCCTGCCGTCCCGTACGTGGCCGGGAGCGAGAACGCCCCTGATCCGGACGTTTGCCCCGACGGTGAGGCTGAGGACCAGGTGCAGGAACGTCGTCTTGCACTGGCCCTGCTCGCCGGTGATGATAAAGACAGGCGTCTGGTCGCTCATCCGGGAAGACCCCCGCTGCCGGAGTACATGCATATACTTCTGCAACAGCCCATATAAAACATTTTTACTTCAGACAATTGTTCAGGTGATACTATTGACTCCGGCATTCCTGAGCCTGATACCCCATTCCGGCCCGCTTCAAACCTGGTGACGATACTGAGCCCGGCTTTGCGATCGCATTGAGTGGCAGACCCGGTAATTCGCTCATTTTGGCACCTGGCAGCGATGTGGCGCATGCGATGCTGCAACGAGGAGTCGGTAGCACCCGGACTCCACGTTCTCCCGCGTGCATTCGCGTGAGGTGATGTACAGGGGTAACGAACAAGGCCTCACGCAAAAGACGCGAAGGGGCCTCTCTACACCCATGACCAAACTTCGCGCTCTTCGCGTGAGGTATCGGTGTGGGATAATGATAGGGTCTCACGCGAAAGACGCGAAGACGCGAAGGGGACTGTCTACACCTATGACCAAACTTCGCGCTCTTCGCGACTTCGCGTGAGTTTTCAGCACAGGGGGTGAGCGAGCCTCTCGCGTTGGTCGCGAAGCGTGCCATGAGCCTTCGGCTCATAGATGAGCATGAAAACCGGCGATGGCTGGCCCGTATGGTAATAGCGGCCTCTTCGAGCGGAGGCTTTCTATATCCAAAGGGTGTTTTTCATATCAGCCTCGACGGGAATTCGGTGGTGTTTGACCTCCGGTTGGCCTCCTCAAAAATTTTAGCGAAGTACTGAGACCGCGACTGCACGGGGTACGGATTGATCGTGTGGGGGATTCGTGAACCCGAAGAAGGGACGCCGCTCTCATCCCCGGCGTCCGGCAGGGGGTCTCCCCGCTCATGTCGTCTTCACCCCGCAGAGATAAGTATCAACGGCGAACAATACTTTACGGAGATTATTCGTATGGCAGACAGGAAGAACGCAACGCTGGTCGTGCTCCACACGACCATGGGCGATATAACGATTCGCCTCTACGACGATATGCCGGTGACCGCGGGGAACTTTGAGAAACTTGTGAGATCCGGGTTCTACGACGGCACGATCTTCCACCGGGTCATCGACGGGTTCATGATCCAGGGCGGCGACCCCACCGGCACCGGGACGGGCGGGCCCGGCTACACCATCACCGATGAGTTCGTGAAGGGCCGCTCGAACCGCCGGGGCACGCTCGCCATGGCGAACACCGGCCGCCCGAACACCGGCGGCAGCCAGTTCTTCATCAACCTGGTGGACAACATCTACCTCGACTGGGACGACCCCCGAACCCCGAGCGCCCACCCGGTCTTCGGCGAGGTTGTGGAGGGCCTCAACGTCGTCGACAAGATCGGGAAGGTGAAGACGAACGCCGCCGACAAGCCGAAGGTCCCGGTCCGGATCGAGAAGGCGGAAGTCGTAGAGTAACCTCATCCAGCATGAAGCGCAATGCCGCCGGCCGCCGGAACCCGATAGAGATCGAGGAGTTAATCGGGTACACCTTCCGGGACCGCTCACTCCTCGAGCGGGCGCTCACCCGCCTGGCCTACACCCTGGAGGCGGGCCTCCCCCCCGAGGCCCACATGGACGCCCTCGCGACGCTCGGCGATGCGGTCATCAACGTGGTGGTCGTGGAGGTGGTGGTCATGGGCGGGGCGCACGACAAGGGCGCGATCAGCAACCGGAAGATGAACCTGGTGAACATGACCCGGCTCCGGGGGCTCGCGGAAGACCTCGACCTCGAGGAGTACGTCCGCTGGGGAAAGGGCGAGGCCGCCCAGGCGGTCTGGACCTCAGGCCGGGTCCTTGCCGAGTGCATGGAGGCGCTCATCGGCGCCGTCTACCTGGACGGCGGAATGGATGCGGCCGCCGGTGTGCTCAGGCGCCTTGGGCTCACGGAGACGGCTTGAAGCCCCTCACGTTTCCAGCGCCGGCGGCCGCATCAGGAGCCAGGCGACAATGAGCCCCACCGCGGCGAGGCCGGCCACCGCGGGGAAGACCCCGAGGTAGGTCCCGGTCGCCGTCCTGATGAACCCTGCAAGTTGCGGCCCGGCGATGGCGCCGGCGCCGTAGGCGAGGAAGACGACCCCATAACACCGCGGGTAGTCGCATGTCCCGAAGTAGGACGCGGTCGCGGTCGGCGCGATGGCAAGCCACCCTCCAAGGCACCCCCAGAGGACCGCAAACGCGATGACGTAGGCAGGCACCCCGGGGACGAGCCAGATCAGGATTGATGCGGCCGCGATCAGGACAAACGTCAGCATCGCGGTGGTGCGGGGCGTGATCCGGTCGGCGAGGCTGCCGAACGCCGGTCGTCCCAGCCCGTTGAAGACGGCGAAGAACCCGACGAGGATCGTCGCGAGCCCGGCATCGACCGCCGCCACCTCGGTCCCGACCGGCTTTGCGATCGAGATCGCGGCGAGTCCCGCAAGGCAGCCAATGAAGTAGCAGAGAAAGAGCCCGTAGAAGGCCCCTGTCCGGAGCATCGCTCTTCGGTCGCACTCACAGAGCGGCACGGTGCCCGTGCCGGGCGCGGGCGGAACCCATCCCGCCGGCCGCCAGCCTTCCGGCGGGAACCGGAGAGGGAGGGCTGCGAGCACCAGCACGACGATGAAGACGGCCCCGAATATCCCGAACGTTGCCATCACCCCGTATGCGGCGATCAGGGCTCCCGCGGCGTTTGCGGTGACAAACGCCGAAAACCCAAACCCGAGCAGGGTGAGCCCGACGGCAAGCCCCCGCCGGTCCGGGAACCACCGCGCCGCCACGGCAACCGGCGCCCCGTAAGCGATCCCGACGCCGAGCCCCCCGATGACCCCGTAGACGATGTACAGGGTCTCGATTGATGTCGCCGTCGAGGCGAGGAGCCACCCGAGGCCGGTGAGGAGCCCGCCCGTGATCGTCATCGCTCGCGGGCCGTAGCGTTCGATGTACTTCCCGGAAAGCGGCATCGCGACGGCGAAGAAGGCGAGGAAGACCGAGAACGGGAGGAGTACCTCCCCCGCCGTCACCTCCCGGCCGAGCATCGCGGAGAAGTGGGCCGCAAGCGGCGTCACAAAGACGCTCCAGGAGTAGATGCTCCCGAGGCAGAGGTTGATGAGGAGCCCGAGGGCTACGAGCCCCCACCTCCCCCTCTCCGCGGGCATGCCGAAGACCTCCGGCGCGACGGACATATCTCTCCCCCTCAGCGGGAGGGTCACTCCTCCAGGGTGGATATGTCCCCCGGATCGATGCCGAGCTCACGGGCTTTCAGAACCCGGCGCATGATCTTGCCGCTCCTGGTCTTCGGGAGCCGGTCCACGTACTCGATCTCGGCCGGCACCGCGACGGGCCCGAGGCTTTTCCTGACATGGCGGGCGAGTTCGGCGGAGAGCCCGTCGCCGGGGCTCACCCCCACGCGGAGGGTGACGAAGGCCTTGATGACGTTCCCTTTCAGGGGATCGGGCTTCCCGATGACGGCCGCCTCAGCCACCGCATCGTGGGAGACGAGCGCGCTCTCGACCTCGGCGGTGCCGATGTTGTGCCCGGCGACGATGATCAGGTCGTCGGCCCGCCCGAGGATCATGATGTAGCCCTCCTTATCCTTCACCGCGAGGTCTCCGGCCGTGTAGCACCCCGGGATGGTCTCCCAGTAGGTGCGGTAGCGCTCATCGTTCCGGTAGACCGTCCTGAGCATGGCGGGCCAGGGTTCCCTGATGACCAGGAACCCGCCGGTGCCGGGGGGGACCGGGTTGCCCTGGCGGTCGACGACGTCCACGACGGCGCCTGGTATGGGTTTTCCGGCAAACCCCGGCTTCATCGCCTCGCCGATCATCGTGGTGATGATGTGCATCCCGGTCTCGGTCTGCCACCAGGTATCCACGACCGGGCATCGCCCGCCGCCGATATGGTGGTAGTACCACTCGAACGCCTCGGGGTTGAGGGGTTCACCGACCGACCCGAGCACCCGGAGCGTTGAGAGGTCGTACTTCGCCGGCCACTCGTCGCCGTAGCGCATGAACATCCGGATGGCGGTCGGGGCTGTGTAGAAGATCGTCACCCCGAGGTCCTGGACCAGATGCCAGTAGACGCCCGGGTCCGGGTAGTCTGGGGTTCCTTCGGCGATGACGACGGTGGTGCCGACCATGAGCGGACCTTAGACGACGTAGCTGTGGCCGGTGATCCAGCCGGGGTCGGCGGTGCACCAGAAGACGTCGGTCTCCTTGATGTCGAAGTCGTGGCGGGCGGTGTAGTAGGTCCCGACCGCATAGCCGCCGCAGGAATGAACGATGCCTTTCGGCGCGCCGGTCGAGCCGCTGGTGTAGAGGATGAAGAGGGGATCCTCCGCGTCCATCGTCTCTGCCGGGCAGTCAGGGTCGGCCTCGCGGCAGAGGTCGGCGTAATCGACCTCCCGGGCGGGGTCGAGGTCGACGGCCGGAGTCCCGCGCCGCAGCACGACGACCTTCTCGACGCAGGGGGTGTGGGTGAGCGCCTCCTTTGCGATCTCCCGGAGCGGGACGGCTTTCCCCCGCCGGTAGCCGACGTCAGCGGTGATGAGGACCTTTGCCTCCGCATCGTTGATCCGCATCGCAAGTGCGCCGGCCCCGAACCCCCCGAAGACCACCGAGTGAACGGCCCCGATCCGGGCGCAGGCGAGCATCGCGACGACCTGCTCGGGGACGAGCGGCATGTAGATGCAGACCCGGTCGCCCTTCCCGACGCCGAGGCTTTTGAGGCCGTTTGCAAACCGCATCACCTCGCGGTAGAGGCCGTCGTAGGTGAGCCTCCGCTCCTCCCCTCCTTCCCCGCGCCAGACGAGCGCCGGCTTATCCTTCCGCTCGCTGGTGACGTGGCGGTCCAGGCAGCTCGCGGTGATGTTCATCTTTCCGTTGACGAACCATTTCGCGTAGGGGTAGTTCCACTCCCTGACCCGGTCCCAGGGCCCGAACCAGACCAGTTCGCGGGCGATCCGATCCCAGAAGGCATCCGGGTCGCGCATGAACTCCTGGTAGGCCCGGGTGTAATCGGGCGTCCAGGCGGTCGCCTTGAACCGCGGATCGGGAAGGTAACGCTTCTCTTCCAGTTTCACAGCAAACGTCCCTGTCATCTCCCCTCAATCCTACATGATTAATCGTTACTGATTTGCTCCGGTCGAACCCTGAGAGGGTCCTGATACCGTGCAAAAGCGCTGAATCTCCCGGGTCCGTCGACCTCCCGTGGTCATGCCGCCATACACCGGTCACCGGCAGAGAACGCCGGTGGCCGCCGGGGGCACTGGTTCCGGGTGTCCGACTCCCGTATGGTCACCTCCGAATTTAACACGATTCATGGTGTACATTCCTGAGATAAATCTTGCGGTCGCGGAGGGGGATCCCGCCGCTCTCCCTGCCATCTCCCGCTCCCCCTCATGAGGGTCGGGGCAACTCCCATACTATCCCTTCCGCCGTCACGGCAACGGTGGCGGGTGTCCATAGTAGGATATCAGAAACATCGAAACAGCGGCAATAACTATCGTCATAGTTCTGTAGAGACGTACAACGCCCGGACCGGCGTTGGCAGCAGCAAATCTGGCGGTGACGGATCGCGTGGACAGGGCCAGGAGAATTACGGGAACTGCGGCCAGTCCAAGCAGTATCGATGATAACAGGTGTGCCGGGCCTATGTACCCCGGATACCAGATCAGCGCGGTGTACCGGACGGCGGTGGCGGCTACAAAAAGCATCACAGCCGTAAGGAATAGTCTGATTCTCGATCTCAGCATAGCCGGGCACCTCTCGTTCCAACGCTGGAGTCGCCTGCTCCTCCATACCCTGTTCCTGGCCTGAGAGGAACGTGTGCCATCGGCGGCGGCACCGGCGCTCCTCCCAGGATCCCGGAGAACGCACGCATTCCGGCACCAGCCCCGGATACGCCCACCGGAAGTCCCGCCATCAGGAGACCTCCAGCATCCGGGCTATCCGTTCGGGGTCGTCGGTATAGATCGCGGCGATCTTTTTATCGGCGGTCGTTATTGTCAGGGATCGCGGATACCGTGCCCGCGCAGAGGTGCAGCAGGTCATCACAGGGAAGAAGACCACGGCTGCAATCCCAAGAATGAACCGCATCGATGCCGGGTTGGAGAGCCCCCCGTAGATACCCGCGACCGCCGATACGAGGAGCACTCCCACCAGCGCCACGAGGGGCCAGGAAGGTCCGGGAAGTTTGTTCTCCCTCACCTCCGCCTTCACGATGGCATCCTTCGGGATGACGACTGCCGGGAGGATCGGTCGCCTGAGGGTTATGGCATCGCGGGTGATCTCGATACCGGTTCTCCGTATGACCCCGTACAACTCCATAGCCGAGAGGGTCAGGGCGATAGCAAGCAGAATAAGGCTCCCAGAAGGGGGAAACGCGATAGAGAGGTACATGAC
>FZPS01000216.1_pt152 | contig 10812 bp, 8 predicted proteins | sample 1817821 | NCBI WGS metagenome assembly FZPS01 (sample SAMEA104158645, study PRJEB21678) | metagenome | place: Germany | collected 2015-04-21 | reverse complement strand
ATATAATTCCTAATAACCAAACCATTACAAAAGAATATCTAGTAGAAATCCCACCATTTTCACTCTTATCGGAAGATAATTAATTATTCCTCGGTAATAGTCGTTTTTAGCTCTACATATTTTTTGTCTTTGGTCTTCGGTTTTTGTTGATTGGTATTTGATTTTTGGTGTTTGAACCCAGATTAATTGTCTTTTTTGTCTGAACCATGGATGTAACGGATAGGAACGGATGAAACGGATGCAAAGCCCTTATGGATTGTTTGTGCGTTGATTTGTTTAGTTGTTACTGCGTCAGCTAGTCCCGAAGGGACGACATTATGGTAACGTAGATCCTTTTTTGTCTGAATCAGGATTATAGAGGATTAATAGGATTTACAGGATGGTTGACGCAATCAATTCCTAACTCCTAATTCGAAAACCGTCACCATAATGGCCACCCCTAAAGGGGTTCAGACGTAAAGGGCAGGAGAGAGTATATTCCATGGCTACCATAATGACCACCGCTACGCGGTTTTAGAGGTATTGATTTAATATGGCTGACGCGTATATGATTGTTTATGCATTGATTTGTTGATATGTTTATTTGTTTATGCGTTGATTTGTTAAGGTGTTCATGCGTTGATAAGTTGATTTATTGATACGTATAATTCCCTCCTCGCTTTGCGATATATAAACTTCCATAAAGCCCCTTTAGGGGCGGCTATTATGGTAGCAAAAGAGATAACACACTCACCTTCCAGAACCCCTTTAGGGGTGGTAATTATGGTTGCAGTTTAAATAAGCTCATTATAATTAGGCTGACTTGAAAAGCTTTGTGTAACTTTGTAGTCTGCTTTTGCAAAGAGTATTAAAAGGAAGTTTCCTCCCTTTGAGAACAAGAGAAATGAATAATAGGAGTCCACTAATTAATGTAGCAAGACCATGAAAAAAATAATATCAGTAATAATAGTATGTTTTTTCTTTAATTCTCTTTTTTCACAAGGAGAGCTTACTGATGATTATAGTTATTTTGCATTTTTGAATAAAGAGATAAGCGGTATTATTCAATCAACTATTAGCAAGGATAAATTAGAATATATAAAAGCAAACGAAAAATCAAAAAGTAAGGCATTTATTTATATATCAACTTATCAAGATTCAAATGGTTATTTCAAAAAGATTGAAATAGCCCAGACATTTGACAAAAATATCATATCTAACCGAGAGATAAGTAAGATTAAGAAAAAAGTGAAAGAATTAGGTCAATTAAATATATACATAGATAAAATAAATGAAGGAGGATATATCTTGACAAAAAAATACCTCTTTTCAAATGAAAAACATGTTGAAACACTATTTGTAATAAGGCTTGATAGAGATTGGGATAAATTAGATAAAATCTATAATCTGTCCAAATGGGAAAAATGATAGAGCTTAAGGGCAAGGTCAGGTCGTCGCAGGCTAAGGCTGCTATTGCGGTGAACTCTGCATTGATTGAGTTTTATTGGGAATTGGGTATGATGATTTCTGAGAAAGAATCTCTGTGGGGTGATAAACTAGTTGAACAGGTTGCACAAGACTTGCAAAGCGAGTTCCCTGGAATGAAAGGACTGTCTCGAAGAAATCGAGTCCCAAGCTCAGACAGTAATAATCAAAGCATTAGAACAGTGCAACAGCTTGTTGCACAAATTCCATGGGGACATAATATCCTTATATTTACTAGTTCGGCAATGCCGAACCAAAGTCCTTATTACACCACTCCATACAAGTCGGGCGGCAAGGAGAAAGACCTTGAATCAGGCTATAACAATGGTGCGGATAATCTAGTTATGTTGGTGGAACCGGATGGAAGGGAATTTGATTTAGCGATTAATTATAATGATAGGAAGTTCAATGAAGTATTTACTAACTTAAATAGAGCGAGATGAAGACAATGAAGTTTATGCAATATCTCTTTATGTTTATACTTATACATTCTTGCAAAAGTATAAATCATGATGTTACTACACTCAGAGACAACTCTCGTATGGCGACTACAAAAGGGGCTGTGAGGTTGTGAGGGAGTGAGGTGCGCCAGCCATCCTATTCATCTTATTAATCAAGAATATCATGGTTCAGACAAAAGTAAGGGAAAGAAAGATAAGTTCAAACAAAAAAGGCGGGAACTAATCCCGCCCATTATTATTCATCAACTTAACTCCTAACTCCTAACTCCTAATTCCTAACTCCTAATTCCTAATTACTGATACCCGACTCCTGTCTCCTAATTAATATGCGGTAGGAATGAGTATTTCTTACCGTATTCGAGTTGTTGTTTTAGGAAGTCGTCTGGATAGGAGACTTGGTAGTCAATTACCTGTCCTCTATTATTGGTGATTGGTGTTATCTCTGGATTGACGAAGCCTCCGTAAGGCTTGATGTTTAGCTCCTTGTATCTTTCAAGGACTTCTCTATGGATACGTGGGTCAATCTTTACTGCATAGGTGTCGATTAGCTTCTTGCCTGCGTCGTAATCACCTGTGGACTTGATGGTTTGGATGGTGGCTAATAGTTCTCCAAATATCTTTCTAAGCGCTTGGTGGTCATTGATTCTGAAATAGGTCTTATTATTTCTTACTACCTTCTCAATTACCTTAGCTTCCATACCTCTTTCGTAGGCATAGGTGGAGATTAGTTTCCTTGCTTGCATGTGGGCTTGGTTTACGTCTTTACCAAATTCAATTCTTGCATATTGAACCATTAGACCGTTTCTAATATAGGCGTCATATTCTGCCATTCCTACTTCCTTGCTTGGCACTAGTCCTATCTCTTCCATCTTTGGGTCGAGGATATAATATAGTGCAAATAGGTCGGCTCTGGCTTCTTCTAATGAGGATGAATTGTCGGCTAGGGCGTTTGGTGAGATACCTGGTAGGAGCTGTCCTGAACCATGTCCTAAACATTCGTGAAGGTCGGTATGTAGGTCGCCTGCTAGTCCTCCGTATTTGATTGATCTATTGATTTCTTCTTGGTTTTCGGCAAACTCTTGTAAGGCTCCTTTCGGTGATTCAAGGGCTGCTTTCTCGTAGGCTGAGCTAATATTGGCAATGGTTACTGATTTGGAACCATATTCTTTTCTAATCCAGTCCGCATTTGGTAGGTTGATTCCAATTGGTGGTGTTGGATAGCAATCTCCTCCTAGCATTACTGCGTTGATTACCTTGGCACTTACTCCCTTTACTTCTTTCTTCTTAAACCTTGGGTCTATTGGTGAATTGTCTTCAAACCACTGTGCGTTCTCACTGATTATCTCTGTTCTCTTGGTGGCTTCTACGTCTTTGAAGTTTACTACTGATTCCCAGGTGGATTTCATTCCTAGTGGGTCGCCGTAGTTCTCAATGAATCCGTTTATATAATCAACTATGGACTCGTTGTCTTGTACCCAAGCTACGTTATAATCGTCCCAGGTTTGGAGGTCTCCCGTCTTATAATAGTCGATTAAAAGCTTGGTATAGTTTCTCTGCACATCGTTCTCTGCTACTGAATTGGCTTTTTCTAACCAAGATATTATCTCGGATATAGCCTTTCCATACATTCCCTTTTCGGTATAGGTAATCTCTTCTATCCTGCCTTTTTCTTTCTTTAGCTTCGAATTGATTCCTATTGACCATGGTCTTTCTGGGTCTGGTGATTTCATCTTTCCATAATACTCATCAACCTCTTTGCGAGTAAGGTTCTCGTAGAAGTTTACTGAGGAATTGGCTATGATGTCCTTGTCCTTATCTGTCTCCTGCTTCATTGGAGCAATACTTGCGTCAAGGATAATCTTTCCTATTCTACTTGCAAAGTCTTTGACCGACTCTCCCCTATCTACTGGGAAGCCTTTTTGGTCTGACTTGTTTATAAGGTCGTTGAAATACTCCTTGGAAAACTCTGGAAGAATCTTGTTTTCGGCGTAGTGGTGGTGGATACCATTGCTAAAGAATACGCGTTTGGCATAGAGGATGAACTTATCCCAGTCCTCTGTATTTCTCTTGCCTGAATAGGTGTTGAGGATGTTCTCTAAGGTTCTTCTAATAGTAAGATTATACTTATAGTTTTGGTCCCAAAATATATCCCTACCTGATTTGGCTGCCTCCGAAAGATAGTAGATATATGCCTTTTGGTCGAGGCTCAAACCCTCCCAACCTGGCACCTGGTATCTCATTACTTTCACATCGGCAAACTCGTCAATTAGGTATCTAAACTCTTTGCCGTCCTGATTTGATTTTTGCGCTGTACTAGTGGTTGGGCTACCAATAATACCTATGGCAACTAATGCTAATAACATTATTCTCTTCATCTCTTTTTATGTAGTTAATTATTATTTTAGGGCAAAAATACAAATAAAAGCTGAAATCTTTGTATTTTTGCTAATTAAACAACCATATAATGATAAATAACTAGGGTGAAGAAGCTTGATAAACTCGTAATAAAATCTTTTCAAGGGCCTCTATTGCTAACATTTTCTATTGCAGAATTTGTTCTGCTTCTTCAATTCTTATTTAAACAATTGGATAAGATTATTGGTAAAGGCCTCGATACCATCATTATCCTCCAGCTTATATGGTATATTGTGGCTACCCTAGTCCCCATGGCCCTACCCCTTGCCATCCTACTTGCGTCCATTATGACCCTAGGCAATTTCGGCGAGAGATATGAACTGGTTGCTATGAAGGCTTCGGGCATATCGCTATGGAGGATACTTAGGCCTTTGATTATTTATACGGGAGCTCTTTCTGTGATTGCATTCTTTTTTGCTAATAATTATATCCCACACGCCACCCTAAAGATGAGGACAATCCTCTATGAGATTAATACCAAAAAGCCTACTATTAATATTAGGCCAAATGTTTTCTTTACTGAGATTGACAACTATGTGATTAAGGTGGGAGCTAAGGATAAGGACGGAGAGAACCTTTCGGATATAATGATTTTTGACCATAGCAAAAATACTGGGAACTCTAGCATTACCTATGCTGAGACCGGAAAGATGCTTAGTGAAGACGGAGGTAACACCCTTGTATTCCAGCTCTTCGATGGCTATTCTTACGATGAGTCTTCAGATAATAAGGCAGGAGACAACCACCCTCTAACCCGACTTCATTTTGGGGAACAAGTCATTAGGTTCGACGTTTCGAACTTTGCCTATACCAAAACAGATGAGGACAGGTATTCAGGACATCATAAGACCATGAATATTGTAGAATTAGATAAGAGCATAAAGAGGCTTACTGAGGAGTCGGAAGAGTTTAAGAATAGCATAAAGAGGTCGATTGCAACTAGGCTAACCCTTAATAATCAACATGAGGACTATTCTCAATCCAGTGATGCTTATTGGACAGAAAGCGATAGCATCCATATTGGCTTTTACTCTAGGCTTGGAGAGATGGATAGTGAAAGACTTAGACAGTACGCCGAATACCATATATCAAGACTTAATTCCATAGGCTACGATATTGATATACTTCGCTCTAGGTCTCATAATGATTATATGCAAATCTCCTACCATAAGATAGAGTGGCATAGGAAGTTTACCCTAAGCCTCGCCTGCTTAATATTGTTCTTTATAGGAGCCTCCCTAGGTGCTATAATTCGCAAAGGAGGTCTAGGACTACCCGTTGTAGTGTCCGTGATCTGCTTTATACTTTATTATATTGTGAGCATTACGGGCGAGAACGCAATCAAAAGCTCCCTTTCAAGCTTCTGGGGCATGTGGATTTCGAGCTTTGTATTCCTTGCCCTAGGGATATTCCTAACCTATAAAGCCACCTCCGATTCTGCAATTATGAGCAGTGAGGGCTGGGTTAGAATAATAAATAACCTAAGAAACAAGTTTAGATTAAGAAAGAGAAGAATTAGAGAAGATAGAAACCAATAAATAATATATATGAAAATCCTACAATTATGTTATAAGCCCCCCTACCCGCCCATCGACGGCGGTTCTATGGGAATGCATAGCCTTACCATGGGTCTGCTTAAGAATAATCACGAGGTTAAGGTCCTAAGCTTTAGCTCCTATAAGCATCCTTCCAACCCTAAGTTTATGCCTAAGGACTATTTGGAAAAGACCAATTACGAATCCATATTCATCGACCTAAAAATCAACGCCTTCGACGCTCTCAAATGCTTCCTAACCAATAAGAGCTACCACGCCGAAAGGTTTAAGAGCAAGGAGATGGAAGAGAGGTTAAACGAATTATTGGAGGAAGAAAGCTTTGATGTAATCCAGCTAGAGAGCATATTTCTAGCATCTTATATACCTGTGATTAGAAGCAAGACCAAGGCTAAGATAGTTCTAAGAGCGCCGAATATTGAGCATTTGATTTGGGTAAGAATATCCGAACACACCAAGAATCCTTTCAAAAAGTTTTATACCAAACACCTTGCCTCAACCCTAAAGAGGTTTGAGCTAGAGCAGGTTAATAATTTCGATGGAGTCTATCCTGTTACTGATATAGACGCTAGGTTCTTTATTGAAAACGGTTTAGAAAAGCCATGTATTGGAGTGCCTGTGGGTATTGATAATACCGACTCTATTAATACAGAAGACTACGAGCCTAACTCCTTATTCCATATTGGCTCTATGAACTGGGCTCCAAACGAGCAGGGCATCAAGTGGTTTATTGAAGAGGTCTGGGATGAGATACATAAGGTACAGCCAGACGTTAAGGCATATTTTGCAGGCAGAGCCATGCCAGAATGGATGATTAAGCTCCAAAAAGACGGGATAATAATTAGCGGAGAAGTTACAGACAGCATAGAGTTTATGAACTCAAAGCATATAATGATTGTTCCTCTATTGTCGGGCAGTGGCATAAGGATTAAAATAATTGAAGCAATGTCCATTGGCAAATGTGTTATTGCAACCACTCAAGCAGCCGAAGGGATTATGTATGAGGACGGTAAGAATATTATTATTGCAGACAGCCCAGAGGAGTTTGCAGAGGCAGTGGATAAATGCGTTAAGGATAATAATTATCCAAAGATGATTGGAGAAAATGCGTATAAGCTAATAAATGAGAAATATAATATAGAAGCAGTTGCAAACCGACTAGTAGAATTATATAATAAACTATGAAGATATTAGTAGTACTATCACGTCCGCCCTATCCATTGGATAAGGGGGATAAACTAAGGGCCTTTTACCAACTAAGAGAGATAGCAAAGGAGAATAGGGTCTATTTGTTTTGTTTAAACAATAAGCCACTCCATACCAAGACCATGGAGGTGTTAAGTCAGTTCGTGGACGATGTCCATGTCTCAACCTTTAATATGTTCGACTCTTTCAAGGGGATGCTCAAGGCTCTAATCACTGGAAAACCATTTCAATACGGCTACTATACCCATTCCAAAAACATTAAGGAGTTCTACGATTATGCAAGGATTATCAATCCCGACGTAACCTTTAATCAATTCGTTAGAACATCTAGATATACAGTAGATAACGCTGCCAAGGTGCTGGACTTCCAAGACGCCCTATCCACCAATATGGACAGAAGAGCCAGCAAGTCCTTCTTCCTTAAAAGAATAGTTTATAGAGTTGAAGCCATTAGGCTTAGAAGAATGGAGAGGCAGATGTTTAATAAGTTCGACAAGCTAACCATTATTGTGGATGAAGACAGGAAGGAAATCCGTTCACCACGCAATGCCGAAATAGAGATACTAGCCAATGGAGTTGATGAAAGCTATTTTGAGTATAAAAAAGACTATGATAAAGAATTTGATATAATATTCTCAGGCGGCATGTCTTATGAGCCCAACGTTGTAGCAGCAGAATACCTAGTAGATGTAATTATGCCAAAGGTGTGGGCAAAGCGTCCCAATACCAACCTAGTACTAGCAGGCTCAAGCCCTACCAAGAAGGTTAGGAAGCTAGCAGGAGAGAAAGTGATTGTTACAGGCTGGGTGGATGATATGAAGGAGTACTATGCCAAGAGCAGAGTATTTATTGCACCAATGCTAATAGGTACAGGCCTTCAAAACAAGCTACTAGAAGCCATGGCCATGAACCTCCCTTGCATAACCTCCAAGCTAGCAGGCGATGCATTAAGAGCCGAAGACGGCAAGGAAATCCTTATTGGCAACTCTGCCAAGGAGTTTGCAGCACATATCATCAATTTATTAGATAATGAAGACCTCTCCAAGTCCATTGCCAAAGAAGGAAATAGATTTGTAGAAGAAAACTATAACTGGCAGGTATTCGGTCAAAAGCTAGAAGAAATCCTAAAAGAAGCCATAAGCATTAGAGGGAGTTAAGAATTAGGAATTAGGAGTTAGGAGTTAGGAGTTGATTTGTTGATGCGTTTAGTCGTTTCCTCTTATCCGAATCTTTCTTTCTTTTCAACTATGATTATAATGATTGAAATGATGGCTGGAGCATCTCACAACCCCACAACCCCTTTTATAGTAACCAACAGGAAGCATAAAACTACACATCTCATCTACTCTTTGTTTGATCTCTAATCAATCCATTTTCCATCAATGTAATAATTTATTCTTTGCTCTTCTTTATTCCTAATCTTCACTTCATTTACTACAGGAAAACAACCATAAGGATCAATACATATCTTGTAGTTTCCAACAGGAAGTAATAAATTAAATTCCCCATCTACTCTTGTGCTGAAATTAGTATCTAATACATGTAAGTACGTTTTAGTTATATCTGCATCTAACCCTATCACTGTATCATTAAACCTATTAAAAATAACATAGCCAGACAATATCCCATAACCATTCTGAATTTCGTTATTATAAAAAGAGGTGTCAATTCTGTATTCTTCATGTACATATCTATATACAGTCGCCATACGAGAGTTGTCTCTGAGTGTAGTAACATCATGATTTATACTTTTGCAAGAATATATAAGTATAAACATAAAGAGATATTGCATAAACTTCATTGTCTTCATCTCGCTCTATTTAAGTTAGTAAATACTTCATTGAACTTCCTATCATTATAATTAATCGCTAAATCAAATTCCCTTCCATCCGGTTCCACCAACATAACTAGATTATCCGCACCATTGTTATAGCCTGATTCAAGGTCTTTCTCCTTGCCGCCCGACTTGTATGGAGTGGTGTAATAAGGACTTTGGTTCGGCATTGCCGAACTAGTAAATATAAGGATATTATGTCCCCATGGAATTTGTGCAACAAGCTGTTGCACTGTTCTAATGCTTTGATTATTACTGTCTGAGCTTGGGACTCGATTTCTTCGAGACAGTCCTTTCATTCCAGGGAACTCGCTTTGCAAGTCTTGTGCAACCTGTTCAACTAGTTTATCACCCCACAGAGATTCTTTCTCAGAAATCATCATACCCAATTCCCAATAAAACTCAATCAATGCAGAGTTCACCGCAATAGCAGCCTTAGCCTGCGACGACCTGACCTTGCCCTTAAGCTCTATCATTTTTCCCATTTGGACAGATTATAGATTTTATCTAATTTATCCCAATCTCTATCAAGCCTTATTACAAATAGTGTTTCAACATGTTTTTCATTTGAAAAGAGGTATTTTTTTGTCAAGATATATCCTCCTTCATTTATTTTATCTATGTATATATTTAATTGACCTAATTCTTTCACTTTTTTCTTAATCTTACTTATCTCTCGGTTAGATATGATATTTTTGTCAAATGTCTGGGCTATTTCAATCTTTTTGAAATAACCATTTGAATCTTGATAAGTTGATATATAAATAAATGCCTTACTTTTTGATTTTTCGTTTGCTTTTATATATTCTAATTTATCCTTGCTAATAGTTGATTGAATAATACCGCTTATCTCTTTATTCAAAAATGCAAAATAACTATAATCATCAGTAAGCTCTCCTTGTGAAAAAAGAGAATTAAAGAAAAAACATACTATTATTACTGATATTATTTTTTTCATGGTCTTGCTACATTAATTAGTGGACTCCTATTATTCATTTCTCTTGTTCTCAAAGGGAGGAAACTTCCTTTTAATACTCTTTGCAAAAGCAGACTACAAAGTTACACAAAGCTTTTCAAGTCAGCCTAATTATAATGAGCTTATTTAAACTGCAACCATAATTACCACCCCTAAAGGGGTTCTGGAAGGTGAGTGTGTTATCTCTTTTGCTACCATAATAGCCGCCCCTAAAGGGGCTTTATGGAAGTTTATATATCGCAAAGCGAGGAGGGAATTATACGTATCAATAAATCAACTTATCAACGCATGAACACCTTAACAAATCAACGCATAAACAAATAAACATATCAACAAATCAATGCATAAACAATCATATACGCGTCAGCCATATTAAATCAATACCTCTAAAACCGCGTAGCGGTGGTCATTATGGTAGCCATGGAATATACTCTCTCCTGCCCTTTACGTCTGAACCCCTTTAGGGGTGGCCATTATGGTGACGGTTTTCGAATTAGGAGTTAGGAATTGATTGCGTCAACCATCCTGTAAATCCTATTAATCCTCTATAATCCTGATTCAGACAAAAAAGGATCTACGTTACCATAATGTCGTCCCTTCGGGACTAGCTGACGCAGTAACAACTAAACAAATCAACGCACAAACAATCCATAAGGGCTTTGCATCCGTTTCATCCGTTCCTATCCGTTACATCCATGGTTCAGACAAAAAAGACAATTAATCTGGGTTCAAACACCAAAAATCAAATACCAATCAACAAAAACCGAAGACCAAAGACAAAAAATATGTAGAGCTAAAAACGACTATTACCGAGGAATAATTAATTATCTTCCGATAAGAGTGAAAATGGTGGGATTTCTACTAGATATTCTTTTGTAATGGTTTGGTTATTAGGAATTATAT
>FZPS01000121.1_pt595 | contig 10813 bp, 5 predicted proteins | sample 1817821 | NCBI WGS metagenome assembly FZPS01 (sample SAMEA104158645, study PRJEB21678) | metagenome | place: Germany | collected 2015-04-21 | reverse complement strand
TGCGGAAAGCCCGGTACCTAGCGGATTAGCCGCCTTCACCTTCCGCTGATGCCCTTTGGACGATTCCGCCTGCCTCACAGCAATGCCGGGACAAATTCGGCACCAACAGTGATCACATTTCCCCCGCGACAAACCTTCCCAACAACAAAAAATGCCATCCACTGGATGGTTATTGATCTCAAGGTGTATTTAGAGAATGTAGCGTGCCACGAGAATTCCGCTGTATAAAGGAAGCTTTTTTAACACTGGTCGGCAGCAGCCTTTCTAAGACCGGTACCGCGTCACTCCTGATGTCGGCAACTCGCGCATCATCCTACTGCAGCGCTTGTTTCCTGCTGCGGCTTCACCGACCTGCATTTTTTGAGATAATCTCGGAACCTCTTGTTTATAAGCTCCACGAGGTGATTCGGCAGTTCACGCAGAGGCAGGTGACCTCTGAGCCTTTCTTTGATCTTCTCTACAGAGAAGTCCGCCACTGTGAGCACAATCAATTTCACATTGTTGATTTTGCAGATTTTGCTTTTGAACTTATCGCACCATTGCTGCTGAGCGACGACATCGGCGTCAAACCACTCTGTTGCCTGATAGTGCTGCAGGCCGTTATACTCGATTGCGACCACTTCACGATGGTAGAGGCGGTCGAAGTGCATCTGATGATCCGGGCCCCAATCAGGGAAGAACTTGGGAGTGTAATGATCATCATAGTAATCAGAGTTTACTATTAGAGTCAACGCTCCCAATACCAGCCGTTCAGCCAGGCTGGTACCTTGTCGCCGATTGTCCGCCTTTCCATCAGCGCTCTGAGTATGCTCCGCCTGCTCTCCGTCATTGACCATAGCGTTGAAGACTGCCAAGGGTTTTCTTAAGGGAAATTCGGTCCAGATTCTTATGGGCGCATGCTTGTTTTCTTGGCGACTGTAAAGCCATTTGCCGGCCTGCAATGCGACCATACCTCGCTTCACCGTATTGAACCCTAAGCGAAACATCTTATGTAGCTCGGAAAAACGCGTCACACAAACGCCACCGGCGAGTTCCCTCACGATCAGGATGAAGCAAAAGAGGAGCTTGGCGCAGTTGGTAAGATGTTTGTCCAGGATGAGCATGTTTGAGACCTCAATGAATTTACCCTTGATCTTAAAAGGCTTATCATATTCCCACCGGGATGCTTCCAGCTCGGCAATGGCTTTGGCAATGGTTTTTTCCGTTTTCTTCAACTGTCCGGCCAGGTATGCCGGCACCAAGAGCGCTTTTGGATCAATGCCTAATCTGAGACCGGTTTGTATAGCCATGCTCACAATGCGAGCATTATAGCTGAGCGAGTGATCTTGGGGAAACTCAATAGGCACTTTGATGCAAACTACTTCATCCGTTAGGTTTTCTATCATTCGAAATGCCTCCAATCCATATCGAGCTTTGCTTTTGTACGTACATGTTCAATTTCAGCGCCTACGTGTGAATTCCTGTTAGTTTAGATAGTATTTATAACGAAGGGAAGGATGTTCTTAGCCATATCTCTATGGAGGCCACAGCAAACACCTGTGCATGAACAGTGAAGCGAATCAGATAGAAGGCAACGGCGGCGTAACAGACCTTGCTGCGACAAAGAGCTGTCGCCAAACCGGTTCGGCCTGCATCGTCATGCGCCCTTCGTCACCTTATGCAGCTATCCAGGTGATGTCCAGCGCACATACAAGGAAAGTCCCCATATCCGTTGAAATATGTCAATGGAATAAAAAACAGGTCAGGAGGCTTTCTATGAGACCAAGTAACCGTAAACCAAGTGTCTGGGGCATCGTGTTTTGTGCATTCCTTATGTTTGGTTGTTATGGCATTGCATGGGCTGAGCAAGAACTGCTGACTAATACCGGCTTTGAGCTTCCCATTACCGATGAACTTCCCCCAGGGTGGCAAAAATTCTCCAATACTGATGTGACATTCCTCTCCTTTGGCCCGGAGTCACCGACCAACCCGAATATGGTATTCACCATTAACGACGAGTCCAATAGTATCGGGTACGGACTCCGCAGCATGTTCTTCCCGGCGCAACCCGGACAGGTCTACCTCGCATCCGTACGGATAAAATGCGCCGATGGCGGTATAGGTACCCTTTATCTCGACTTCACGGATGAAAAGGGCGCACGCATACAATCCAAGACGATCACTTCCAGAAGCATCGCATGGGAAACCGTATCGGTAACCCTCGAGGCGCCGGCCGGCACGGAAATGGTATCCATCATTCTCTATTCACAAACCGTGCATGTGGGCAAAGTCAGCTTTGATGACGCTTCACTAGTGTTGGTGAGTTCCAACTGACCTATCGCCGGGTGATTCTGATCTGTATGCAACCAAGGTAACTAGAGGCAAGCCGGTTTCTTCTCGGCCGGCTTCTTCCATCTTTAGCGGCGGTTCACATGAAACGCACCGCCACCTAACACGAAAAACCAGTAAAAAGGCCCTTGCCGCAACTAAAATACAAGGAATGTCCCTGCGTCTGTTGAAACATGTCAGTGCAGTAAAAATTGTGTAGGAGGTTGTATATGAGACCATACCACCGTACACCGAGTCTCTGGGGAATACTGCTATGTACCCTCCTAGTGCTCGGATGCTATGGCATCACGTGGGCTGAGCAAAATCTGTTGACCAACCCGGGATTCGAGCTCCCCATTACCGGCGAGCTTCCACCGGGATGGCAAAAATTCTCGAATACGAATATCGCCTTTCTTTCATTTGAGCCGGAATCGGCTACCAATCCGAACATCATACTCACCATCAAAGACGAGTCCAATACGGCCGGCTACGGGCTCCGCAGCATGTTCTTCCCCGCCGAACCCGGACAAGTCTACCGCGCATCCGTTAAAATTAGGAGCGGCGGCGGTACGGGTACCCTTTATCTCGACTTCACGGATGATAATGGATCACGCGTATCATCCAAGACTATCACTTCCAGAAACACCGATTGGGAAACCGTCACGGTAACCCATGAAGCACCTCCGGGCACAACGTCCGTATCCATCATTCTGTACTCGCAATCGACACACGTAGGGCATATCAGTTTTGACGACGCTGTCTTAACGCAAGTTTCTGCTGATACATGGATGGGATCTGATGTCGAAGTGAACGTAGGACCAGATGCTTTAGACTATGCACCTGCCGACGGTGCCGTAGTAACGACCAACCCGCCCTCCTTCATCTGGGTGCCGGTAAGCGGCGCTGCTTCCTATACCCTGGAATTCTCTACCAGTCCGACCTTTGCGCCGGCGGAAACCATCACGGTGAGAAATATCGATTTGAGTATATACACGCCGGATAAAACGCTCGACAACAGCAAAACGTGGTACTGGCGTCTCAGCGCCGTCGATAGAAACGGTAAACAGTCGCCTTATACTAATGTACGGGCTTTCAACATTGACGCCAACGCTGTAGAATTGCCGTTACCACCTCTTGATCAGGTGCGTGCCGCAATACCCAAGGAGCATCCGCGGCTATTCGTCACGCCGGATACTCTGGAGGATTTCAAAGGAAAACCAGCCAAAGAGCCTCTATTTCGGGTACTTTGGAATGGTATCAACGTCAACTCCATCAGTTACCGGTTCGCCATCCTACCCGACGAACCGCCCCACTGTTATCCGAACGGAGTCTGGGACGTCAATCTGTGGCGGCAATACACCATCACCACCGCCGCTACACAAAAGATGGAAACCTTGGCCTTTGCTTATATGATGACCGGCGATAAGGAAGTCGGCGAAGCAGCGCGTAAGTGGATGTTGCATATCGCTTCCTGGGACCCCGGTCCAAACGGAGCTACCAGTGCAAAAATCAACGACGAGTCATCCATGCCCATTTTGTATCAGATGAGCCGCGCCTATACCTGGGCATACGATGCGCTTAGTGAAGCAGACCGGCAAAAGATACGCGAAGTGATGCGCATACGCGGCAACGAGGCCTACCAGATCCTGAAAGCGCGACCTTTTGAATACAGACCCTATGGCAGCCATGCCGGTCGCTCCCTGGGCTTCTTAGGCGAGGCCGCGATTGCCTTTTTGGATGAGATTCCCGAAGCTGCAGAGTGGTTCGACTATGTCGTCCGCATCTTCTATGCCGTCTATCCGGCTTGGGGCAAGGATGCAGGCGGCTGGGCCGAAGGCCATGCCTACTGGACCAGCTATATGAATCGCGTGTTCTGGTTTGTAGACGCCTTCCAGGCAGCTACCGGGTTAAACCTCTATGAGAAAGCGTTCTTCAAAAACACCGGTACGTTCAAGTTGTACACCCAACCGCCGTATAGCACGATGGGACCCTTCGGCGATTTCGCCGATCGCGGACCGACGAGTTCCGACGGAAATGTCATGGGCCACCTCGCCGCAGTGTACGGCAACCCATACTACAAGTGGTACGCCGAGGCTACCGGCAGCATCGTGGAAATGGGCGTAATGGGCTATATTCGCGCCTATCTGCACGATCGACTCGCCACTCAATCTCAATCACCGTTAGAGCTGCCTCCTTCGGCATATTTCTCTGATATCGGTTGGGTCGTCTTCCATAAGCAACTAGGCGACACCAAGGGCGATCTGCAGTTTATGTTCAAGAGTAGCCCATACGGCTCGTATAGCCACAGCTTCGCCGATCAAAACACCTTTACCTTGGAAGCCTACGGCGAACCACTGGCGATTTCATCAGGGTACCGTCCTTGGTACGGCAGCATTCACCACTCCCAGTACACGAAGACCACCCAAGCTCACAACGGCTTACTAGTCAACGGGCAGGGACAAATACCGCAGTCACTGGCTGCCAAAGGTAACATCCTCAGCTTTATCAACGGCCAAAGCTTTGACTATACCGCAGGTGACGCAGCACAAGCATACAGTCGGTCTCTGTTGGATCGCTACGTGCGCCACGCGGTATACCTCAGACCCGATCTCTACGTTGTATTCGATGATGTTGCGGCTCCCAGAGACAGCAGTTACACCTGGTTGCTGCATACTTATCATCAAATGGAGATCAACGAGGCGGACCACCGGATTGTCTTCGATACGGGCAAGGCACGTTTAGATACGCGCTTGTGGTCCAGCAGCGCCTTACAGTACAAACAGACGGACCAGTTCCCCGTACCGCTGGACGAGCCGATGGACAAACCGGTGCAATGGCATCTGCAGGCCACGACGATGGATCGCGCCCAAGAGGCCTACTTCCTGGCCGTGCTCGCCCCCAGCCGCACCGGAGTTGAACGCGACCTCAAGTCTGAGCCCATCGCAGCAGGAGCCGGCGAAGGCCTCCGGCTGCAAGAGGGGCAAATGTCGGCTACCGTATTGTTCAGGCGCGGAACAGGCCTGTTAAGCACGCCGGAGCTCCAAGCCGACGGCGCCGTCGCTGCTTGGAGTCGCCAGGGCGACGATTCTGAAGGCCTGCTGCTGGTAAACGGCGTGAGTTGGCGGTCTGATCAAGGTGTAAGCTTCACCTCCTCTGTGGCGGTCGATGTCGAATTGACTTGCACCGCCAAGGAGATCGTCGGTTCCCTGCACTACCCGGCAGTGCCCGGCACCAAGGCCTTTGACGTTACCTTGGTTCTGCCCGGTCGCCAGGTGAGCAACGTGGTATCCTCCGGCGAGCTCACCAGCTGGGCGCAAGAAAACGACACGCTCACGCTACGCTTGGAACCGGGCGAACACAAACTGAGCATAACGCTGCAGTAGGCCGAGTGCTATCGTCCATTACAACGGACAATCCGGCACGGCGCCGCAGATGCGCTGAGCCGCACCGCCCAATACAGCGCAGCACACCGTAATGCATCACAAGCAAAGAGGGCTGTCTCGCTCTATGAGGCAGCCCTTCACAAAGCGGTATCATCGGCAAGCGTGTAGAAGAATATCCGTCATTACAAGGAGCCTTCGCGCTATGGCAAAAGAAATCGAACTCATCTGGATCCGACACGGACAAACTCAGTGGAACATGGACCGGCGTTTCCAAGGACAGCTCAATCCTCCCCTCAATGCCGAGGGGTTGCGGCAAGCGCGACGGGTCGCGCAGCGGCTGGCGGCAGAGGGCCCTTTTGATGCTTTGGTGAGCAGTGATTTAGCTCGCGCCGTACAGACTGCGCAAGCCATCAGTGCGGCGGTACGTCTGCCCATCAGCGCATACTATACTGAACTGCGAGAACGGCATATGGGGCGACTGGAAGGACTAACGCATGAGGAGGCCGAGATGAGCTACGGCCCTGCCTTTCGGCAAATGTCGCTGGGAAAAGAGTCGCCTGAACACTTTCGCATGCGGGCCGTTCTGGCGGCCGAGCTGATTATCGCTCAGCACAGAGACCGGCAACGCATTCTCGTTACCTCTCACGGCGGCCTAATCAAAGCGTTCTTGCTCGCTTATCAACTACCTTTTCAGGGGCCTCTGCAAAACACATCCCTCACCAAGGTGGTTCGCTCAGGAACGGGCAAGTGGCAATTGCTTACCCTAAACGACGTCGAGCACCTGGCTACCCCCGCTTAAACCACGGAAGCCGCCGGAAGTATCCGGTAGACGCCGGGAACCGCCGGCCATGCGGCAACTGCGGAAAAGGAAGAGGGAAATCGCTGGACCGTCTGCATTTATTTCGACCTCTTATTGATCCGGTTATATAAACGCTGCATGCGAGCATCAATCGCCGCGATCTCCTCGGCGCATGCCTTAAGCTCCGCTGTAATGTCCTCAGGCCATATGCTATCCATTTTGTAGGCGAGTTCATGCTCTAACGACGCCCAGAAATCCATAGCGATCGTGCGAATTTGGATCTCAACCTTGACTCTTTCCATGCGCTGCGAAAGATAGACCGGGATGGTGACGATCAGGTGCAAACTGCGATAACCGTTGGGCTTCGGATTCTTGATGTAATCGATGGTGCGCAGCAGTTCAACATCCGCTTGCCGGATAATTAGGTCGGCAATGGTGTAGATATCGTCTATATATGAGCAGATCACACGCACACCGGCAATGTCGTTGAGATTCTTACGTACCGACTCCAAGGTCAAGGGATAACCTTTTCTGGTCAGCTTATCTATGATGCTCTTAGGCGTCTTCACTCGCGTTTCAATATGGTGGATCGGATTGCGGTCCCAGATCGATTTAAACTCTTCGTTTAGAATACGCAACTTAGTATCCATCTCGCGTACGGCTGCCAAATAGATATTTTGCACCTCGAGAAAGGAACGGATCATCTGTTTAGTCTTCTCCGGCAGATTCCCCTGACTCATGCCTTCCAGGAAATAGGCTACTCTATCTGACGGGTCGTAGGGCATGGTCCTCTCTCCTTTATATTACCTCGGTACTGTGATGATGCCTCCGGCCGCGCTTTTACCGGCCTAAGCGAGATCATACTGCGCCTTGCCGCATTACCATGCTTCATATGACGACTATGTTATGCCGTATGAACCAGCGGCACTTCGATCACTTGATCATGCGACAACATGCAGATGTAAATGGCTGCCACCGGCAACTGCAACACCTGAGCAGCCGCTTTGGCATACCAGTGTAATTGATCCTGGTAACGCTCCAACACGGTCGCCTTAAAATGGCGTGTAAACAGCCGATCTGTCTTAAAATCGACCAGGACCCAACCAGCGGGTTCATTGAACAGACAGTCAATAACCCCCTGTAATACTACGACGTCCTGCCGGTCGAAACGGTGACCTGAAACGGCTGCGTCCGGTTGGAGTACGCTCAGACCGGCGGAAAAAGGAGACGCCGGCTTACCAAGCCGCAACTGATCGACTGAAATGCCCAGCGTAAACGGCACTTCGCGCAACACTTGCCTACCTGTTTGCGCGGCATGCAGCATACGCCTGCCTACGTCACCGGCGAAAAATCGTACCAGCGCCTCTTTGTCTACGGCCTCCCCTTCTTGCTGCGTAAGAAAGCGCCGTTCCACCAGCTGTTCAATGCAGTCCGTCACCGTTTGCAGGGACACTGCGGTATCCAGGGGCAAATGCTGCAGCACCAGGTGGGTGACGGTACCCACCTCGGTAGGCGTCAGCTTTCCGGTATCCAGCATAAAACTAGGCCGGCGGAACGTAGGCTGTATATACAACTTGTTCGGAGCGCTCTCAGCAGTCTCTAATTGCATCTCTCGCCGCTTGAGCTCCGTTACCGTCGTGCGAGCGCCAACAGTGCTCAACCAGGCATAAGGATACTGCCATGTAATTTGTCGTTGCAGTTGCGCCGCCAACTCCGGATTCCACACCGACCCGGACTGCTGTTGTTCCTGATCGCGGCCTTCCAAAGCAAGCGCATCACCCGTACTAGACTGAGATGGACCAAACTCGCGCACCACAGCCTCAGCAGGATACAAAGTCGCTTGCCAACCCGGCACGCTGCCGGTACTTATCTCGTGTTCAGAACAGTCAGGGACCAAACCATCTAAGCTGCTTAATACCGGCATAATCCAATCTAAGCAGGTGTTAACCTTAGTGGCCAAATACAGGGGCAGGCGCCGATTCTCTTGCACCGTCTCCGCTTGTTGCCGCCAACGTTCCACGCTCTCGGGCAAAGCGCTCACGGATCCCACCAAATATAACCTTTCCCGTGCTCTAGTGAGAGCCACATACAGAATGCGCATCTCTTCAGAGAGTCCGGCGCGCCGAATACTCTCTCGCACGCCCATGCCGGCTAAGGTGTCGGAACGCGTGAGGTGAACGGGGTCAATCAGCTTGGGTCCGAATCCCAATTGCCGGTCGTATAACAGCGAACCTCTAAGATCCTGCCGGTTAAACTGCGTACCCAACCCGGCCAAAAAGACGATGGGAAACTCCAGCCCCTTACTGGCATGAATGCTCATTAGGCGCACCACATCTTCGTTTTCACCCAATGTAGGCGCAGTACCCTGGTCGTCCCCGGCGGCTTGTAAGTCGGCAATGTACTGTAGAAAGCGCGGTAAACCGGGGCGGGTAAACTGATCGAACTGCAGCGCCCTATCGTACAACGCTCGCAAGTTGGCTTGTCGTTGACCGCCTCCGGGCATTCCGCCACAGTAATCGTAGTAACAGGTCTGCCGATAGATGCTCCAGATAAGCTCCGCGACACTGTGCCGGCGCGCCTGGCTGCGCCATTCTTCGAGTTGCGACAGGAACTGCGTCAGTTTCTCACCTAAAGCGTCTTCTTGCCGAGCTCGCGCCACGACCGCATCGTAGAACTCGCCGTCCATAAGTGCTAGGCGAATTTGGGCCAGATCATGCGCGTTTAGGCCGCACAGCGGCGACCGCAATACGCCGCTCAGGGGAATGTCTTGGCGCGGATTATCTATAATTTGCAATAGTGCGATCATGGTCTCGACTTCCACTGCACGGAAGTAACCAGACCCAGTCTCTCCGTATAACGGAACGCCTTCCTGACGAAAGACATCCAGAAAGCTGTTAACCTTTTCCTTAGTCGCGCGCAGCAATATGACGACATCGCGGTAACGCACCGGACGATAATCATCAATCCCCTTATCCCAAACCAAGGTGGGGGGATTGCTCTCGTTCACCAATGCCTTAATTTGCCTGGCGATTAAAGCCGCTTCTCTTTCGATGGCGCTCAGGTCCAGGTCCTGATCCGCTTCAGCAGTGACAGCATCGTCAGCATCACTTTCACCGGCTGCAGATACGACGGGGGCTGCGCCATCGCCGGTATTGATTCCCAAACGCTTGCGTGCATCTTCCAGCAAACCGGCATCACGCTCTAGTAACAGCACATGGACCGGATGCTCCGCTTGATCCAAAGGTGCATAGTCGGCCCCGTAGACTAAGGCGACGTCATCATCGTAATCCACATCGCCGACGTCCGTGGTCATCAACGCCCTGAACAGCTGGTTGACTCCATCGACAACCGTCTTGCGACAGCGAAAATTCGTAGAGAGCGATATCTGGGCGCCTATACCTTGCGCAGCCTGCCGACAGCGCTGTAAAAAGATGGTGGGTTCGGCCAACCGGAAACGGTATATGCTCTGCTTCACATCACCGACCACAAACGTGGTGGAACTGCCTTGCGTAGGGTTACTCCGACCGGCGACCAAGTTTAAGACGGCATCCTGCACCGGGTTGATATCCTGATACTCATCACAAAGCACTTCGTCAAACTGCGTTTGTACCTCCAGCGCTAAAGGCGCGGGTATGAGATTCTCGGCCGTCGATGCCGGATCCAGCAGCAGCTGCAGCGTGTAACGCTCCAAGTCGTTAAAGTCTGCCACAGCGCGTGTCCGCTTCACCTCTTGATAGGCAGCGCTAAACTCGCTGACCAAATCGGCCAGCGCTTGCATGGGCACTGCCAGGCTACGCAGATCAGTCAACATATTCTCCGCCGAGCGACAGAAAACCTCGCTGCGTAGTTTGGTTAAGCTTTTTTTGGCTTTCTCACGCAGAGCCTGTACCCTAACCTTCAGACCTTCATCCAGCTCTACGGGCGATGACCGTTTGCGCGGCGCGTTAGCCCGCATATACTTCAGTGTCGCAATTGCATCAACCATTTGATCCCAGTCGCCCCGCTCCAGTAGGGCACGCAAATCCGCCACTTGCGCCATATCGTCTTGGAGAGGCTTCACATAATGCTCCGGACCGGCCGGGGCCTGCGCCAAGCGCAAGGCGCTCTCCAACGTCGCTTTCACCCGCATTAGCTCCTGTTTGGCGGAGTCAACCACCACACTATACCAAGGCAGGTCCTTTAACTGCGCATCGGCGTCAAGCACGAAATCCCGCGCCGCTTTGCGCAACCACACATCCGGATACACCTGACTCTGAGCGAACGCATGCAAACGCAGAATCAGCTGCACCAAGTCCGTGCCGCTTTTATCACTGTAACGATCAAC